>Ga0196964_10001958_pt1 | contig 10008 bp, 14 predicted proteins | sample S1_10metaG_FD_148615 | JGI IMG/M metagenome (GOLD analysis project Ga0196964, IMG submission 148615) | Soil microbial communities from Anza Borrego desert, Southern California, United States - S1_10 | ecosystem: Environmental > Terrestrial > Soil > Desert | place: USA: California | collected... | reverse complement strand
CCGGGCCTTCGGTTATGGGGGTTAGTTCAGGCGCTTCATTCGGCATTGCTTTGCTCCTGGTTTGTTTCCCTCAATTTGCCAACGGTGAGTTAGGCACCAGGCTTACCATGGTAGCCTTTGCTTCAATGGGCGCCATTGCGGTCTTATTTTTGCTTTCACTCATTCAATTCCGTTTACGCAACATTGAAACCTTGTTGATTGTTGGATTACTTATCACCTATTTTTTGGGCGCCTGTGAAACACTTTTGTTATCCAACACCGATGTCCAAAATGTAAAGGCCTTTGTGTATTGGGGATTCGGCAGTTTTTCCAAAACTGATTTTAATGACATAGGTGCTATTGCCGTTATGGTGGGTGCCTTAATTTGCATGGCTGTTTTTTTTTCAAAAGCATTGGATGCTTTCCAATTCAGCAACCAAACTGTATTGAATACTGGGATAAATAAAATTGCATCAGGGCGCATACTCATCGTATTGAGCGGGCTTTTATGTGCCGTTGTTACCGGTTATTGCGGCCCCATTGCTTTCATTGGTTTATGTGTACCGCATATCACGCGTATGTATTTGCATACGTCAAAGCATTTTTACTTATTAACGGGTGGTTTGGTTATGGCCGCTAACATCGGCTTAATTTGCCTTACGCTTTCCAGGCTCACTTTTTTTGGTCAAAATGTTCCATTAAACAGCGTAACATCATTCCTGGGCGCGCCATTTGTAATTTACATTTTATTACGCAACCGAAAAAACAGCAGTGCTTGAATTACAAAACATAGACATTAAGGGCGGCAACACACCATTGCTTAAAGCACCCGTTTCGTGCAAAGAAAAAAGTGGCCAAACGATTGTATTTTTCGGGCGCAACGGGGTTGGAAAAACCACTATGCTCAAAACAATTGCCGGGCACCTGCGCAATACCGGTGAAATAAACGCTTTTGGCAAACAACTACGCAGCTCATCGGTCAACGAATGGGCGCGCATATGTACCTATATTGGCTCACGCGAACACATAGGCCAATCCATTTCAACCTATGAATTCTTGCTGAGCGCGCGCCTGGGGTTCACCAGCGGTTTAGGACTTTACAAAAAAGAAGACCTGGAGGTGACTGAAAAATGGATTGAAAAAACCGGCATTCAGGGATTGGCACAAAAAGATTATTTGTTTTTAAGCGATGGTGAAAAACAATTGGTATCAATTGCACGGGCCTTTATTTACGAAAGCCCATTGGTACTGCTTGATGAGCCTACGGCAAGCCTTGATATTCCAAACAAAAAAACAATAACCGAGTTGCTGCATAATTTATCGGCAAATGAAAACAGGCTGATCATTTACACCACGCACGATTATTATACCACCGCCCGTGTATGCAACCGGGTTTGGTTTATTAACGAACGCAATGAATTTATAAGCGGTATTTACAGTGATTTTAAAACAGTCATAGAAAACGACTTTGGGATACATGCATAAAAGTGTTTCGATTATAGGATATGGTTGGCTTGGCGCATTTTTGGCCGAACACTATAAAAAATTGCGTTGCCCGATCAAAGCAAGCACCACATCGCCTGCCAAATTACAGGGAATACACGAAAAGGGTTTTCGTGCTCACCTGTTTGACCTCACCACCGGAATTGAAGAAACCGATACGCTGCTGAATTCTTCCATCCATTTTTTATGCATTCCTCCGTCTAAATTAAACGGCAATTATGCCGAATGCCTTATGCAATACGTTTCAAGAACAGCCAAAGGGACCAAAATTGTTTTTATCAGCAGTACATCAGTCTATCCGAAAGAAAACGGGTTATGGCACGAGGAGTCTCCCGTATTGACAAACAACATGACCGAAGCTGAAAAAGCCATTACCAATTATACAGAAAATTATTTGATTTTGCGTTGCGCTGGCCTGTTTGGACCTGAACGCGACCCGGCTTTCTTCTTATCGGGGAAGAGCGGATTATCCGGCATGGGGTCAACTGTAAGTCTGGTGCATGTCCTTGACATTTGCAGGATTTCAGGACGGCTCATTCAAAAAGATTTACGGGGTGTTTTTAATATGGGCTTAACGGCACCGTACAGGAAAAAGGAATTATACAGCAGGGCTTGCATAAAAAGAGGAATACCTGTTCCGGAATTTAATGAACAAAACGAGTCCGTTGAACGTTATATTTCCAGCGAAAAGGCAATTGCCGCTACCGAATGCGGTTTTGATCATACCCAAAACTGGTTTGAATCTTTATAGGTTACCAACATTTTGCCGTTTTTCGTTCAAAACTAAATCAGTATCTGTCATTTATCACATAGTGTTTTCGGTTAAAAGACTTTATATTTGATGTATGGAATTTAAAACCACTTTGCCGGTACATAAAGGTCATTGCCAGCTTGACCATAGTTCCCGCATTATGCTGGTGGGCTCTTGTTTTAGTACTGAAGTGGGGTCAAAACTAAACCAAGCCGGATTTCATACCCTTATTAATCCTTTTGGAACGTTGTTTAATCCACATTCCATTGGTGAGAGCCTGAATATTTCAGTTCGCAACAAAAAGTTCGGTTCGGCCGACTTTTTCGAGCACAACGGTTTGTGGCATTCGTACAAACTCCACAGTCAGTTTTCTTCCTTTCAATTGAACGAAGCCATTTCAACAATCAATGCCAGTATTGATACTGCCAATAAATTTATTTTCAATGCTGATGTGCTTATCATTACGTTTGGCACAGCCTGGGTGTATGAATTAAAGGACAGCGAACGCATTGTAGCAAACTGCCATAAAATGCCTCAGGGCATGTTTAGCAAACGCAAGCTGGGGATCAACGAGATCATCAGTGATTTTTCGCATTTGCTTGAGCATTTGAAAGGTGCAAACCCCGGGCTTAAAGTTATTTTCACCGTAAGTCCGGTCAAACATCTGAAAGACGGTTTTGTTGAAAACAACTGGAGCAAATCAACCTTGAACGTATCCATTCATGAATTGGTAAGACGTTTTGAATTCTGTGATTATTACCCTGCTTTTGAGATCCTGAACGATGATTTACGCGACTACCGTTTCTACAAAAACGATTTGATACATCCAAACGAACTTGCCATACAATATGTATTCGAGCATTTCAAAAAATCGTATTGTACTCACGAAACCGTTCAATTGGCCAACGAATTTATTCAGCTATCCCGTTCAGTTGAACACCGCGTGCTGAATCCCGAATCAAACGAATATGTGAAATTTGTTTCAGACTTTAAATTGCGGGCTGAACGATTAATGAGTGTGAATGAAGGTAAGGTTAAAGAGTTGTTGTCATCATTGAACTGAGCAGTCAATTATTTTTGAAGTTTGATTTATTCCCCGATCCCATCAAACTTCTGCCTTCAAAATTCGTACTTGTTCGCTATCTATTCATTTATTATTTCCCTGTCTTTTCCGTCAAAATAAGGTGATTGGATGGACATGACTTTCATGCCTTTTTTATGCATAACCTTAACTGAATGCGGAATCCCTTTCGGTATAAAAACATGATCTCCTTTTTCAATAATAAATTCCTTATCGCCTAAACGCATTTTTCCCTTGCCCTCCAACACAATTACATTTTCAGTATGCTCATTATGCTTATGCAATTTGACTTCATTTTTAATAAAAATAACAAAGGTGGTTGAAAGTGAGTCGGAAGCAACTTTTACTACATGAAGGTTATCATAATTAGCCGGTGCCTTTACCGTATCAAGCGAGGCGCACTGTGCATGAAGCATATAAGCAGATAACACCAGGATTAATGTGACGATATTTTTTTTCATTGGAAATTTTAAGCAATAAAAATACACTTTTTCATTTGGCAACGCATTTTCATTTTGAGATGGATTTTACATTTTTTTACATGCAACGGTATAAGTGTAATGTTAATGCAATTCATAGGTTGACTGCAGGTTACATAACCATTACGATTTTTTTGGCCAGCCGGCACAGGCTTTGGACTTTTGTTTTTACCGGAAAATCCGGGGATAACGCTAATAATTTAAAACAGGAGGCAAAATGAAACGATCAAGTGTAAAAGCATGGTTAAGCGCTACACTGGTTGCAACTGTTATAGGTAGTATAGCCTGGGCAGCCGGACCAATACCATCGGCCAAAACCATGGGTTATTACCATGCCGATAGGGATGCGGTGTATACTGACATTGCCAACATCGACAATGACCGTGAAGCCATCAGGTATCATAAGCAACAGTTGAAGAAAGACCGAAAGGCAGACCAGACTATTGCAGTAATTGTCGACAAAAAAGAAATCAGTAAGGCAAAAGCTGATTTGAAAAAAGATAAAAAATACCTGAGGGCCGATAAAAAGGACCTCTTTAGGGATCGTAAGGCAAGTATTCGTGCGGCCAAAAAAGGAATGCGTGAAACCAAAAGCGAATTGCGCGCCCACAGGCGCGGAGCGAAACGTGAAATGCGAAAAGAGAATTACGCGGCAGCCCGTAACCACCTTGATGAGGCCATGCGGTTGACCACCATTCTTAACGGTCAGGAAACCGCTTTGGATCATGAGCGTGAAGGATTAAAAAATGACCGTGTAGCCATAAGGAAAGAAATCAGGGATGAACGCAGAGATGAAAATGGCTATGCAAAGGTTTCGGTGGAAACAAATGACGGTGAGTCATACAGCGTAAACCCAAAACCTAAAAAGTAAGGGAACGCTGGATTTGTAAACAGGGCCCTCCACCCAAGGGTGGGGGGCTTTTTGTATACCGTTCAGAAGAGAAATGCAGGAAGTTTTACGCCTGCAGGAGCTTTTCAATTTTTTTTCGCAAAAGGCTTTGCTCAGCTATTGATTGGGTAAGGACCATAGCTTTTTGATAACTTGCAATGGCATTGTTTTCATCACCCAATCCGGCATAAATCTCACCAAGAAATGCGTGTGCAATATAATATTTTTGCAAGATAGGTTGTTCCTTTATTTCCAGCATGATCTCCAATGCCTCTTTTGCTCCATTCACTTTCATAACAGCTATTGCACGGTTCAATTCTACAATGGGTGAAGGAGTTATTTTCAGAAGCCAGTCATAATACTGCAGAACCTTTTTCCAGTTGGTTTCATTGAAAGTTGAAGCTATGCAATGCTCATAGGCAATAGCAGCTTCAATGTGATAAGCGCTTATTTCATCTCCAAAAGCGGACCTGTTCATATAATAATTACCAATGTCAATCATTTCCCTGTCCCATTTTGAACGGTCCTGGTTTTCGAGCAATATAATTTCACCATTGCCGGTAAGCCGGGCGTTGAGGCGGGCAGCATGAAAACACATCAGTGCCATTAGCGCAAAAACTTCAGGCAACCCGGTCAGTTTATTTTCCGACAACAGTTTACACAACAAAAACGCCTCATCAATCACATCGCGCCTTATGAGTTCTTCTGAATGCGCAGAGTTATAGCCCTCATTAAAAATCAAATAAATGGCGTTCAACACAGCGCCCGTTCTGCTGCGAATCTCATTTTCATGCGGCATTTCCAGTTTTATTTTAGTTGACCTGAAAAACTCCTTTGTACGGTATAACCGCTTTGAAACCGTGTCTTCCGGAACCAAAAAAGCATGGGCAATTTCAGTTGTGCTGAACCCGCTCAGGGTCTTTAAAATAAGAGTTACCTGGTTTTCTGCAGGAATTCCGGGATGGCAACAGGCAAACATCATTTGCAGCATTTCATCTTTAACCGCCTCCTCCTTGAAATAATTCTCCATGGTTGTTACCATTGTATACTCCGACTTCAACAGGGCCTTTTCACCTGAATTGAAATCGTAATTTTTCGAATGTTTATTGCGTCTTATGACATCAACGGCTTTATTTCTTGCGACACTGAACAACCAGGCTGACGGGTTTTCAGGAATACCTTTAAGTTTCCATGTATTCATGGCTTGTATAATGGTGTCCTGCACCACGTCTTCAGCCGTTTCAAGGTTCTCGGTTCCGAAAATTTTTGTAAGGATGGCAACCATTCGCCCGGCCTCATGCCTGAAAAGGTGGTCGGCCAGTTTATTGATATTGTCGTGCTGCGCTGACAACTAAAAACTATTTTTTCTTTTTTGCGGGTTTTTTGGAGGCCTTTGCTTTTTTATTGAATTCAAGACACAAGTCAACCCAGTAACGCAATTCCTTTTTGGATTTCATGCCTTCATCACTTATAAAAACATATCCTTTCATGGGTTTACCGGTGAACACCATTTCGCGGCATCCTTTTTTTTCAAGCGCTTCTTCATAAATGTCGGGATCAATGCGGCACATCATCTCCTCTTTCACCACGCCCATGCACATTTTTCCGTCAACCATAAAACACACTCCGCCAAACATGAATTTTTCTTCCACTTTTTTTACTTCCCCCAGCTCCTCGCGTATGCGGTCGGCTAATTTTTCACTGTATGCCATATTATTTATGCATTTTAATCCATTCTTTAATTACGTTTTCCAGGGCTTTCTTTTTCTTTTCAATGTCCTGCATATCGGTAAACCGTGCGGTGCGTCCTTCTTTTGCATCGCCTTCCAAAAGCCCGCTTTTGTCTTTAATAAACGCGCCTTTATGAAACATGAGGCTTACATGTTTTTTGGCATTCATAAAATATGAAGCAATGTTTCCTTTATAGATAAACGTTGGTGAATTCCATTTAATGTCCTCTTCCACCTCATTGCTCACCCCAAGAATGATTTCGCGCACGCGTTCGATTTCTGCATTAAGCGGGTGTTTTTTCTTTTTAAGGAAATCATCCACTTTTTTGGTTTTGTTCATAATGCCTTATTGGTTCCCAAATTTAATCAAAAAAATAAACCATCCGTTAAAAGCGGATGGTCTATGTGTTATGCCTTCTCCAGGATCAATTTAATGTTTCGCAGGTCTTTTTTGTTTGCCCTGCGCATCATGGCCGACATAATTGGGGTGAAAAATTTTGAAAAACCTGAAGGATTTCCTTTGTTTCTCAAAGTCATGCGGGTTTTGTTATCACCCAATTTCTCAAAGGTATAAGTGGTTTCCATTGGAAAAGGACCCTCGGCCGTACGCATAACAAGTTTGGCTGGACTCAGCTCAACAAATTCATATGTATATGCCAGTTTTTTTCCCATGAACTGTGCAGTGAACGCCACTTTTGAGCCCACTGCCAACGGTTTTGGTGTTTTCCATTCAGCCGATTTAATGTTTACATACCATTCGGGGGCATTATCAGGATTACACGCGTAAGCCGAAACCTTTTCTATAGGCGCGTTAATTTCAATGGAAGTAACTACATCAACCATTACATTTTCATTTCCATGATTTCACGTACTTCCACATCACCGTCTTCAAATTCCAGAACGGGACAACCTTTTGCTATGTTCACTGCTTCGGCATATGAATCGGCCCTGCAAATAAGATAACCGCCAACCATTTCCTTGCCTTCCATATACGGGCCATCGGTTACGGTTTTTTTGTTTCCGGTAATATGCATGCCCGTTTGGTTGAGGGGCTGCGCACCTACAAATTTACCTTGTTCGGCAAGCCCGCCCATCCATTTTGACCATTTTTCCATGTGTGCCTGCCATTTTTCCGGTGATTGCTGAAGATCTTTTCCGTCTCCACCACGGAATAAAAATAAATACTCTTTCATTTTGTTTGTTTTTTTAAATTAATTACTGATTTTATTTATGATTTATGAATTCAGAAGTTAAATTAAAATACAGTGTACCAAACCAGGCTTCTGAAATCGAAAATCCTACTTTATTTAAAAATTACATTCCCGGAATTGTTACCGACTCATGTACTTCAATCGTGCAGGCTTTATTCCATCCCAGGTGCGGATGTCCTTCCAACAGCTTCATGGCATGGTCCATGTCTTTTGCTTCCAAAATGGAATAACCGCTTATTTCTTTGTCGCTCTTTACAGCTTTTCCTTTTGCTTTCAGGCGCTTGCCATTGGCCAGGGGAGTCCCCATGTCAACGAGGTGCTTTCCGCATTTTTTGGCCCAAACCATCCAGCCTTTTATTCCTTCGGCTTGTTGTTCTGGAGTGGTTTTTGCCATTTGTTTATCCAGTTGCTTTTGCAAAGCTGCCGGTACATGATACGTTACAATAAATTTTTTCATTTTTTAAACTTTTTTAAATTATTACTTCTTCTATTTATGATGTAAACTTTTTGAGGTTAGATTCTATTTCGGATATTGGCGAATCACACTTCCGGCTTCATAATCTAACTTAACAACTATTGCGTGTATCCTGCGCTTCCAAACGCTTCACCTTTTCCGGTTTGACATAATTGGCGCAGGCTTTCCATATAACGTCCCCAACCGAATGTGCAAATGGCATACATTTCACTGTTTTCTTTCCAGCCATCGTGCGAAAAACGGACCCGGGTTTTACCTTCATTATCATCAAGCTTAAAAGTAATGATTGTGCCTTCCCACTCCCAATTGTTACTGGCTGCACAGGTCCATGATACACTTTCGTTCAATTTAAGGTCTGTAATTTTCATATCCGGCCCTCCATAATTTCCAAAACGGAATTGAATGGTACCGCCCTTTTCGGCATTTCCGCTGGTTTGAACAGTCCACCAGTTTTTTAACCCGTCATGGGTGCTTATGGCCTTGTATACATCTTCACGTTTTGCGTCAATGTGGAAGAGATGTTTTATGGAATGTGTCATTATGATATTTAAGGTTTAAAGTTTGAGGTTTGAGGTCCTGACGAATCAAAGCTTGTCAATATGCTGACACCGTTGTATTAAGTTGCAACCGTTAGCATTTGAAGTTGAGGTTTAAACGTGTATGCTTTAAATATATGGGAAATTTCAGATTTAATTTTAAACACTAGTTATATTTCATTGCTTCCCAAAAAACCTGCGGGCAATTCCAATCTGTCCGATAGTGTACGCTTCATGATGGTTTATAAAAGCGATAAAGTCTGCCAATGTATTTCCGGTAGGTACTGCTTGCGGCATTTGCGTACTTAACGCTTCCTCGGGAAGTTTTTGCAACGTATTGCTTATTTTTTCAGCCAATGCATTCCAGTCTTTGGTCAATTCTTTTATCGGTGGATATTTTGCATCGTTTTGAAGGCCTTTACCGTTTTGAAAAAGTTCGGGAAACGGTTCGGTGGCGCCTGCAAGCATATAACGCGTTGAGGCAACATGCCCGGTTAACCAGGCTACATGATTGGTGTTGGCATTAAGCCTTTTGATTGAATCGTTATCAGAAATGCCTTCTGTAACGTTGTTAAATAACCGGGTTTGAAGGTCAAACTGATTAATGAAGTGTTTAATTGAGTTAGACATAATTTTGTTTTATGCCCCAATGACGAAGTGGCAGAAAGGATTTGGACAGGAATCCGAAAAAAAATAAAATATTTTTTAAATCGCTGGAGATAAGTGTTTTAAAAGCAGATTTATTTTGTAATTGTTCCTCCGAACGGTTTCCAAATGCCTGCATCCTCACCGTAATCTAACATATAGTAGGCCTGACCTGTGGTTTTATCCAGGCTGAAAAACGCTGTACCATCTTTTCGCTCATTTACATCAAATGTAAAACCTGTTTTGCTTTTAACCGGCAGCGTACCACCATAACTTTTCCATGCACCGGCATAATCACCATAATCCAACATATAATAGACCTGCCCGCTGGATTGGTGCATGGCAAAAAAAGCCGTACCACTGTCGCGTTCGGTAGCTGCAAATAAATATCCCCAATTTAAATCGGCAATTCCGCTTCCGTAAGGTTTCCACATCCCGGCACTTTCACCGTAATCAAGCATAAAATAAACCTGCCCTGTATTGCCGTCCATTGCAAAAAGCGCGGTTCCGTTTTCACGTTCATTGGCCGCAAACTGCAGGTTTGACTGGGCAAACACTTTCGCCTGTATTAAAAACAATACTATTACCGTAGCTGACCTCATTGTAAAATTGTTTATTTAATTATTTTATAGCTGCTGCGTTACTTTTTCCTGTACCAATTCAGAATAAGCATAATTGTTTCTTTTGAACAAACCTTCAATCCTTTCAAATAACTTTGATTGCGATTTT
>Ga0196964_10001956_pt1 | contig 10014 bp, 12 predicted proteins | sample S1_10metaG_FD_148615 | JGI IMG/M metagenome (GOLD analysis project Ga0196964, IMG submission 148615) | Soil microbial communities from Anza Borrego desert, Southern California, United States - S1_10 | ecosystem: Environmental > Terrestrial > Soil > Desert | place: USA: California | collected... | reverse complement strand
GTTCCTGAGAGGGTGCGGTCAAGGATTTGATCCCCCCTCTGCGCTCATACACGTTGGCCTTCCACGTATTGCACGAACGGCACAACGCCTGATGGTTCTGCGGGTTCCAGAATGCTCCACCGTGACGCACAGGGATGATGTGATCGGTGACCTCGCTCCGTGTGGTTCGTCCCTCTTGGGCACACCGTGAATACGTGGGGTCGATTGACCCATCGGTCTGCATGCCACACACGGGGTGCGCCACGACGTAGGTCTTGCTGTAGCGTGCCCAATTTGAGGTATAGCCCCGCCCTGCGGCCGTCCCTCGTGTGCCGGCATCAGCCTGTCTGGCGTGCTTGGCACAGCGTCCTGACTCCACCAACTGATTGCACCGAGGTTCGAGGCAGTAGCGCATTACCGCTGCTCAATCCGGGCGAAGAAGGAACGCGCGAGCGTCTGACCATCAGAGGTCGTGATCTTGTCTTCGACTTCAAACACTTGCCCCAGCTTGGAGTTGCCCCCCACGGTGTAGGTATTCGTGGTCCAGCGGGACGAATAGGGCGCCCCCGAAAGCACGGTGCTCGTGCCACCAGTGAGACCATCACCCGTGCTCGGCTTGAGCGCGGTAATCGTGACGACCGTGGTGCTGATGGTCACGCCGGTATTCAGGTGCCTGGTGCCCCAGTCAAACTTGATGACCCGCACATCGGAGGGATCGAAGATGACCGTCGCACCATCGTCCACAATCAGGGCATTGTCATCAGCCATTAGCGCACCTGAATAATGCCCACGGCGGGGCGCACACGAATCACACCTACACTCGGCCGCACGCGGATAACCACATCCGCTTCAGCCGAGGCAGAGGGCGACACACTGCTGGAGGGCGAGCGCGAACTACTCGGACTGACCGAGGCGCTCGGACTGGTCGACGCACTGCTCGAGACGGAAGGCGAGAGCGACGCGCTGGGGCTGACGGACGCACTCGCACTGACGCTGGGGCTCAGGCTCGCACTCGGCGAGATCGAACTGCTCGCCGACACACTCGGGCTGAGTGAGGTTGAGGGCGAGATCGAGGCGGAGACGCTGGCACTCGGCGACAGGGAGCTGCTCGGGCTGAGACTCGCACTCGCGGAGGCCGACGGACTCAGGCTGCTCGACGGGCTGACACTGGCGCTGGCGGAGACCGAGGGCGAAATTGACGCGCTCGGACTGATGGACGCGCTGGCGCTTTCCGAAGGCGAGCGAGACGACGACGGGCTGATACTCGCGGAGGCCGACAGCCCACCCGGACTGGGGCTCACACTGCTGGAGGGCGAAACCGAGGCACTGGCGCTGACCGAGGGGCTCAGGGAGCTGGACGGCGAAATCGAGGCACTCGCCGAGGCACTGGGGCTGATGGAGCTTGAGGGGCTCGTTGAGGCCGAGGGCGAGACGGACGCCGACGCACTCGCACTCGGGCTGACACTCGCAGAGGGCGAGACACTCGCGCTCGGACTGATCGAGGCTGATGCGCTGAGCGACGGGCTGATCGAGGAGGATGGAGAAATCGATGCGCTCGGCGAGACGGACGCGGAGGCCGACAGACTCGGCGAGATCGAACTACTCGGACTGACCGAACTCGACGGAGAAATGCTGGCGCTGGTACTCGCGCTCGGGCTCAGGCTGGCCGAGGGCGACACGCTCGCGGACGCGCTGACCGAGGGACTGCGCGAAGACGACGGCGATAGTCCCACGCTCGTCCACGGTTCCAGCGCGAGATCGATGCCGAACGCCGGCCGCAACGGGACGTGCGCCGAGACCGTCGCACCCGTCACGGTCCCGTGGTTGCCGTTGCCGCTGAGATCCGGCTGCGTGCCGGTGCCATTCCAGCCATAGTGCGTGAATTGCACGCACCCGCTCATCACACGTGGATGCCACTGCCACGAGATCAGTTCTCGGTCGGTCAGGTAGCGGTTGAACACCGCACCCACCGCGAGCGTAAAGCCTGCCGTCGCCGCAATCGCGGCGGCATCCCCCCAAATAAAACTCCCTGCGGCGTCGTCCTTTTGCGCGCCGCTCCCCACGCTGGCCGTGGACGTGCGATCGGCCATGTTGCTAGTCAAGAGGCCGCGCCAGATCGACGGCGCTGTGCCTCCCGACATGTCCCACCGCATCGCGACGCAGTGCCACACACCCGCGCTGAGTGTGCCCGTCGTGGACACACACGTCATCTCTGTCGTCGCTCGCCCCCCTTCAAACCGGAGGGACGTTCCATCAGGACCACGCTGGAACAGGTGCAGGTAGCCAGAGCCGGAAACATCTTTCGACCACCAGAACCGTGCCGCATTCGCGACGCTGGTCGGCTTGATCCACGCGATCACGGTCCCGGCGGAGAGGTTGTCCAGCGAGGCCCCTGATCCATGATCAATGGCGTCGGTTGAGGAATCCAGGACGACGAGCGACATCGCTAGGCGTCCGCGTACGAGAAGTAGGCGGCGAGCAGATAGAGCGATCCTGCCATCGTGTCGGCTGGTCCTGCTTGCGCCCCGTCACGCGCAATACGGAACTGCACGAGGTCGCCCACCGCGAAGTTGCCCGCCGTCAGCGCGATCTCTGTCACCTCCAACAGGCGGGCCGTGCCCGGCACCGTCACCGTAGCCCCGACCGACTCCTGATCCGCCGAGGGATCGGCCGACTCCCCATCCGCGATGGCCGTATAGTCGAACTCCCAGCGCACATCACCCGAGGTCGGCACGCACGCCCAGCAGAGCCCGATCTTCGGGGTACCGACATAGTTTTGCGGGACGCGAAAGACGCCCCCGAGTGTGTCGCGTGTCGACGTGTCCGCGAACACGAAGACGAGGTGCGGATACCGATCGTTGCTTTGGAGGTTCAGCGCCGCCGGTTCCTGATACACGTTCCCGGACGTGTCCGGGAGCGTGGCCGCGCCGAGAATAGGCAGATGATGGGTCGCCATGCTATTTGTCCCTGTCGTACTTCAACCGAAACACTTCAGCGGCGATCTTCCTCTTCTGCGCCGTCGTCAACATGGCGGGCAAGATCGCCGCGTCAATCGCCGCGCTGGCGCTCGCTTGGTTGTCGGTCAGCCATGTCTCGATCGCCTGTGCCGCGGCGTTGATCACAGCCTTCGTGTAACTCACCGTCACCGCCCGCTCGCAGGCATTACGCACCGATCGCAACTCGTTCACGGACAGCGTGGCCATGTCCGACCTCCAAGAGAAACTGCTCAAATCGTCCCGACGTGATGCCCCAACCGGGGACGCGGTCGCTTTCGGTCCAGTCGATCGCGTTCGCCTTGTTGCGGAAGTCCGCGAGGGACCACTTCGATTTCGAGAGATTCGCGCCATGACGGATGTCGATGTTCGGGAACGGAGACATCCACGTCGCGGAGCCGTGGGGGTCAATCGCGCGTGAGCGTGCATTGGTCCCCGGCTCGTACCCGAGATTCCGATCCCAGCCGTGCTGCTCGACGTAGGCGATGCGCTTGCGGTAGTGCTCGATCAGGAGGTGGCGAGACGCGCAGCAGCCAGACGTTTGCGAGGCGCGATAGTGCACCGCGAAGCCGTCCGAGGCGCGCACTTGCCAGCGGTGCTGGTTGAAGTAGAACGTGTCATCTCGCGTCGGCGTGAACGCGAAATGTGAGGGGTGATACAAGACATCGTGTTCACAGAGAAACGCGATGTCGGTGTCCAGTGCTTCAAGTCCCGCCAGAATCTGACGAAACATCTGCAACTGACCACGCTCGCCCGGCAAGACGATGTTGTGGCCGAAGACGATCGGCGTGAGTGAGACCGACACAATCGGCATGTCGCGCGCAACACGCAGTAGTTGCTCGCGCACCGCCTCACCAATCGCGGTCCCATCGAGACGGTTGTCGGTGTAGTAGACGAGCCCCTTCGTCGGTGTAGAATTCCACCCATGCGAAGCGAGTGGGACGACATCCCCATCCCCGGCCAGAGACCTATCAAGGGCATGACGATCACCGGTAAGTGGGTCAGCGCCGACACGCCCGGTCCCGGTGCGTCCTGCAAGGCCGAGCCCTGTAGCTGGTGCGGTGGCTGCCCCACCTGCTCGGACTTCCACTTCTACATGCCTGGACGCGGCTGTACCGACGAGACCTGCCCGCTGAAATCGCGCACCCGCTGACCGCACTTCCGCGAGTCGAGCCGCTCGCTCCTGCGGCTTGTCGTCCTTCGGTTCGGGCTCATGCCAGCCGATGACCGGCGCGAAGTGCTCGATCAGCCACGACAACGGCCGCACCTGACCGGGCCACTTGTTGTGCAGCCAGAGTTCCTGTGAGTGACGCCGCGCGTGATCCTGCGCACTGCCGGCCATCGGATAGGGAAAGCCGAAATCCCCGCCCTGCGTGCGGAACAGATGCGCGAACCATGTCGCCTTGTTCACCACTTGCCGGCCGCCTGAGAGCCACGACTTGCTACTGATCTCCGTGCCGAACTGGCCCCAGCTCCCATGCGCTTCATCGAGTCCGCCGAGCTCGAGGAACCGTTCCCGGCGCATGAAGAAACACGCGCCAACCGAGGACATCACGTCCATCACGTCGCCGCTCTGCCCCTTGACCGTTGGGCCGTGATACTGGAAATGGAGGTCACGATCGAACCGCGCGAAGTCCGTCCGCCTGTTCTGCCGCGGCTTCCACACGACGACGCGCTCGAACGGGCCGCCCGGTGTGCCTTTCTTCGCACACTCAACGCACATCGTCGGGGTCGGCCCCTGATACGTGCGCTCCCCGCACCCCTGGCACTGCCAGTCGAATACATGCAGGTTGAACATCCGGGGAATCTGCGTCACGTCGTGCCCTAAGGCGTCACCCGCGTCGACGAGCACGCGATCGAACCCTTCCGCCACGCTGCAGTGCGCGTCGAGCTTCATCACATAGCGGGCCGTCGAGAGCTTCGCCGCCAGATTGACGGCCGCCCGCTGACCGATGGACACCGCCTTGTGAATGAGCGTGACGCGCGGATGCTCCTCAATCGGCGGGTCTGCCCATGCCCCATCGAGCACGGCGATCACTTCCGTCTCCCCACGCGCGTTCGCCAGCACGTCCTCGATCGTGCGCTTCAACCACATTTCGTTCCGAGCGGCGATCAGGACGGAGAGGTCCATGCTCAGTGCTCGCGGACGATCGTCCAGTCCGTCGCCGTGATGTCGGCCTCACTCACCGAGAGAATGTGCAGGGATCCATCGGCCTTGCGGACGTGCAGGAAGCCGGCGTGCAGGAGCACCGCCCAACCCTGATCCATCAGGCCGTGCCGGAGCTTCCTGCCGGACAGCACCGCCTGGCACGCCTCCGTAAATGTCATCGCGTCAGTCTTCGTGGTCGGAACAGGGGACGGACTCATGCAGCCACCTCCGTGACGAGTGTCCGGGCAAGCGACAGCGCTTGCGCGACACACTGGTCCATGTTCATGTAGCGATACGTACCCAGACGGCCCAGGAAGTGCACACCCGGCGTCTGTGCGGCGAGCGCGCGATACTGCTCGGCGATCCGGTGACTCTCCGCCGTGGGCATCGGCCACAAGGGTTCCCCCTCCGCCTGCGGGTATTCCACGGCGACGGTCGAGCCGTTGATCTGCTGCCCGGTGAGGTGCTTGAACTCCGTCACGCGCGTATAGGGCACGTCGGGTGAGGGGTAGTTGACGACGCCGACGCGCTGCACGTGGGGCTCGTGGTAGTGCGCGAACTCGAAGTGTGCAGAGCGGTAGGGGAGTTTCCCAAAGCGATAGTCGAAGTACTCGTCGATCGGGCCGGTCCAGATGATCTGAATGGTGCTCGCCCACTCGATGCCCCAACCGAAGAACAGATCGCTCCATTCAGCGAAGCTCGTCTTCAGCAGGATCTTGATGTTCGGGTGCGCCGTCAGCCGACGGAACAACGCGCTGTAGCCCTGCGCCGGCATCACCTGAAACCGATCCGTGAAGTAGCGCGAATCGTCATCCGGCCGAGTCTTCACGCGTGCGAGGACGGACGGATCGAGCGACTCCGGCTCGACACCCCACTGCTTCCGCGTGTAGCCGTCGATGATTTCTCGCTTCGCCGCGTCCTCGTGGCCGCCGAAGGCGTCACGCGTCGTCTGGTTGATCGGCACGGGCACCAGTCCGCGCGAGGTCTGGGCGAGTACGCGATGCTCATACGGCCGCCAGTCCGTGAACTGCGAGAGGTAGTCGAAGACCTGCCGCGCGTTCGTGTGAAAGATGTGCGGGCCGTAGCGATGCACCAACACGCCGTGATCGTCGTACTCGTCGTAGGCGTTCCCGCCCACGTGCGCGCGCTGGTCGATCAGGAGGACGGACTTTCCGGCCGACGCGAGACGCTCCGCGCAGACGGAACCGGCGAACCCAGCGCCGACGATTAAGAAGTCGAACCTATCCATCACTCGGACCACTCCTGCTCTTTCCGTAGGCAGTGATCACAGATGTCGTGGTTCTCGTCTTCGCGCAACTCGACTCCGCACTTGTCGCAGCGCGGGAAGTCTCCGTACACAACAGCAGAATTCGTCTGGATGATGGTCGGCTCAGCCATGCACGCGGTCCCACAGGGCCGTCGCATTGCCCCACGGCGCGAGGTCCGTCACGACGGTGTCGGTCGCCTGAATGGCTCGCCGCCCGCGAATCGACTCGCTGTGATTGAAGGTGACGTTCGGCTGTGACGTGCTGAAGTACGCCCGCTCACGCTTCGGCAGGCCGAGATTCTTCTCGTATCGGCCAGGTTCGCCCCAACCCATCTTGAACGTCACGTCATCAGGCAGCGGATCGGGATACTTCAGGAACCGTTCTTCCAGTGTCTCAATCAAAAGCTCGCGGAGGCACACGAGCTGCGCCATCTGCGTCCGCTCCCGGAAATAGAACACGCCCTCACGCTGACCGTTCTCTCTGGCTCGACGCGTCAGCACCCAGCGATTGCGGTTGTAGAAGAACACCCGGTCATCCACCGGGCGGAACTCAAAGTGCTCGGGCACATAGAGGGAGTCGTCCTCCGCCATCGCGACGTACTTGGTCGTCGCGGCCTTCGCCCCGATCAGGATCTGGCGATACACGTTGTAGGCCGACGCGCCGATGTCGCCGAGGACGATGTGTGTCCCGCCGTAGACGATCGGCTTCTGCGAAACGACGACCGTTGCAGGCTCGCCATTGATCTGGAGCCATGTGTTGTCCAACGCGTCGAGCACGCGATTCTGGAACACATCGCTGATGCGGTTCGCCGTGTAGTAGATCAGCGTGAGGTCGCTCATCGGCGCTTCCTCGTGAACACCAGCGCCGGACACGTCAGGTAGTTGTCCGGGATCACCGTGACCGCGCACCCGTGCTGATGGAGCACGAACGGGAACGCGAACTGGTCATGCAGGCAGAACCGCGCCTTCAGCGTGAAGCATTCCGCCAGCGCCGCGATGACTCTCGGTGTCGGCCGATACGCAAACGCCGTCGACGCATAGAGCGGCAACCCGGCCCCGCCCCGCTCGACGATGTAGGCGAACTGCTCCTCGATCCATTCGCCTGCGTAACGAGAATTGAGGTAGGTCTCCTTGGGCCGCTGCATGCGCTCCGTGACGAACGCGTATTCCTCCGCCACGGTGTCTCTATCCGGATGCTTGAAGACGGCAATCTCAGAGTCCAGCCGCTCGAGAAACCACCGAATCGCCTGCGGCGTCGGGGTACACGACGCATCGATCCAGAGGTAGACATCACAGCCAGGCACGTAGTAGGTGCCGAACCACTTCGGCAAGCCACACATCAGCCGCGAAGTCATCGCCAGGGGCCGCGGCGTCAGATCCGCATCCGTCAGCCGATGCGCGAGGACTTCGACCTCCGCCGGCAGGTCGAACGCCGGCCACGGCTGCGGCACGTCATACCCGCCGAGGTTTGCCGAGATCGCCGCGACCTTCACTGCTGAATCCGTCCCTTCCTCGGGACGGGTTCCGGCTGGACGTAGAACCAGCTCCGGCCGTCATCGCGCTTCTCACCGGCCACCTTCTCGTGCCGGCCCAGGACGAACCACGGGGCGATCTGGTAGGCATCCGTCCACGCGTGGATGGCTTGCGGGACGTGCATCAGACTCGGCGGCTTCACGCGGATGTAGTCGTGGCCCGCCACGATGCCTCCAACGCGGACCTTCCGCGCCCAGGCTGAGAGATCAGCGATTACGGACGCCACATCATGCGCGGCGTCGATGTAGACGAAGTCGAGGGAGCCGTCGGCGAACTGCGGGGCCGCGTCCACCGAGAACTGCCGAATGAGCGTCGTCCGCTGCTGGTAGGGGCGCAGTCGGTCGCTCGTCTCGACGTAGAAGCGATCGAGCTTCTCCTGTGAGACATGATCCCGATACCCCGGATACGCCCGCCACGCGTCGACACAGGACAAGTGCAGCGCGACGTTCTCCCGCAGGAGGACTTCCGCGTAGTGACCCCGTTCAACCCCAAGCTCGACGCCGCGCGTGAAGCCGAATACGCCGAAGAGGTGCGCGAGGGTGTCACGGTCGGTATCCGGAATCTCGATCGGGAGCTTCCGCTGCGACAGGATCACCCCATACTTCTCCGCGAGAAAGGTCAGGACATCCATCAGAGGTGCGCCGGAATCTTCTCCGGGGGACGGTTCAGGAAGTCGACGCGGTGCCGCGGGTGTTGCCAGTCATCCGGCCAGCGATCCGCCCCTTCCACGCGCTCGAGCAGCCAGTGGAAATGGTCGATGAACCACGCAAACGTGCGCGTCGCGCCCGGCATGCGGTCATGCATCCAGTAGTCGGTGCCGTAAGCTTCGGATTCTCGCTTGCCCTGCAGAGACAGCCAGAACCCGCGCCCGACGCGGCCGTCGACCGTGTGCAGGTCGTTCTTGCCTTTGTGGTAGTGCGCGTACCACGTCTTTTTATTGATGACCACTCGGCCGCCGGACATCCACTGCCGCATCCCGACTTCGATCGACTCGGCATAGAAGTTGTAGTGCCGCTGGTCGAGCGGGCCCAGCCGGAGGAAATTCTTGACGGGCGTAAACCAGCACGAGCCCTGAAACGACATCAGGTCATCAATACGGAAGGGCGATCGGATACGGTTGATCCGCGCGTTATCGGTGAGACCATCCTTCCCGCGCCGGCCGATCGCGAACGTCTTCCCATGCAAGCCGTAGCCGTACATCGACTCGGCGTACGGGAACGTCAGATAGTGGTAGTTGTAGTCGCGCGGGACCATTGAGAACGTGGCGCCGTCGATCGAGTGCCGCGTCGGGACGGCCACCCAATCGCCATCGCAGTCCGCTTTCAAGGCCGCGTCCCAGCCTGGGGCGAACAGGCAGTGCGCGTCACACTTCATCAGAAATTCGCCGGAGAGGGTCGGCGCGAGCCGATTGACGGTCTCGCGCATGCCGACGCTCGTCTCGTGGCGCACGACGGTGACGCGTGGATCGGGCTTCAGATACTGGAGGGGACCGCCGTCGAGGACGGCGTAAATCTCGATCTCTCCGGCGGCACCGGAGAGGAGGCTATCGATCGTCGCCTGCAAGAATTTCTCATTGCAGGCCGGGATCACGACGCTGACGCGCCCCTTGATCACACGGATGTCCTTCGATGGAAGGCCGAGAGATCGGCAGGGCTAGAATGCCTGAGTTGTTCCTCGTGAAACGTTCGCTATCCGCGCTACTTTCCTTAATAGTTGTGAGCGTCGAGGTAGGACTTGACCGAGGACTCTGGGATCATCCAGGAGCGCGGGCCGGTCTTGATCGCGAGGAGCTTCCCGCTGCGACAGAGCGATCGAACGTGCTGCGGCGACTTCCCCAGTATCTGCGCGACGCGGTACACGAGATACCGCTTCTCGGTCGCATGGGCGAGCGCGAGCACAGAGACAGCTTCATCGTCCGCGCGCGCGACCGCGTCGAGAATGTCCGGCTTCATGAGCCCTCCTCGGGGCGAGCGGGGGCGACCAGCACGCTGGCGAGCATCCAGACGCGCTGGGAGAACTCGTCGGCATGGCCCGCGCATTGCGCTTGGATGCGGTGCAGGGCTTCTCGGAGGCGGAAGACCTCGGCCCGCGCG
>Ga0196964_10001954_pt1 | contig 10025 bp, 9 predicted proteins | sample S1_10metaG_FD_148615 | JGI IMG/M metagenome (GOLD analysis project Ga0196964, IMG submission 148615) | Soil microbial communities from Anza Borrego desert, Southern California, United States - S1_10 | ecosystem: Environmental > Terrestrial > Soil > Desert | place: USA: California | collected... | reverse complement strand
CTGAGCGCGACGGCGTCGCCGTGACGCACACCATCATGGTGGGGGCCAGGCCGGACGCCGCCGGTCGCGACGCGCTCGCGCTCGGTGTCGACCTCGCGCGGCTGCTCGGGGCGCAGGTCGACGTCGTCGGCGTGGGCCCGCCGGACGGGCGCCTGCCGCGCCGGTCCGCCCTGGTGGGCCGCCTGGAGGAGCTCTGCGCGGACCTGCCGGCCGACGTCGGGCTCTCGGTCGACGCCGTCACCGGCCCCTCGGTGCTGGAGGCCCTCCACGACCGGGCGGTCCGTGACCGCGCCGACGTGCTGGTGGTCGGCGCGAGCCACCGCGGTGCCACCGGCCGGGCGCTGCGCGGCGACCTGCTCGCCGAGCTGCTGCACCGGGCGCCCTGCGCGCTCGCCGTCGCCCCTCCCGGCCAGGCCACCCGGCAGGCCGCCACCGTGGGCCTCGCCTGGGACGGCAGCGCGGAGGCCGACGCGGCGTTGGAGTGGGCGATCGAACTGGCCGGACGCGGCGAGCGCCGCCTGCGCGTGCTCGGCGTCCTCGAGCCGCGCCATCCCGAGGGCAGGCCGCTGGAGCCGGAGGCCCGGCGGCGCCTCGACGCGGTCCGGGAGACCGCCGCGCGGCGCGCGCACACCGAGCTGCAGGTGCTGTGGGGCGAGCCGGTGGCGCTGCTGGCCGGGGTTTCGCGCGACCTCGGGCTCCTGGTCCTGGGTTCGCACGCCCCCGGCGCCCTGAGCCGCGCGCTGCACGGCAGCGTGTCGATCGAGGTCGTCCGCCGGGCGGCCTGCGCGGTCCTGCTCGTCGCCCACGGCGTCCGCGCGCCGTTCGCCGCGCTCGCGCCCTGACGCCCGACCGTGACACGGGCGTCACGGTCCTCTAGACTCGTACAGCTCGTCCGGATGACATGTCGCCGGACGCCCGTCCCCCGCCGACTTCCGAGGTTCCCTGCATGTCCCGAGCCCAGCTCTCCGCCCCACGCGTCGTCGCGATCACCGGCGCAGCCCGCGGCATCGGCCTGGCCACCGCCCGCGCCCTGCATGCCGCCGGGGCGCGGGTGGCCCTGGGCGACATCGACGAGGCACAGGCGCGGCGGGCGGCCGCCGACCTCGGCGACGGCGCAGTCGGGTGCTTCGTGGACGTCACCGACCCGGCGTCGTTCGAGGCCTTCCTCGCCATCGCCGAAGCGCAGCTCGGCCCGCTGGACGTCCTGGACAACAACGCGGGGATCATGCCGATCGGGCCGTTTCTCGACGAGACCCCCGAGACGGCGCAGCGGATGCTCGCCATCAACGTCGGGGGGTGCCTGAACGGCATGAAGGCGGCGCTGCCCGGGATGCTCGCGCGCGGCCGCGGCCACATCATCAACACCGCTTCCGTGGCAGGGAAGTCGCCCGTCCCGGGCGGCCTGACGTACGCGGCCACCAAGGCGGCAGTGGTGTCCGCGACCGAGACGGCGCGCGTGGAGTTCGCCGGCCGCGGCATCCACTTCACCTGCCTGATGCCGTCGTTCACGAACACCGAGCTCGTGGCCGGCACGAGGGGCACGCGGTTCGTCAAGAACGTCGAGCCCGAGGACGTCGCGCAGGCCGTCGTGCGGGTCATCGAGCGCCCGCGCCCCGACGTCGTGGTCCCGGGCAACCTCGCGCCGGTGCTCAGGCTCCAGCCGCTGCTGGGCCGCCGCGTCCGCGACACCATGAACCACGCGCTCAAGGCCGACCGGGCCTTCCTGGAGATTGACCCCGCGGCCCGCGCCGCCTACGAGAGCCGCGTCGCCGCGCCGCCGGTGCGGCGCCAGCTGGAGCGCAGCGCGGACGGCGACTGAGGCCGGACGCGGCGCCTCCGTACTCCGCCGCGGCCGGGGCCGTACCGGTCACGGATGCGCGCAACCGCCCTACGGCGTTGGATGGAGCCATGCCCTGGAACATCGAGGTGGCGTTCACGGAGGACGACGACCGTACGCGCGCCGACGCCGTCCTCGAAGTCGAGGGGCAGCGGTTCCACGGCTTCGGCCAGGCGCGCCGCGCGCCCGGCGACCCGAAGGTGCCCGTGGTCGGGGAGGAGCTCGCCGTCGCACGGGCGCTCGCCGACCTCTCCCACCAGCTGCTCGACGCCGCGGCGACGCGGATCGAGCAGTTCTAGGACCGGCCATGTCGCTCGACGTGCAGGGCCTCGCCCCGGCCTCGGAGCGCCCGGAGGTCGCCGCGTTCGCGGCGCGGGCGCAGGAGCGCGGGTGGGCGCGCGAGTCGGAGCTCGAGGCGCTCGCCGCGCGCTGCGAGCTCGACGAGACCGCCGTCGGGGAGCTGCGCGCCGCGCTCGAGGCCGCCGGGGTGGACATCGCCGACGACTGCGGCAGGGATGCGCCGCCGACCGCGTACGCCAACGGCGACCTGGCCCACTTCACCGTCGACACCATGGCCCAGTTCCTCTCCGAGGCCGCACGCTTCCCGCTGCTGACCGCCGCCGAGGAGATCGACCTGGCCAAGCGCATCGAACGCGGCGACCTCGCGGCGAAGGAGAAGCTCATCTCGCACAACCTGCGCCTGGTCGTGTCGATCGCCAAGCGCTATCCGGCCACCGAGGACATGCCGCTGCTCGACCTCGTGCAGGAGGGCACCCTGGGGCTCATCCGCGCCGCCGAGAAGTTCGACTGGCGCAAGGGCTTTCGCTTCTCGACGTACGCCACGCTGTGGATCCGCCAGGCGATCGGCCGCGGGCTGGCCACGAAGTCGCGCGCGATCCGGCTGCCGAACAACGTCGAGCGCCGCGAGCGCGCGATGGCTTCCGCCTTCCACCGGCTGGCCTCCGAGCTCGGGCGCGAGCCCACGCCGCAGGAGCTCGCCGAGCACACGCAGCTGCCGGTCGAGCAGGTCGTGGAGCTGACGACCACGCCGCGGGTGGTCACCAGCCTCGACCGCCCGGTGGGCGACGAGGAGACGTCGTTCGGCGCGCTGCTGCCGGCGGACACCCCCGACGTCGGCGAGGAGGTCCACATCGCGCTCGGCCGCGAGGCGGTCCGCCGCGCCGTGGCCGACATGACCGAGCCGATGCGCTCGGTCCTGAAGCTGCGCTACGGCCTCAACGGCGACCCCGAGCCCCAGACCTACGCGGCCATCGGCCGCCGGCTGCACATCGACCCCACGGGCGTCCGGCAGATCGAGGAGCGCGCGCTGCGCGAGCTCGCGCTGCGGCGGGAGCTCGAGGCGTTCGTCGAGGCGGCATGACAATCCGCGACGTCGTCGAGCGCCACGGGCAGTTCGCCCACCGCGGCGACCCGGAGGCCGCCGCCGAAGCCTGGGAGGAGACCGGCCTGCCCGCCGAGGAGGTCGACCAGTGGCTGCGTGCGCGCTGCTACGACCCGGCGGCCGCCGAGGACATGGCCGACGCGGGCATCAGCCCGGAGGCGGCGTCGCTGCGGACGTCGGCGGGTGCCGCCCGGACCACCGACACCGTCGCGTTCAAGGTCTGCGCCGGCGAGCTCGAGGTCGACGAGGCCCGCGACATCCTCGGCGTGCACTAGGCGCGCGCCCCGTCAGCGGTAGGCGTAGGCGACGAAGAGGCCGTCGCGCACGGCCCGGGCCGTGTCCTGCGGACGGATCACGTCGTGCAGGTAGGCCTGCGCGGCCGCCTGCCACGGCGCGAAGGCATGGTGCGTCTCGGCCTCGAGCTCGGCGGCCAGCGCGCGGGCGCCCTCCTCGCCGTCGCGCTCGCGCGCCTCGCGCAGGCGCCGCGCGTGGACCACCTGCACCGCGTTGCCGGCCGCCATGAAGCCGATCTCGGCGTTCGGCCACGCGACCACGTAGTCGGTCCCCAGCGAGGGCCCCGCGAGCGCCATGTAGCCGAAGCCGAAGGCCTTGCGCAGGATCACGGTCACCTTCGGGACGGGCGAGCGCGCGATGATCGTGTACAGCTCGATCAGCCGGCGGCCGACGCTGTGGCGCTCCGCCTCCTCGCCGATCATCACCCCGGGCATGTCCTGCAGCGTCACGAGCGGCAGCCCGAAGCCGTCGCACAGGTCCAGCAGGCGCGTCGCCTTGACGATGGCCGGCACGTCGAGGACGCCCCCGCGGACCTTGGGCTGGTTGGCCAGGACGCAGACGGGGCGGCCGTCCACCCGCGCCAGCCCGCAGACGACGCTGCGCGCGAAGTCGGGGTGCAGCTCGAAGAGCGAGCCGCCGTCCACCACCGCGTCGATCACCCGGCGCACGTCGTAGCCGCGCCCGCCCGCGGTCGGGCACGATCTCCAGCAGCCGCTCGCCGGGCGTGGCGGGTGCGACCGCCTCGGTCACGGGCGCGGGGCACGCCGCGTTGTAGGGCAGGTAGGAGAGAAAGCGCCGGACCGCGGCTATCGAGCTCGGCTCGTCGTCCTCGAGCCGGGTCACCGTCCCCGTCAGGCGGACCGTCACGTCGGCGCCGCCGAGCCCCTCGTGGGTGGCCGTCGCGCCTATGGACGACCCGATCAGCGAGGGGCCGGACAGCGCGACCGAGCAGCCCTCGGCCATCGCCACGAAGTCCGAGGACCCGCCCAGAAGGCGGGATCGCCGTAGGCGTTGCCGAGGATCGCCGTCACGCGCGGGATGCGGTCGCGCGTGACCCGGATGCCCAGGAAGTGCTCGCCCTCGTCGCCGCCGGCCGCCGCCGCGAAGTCCGAGCCGAGCAGGTCGGGCAGGCGCCCGCCGTTGGCATCGCCCAGCATGACCAGCGGAAAGCCCTTGCGGGCGGCGAGGCTCATGATCTGGCCCTGCTTGCGCGAGCCGACCTTGCCCGTCGTGCCGGCCAGCACGGTGGCGTCGTTGGCGATCACGCAGACCTTGCGCCCGTCGATCAGGCCCACGCCGGTGACGCACGCGTCCGCCGGCGCGCGCTCGCCGACCTCGGGCCGGTCGGAGTGCGCGAGCATGCCGAGCTCCACGAACGAGCCGTCGTCGACCAGCAGCGCGATCCGCTCGCGCGCCGTGCACCGCCCGCGGGCGTGGTGCGCGGCGACGCGCTCGGGCCCACCCATGGCCAGCGCGAGTGCGCGGCGGCGCTCGAGCTCGGCCAGGCCGTCGGCCTTCGTGACCTCGCCGGGCTCCGGCGCGTCGCTCGGCTTCTTCGGAACGATGTGACCAGACACGGTGTCCGCGGCGTACGCGCTGCCGCCGCGCGGCGACCGGGATGTCCGCGCCGCGCCGCAGACGGGTAGGCGTCGGGATCATGGCCACGACCGCTGCCCGCACCGAGACGATCGAGATCCTCGACCCCTCGACCGGCGAATCCGTCGGCACGATCGCGGCCGGCGACGCCGCGCAGGTCGACGCCGCCGTCGCCGGGGCCCGCGCCGCCCAGGAAGGCTGGGCCGCCACGCCCGCCGGCGAGCGTGCCGCCGCGCTGCACCGCGTGGCTGCGCGCGTGCGCGAGCAGGCCGAGGAGCTCGCCGCGCGCAACTGCCGCGAGAGCGGCAAGCTCCTCGGCGACGCCCGCGGGGGCGTCGACGCGGGCGCCGGCGCGATCGACCAGTACGCCGAGCTGGGGCCGCTGCACCGCGGCCGCTCGCTGCAGGGCGCCCGGGGCAGCTTCGACGCCATGCGCCACGAGCCGCGTGGCGTCGTGGCGGCCATCGTGCCCTGGAACGACCCCGTGGCCATCGCCGCCCAGGGGCTCGCCGCGGCACTCGTCGCCGGCAACACCGTGGTGTTCAAGCCCTCCGAGCGCACGCCGTTCTGCAGCGAGCTGCTGTTCGAGCTGTTCGCCGCCGAGCTGCCGGAGGGGGTGGTGCAGCTCGTGCACGGCGACGCCCGCGCGGGGCGGCCGCTGGTCGCGCATCCCGGCGTGGACGCCGTGCTCCACACCGGGTCGGCGTCGACCGGCCGCGAGATCGCCCAGGAGTGCGCGCGCCGCGGGGCGAAGGCCATCCTCGAGCTCGGCGGCAACGACCCGTTGATCGTGGACGCCGACGTCGACCCGGCCTGGGCCGCCGCGCAGGCCGCCGCGGGCGCCTTCGCCAACGCCGGGCAGATCTGCGTCTCGGTCGAGCGGGTCTACGTGCACGACGCGGTGGCCGAGCCGTTCGTGCGCGCGCTCACCGAGCGCGCCCGGGCACTGCGCAGCGGCCCGGCCGCCGACGACGGCGTCCAGCTCGGCCCGCTCGTCGACGTGCGGGCGCGCGACGGCGTCCACGCCCAGGTCGCCGACGCGCTCGACAAGGGCGCCCGCGCGACGTGCGGCGCCAGCGTGCCGGACGGGCCCGGCGCGTTCTATCCGGCGACGGTCCTGGTCGACGTGCACGACGAGCTGACCGTCATGCGCGAGGAGACGTTCGGGCCGGTCGCGCCCGTGCGGACCGTGGCGTCGTTCGACGAGGCGCTGCGCCTGGCCGGCGACTCGCCGTACGGGCTGGCGGCGACGGTCCTCACGTGCTCGCAGGAGCACGCCGCCCGCGCGTGCGACGCGCTGCGCGCCGGCACCGTCAAGGTCAACGCCGTGTTCGGCGGGGCACCCGGCGGCGCCGCGCATCCGCGCGGGATCAGCGGCCAGGGCCTCGGCTACGGGCCGGAGCTGCTCGACGAGCTGACGGTGACCAAGGTGGTCCACCTCGAGCCGGGCGTCGCGCGTGGCTGAGTCGCCCGCCGTCGTCATCGCGACCAACGACGACGGGGGCCGCCTCGTCCCGACGGTCCGGCGGCTGCGCGCGCTCCCGGAGGACCCGCCGGTCGTCATCGTCGACACGGGCTCGCCCGCGGACCTGCAGGCGCTGTGGCCCGGCGATCCGGGGGTCACGGTCCTGCTCGCCGCGCCGGGCGCCGGCAGCACCGCGCGCACCGTCGGCCTCGAGCACACCGACCGCCAGGTCGTCGCGTTCTGCGACGACGACTCCTGGTTCGCGCCGGGATCGCTCGCCCGCGCAGCGGCGCGGTTCGCGGCCGAGCCGCGGCTCGGCCTCCTGCAGGCCAGGGTGCTCGTCGGCGCGCGGCAGCGGCTCGACCCGGTCTGCGCACAGCTGGCCGGCGCCCCGGCGGTGCTCGGCTTCGTCGCCTGCGGGGTCGTCGTGCGCCGGCGGGCGCTCCTGGGGACCGGAGGCTTCCCGCCGGGCTACGGCTTCGGCGGCGAGGAGCGCCCGGTCGCGCTGGACCTGGCGGCGGCCGGCTGGCAGCTGCTCTACGACGCGTCGGTCGTGGCCCACCACCACCCGGCCCCGTCGCCGCGGCGCGCGGGCCGGCCGATCCGGGCGGCGCGCAACGACCTCTGGACCGCGTGGACGCGGCTCCCGCTGGGTCTTGCCGCGCGGGAGACCGCCGGGGTCACGCGGGCGCGGCCGCGCGCGCTGGCGGCAGCCCTGCGCGGGCTTCCGGGCGCTCTCCGACGCCGGCGACCCGTCCCGTCGCACGTGGCCGACGCGTTTCGCGCGGTCCGGCGCTGACGCCGCCCGGACGAGCGCGTCTGCCGCCGGACGGCTCGTGTCCGGGCGCCGTTGCTTCCTGACGTCGAAGCGCCAGCCAGACACTTCTGCGGCTCAAGTGTTCGCGACCGGGTAGCGCCTCTGGCCATGCGGGTGCTCGGCATCAACGCGATCTTCCACGACCCGGCCGCAGCCCTGGTGGTCGACGGGCAGACGATCGCCGCCGCCGAGGAGGAGCGGTTCTCGCGCCGCAAGCACGGCAAGCGGCCTGTCCCGTTCAGCGCCTGGGAGCTCCCCGAGGCTGCGGCGGCGTCCTGCCTGGAGGCCGGCGGGCTGTCCGCAGCCGACCTGGACGCGGTCGCCTACTCCTACGACCCCAACCTCGCGCCACCGATCCCCGGCGACCTCACCGACGATGCGTGGGAGGGCCTGCGCACGCTGTACGCCCAGCGCGCACCGCGCTTCCTGGCCACGGCGCTCGCCGGCCTGGACCCGGAGCGCGTGCGCTTCGTGGCCCACCACGTCGCGCACGCCGCCTCCGCCTGCATCGCCGCGCCGCATGCGTCGAGCGCCGTCCTCGTCGTGGACGGCCGGGGCGAGCGCGCGTCGCACCTGGCAGGCCACTGGACGGGCGAAGAGCTGCTTCCTCTCGCCTCCCAGCGGCTGCCGCACTCGCTCGGGCTGCTGTACGAGGAGCTCACCGTGCACCTCGGCTTCCATCGGTCCTCGGACGAGTACAAGGTCATGGCGATGGCGTCCTACGGGCGCCCCCGCTTCCTCGAGGAGCTGCGCGAGGAGATCCACGCCGACGGGCACGGCGGCTTCCGCGCGCCGTGCCCGGACTTCTCGCGCTGGGCGCCGTCCCTGCGGCCGGGCGAGCAGTTCACCGAGGCGCACGCCGACCTGGCCTCGAGCGTTCAGGCCTGCCTGGAGGAGGTCCTGCTCGACCTGGCGTCGTGGCTGCACGCCGAGACCGGCGAGCGTGCCCTGACGCTGGCCGGCGGCGTGGCGCTCAACTGCGTGGCGAACTCGCGGCTGTTCCGGGAGAGCCCCTTCGAGCACGTCTGGGTCCAGCCCGCCTCGGGTGATGCAGGCACGGCGCTGGGCGCCGCGATGCACGTGGCCCACCTGCTCGGCGACCGCGTGGCGCCCATGCCGACAGCCGCGCTGGGGCGCGCCTTCTCCGAAGCCGAGCTACGCCGTGCGCTGGAGGTGGCCGCCATCCCGTTCGAGGAGCCGGCCGACCTGCCCTCGGCGGTGGCCGACGTCCTGGCCTCCGACGGCGTGGTGGCGTGGTTCCAGGGCCGCAGCGAGTTCGGCCCGCGCGCGCTCGGCCACCGCTCCCTGATGGCCGACCCGCGCCGGCGCGAGAACCTGGAGCGGCTCAACGACGTCAAGGGGCGCGAGCAGTTCCGCCCCGTCGCGCCGATGGTCCTCGCCGAGCGCGCCGCCGACATCTTCGAAGGCGGGCCGCTGCCCAGCCCGCACATGCTCTTCGTCCACCAGGTCAAGGACGAGTGGCGCGAGCGGATCGCGACCGTGGTGCACGTCGACGGAACGGCCCGCGTCCAGACGGTCGACCGCGACGAGGAGCCGCTGGTGCACGCCACCATCGCGGCGTTCGAGCGCCGCACCGGCGTCCCGGTCGTCGTCAACACCTCACTGAACACCGCGGGACGGCCGATGGTCGACGCCCCGCGCGACGCGCTGGAGTGCTTCGGCTCGGCCCCGGTGGATCTCCTCGTGCTGGGCCCCTTCCTCGTCCGCCGCCCGGCCGCCCGCGACGCGAGCCGGCGGTTCTCCCGCGCCCTCGACGAGGTGGCCGCTTGAGGAGCCCGGACGTCGACGTCGTGATCCCCAGCGTCGGCCGCGCCGCGCTGGCCCGCTGCCTCGACGCGCTCGCCGCCGCCGGCGGACCGCCCGCGGGCGGCTGCGTGATCGTCGTCGACGACCGGCGTGCGGCCGGCGCCGGCGAGCTCGTCGCGCGCGACGCGGTCCCGCCGGCGCTGGCCGGTCGCGTGCGCGTCGTGCGGTCGGGGGGCCGCGGCCCGGCTGCGGCCCGCAACGCCGGCTGGCGGGCCTGCCGCCGCGAGTGGGTCGCGTTCGTCGACGACGACGTGGAGGTCATGCCCGACTGGGCGGACCGCCTCGCCGACGACCTGGCCGCGGCCGGGCCCGAGGTGGGCGGCGTGCAGGGCGGGATCACCGTGCCGCTGGCGCTCGGGACGCGCCCAACCGACCGCCAGCGCCATGTCCGCGGGCTGGAGACCGCCGCCTGGGCGACCGCCGACATGGCCTACCGGCGCCTGGTGCTCGAGGCCGTCGGCGGCTTCGACGAGGGCTTTCCTCGCGCGTACCGCGAGGACGCGGACATCGCGCTGCGCGTCCGGCGCGCGGGCTGGACGCTGACGCGCGGCCGGCGCCGCGTGCGCCATCCCGTCGGGGACGCGCCGTGGACGGCCTCGCTGCAGCTGCAGCGCGGCAACGCCGACGACGCGCGCATGGCGGCCAAGCACGGGCCCCGGTGGCGCGAGCTCGCCGACGTGCCGCGCGGCCGGCGGCGCCGGCACGCGGCCATCACGGCGGCCGGTGCCGCGGCGGTGGCGGCGGCCGCGGCGCGCCGGCCGGCGGCGGCGGCGATCGCCGGAGCGGG
>Ga0196964_10001953_pt1 | contig 10027 bp, 7 predicted proteins | sample S1_10metaG_FD_148615 | JGI IMG/M metagenome (GOLD analysis project Ga0196964, IMG submission 148615) | Soil microbial communities from Anza Borrego desert, Southern California, United States - S1_10 | ecosystem: Environmental > Terrestrial > Soil > Desert | place: USA: California | collected... | reverse complement strand
TCGACGAGGGCGCGCTTCTTGAGGTCGTGGGTCTCAGCGTCCGGAAACCAGAGGTCGGGTCCGGCCAGGTAGAGCGTTTCGATGCGGCGCATGGCTTCCATCTAGGGCGGCTTCCGGGCCGGCGCAAAGCCGCTAAGGTGACGCCATGTCCCTGCTGTCCCTCATCGTCGGAGGCTTCGCCATGGCGGCCGCCCAGACCTGCCCGGTGGAGCTCGTGGTGCTGGGCACGGCCCAGGACGGCGGCGCGCCCCAGATCGGCCACGACAACGACCCCGCCTGGAAGGACGCCAGCCTGCGCCGCACCGCGACCTCGCTCGGCGTGGTCGACCGCACCAGCGGGCGGCGCTGGCTGTTCGAGGCGACGCCGGACCTGCGCGAACAGCTGCACCGCTTCGACAGCATCGCGCCCGCGCCGGACCCGAACCACGGCCTGAACGGCGTGTTCCTGACCCACGCGCACATGGGCCACTACGTCGGCCTGATGTTCTTCGGCCACGAGTCCATGGGGGCCAAGGACCTGCCGGTCTACGCCATGCCGCGGATGGCGCAGTACCTGACCGACAACGGCCCGTGGAGCCAGCTCGTCCGCTACAACAACATCGCCCTGAAGCCGCTGGCGGACCGCCAGACGGTGGACCTCGGCGCGCTGAAGGTGACGCCGCTGGCCGTGCCCCACCGCCAGGAGTTCTCCGAGGTGGTCGGCTTCCGCATCGAGGGTCCGGCGAAGTCGGTCCTGTTCATCCCGGACATCGACAGCTGGGAGCACTGGGATGCGCTGGGCGTGCGCATCGAGGACGAGATTGCGAAGGTCGACGTGGCCTACCTCGACGCCACCTTCTACGCCCAGGGCGAGCTGCCCGGCCGCGACATGACCAAGATCCCGCACCCGCTGATCACCTGGTCCATGCAGCGCTTCGCCGCCCTGCCCGCCTCCGAGCGCGCCAAGGTCCGCTTCATCCACCTCAACCACACCAACCCCGCCCGCTTCCCCGGCAGCGAGGCGCGCAGGGCGGTCGAGGCCGGCGGCTTCCGCGTGGCCGAGGAGATGGAGCGCGTCTGCCTCTGAAGCGCCCTCGCCTGTTCCGTAACAGGCAGCCCTGTTTCCGCGCCTGATTTTGCTCGGTTTTCTCGAATTAACAGGGAATTCAGAACAGGGAATTTCGGTCACCGGAACAGGGAATTCGGGGCGCAATAACAGGCGTTCGAACGAGGTCGCGACGGTCGGGGCGGCCGGTCTCCCAGCCGCAGTCGAAAGCGTCCACTGATCCGTATCGGACGGTCAATGCGGGAAGCCCGCCCGCTCCCTTCCCCTTCAGGGAGCTCGATGCGCGGGGCTCTCCGTCTCCCATGGGAGAAGATATCCTACGCCTTACGCGCCACGTCCTTAAGGTGCTCGCCGGCCGCCTCGATGGGGTGCTCGCCGAGCGCGGCGCGCCTGGCCTTCAGCTCCGGGAAGCCGGCGTCGAAGTCGGCCATCAGGCGGCGCACGAAGCTGCCGTCCTGCACGTCCTTCAGCACCCCCTCCATGGCCTCGACGGACGGCCGGCCCAGCACGCGGGGGCCGGTGAGGTAGGCGCCGTACTCGGCCGTGTTGGAGATCTTGGCGAAGGCGCCGGCGATGCCCCGCTCGACCATCAGGTCCACCACCAGCTTCAGCTCGTAGAAGGTCTCGAACCACGCCACCTCGGGCGGGTAGCCGGCGTTCACCAGCTGCTCGAAGCCCCTGTGCACCAGCTCCATGGTTCCGCCGCACAGCACCACCTGCTCGGCGAACAGGTCGCTCTCGCACTCGTCCCTGAAGGTGGTCTTCAGCATGCCCTTGCGGCCGCAGCCGAGCGCCGCGCCGAAGCTGAGCGCGAGGTCCCAGGCCTCGCCGGTGGCGTCCTGGTGCACGCCGAGCAGGCCGAACACCCCTTCGCCGCGCAGGTAGAGCTCGCGGATGCGCGGACCGATCCCCTTGGGCGAGACCAGCACCACGTCGAGGTCCGCCGCCGGCTCGACCAGGCCGAAGCGCACCGACAGGCCGTGGGCGAACACCAGGCAGGTCCCCGGCTTCAGGTTCGGCGCGATCTCGTCGCGGTAGAGGTCGCGGTGCGCCTCGTCGGAGGTGAGCAGCGCCAGCACTTCGGCGCTCGCCGCCGCCTCGGCCACCGGCGCCACCCTGAAGCCTGCGTCGCGCGCGGCGTCGAAGGACGGGCCCTCGCGCACGCCGATGACGATGTCCTCCACCCCGGAGTCGCGCAGGTTCAGCGCCTGGGTGCGGCCCTGGCTTCCGTAGCCGATGACGGCCACGCGCCTGGAGCGGATCAGGTCGAGGTCGGCGTCGGCTTCGTAGAACACCGGCAGGGGATCGGGGAGGCTGGCCATGACGCCGCTATCGGGGCCGGGCCGCCTGCGGTCAAGCCGCGCCTAGCCGCCCGACACGGCGCTCCAGAGGATGTTCGACACCTCGCCTGCCCGGCCGAAGCCGTGGCAGGCGTGGAAGGAGACGTGCCGGCGTTTGAAGACGTAGACTTCGATCACCTGGTCCGACCCGTCGGCGCAGGCGGCCTCGCCGCCCTCCGTCGTGGGCACGGAGCGGCCGTAGTAGGTCGGCTCGGAGAACAGGCAGGCGTCCTCCACCAGCTTCGCCAGCCGCGCCTGCGCCTCGCCCTCGATGCGCGCCACCTTCACCGACGGCGCCTCGGGCCCCGGGCCGCGCCCTCCTTCCCGCCCCTCGTAGGCCTGGACGACCTCCCACTGGCCGTTGCCCATGCGGGTGGCGACGGTGGACCAGCGGCCCGGCAGCATGGTCCCCCAGGTCAGCACCCGCACCCGCTCGCCGCCCGGCGATTCCGGATCGAGCCCGGCCTTGGCCCGCACCTCGCGGTGCGCCTGCTCCGCCCTCGCCGCCGCCTCGGCCAGCTTCTGCGGTTCGGGCTTCACCCGCGCGTAGTCCCAGTCGCGGTCGTAGGGGGCGCAGGCCTCGCCGCCGCCCCCCGCCTCGCCTCCCCCGGCGGCGGCCGGCGGCGAGGCGCAACCCGCGATCGGCGCCGCAGCCGTGGCGAGCACCGCCGTCCATGCCAATATGGCCCGCATGACCGAAGCTCCTTCCGCGCCGCTCGACCCGTCCGAAGTCGTCACCTTCTGGAAAGACGCCGGCCCCGACAAGTGGTTCGCCAAGGACGAGGCCTTCGATGCGGTGATCAGGAGCCGCTTCGAGGCGACGCACATGGCCGCCGCACGCCGCGAACTCGACCACTGGGCCGACACGGCCGAGGGGGCGCTCGCCCTGCTCATCCTGCTCGACCAGTTCCCGCGCAACATGTACCGCGGCACCGCCCACGCCTTCGCCACCGACCCGCTGGCCCGCTGCTTCGCCCAGCGCGCGGTCTCCCGCGGCTTCCACCGCGAGGTGGAGCCGCAGATGCGAATCTTCTTCGGCCTTCCGTTCGAGCATTCGGAGTATCCGAAGGATCAGGACGCGGCCCTCGCGCTCATGCGCGACCTCACCGACGACGACTACAAGTGGGCCCAGATCCACTTCGACATCATCGCCAGGTTCGGCCGCTTTCCCCACCGGAACGCTTGCCTGGGAAGGGAAACCACGGCCGAGGAGCAGGCCTTCCTCGACGGGGGCGGCTTCGCCGGCTGAGCGAAATCGAACGGGATACCCTCGCTCTGCGAGCCCAAACAGGCTAAGCTGTTGCCCTCGGGAAACCGACAAGTCTGAGGGAATCTCCAAAAAATGAAGAAGCTCGTCGCTTCGGTCGCCCTGGTGGCGATCGCCGCCGGCCTTGCGCCGACCGCCGTGACCGCCCAGGACGACCGCCGTCCGTCGCGCGTGCAGCGCGACCAGGACCGCAAGGCCGCCCAGATCCCCCGCTGCACCCGCAGCCTCGGCACCCTCTCGATCGTCGACGGCGACGAGGACGCCGGCTGGAAGCAGCGCAACCTCGCCCCGCCGCAGAAGCTGCTGAAGGTGATCGTGCAGCGTTCGGGCTGCTTCACCCTGGTGGACCGCGGCGCAGGCCTGAACGCGGCCGAGCGCGAGCGTGAGCTCGCCGGCGGCGGCGACCTGCAGCGCGGCTCCAACGTCGGCCGCGGCCAGATCAAGGCCGCCGACTACGTGCTCGTGGCCGAGGTCGCGGCGGCCGACGCCGACGCCTCGGGCGGCGGCGCGGCGGCGGCGCTGGGCGGCATCATCGGCGGCCGCGTCGGCGGCGTCGTCGGCGGCATCCGCACCAACCGCCTCGAAGCCAACACCATCCTGACCCTGTCGAGCGTGCGCACCACCGAGACGCTCGCGGTCACGGAAGGCTACGCCACCAAGACCGACGTCAGCTGGGGCGGCGGCGCTGGCCTGGCCTCCTGGTCGGGCTTCGGCGGCGCGGTCGGCGGCGGCTACGAGGACACCGAGATCGGCCGCATCGTCACCCAGGCCTTCATTGACGCCTACGCCAAGCTGGTCATCGAGATCGGCGGCGGCGAGATGGTCGCCGGCGGCGGCGCCGAGGCCCCGGAGCGCTCCATGACCGTGGTCAGCGCCTCGACCCTGCGCGCCCGTCCCGACGACAAGGCCCCGGTCGTCCGCGCCCTGCCCGTCGGCATGACGGTCTACCCGACCGGCAAGCGCGAAGGCATGTGGTGGGAAGTCGTCGACGACAACGACAACACCGGCTGGGTCCGCAACGACAAGCTGCAGGCCAAGAAGTAAGAGCCAGCCAAAGGCTCAGGACAGGAAAACCCGGCGGAGCGACCCGCCGGGTTTTTTCGTGGGTAGCTAAGACCGGCGACTGGCCCAGCAATGGCTGGCGGCGGACCCGACTTCACGCGATGGCGCCGAAAGCCACGCGTTTGCCCTCCTGAGAGGTCAGGTGAGCAGCCACCACAGCACTCCCAGGCTGAGCACGGCCCATCCGGCGCGGTGCAGCCAAACCGATCCGACGAAGAACATCACCGTGAGCAAGGCGATCCGCGCGGCGAGATAGGCGATCGCCAGCATTCCCGGCCAGTCGCCGAGCATGAACTGCACGACGCCGATCAGGCGGGTCAGGATCACCGCGCCGACGATCACTCGCCGGTGAGCCATGTAATAGTCTTCGAGCGACGACCAGCCCTCGTTCGGCTGCGGAAAGATCGCCCGACTGAGGAAGACGAGGGGGAAGAAGGAGGCGAGGGATACAAGCACCGGGACGGGGGCCAGGGTCAGCTCCTCGCGGCCTTCCCACATGGTCAGCCAGGTGCCGGTCGTGGCGAGGGTGAGAAACAGAGCCAGGAGCGGCGTACACCATCCCAGCGTCATCTCCCGGCGGGAGCGCCACCCCGTCGCCACATTGGCGAAGGCCAGTCCCAGCACGAGCCCATAGAGGCTCAGGAGGAACTCGAACTCGCTCACGCCCCGCCCCTTTTCCGTCCCGGGTGCAGCTTGCCCGAAGCCGACGACAGGTCAAACACGAACGAACGCGGTTCGGCGAACTTCAAGGCCGCAAAGGCCGCAGGAAGCCGTGGGGCGCCTAGCGGTGAGCTCGTACGCCGGCGTCGCGCGCCCGACGATGGACCGCCCAAGCCGTCACAGCCCCTCGGAACCACACGCGACCGGAGACGTTGGCGCATCCTGACGTAAGGGGGGCCTTGGTTGACGACGGACGCGGAGAGGCGAAAGCTCTCGACCCTTATCGACGCCTTTCCGCTGCCTGCCTTCGAGGTCGACCTCGAGGGCACGGTCGTGGCTGCCAATCCGTCTGCGGAGCAGCTTCTCAACCTCTCGCGCGACCAGATGGTCGGCACCCGGTATGACCAGCCGGCGCTCGAGATCTCCGAGGTCGATGGCTCCCCGATCGACTTCTCGCGATCGCCGGTTCCCCGGGCGCTCGCCGGTGAGACCGTACGGGACTACCCGGTCCGGGCGCTCGTAAGCGGTCGCGACGCGCCGCTTTACCTGTGCGTCAACGCCTCGCCTCTGCGCGCCGACGGCAAGACGGTGTCCGGCGCGCTGGTCACGGCGCACGACATCACCGAACAGCACCTGGCCCAGGAAAAGGCTCGCCACAGCGGCTCGCGCCTGGAGGCCGTGCTCAACAACACCACCATGGCTGTCTTCGTCATGGATGAGCGGCAGCACTGCATCTACGCGAATGCGGCGGCCGAACAGATGACGGGCTACCGGTTCGAGGACATGCAGGGACGGCCCCTGCACGACGTCATCCACCACACCCGTCCCGACGGCTCTCACTTCCCCCTGGAAGAGTGCCCCATCGACCGGGCCTTCCCCGAAGACAACCAGGTCCAGGGCGAAGAGACGTTCGTCCACGCGAACGGCCGCTTCTATCAGGTCGCCTTCACGGCCTCCCCGATCAGGGACGATGCGTCGCGAACGATCGGCACCATCATCGAGGTGCGGAACATCGAGGAGGAGCAGCGACAGCGAAAGGCGCTCCAGATCCTCAACCGAAGCGCTGCGGCGATCGCCGGCGAGCTGGACCTCGACAGCCTGGTCCAGACGGTCGTGGACGCCGGCGTGGAAATCTCGGGCGCAGGCTTCGGAGCGTTCTTCTACAACGTGCTCGACGACGCGGGCGCCCGGTACACGCTCTACGCCCTTTCCGGCGCGCCTCGCAGCGCCTTCGAACAGTACCCCATGCCGCGCGCGACGGCGGTGTTCCACCCCACGTTCACGGGCGAGGGCGTGGTGCTCTCGCCCGACATCCTGCAGGACGAGCGATACGGCAAGAACGACCCGTACACGGGCATGCCCAAGGGGCACCTGCCGGTCCGCAGCTACCTGGCCGTTCCGGTCAAATCGCGATCGGGCGAGGTGCTCGGCGGACTGTTCTTCGGCCATCCCGAACCTGGCGTCTTCCGCGCCGAGCACGCGGAACGGGTCCAGTCTCTCGCCAACCAGGCGGCTGTAGCCATCGACAACGCGCGGCTGTTCCAGGCCAACCAGCGTGAGCTCGCGCGGCGTTCGCGGGCGGAAGCCGATCTGCGGGAGCTCAACAGCGAGCTGGAGCGACGCGTGGCCGAGGAGGTCGCCGAGCGCAGCAAGGCTGAGGAGGCGCTCAGGCAGGCCCAGAAAATGGAGGCCATCGGGCAGCTCACCGGAGGCGTCGCGCACGACTTCAACAATCTCCTGACCGTCATCATGGGCGGACTGGATACGATCAGGCGAAGCGACAGCCCCGACCAGAGGACGCGACGCGCCGCCGATCTGGCCTGGCAGGGCGCACAGCGGGCGGCCACGCTCACCAGCCGCCTGCTCGCCTTCTCCCGTCGACAGGCGCTCCAGCCCCGCCCGCTGGACCTCAATGTCGTCGTTCGCAACCTGACGGACCTTCTGCACCGCACGCTCGGCGAGCAGATCGAGATGGAAGGCGTCCTTGCCCCGCGCCTGTGGCGGGTCGAGGCCGATCCCGGCCAGTTCGAGAGCGCTATCGTCAATCTCGCGGTCAACGCGCGCGACGCCATGCCGACGGGCGGCAAGCTGACCATCGAGACGTCCAACGTCGCACTGGACGAGGCCTACCAGGCGGTCGACGCCGAGGTTCGCCCGGGACAGTACGTGATGGTCTCGATCAGCGACACGGGCTGCGGAATGGATCAGGAGACGGTCGCCCGCGTCTTCGAGCCCTTCTTCACCACCAAGGAGGTGGGCAAGGGCACAGGCCTCGGCCTGAGCATGGTCTATGGCTTCGTCAAGCAGTCAGGCGGCCACGTCACGATCTACAGCGAGCCCGGCGAGGGCACGACGGTCAAGATGTACTTCCCCCGCCACTACGGGAACCTGGCGCAGGAGCCGCCGACCAGGACGGAAAGACTCATCCCCAATGCGGTCGCCGGCGAGGTCATTCTCCTGGTGGAGGACAACGAGCACGTCCGGGCCTACAGCAGCTCCGTTCTCAGGGAACTGGGCTACGAGGTGCTGGAGGCGTCCGACTTCGAGGGCGGTCTTTCCCTCCTCAAGTCAGCGCCCAGGATCGATCTCCTGTTCACGGACGTGGTCCTCCCGGGACGAAGCGGGCGCGAACTCGCCGACGCCGCGCGGGCGATGCTGCCGGACCTCAAGGTGCTCTTCACGACCGGATACTCCAGGAACGCCATCATCCATCAGGGTCGCCTGGATCCGGGCGTGCACCTGCTGTCGAAGCCCTTCACCTTCGAGCAGCTTGCCTGCCGGGTTCGGGACGTCCTGGACCGCAGCTAGCCGGCCGCCTGACCGCCCCCGGCGGCGCAGGCTCCCGGCTGAGGCTCCTCGGAAGGCCCGGAGAGCGCCGCCTCCAGCGCCGACACCAGCTTGCCGAACTCGATGGGCTTGGGGACGAAGCCGGTCATGCCAGCGGCGGCGTATTCGTGCGTCTGGTGCTCCATCACGTTGGCGGACAGGGCGATGATCGGCGTGGCCCGCGCGCCGTTCTCCGCCTCCCACTGGCGGATGAGCCGCGTCGCCTCGACGCCGCTCATGACCGGCATCTGGATGTCCATGAGGATGACGTCGAAGCTGGCGCTGCGGGCGGCCTCGACCGCCTGGGCGCCGTCGCTGACCATGAGCAGGTCCAGGCCCAGGGGTTCGAGGAGGGAGCGCAGGATCAGCTGGTTCGTGGGGTTGTCCTCCGCCGCCAGCACGCGGATCGCCGTCTCGCAGCCGAGCGTCTCGCGCGCGGGTTCCGCTTCCACGCGCTCGGACGCCGTGCCCTCCACCCGCTGCAGCGGCAGCGACAGGGTGAAGCACGAGCCGCCGCCCTCGCAGCTCTGCGCCGAGAGATCGCCGCCCATCAGCAGCGCCAGCTCGCGCGAGATCGCAAGCCCCAGGCCGGTGCCGCCGAACCTGCGGCTGGTGGAGCTGTCGGCCTGGGTGAACTTCTGGAACAGCTGCTGAAGCCGGTCCGCGGGGATGCCGATGCCGGTGTCCCTGATCCGCACCTCCAGCCGCTCGTCGACGACGTCGGCCTCGACGCGGACCTCTCCCTCGGCCGTGAACTTCACCGCGTTCGAAACGAGGTTGGCGACGATCTGCCGGATGCGCAGGCCGTCGCCCCGCCACACGCCGCACGCGGCGTCGGAGATGTCCATGCGCAGGGCCAGGTCCTTCTGAGCGGCGATCTCCTGGAACGGACGGCAGGCCGCGTCCACGCACACCGCGATCTGGAACTCGTGCTCGTCGAGCTCCATGCGACCGGCCTCGATCTTGGAGATGTCCAGGACGTCGTTGAGCACGGCCATCAGGGTTTCGCCCGACTGGCGGATCACCCGGACGCGCTCGCACTGGAGCGGCGAGAGCTGGTCGCGCTCCAGCACCTGGACCATCCCCAGGATGCCGTTCAGGGGGGTCCTGATCTCGTGGCTCATGTTGGCGAGGAAGGCGGTCTTAGCGCGGTTCGCCGCCTCTGCGGCGTCGCGCGCGGCGGTGATCTCCTGCTCGGCCTGTTTGCGCGCGGTGATGTTCTGCAGCGCGCCGACCAGACGGATGGGCCTTCCCTTCGCGTCGCGCACCAGCGCGGCCGCGGAGTGCGCCCAGACGACCTGACCGTCCGAACGGTTCACCCGATACTCCGCCCGGTAGGGTTCTCCCGTGGCCTCCGCGTGGGCCCAGGCGTGCATGGAGCTTTCGCGGTCCCGCGGGTCCACGGCCCAGAATGGGTCGCTCCACATCCGCTCGTAGGTGACCGGCTGCTCGAAGAAGGTGTCTTCAGCGCCTTCGCTGATGAGCGTGCGGTTGACGTAGTCGACCTCGTAGACGTGCAGGTTGGCGAGCTCCAGGGCGACCTTCAGGCGCCGCTCGGTGCGGGCCAGGTCGTCCAAGGCCCTGCGCTCGTCGTTGATGTCCTGCGCAGCGCCCCTCAGCACCGTGCAGACGCCGTCCTCCAGCTCCGGCTCGCCGATAATCCGCGCCCAGGTGCGCGAGCCGTCGAAGCAGGTGACCCGGGCCTCGAAGCGGATGCGCTCGCCGGTGGTCCGGGCGTGTTCGAACAGGGCGCCGATCCACTCCCGATCCGCCTCGGAATAGATGGTCATGGCCTCGCCGAGGCGCAGGTCGCGGGGTTCTCCCTTC
>Ga0196964_10001952_pt1 | contig 10031 bp, 6 predicted proteins | sample S1_10metaG_FD_148615 | JGI IMG/M metagenome (GOLD analysis project Ga0196964, IMG submission 148615) | Soil microbial communities from Anza Borrego desert, Southern California, United States - S1_10 | ecosystem: Environmental > Terrestrial > Soil > Desert | place: USA: California | collected... | reverse complement strand
CTGTAACTTCGGTTTTATTTTTAAGCAGGTAGTTGATGGCATATTCGTATTGCTGTTCGTTGTTCTCATCGCCAGGACCATTTTTTTCGGTATCGTTTGAAGCAAGTGACAACGCCTTCTCACAATATTCAATGGTTTTTTGTGCAAGCTGTTTTTGTTCGGCAGTGGGTTCTGAATACGTTAAAAACATCTTCATTTGAGCAATGGCTTCTTCAAAAAGGTAATTTTTATGCAGGCAAAGGCCATAATAAAAGGGGAATTCGGTGCCCTGGCGTTCGTTTATATTGACGCGTTCAAAAAACCGCAACACGGTCTTGGCATTTGGCTGCAGGTTCTGCACGCACAAAGCCAGGGGCAATTGGATTTGAATATGGCCCGGGTTTACCTGGTTAAGGTAATCGTAACATTCAAACGCCCGTTCATAATCCCCCTCTTCAAAAAATTTTTGCGCTTCATTAAATTTTTGTTTTTCGTTTTTGTCAGAGGGGAATTTTTTAGGCTGGGCCTGTAAATCCAGTAAAATAGTGAGAAGAGCTATGCACACAAAGCATGTTTTCATAACACCAAACAAAATTACGGTGCATAAAAACTGCCTGCATTGACCTTACCTGTAGTTATTAACGAAATGCAGGTTGAAAACCTTGCAGGTCCAATGAATTCCTAAAAAAATAAATTGTTTGGGTTAAACCTTACTTGATACGGATTTTTTGCCCCACCTGCAGAACTTTATTGCGGCTTATGCCATTCAGGCTGCAAAGCCTGTCAACCGAGGTGCCGTATTTTTTGGCTATGGCGCTTAGCGTATCGCCACTGCGCACTTTATGGTATTTGGCGTTAGCGCTCGTATAGTTGTTGTGTGCAACCACGGTTTCATGTTTCTCATTGTTGTCAGGGTTGTGCATTTGCTCATCGTACTCGTCTTCAATCTGGTTTTGCATTTCAGGGTTGTTCCAATACCTTTCCAGTAAAATATTCTTTTTTGAAACGGCTCTGTAATTGAACATGCTTGGGCAAATGAACAGGTTTTCGTCTTTGAGTTTTTTATTTTGGAAATCAAAAATTTCGGCAGGATCAAGGGCATTGTCATAAAAACGTACTTCAAAATGCAGGTGCGGTCCATAACACCGTCCGGTGCATCCACCCAATCCAATAACCTGTCCTGCACTAACGCGCTCGTAAGGCCTTACTTTTATTTTTGAAAAATGCGCATAATAGGTTTCAAGCCCGTTGTAATGCCGTATAATTACGCAATTACCAAACCCGCCCTTATTGTACTGGGCATACCGCACCACTCCGTCAAATGCCGCCTTTACGGGATCGCCAACATTCAAATCAATGTCCAGTCCGTGATGAAAGCGTGAGCCGCGGTATTTGAATGACGATAACACAGCGCCCTCTATTGGTAAACACCAGCGGCTATGAACCGTATCAACCGAACACAACCAAATGGTGTCTTTTAACCGGTTGATATCATTGTCATAGGTAAAAGGCATTTCGGTATTCCACATCAGCTTAAACCGAAGGGATGTATCGTTTGATACCAGCTCATGAAGTGACTTATTCAACACCCCATCAAAATTTTCATCGCGTAAATATTGCCATGAATGATCGGTAAATATCACAATATGAGTATCTTCAAAAGGTATTGTATCTATGGGGGTTTTGCCATTGTCAGGTGGTTGCGCCTGGGCATTAATTGTCAGGGACCCAAAAAAAAAGGCCATACAGAAAATAAATAACTTTCTGGAAATCAGATATTTTAACGCGGCTCCCAACAAAAAGTCGATCTGATTGCGGCTTAAAGATAGGATATTTCAAGAAAGTAAAAACTTAACAGCTTGTTAATTTTTGCATTTTGTGAATAAAAACAAAACTACGTAAGTTCTATATACGTTAGTTAACATGCAATTGTTCAAGACTATTAATCCTGCATTCTGTACGAATCATCGGGAAAAATCAACGAATAATCGTAAATTTGAAATTTGATTTCAGTCCGTTATCGCCCTGAATTGATAAAATATAATAACCGGCTTGCAAGTCTGCAATATTTATTTTATTTTCTCGGCCCTTCAGATTTCCGGTCTTTACCGTTTTTCCTGTACTGCTGTAAACCGTATATGAAACGTCATGCTGTGTTGTTGCATGCACCAGCAAAACATCATCAGCCGGATTAGGCCACACCCGCCAGTTAACCTCTGCAGCGGTTTCAGCTACACTGTTCGGGTCAATGATTTCAATTTTCAGATCATCCATATAAAACCCGTCCTTTTCAACGCCTGCATCGCTTTTAAACTGCAACCGCACACGCACAGTTTGTCCTATATATGCATTCAAATTCATTTCTTCAAACACCCAGTCGGTCATGGTTGCATCGTACAAAGGGTCATTCACATCCTGGTTGTCTGAACCAGGGCTTGTGTATTTCCCGCACAAGGGCAAATACGTAGTGCCGCCATTGTTTGAAATAAGCACTTGCGCATAGTCATACCTGTCTTCAATGTCCCACCTGGCATAAAAACTCAATTGCGCAAACAACGCTGTTGATGGAATTGTTATATCAGTTGTGGTAATTGACTTGTTTGCACCGGCAGCATAATTCCCTGATGGTGATTCGGTCAATGAACTGCCTGCTGAAACAAACTGGGTGCTGCTGGTTGAAAACCCTATATTGGTCAATCCACCCAGACTGGTAAAATCATTGCTATAAAATGCGTATGGATTTCCATAATATTTTACCACGGTATCGTTCACCACTTCACCTGCATTGGTTGTTTGCAAAACAAACACGAGTTGTGCACCACCCGGTGTGCCTGCATTCAGGGTAAAACTTATAGAGTCGCTGATACTGCTATAGCCCGGCAGGTTCGTATAGGTCTTGGCCGGTCCAACTCCTGCCATTGCCGTTATTGGAATCAATGTTACAGTTGACGTACCTGTATCCTTTAATCCCAGTTTTTGCAAATTGTATTTGAAATAATGCGTCAAGCCCGGATTCCTGAAAATGGCATTGTTGGTTTCGTTGGCATTGCAATAGTAATGCATCAAATTCAATGCAGTCATATTCTGCCGTAAATTGTCTTTAGCCAGGTTTTTTATTTGTGCTGAAGGCGGCCAAAAGCCATAATTGTCAGATCCGGCTTCAGGTGTAAAAGCAAATACACGCGGTTTGGTAAGCGTATCGCCATAAAACCAATCGTCACTGTCACCCGATGCGGGATACAATTCAACCGCCTGTACATTGGCGAAACCATTATCGCATACCATCAGCTCTGTTGCCTTTTCAAAATAATTTTCATCGGTAGCTGTTACATTGGCGTAGCCATAAGGATACAACAATAAATTTCCAAACGTATGGTAATTCAGGGCAAGCTTAAAATTATGTGCATATACAAAATCACGTACTGCTTTGGTTTCCGGCTCCGAAAAGGCTGAAGGCCCCCTGTAAATATCACTGCTGGTTGAAGCTGATGAACCACTAACCCCCCATTGGTATGCATAGTTCCTGTTCAAATCAACGCCAAATGTACCGTCACCATTGTTCCTGCGGTTTTTACGCCACATGCCTCCTCCAGCCGGATTAGTTGTTTGGTTGTACACATACCCATCAGGGTTTATAACCGGTATGAGGTAAATTTCAGTATTATCAAGCAGGTATGTTATTTCCGGATCGGTCCCATAATTTTCAAGCAAATACCACATAAAATACAACAACTGCGTTATGGAACCGGGTTCGCGCGCATGGTGCAAAGCAGTAATCAATAACTCGGGTTCATTTTCATCTACAGTAGGATTGTCTGACATTCTCATCCAGTAAATACTGTTGCCGTTCGCGGTCATATACGATCCTATTGCTGCTTTTGCGTTTACCAAACCGGGGTATAAAAGCACCATGCTGTCAAGGTCGCTTAACACCTGTGCATACGTTGGATATCCACCCATGCTTCCTAATTTAAAATGCATTGGATCGGCATATTGATAAGCATAATCATTGCATGTTGGTACCGCGCGAACAGCTTTTGCAAGTTGTTTTTGATAATGTTCAACTACGTCTGCAATGGTTATTTCATATGCAATTCCGTTTTCGTCCAGGATATTTATTTCAGCTTGTGACAGGTCGGTTTCAATCCATGAATTTTCCTTATGCGTTCCGTGGTCCATGCATACGCCTTTTGCAGCAAGCGTATTAGCCTGCTCATGATTGGCATAAATTTTTACGCGCGAAAACTGCTGCGAATAGGTGTATGGCATATGTGCAAGCAATAACGTGATAAGTGTAAGCAATCGCATAACAGGGGCTTTTTATTACCGCAATATACGAAAATTCATATATAACAGTTAGCCCGTTTAGTCAGGATTTATAGCCTATTTATAATCTTTTGGCTGCTTTGGGTTTATTTCCTTAGTTGATTTTCAAATGACAATTTTGCCTTGGTTTCTTCAAAAAAGAACCCCTCATCGGTAAATGCGGGCCTTAAGTCATCAATCCAAATGGCCTTTTCATCGTATTCGGCAAAAAACGGACGCGCTACCCAATCAGGATTACGCGCTTGCAAAAATCTTAACGTCATAACTTTTTTGGTAAACGTTCCCATGGGGATTTCCGATACACCCAGTAATTGTATTTTACCCCAGGTGCAGGACATACTGGGGCCTCTTACGGTACGGCAAATTCCGCTAACCTGGCGATACGCTTTCCTGAAAATATTCCAGGCTTGTACCAATGGTACGGCAAAATAACCTTGCGCACCTGTATCACGGGGTATAAACATGTAATATGGAATGCAATTCAGGTTAACCTGTTTACGCCACATATCGGCCCAAACACCAGGATCATCATTTATATTCCTCAATACAGGTGACTGCGTTCGTATTTGAGTCCCGGTATTCCTCACCCTGGAAATGGCTTCTTTCACAGCCCGTGTTTCCAATTCGGCCGGGTGGGTAAAATGAGCCATTATAGAAAGGTTTATGCCTGATTTTACAATGCGTTCAAACAGTCGCAGCAAATCATCGGCATCCTTATCCAGAATAAAACGATAAGGCCAGTAACCGAGCGCTTTCGTACCAAGCCTGATCGTTTGGAGGTTTTCAGGTTTAGTTAACAACAAGTGATCCATATACGCATGAAGGTTGGCAGTGCTCATGATGAGCGGATCACCCCCGGTAAAAAGCACATCGGTTACTTCCTTATTATTTTGTATATAATTTGTCAGCATTTCAACATCGCGCGTAGCAAATTTCATGTCATCCATACCAACAAATTGGGGCCACCTGAAACAAAATGTGCAATAGGCATGGCAGGTTTGACCCTGGCCTGGAAAAAACAAAACCGTTTGCGGATACTTATGCTGTATACCGCGCAACCTTACCCCGTTTACTTCAGGAACATTCAGTTCCATTTGCCCCGCAGGATGCGGATTTAACCGGAGCCTGATACGGTTGGCTATTTCTTTTATTTCCTCTTTCGATGCATTTCTATTTAACGCACCGGCAATTTCTGCATAATCCTGCTCAGCCAGCATCCCTTTTTGCGGAAATGTAAGTCTGAAAATGGGGTCATCAGGAACATTTCCCCAATTGATAAGTTCATTAACCACGTAGTTGTTCACTTTAAAGGGAAATACTGTTCCAATAACTTTTATATCGAATTGTTGTTCGGCAGTAAGTGCATTTATTTGCGGAATACAAGCAAAGTTGTTAAGTGAATATGACCGGTAAGCAATAAACCTGTTGTTCATCTCTTCGTTTGTTCTCATCTTGAAATCCCTCTTCACGATTACAGTTCTTAAAAAATCCTAATTGGCGTAGCCCAAACCCAATGCCTACTTGCTGAACAAAACACCATGTAGTAAGCAACCAAACCGTACCATCAACGTTTTTCGCTCATAAACAGCGGGTTTATTGGCTACAGTTTTAAATTTACTGCATATTTTTTAAAAAAACTTGATTTAAATCAAGTTTTATGCAGGATAAATCGCGATTATTAGGCATATTCGCATAACACATGCGTATGGCTTTTACCGTGGAAAAATATCATTTCGGCACCGAATCTATTTTTGAGAGGTTACCGGTCAAGGATCTAAAATTACTGAAAGATCAAATGGTGCGTATGGAAATCAAAAAGGACAGGGTGCTTTTCAGGGAAGGTAATTATTCAAGAGGTATTTATATTTTGCGCAAAGGAAAAATAAAAATGTTTCAACTGAATAAAAGCGGTGAAGAACAAATAATCTACATATACCGCAAAGGTGAAATTCTTGGATACCGGCCTTTGTTGAGCCATGAAGTGCATGCGGTTTCGGCCACCGCACTTGATGATTGCGTAATTTCTTTCATACCAAAAAAATATTTTCTTGAAATATTGGAACGTTCGCTCCCTTTATCAAGATCGTTATTGACCAACCTTGCGCACGAGTTTGCCGTATGGGTAAATACATTTAATGTGTTGGCGCAACAGCCGGTGAAAGAAAGGGTGGCTCTTGTTCTTTTAATCTTAAATGAGAAATACCGCAGGAACAATGAAACGCAGGTCACTATTAACCTGTCACGCGACAACATGGCCCGTTATGCCCGCACCACTGTTGAAACCCTGGCCCGTATGCTCCGCCATTTCAAAGACGAAAAACTGATAAAAACCGAAGGGCGAAAAATCATTGTACTCAGGCCCGCTGAACTTGCAAAAATTGCCGAATTTTATTAAATATCCTTCAATTCCAGCTCAGTTTTAAGTTTCTCTTCGAGCTATGCGATTAACTCGGGCTGCATATATTTAGAGTTGTCTTCAATACAAAATGTGTATTTTCGAAAGGAATCGTTCACCGGTATGTTTCTTAATACGGTCATAATGCAATTTTCCCAATGCAAAAACTTTATCTGCCTATTCAAGCATGTCTTCGGTCAACAAGGGGCTCCTTCTCTCCCGCAGTATTTTTTACTAACACCTGCCGGTGCATATTTGCTTTCCGGTAAACGTTCACTGAAACAGACTTCAGCCGTTTTAGACCTGTGTTTATTGATTGTCCACACAAAAAGAACATTTAAGGCGAGTCATTAATTTATTAACGAAAATTTTTTCAGTTTTTTAAAATTACCCGATCACTTTAAACGAACTATAAAACACATCGTAAGTTGGCACCAGTTCCTGCATTTTTTCAAGTTCGCAGGTTTGAACGGTCATATACCTATACTCGCCTTTTTTGTAAACAAAAACAATTTGGCCTATTTTCACCCCGTTTTTTTTTCTTTCCGGTAAGCTCCGCCATAAACCCCATCGGCATTGTAAGCGGCCGCTGCATCACCGGTAATGGCCCGACTTTGTTCAGGCATAAAATTGGCGCTGAAACCGGCCTCAGGCATAAAACTTTCCAGGTATTCAAGATATGACTTGGCCGTTTGTCCATCGCTCAGACGCTTTAGGTTTACATCATAAGATGCCATTCCCCCAGCATTGGTGCACCGCAGGGCCAATTGTCCTTCAGTTAATTTCTCGTGCGTCCATCCTTCAGGAATGTTCACTTCAAATCCTGCCGTTTTATCGCTGTAAGCTATTTGAGCGTGTACAATAAACGTTGCCAGCCAAAGGCCAGGGTGTAAATGATTTTCGTCATAAATAAAGATTTTGCTGCTGAAAGATACAAATTTTGAACCATTCTTCAAGCGTTCTATGTAATTTTGATATTCGGTAATTCTGCTTAAAAGACAATGTTCGCTACTGCAGAAACAGCAAGGGCGCCTTGTTTGAATGAATAATCATTTCATAGTTGCCTTTGATAAAAACTATATAAGTGAAGACATATTAACTAAAAAAAATAAATAAATCGTTGTCTCCAGGTTCTAAACGGATATAAAGCTTATATTGAAAAAAGAACAAATAAAGGGAATAACTGCTAAATTGTTCCTTAAATCTACGTCTTCCTTATCCTGAACCGAGAACGGAAAACAACCTATTTTTTTCTTTTCCATTGCAAGCTCTTCAGTCCTTCATCCAAATCAGTACGCACATAATCCAATACAGGTTTTATTGAATCAAAATTAGGCCGTGCATAAAAGTACAATGACCCTCGTAGAAAATTATTGGTGCTGTCGGTCACATAAAACTGAAGCGGGGTTGCGGCATTGCCCTTAAATTCGTAAATCAATCCATATACTTTATGCTCCGGGTATTCAATTTTTACAGGAACAATGTCATCGGCTTTGCCGCTATGATTGTATGCCAGCTGGTGACAATCGTCAATGAGTTCTGCAAGCATTGAATCATTGTTTATTTCAATGTACGTTAAATAATGCGTGGCCTTAAGTTTTGGATACGACAACTCGGCATAATATTGTTCCGAGCGTCCCAAAGCCTTTTGCTGGTACACGGCCGTTTTATTTTTCAGGCATGTGAAAGGCTGATTGGCCGGTATACTGTCGTATTCGTGCGGGGGCAATTCAATGCGCATATACCCGCGCGGTCGTGGAGTTGTGGTAGTATCACCGCATGACACCATCATGGCCATAAACAAAGGCAAAATAATAAAGGTGGTTTTCAGGTTTACGATTGATTCAGGATTATTGGATGTATCGTTTATCGTAATTTTTACCTGCCGTATCCTTTTTTTATCGGCTGCTTCCACGGTAAATAAATAGTTTTCAAATTTTACTTTTTCGTTTTTGGTGAGGAAACGGCCCGATATTTCCAACAGGAAACCTGCCAGGGTATCGGCCTCACCCCTGTTTTTCTCAAATTCATCGCCATCAATTTTCAGTACTTTATAAATATCCGTCAAATGGGTTTTTCCCTCAAACACATAATTCCTGTCATCAATTTTGGAGTAGGTTATGTCTTCATCATCAAATTCATCGGTAATATCACCCACAATTTCTTCCAGTACATCTTCCAAGGTAACAATGCCCAGTGTACCGCCATATTCATCAACACAAACGGCCATGTGCGTGCGTTCATGCCTGAAATCCATAAGCAGATCGTCAATTTTTTTATGGCCGGGTACATAATACGCCTCACGTATGAGTTTTTTCCAGTCAAACGAGGCCGGTTGGTCCAGGTAAGGCAACAGGTCTTTTGCCACCAATATGCCCACAATTTTATCGAGCGAATCGGTATACACCGGTATGCGTGAATACCCGCTCATTAAAATAACGGGCAACAACTGGTCAAACGTAATGTTGGAATCAACCGCCACTACATCCATCCGTGATTTCATGATTTGGGAGGCTTCGGTATTTCCAAAGCGTACAATGCCTTCCAATATGCGTTTTTCTTCTTCCGAAGTTTCGTCTTTTTTTATGGTCAATTCAAGCGCATGACCCAGGTCATCAACCGTAACATCGTGCCTCCTGCGTCTGAAACGTTTATCAATGATGGATGAACTGGACAATAAAATCCAGGTGAGCGGACTTAAAAGTCCTTCCAAAAACTGGAAAGGGGCTGCCATTATATTGGCAACGCGGAAAGCGTTTTGATTGGCATATACTTTTGGCACTACTTCAGAAACCAGCAAAAGCAAAAAAGTTACGGCCACCGCATCAATTAAAAATTTAATGTATTCCTGGCCCGGGCCAAATGAAAAAATTGTATCAATCAATTCGGCAAACAAAATAATGATAGCAATGTTAATGAGGTTGGCGCCAACCAGCACAGTGGCAATTACTTTTTTGGTATTGCCTACAATGGCCAGAATACGCCTTGCATTATTATTGTCCGATTCCTCCAGGGTACGCAATTCACCGGGCGTAAGTGAAAAAAAAGCGATTTCGGCAGCGGCTATCAATCCCGACAATACCAGCAATATGATAATTGCAGCTATTTGAGGTATCATGACCGAATCAAATTCGCGGACGGCAAACAATAAGGGGAGCGGAGGTGTGTCCATTTTAAAAATGCCTTTTTTGTTTCTTAGCACCGAGTCTGGTGAGAAAATTTGACTGTATAGCGTTAAAACAGACTTTTTCGCCCTGAAGTTCACTGAGGCTGGCGGTATTTTTATAATGGTTCTTTTCCAATTTAACTATTAAAATGGTAAATCATCGGT
>Ga0196964_10001951_pt1 | contig 10034 bp, 11 predicted proteins | sample S1_10metaG_FD_148615 | JGI IMG/M metagenome (GOLD analysis project Ga0196964, IMG submission 148615) | Soil microbial communities from Anza Borrego desert, Southern California, United States - S1_10 | ecosystem: Environmental > Terrestrial > Soil > Desert | place: USA: California | collected... | reverse complement strand
AATCAGGAGAAGACCGATGAAGCTATGTCCGCTTTCCATCCAAAGCGGACATAGCCCTACCCGCCGACTTTCACCGCCGGGCTCTCCTTGAAGCCGTAGCGCACCGCCTTGGCTTCGATCTTCGCCTTGGCGGGGGCGGCGACGGGGCCGGTGTAGAGGCGCCAGGCGGACTTGGGGCCGGCGCGCCAGAGCACCGCGGCCCCCGGCGTGGGGGTCTCCAGGGTCAGCTTGCCGGCGCGCACCGCGCCGCTGGGCGGCGAGGTGACGGGCGCGGCGCCGCCGTTGGCGAAGCGGTCGCGCAGGTCGCGCTCGGCTAGGGTCGAGTAGTCGGGCGCGGAGCGGTTGAAGCCGACCAGGGCCGCGGCCAGCCGCTGGACGTCGCCCGCGCGCGCCGGGTCGGCGATCAGATTGGTCAGCTGGTGCGGGTCGGCCTGGAGGTCGTACAGCTCGAAGGTCGGCCGGGGCGTCGCGAACAGCCGCGCCTGGACGGGGGTCAGGCGGTTCGCCTTGCGCGCGGCCTCCAGCGCCTCCAGCGCCGCACCCTTCGGCGCATAGGACGCCAGCGACAGCTCCGGCGCCTCGTTGGCGATCAGCAGCCAGCGGCCGTCGCGCACCGCGCGCACCCGCTCGCCCGCGCCGTCCACCCGGCCTTGCAGCGAGACGACGTAGCGCGGCCCGGCGGCGGGGGCGGCGAACCGGTCGGCGCCCTGCATCCAGGCCAGGGGCGCCACGCCCGCCAGCTTCAGGATCGAGGGCGCCAGATCGACCCCGCCCACCGGATCGCGCCGCACGGCGCCGGCGCCGCGCCCGCCGGGGAAGCGCACGATCAGCGGCACGCGCACGCCCGAATCGTAGACGGTGCGCTCGGCGCGCGGCAGGTCCGGCCCGTTCTCGGCGGTGACGATCACCACCGTGTTGTTCAGCACGCCCGCCTTCTCCAGCCGCGCCAGCAGGGCGCCCAGGCGCGCGTCGCCCTGATGCACCCGGTCGTAGCGGGCCTTCAACGCCGCGCGGACCTCGGGCGTGTCCGGCAGGTAGGGCGGCACCACGATCCTGGACGCCACGGTCGGGGTCGAGGGCTTCTCCTTCTTGGCGAACCAGCCCCGGACGGTCTCGACCAAGCCCTGCTTCGGCTTGGGCGCCTGGGCGGGCTCGGCGGTCGGCAGGGCGACCATGCCGAAGAACGGCCCGGTCACGTCGCTGGTCAGCCAGCCGTCCGGATCGGCCACGTCCTGGTCCCACAGGGAGGCCGGCGCGCCGAACGGGTCGCCGGCGAAGCCGATGCGGAAGGTGCTGTAGCCGGCGCGGCGCAGCAGCTCGGGGAAGGCCTTGACCTCCGGCGCGGGCGCCAGCGCGTAGCCCGCCTCGCCCGACCAATCCTGCACCGCGCCCAGCGTCTGGGGCTGCACCCCGGTCAGCAGCGCCGCCTGGGCCGGACGGTCGGAACCGGACGCGGCGTAGGCGGCGGTGAACAGCACGCCCTCGCGCGCCAGCTTATCGATGGTGGGCGTGACCGCCGCCTTGTCGCCGTAGGCGCCGAGCTCCGGCCCCAGGTCGTCGGCCACCACCAGCAGGATGTTCGGCCGCGTCTCGGCCGGGTGCGCCGGGCGGATCGTCGCCTCCGGCTTCTCGCCGCAGGAGGCAGTCAGCAGCGCCCCGGACAGGGCCAGGACGCGCACGGCGCCGCGCGCCTTCGTGCCGAACTTGAACGCCATGCGTGATACTCGCTTCCGCCCCCGGCCGATCAGACTGCACGGCTGCACGGATCGCGCCAAGCCGAAACGGGACGCGGGCGAGCCGCCTATTGTCGCGGAAGCCTCACCAGCGCTCGGCGCGGGCGTCGCGCACCGCCTCCTGCAGGGCGCGGGCGAACGCCGCCCGCTCGCGCGGCGACAGGGCGGCGGCCACCGTGGCGCTGGCGCCCTTGCTGGACAGCCGCACCCGCGCGCCGTGCTCCTCGCCGTCCAGCAGGTCCACGCGGGTGAAGGCGGTGGCCGAGGTCCACAGGGTGCGGCGCGCGCGCGGCGTCTCCCAGGCCACGCTGATCTCGTCGGCCGAGACCTGCACCCGCTCGCCGCTTTTCGCCGCCTGGAAGTTCGCCCACAGGGCCAGCGACAGCAGCAGAACGTCCAGCCCCAGGAACACCGGCACCAGCGCGGCGCCGGCGACGTGCCACATGACGCCGAAGGCCAGGTTGACGAAGGCGAACGGGACCAGCAGCAGGATCACGCCCTGGCGCGACAGCGAGCGCGTGGGCCGGACCAGCCGGTCCATGTACAGGCGGGGCGCGGGGGCGGCGTCCATGCCGTCCAATCTAGCGCCCTGACGGCGGCTCGCCAGCGCGGCGGCTTCACAGCAACGCGTCCAGCGGCCATGGAGGACGCATGACCGCCGTCGTCTATCCGCCCGACCCCGCCCGGGTCGCCGAGCTGTTCGCCCGCTTCGAGCGCCTCGCGCCGGAACCGAAGACCGAGCTGAACTTCACCGACCCGTTCACCCTGGTGGTGGCCGTCGCCCTGTCGGCCCAGGCCACCGACAAGGCGGTGAACAAGGCGACCGAGAAGCTGTTCGCCGCCGCCGACACGCCGGAGAAGATGCTGGCGCTGGGGGAGGAGGGGCTGATCCCCTTCATCGCCTCCATCGGCCTGTTCCGGAACAAGGCGAAGAACGTGATCGCCCTGTCCCGTCTCGTGCTGGAACGGCACGGCGGACGGGTGCCGCTGGACCGCGACGGCCTGCAGGCCCTGCCCGGCGTCGGGCGTAAGACCGCCAGCGTGGTGCTGAACGAACTGGGGATCGAGCCGGCGATCGCGGTGGACACCCACGTGTTCCGCGTCTCGCATCGGCTGTGGCTGGCGAACGCGGCGACGCCGGACAAGGTCGAGGCGCAGCTGCATGCGGTCGTGCCGCAGCCGTGGCTGGGCCGGGCGCACCACTGGCTGATCCTGCACGGGCGCTACGTCTGCACGGCGCAGCGTCCGAAGTGCGAGGCCTGTCCCGTGGCGGACCTGTGCCCCTCGCGTCGGCTTTACGCCGGGACCGCGTCCAGCGCGCGGCGCACCGCCCGGGCGAAGCCCGCGCCGCCGGCCGGGTCGTAGGTCAGGTAGAGGTCCGGCTCGATCAGCTCCAGCTCGATCAGGGCCGGGCGGCCGTCCAGGTCGCGCACCAGGTCGATGCGGGCGTAGAGCAGCGGCTCCTCCACCGCGGCCAGGATCGCCTCGGCCGCCGCGCGCTGGTCGGCGGCGGGCTCGACGGCGGAGATCACCCCGCCCCACTCCGGCTGCACGCGGAAATCGCCGGGCTTGGCCACCTTGCCTACGGTGTGGCTGTAGACCCCGTCGAAGTAGAACAGCGAGGTCTCGCCCTCGCCCTCGATGGACGGCAGGTACGGCTGGATCAGCGCCGGGCCGTCCGGTCCCTTATCCACCGGATCGCCGGGCGACCAGCGCAGGGTGCGCCAGGCGCTGGCGGAGACGCGCGGCTTGGCCACCAGCCGCTCGACGCCGAACGCGGCCGCGGCGTCTGCCATCGCCTGCGGCGTGATCCGATCGCCGTAAACGGTCGGGATCACCGGCGCGCCGCGCTCGGCCAGGCGCCCGAGGTAGCCCTTGTCGGCGTTCCAGCGCTGGACCGAGGCGGGGTTGAGGACGTTCACGCCGTCGCGGTCCCACGCGCGGGTCCGCTCCACCCAGCGCTCCGGCTCGCGGTGGTAGCCCCAGGCGGTCAGCGGCAGCACCAGGTCGAAGGCGCGCAGATCGACGCCCTCGTCGGTCCAGGCCACGCCCTCGATGTCCCCGCCGCAGGACGCCAGCGTCGCGGCGTGAGCGGCGAACACCTCGCGCCAGCGGGTGTGGAACCCCTCGTCCTGGGGGTTCGGCGTCAGGATGGCGATGCGGCTCAAGAGGTCTTGGCTCCGGCGAGGCAGGCGTCCACCGCCGGGGTCGGCTCTCCGCGCTTCAACGGCCCGGTCGCCGCGCCCGTGACCCGCAGAACGCCTTGAGCGTCCGGCCGGCGGAAGAAGACGTGCAGGGCGCAGTTCGGCAGGCGGTAGGTCCACATGGCGCCGTCGCCTTCTGCGCGCGCGGCGTCCGGCTCGCCCAGGCGCCGCTCCACCTCCTTGCCGTCGGCGCCGACCAGAGCGGCGGCGGTGAGCTTCGCGGGCGCGGTCTTCGCGGCGGGCGGCTGGGGCTTGCCCTTGGACGGGCGCTCGGCCTGGGCGTTCTCGGTCGGCCGCTTCGGCGCGGCCAGCGCGGGCGCGGCGGCGAGGGCGAGGGCCAGCAGGGCGACAGCGGGACTGCGCATGCTTCGCCGTTACGACGAACCGCGCTCGCCGCCAAGCCGGCCGATCGGTTGTGCGACCCTGCGCCGCCTCTATACTCGCGCGCTCCTCCCTTCTGACCGGATCCTTCCCATGACCGCCGCCTACGACGTGGTCGCGATCGGCAACGCCATCGTCGACGTGATCGCCCCCGCAACCGAGGCCTTCCTGGCGGGGGAGGGGCTGCAGAAGGGCTCCATGACCCTGATCGACGAGGCGCGGGCGGCGTCGCTGTACGACGGCATGGCGGCGGGGGTGGAGGCGTCCGGCGGCTCGGCCGGCAACACCATCGCCGGCATCGCTTCGCTCGGCGGGCGCGCGGCCTACCTCGGCAAGGTGGCGTCGGACCAGCTGGGCGAGGTGTTCGCCCACGACCTGCGCGCCCAGGGGGTGGCCTTCGACACGCCTTACCTGGACTGCGGCCCGGCCACCGGCCGGTGCCTGATCAACGTCACCCCCGACGGCCAGCGGACCATGGCGACCTTCCTGGGCGCCGCCAACCAGCTGACCGAGGAGGACGTCGATCCGGCGGTGATCCAGGCCTCGGCCATCGTCTACATGGAAGGTTATCTGTTCGACCCGGCGCCGGCGCGCAAGGCGTTCGCCAGAGCGGACGAGATCGCCAAGCGGGCAGGGCGGCGGATCGCCATCACCCTGTCGGACGTGTTCGTGGTCGAGCGCTGGCGCGACGATCTGCTGGCCTTCATGGACGGCTCGGTCGACGTGGTGTTCGCCAACGAGAACGAGCTCATGGCGCTGTTCCGCACCGACGACTTCGACTCCGCCTGCGAGCGCCTGCGGCCGATGGTCGAGATCGCGGCGGTCACCCGCGGAGAGCAAGGCTCGGTGATCCTGAACCGCGGCGAGACGCACCGGGTGGAAGCCTTCCCGGTGCAGCGCGTGCTCGACACCACCGGGGCCGGCGACCAGTACGCGGCCGGGTTCCTGTTCGGCCTTGCGCGCGGCCTGCCGCTTCAGACCTGCGGTCGGCTGGGATCGATGGCGGCCGCCGAGGTGATCGGCCACTACGGCCCGCGCCCCCAGACGCCGCTGAAGGACCTCGCTCGAAGCCAGGGCCTGCTCGCCTGAGCCTGAGGTTCAGCGGTCGGCGGCTCCGATCCAGGTCCCGATCGCCGGGCCGCCGACCGGTCCGCCTTCGCCCTGGTCCTCCGAGTCCAGCCGCATGCCGGCGGCGAGCGCGGCCAGGGCGACCGCCGCGAGCGCCGCGGCGGCTAGCAGCAGGCGGTTCCTGCCCGGTCCGCGGCCCGGGCCCGGGCCCGGCGCGGCGTCGTGACCTCTTCCGGCGACCATGAAGACCTCCTCCGACGTTTCGGTCGGAACGCCGGCCGGCCCGCCGGGTTCAGGCCGCCGTTATTTCCACCAGCTTGCGCAGGGTGTTCAGGTTGCGGGCCGTTCCGGCCGTCCGCAGCAGCCGCTCGACCGGACGCTTGGCGAACTCCGAGCGCGCCATGCCCTCGTCGTAGCGGACGTGGAGTTCGCGCCCGATCACCCGCACCTGCTCCGGCCCGCTCCAGTCCTCCAGCGTCCGAACGCCCTCAGGGTCGGGGTCGCCGGCCAGGAAGGTGACCAGCACCCGGTTTCCCGGCGCGTCCGGCCAGGGGACGCGCGCGAGGGTGGCGGCCAGTTCGGCGCCGTCGCGCACGATCACCTCCGGCCGGAACCCGGCCAGCGCCTCCACCGCCCTCGCCACCGCCTCGGCGACCGCGGCCGGGGAGCGGTCGCCCGGCTCCAGCACCACGTTCCCGCTCTGCAGCAGCGTCCGTACGGCCGCGAACCCGTCCGCCTCCAGCCGGGCGCGCAGGTCGGCCATGCGCACCAAGTGGGCGCCCCCGACGTTGACGCCCTTGAGCAGGGCCGCGACCGCGCTCACCGGCGGGTTCCGGACGGTTGGAGCAGGTCGGCGCGTTCTTCGGCGGTCAGCGCCCGCCAGCGGCCCTCGGGCAGATCGCCCAGGCGCAGGTCGCCGATGCGGACCCGGAACAGATCGACGACCCGCAGCTCGACCTGTTCGCACATCCGCCGGATTTGACGGTTGCGGCCCTCGGTCAGGACGAAGCGCAGCCGACCCTCTCCCTTGACGTCCACCCGGGCGCGTTTCAGCGGCTTGCCGTCCAGCCTCAGCCCGTGGCGCAGCAGCGCGACCTTCCGCTCGGTCAGCTCGCCCGAAACGCGGACCCGGTATTCCTTCTCCACCTCCGAGTCCGGCCCGATCAGGGCTTTCGCCAGCACCCCGTCCTGCGACAGCAGCAGCAGGCCGCGCGAGTCCAGGTCCAGCCGGCCCAAGGGCGGCAGGCTGGCGTCCTCCGGCGGGGCCGAGCCTTCGCCGACCAGGTTCGCGGCTGTGAGCAGCCGGGCGGCCTCGACCTGACCCGGCTTGGGGTGGGCGGAGACGATCCCGGGCGGCTTGTGCACCACCGCGGTCAGGGCCTGTTCCAGTTGGGCGGTCGCCGCCTCGGCCAGCACCAGGGTCTGGCCCGGAAGGATCTTGCGGCCGGCGTCGGCGATCCGCTCTCCGTCGATCGACACCAGCCCGTCGGCGATCAGCGCCTCGGCCTCGCGGCGCGAACAGACGCCGGCCTGGGCCAGCCACTTGTTCACGCGCTGCGGTTCGGGGCCGTCGTAGCGGCGGGTCCAGCTCATGCGAGAGGGTCTTGGCGCGCGGAATCGCCGGGGGCAAGGCCGGAGTTTGAAACCCACACCGTTCTCTATATGTTCTGCATCCATGGCGGAGCGATGGGAAGACGGCGGCGGGTTGCGGTGGCTGTTCCTGGACCTGAACAGCTACTTCGCCAGCGTGGAGCAAGAGGACCGGTCCGAACTGCGGGGCGAGCCGGTGATCGTGATCCCGGTTTCGTCGGAATACACCTGCGCCATCGCTGCGAGCCCTGAGGCGAAAGCCAGAGGTGTGAAGACGGGCATGATGGTGAAGGAGGCGCGCCGCCTCTGCCCGGGGCTCCGGGTCATCGACGCCCGCCCGAACCGCTACGTCGAGGTCCACCACCGGATCGAGGCCGTCATTGAACGCCACGTGCCTGTGCGCGCCGCCAAGTCCATCGACGAGTGGGCGTGCGAACTCGTCGGACCCGAGCGGCTGGAGCGGAACGCCGTCGAGCTCGGCCGCCGGGTGCAGCAGGCCATACTGGAGGAGGTCGGTCCCCGGCTCCGCTCCTCGGTCGGCCTCGGCCCCACCCAGATGCTGGCCAAGACCGCCGCCGACATGAAAAAGCCGATGGGGCTGACGGTGCTGCGGCTGGACGCCCTGCCCGGGCCGCTGCTGGGCCTGCGGCTCAAGGACTTTCCCGGCGTGGGGCCGAACATGGTCAAGCGGCTGAACGCGGCGGGGGTCGGCGACGTGGCGGCGCTCTGGGACCTGAGCGCGAGCGACTGCCGCCGCATCTGGGGGAGCGTGACGGGGGACCGGTTCTGGTACGCCCTGCACGGCGTCGAGCCCGGCGAGATCCCGACCGAGCGCTCCTCCATCGGCCACTCCCACGTGCTGGCCAAGGAGGCGCGGCCGCTCGACAAGGCGCGGCTGGTGGTGCGGCGGCTGGCGGTGAAGTGCGGCAGCCGGCTCCGGCGCGAGGGGATGAAGGCGGGCGGGATCTCGGTGACGCTCGACACCGAGGACGGGCGCAGCGGCCGGGCCGAAAAGCGGCTGGTCCACACCGCCGACACCTTCGCCCTGCTGGCCGCCGTCGACGAGCTCTGGGCCGACGCGGGGCGCAAGCTGGACGGCGCGCGGCTGCGCTGGGTGGGCGTGGACTGCTTCCGCCTGGTCGAGACCGCGGCGCTGAAGCCCGACCTGTTCGGCTGGTCGCCGGAAACGGAGGAGGACGGCCGCCGCATGACCCTGTCGCGGACGCTGGACGCCCTGAACCAGAAGTTCGGCAAGGACGCCGTCACCATCGGCCCCAAGCCGATCGTCGGCGACTACGTCGGCGCCAAGATCGCCTTCAACCGGGTGCCGACCATGGCCGAGTTCAAGGAGTGAGCCGCCTCACCCGTGGGTGGCGAAGGGGAAGGCGGTGACCGGCTTGGACCATTCGTCGATCGTCAGGGTGCGGGTCAGCGGCGCCGCGGCGCGCTCCCGGCAGGCGACCCGCTCGCACAGCCGGCAGGTCGGGCCGACCTGGACGGCCGACGGGTTGGCCAGGTCCAGTCCGCGCGCGTAGATCAGCCGCCCCGCGTACTTCAGCTCGCAGCCCACCCCCACCGCCAGCTCGCCCTCTTCCGCCCCGCCCCAGGCGCCGGCCCCGCGCTCCACCGTGCGAGACAGGGTGAACCAGCGCCCGCCGTCCGGCGTCTCGATGATCTGGGTCAGGATGCGGCCGGGCGTCTTGAACGCCTGGTGGATGTTCCATCGCGGGCAGGCGCCGCCGAAGCGCGAGAACGGGAACGGCCCCCCGGCGAAACGCTTGGACACGTTGCCGGCCTGGTCCACGCGCATCAGGAAGAAGGGCACGCCCCGCGCGCCCGGTCGCGACAGGGTGGTCAGCCGGTGGCAAGCCTGCTCGAACGACAGGCCGAAGCGCGCCTTCAGCAGCCCCACGTCGTAGCTTAAGCCCTCGGCCGCCTCGTGGAAGGCGGCGTAGGGCGCCTGGATCGCGGCGGCCAGATAGTTGGTCAGCGACACCTTCAGCAGGCGCAGGGTCGACACGTCCGGCGCGGCCGCGGCCTCCACGATCGCGGTGATCCGCTCCCCGTGCTCGGCCAGGGCCAGTTGGTAGCAGACGGCGAAGGCGCGGCTGGACGGCGACAGGGTCTCGGCCAGCATCAGCCGGCGGCGGTGCACGTCGTAGCGGCGGACGTAGTCCACCATCACCTGCACCGGCATCACCCGCACCTGCACCCCGTGCCGCTCGGCGAGGCGCCGGGTGGCCGCCGCCTCCAGCGCGTGGCCTGAGGCGTCCAATTCCCCCGCGATCCGTTCGCCCGCCTCGTCCAGATCAGGGAAGTGGTTCCGGTGCGCCTGGATGTAATCGCGCACCCAGTCGGGCGGGGTTACGATCAGGCCCGCGTCGCGCCCGTCCCCCTCGGCCAGGGCGGCGCCCAGCGCCTGGCGGCGGCGCTGATCGACGAAGGCGCGGTACAGCCGCACCACCGCCTCCGCCGCCCCGGGCGCGTTCTCGACCAGGTCGGCCACCTCGTGGCGCGGGATGGCCACGTCGCGGAACAGCGGGTCGGCGAACACCTCCGACAGGTCGGCCTCGCCGGCCGCGTCCGGTTCGCTGGTGAAGCTTCGGAGATCCAGGTCGTAGGCCTGGGCCATGCGCAGCAGCACGCCGGCGGTGATCGGGCGCTGGTTGCGCTCCAGATGGTTCAGGTAGCTGGGCGACATGCCCAGATCCTCGGCCATGCGTGTCTGGGTCAGGCCCAGGTCGCGCCGGAGCCGCTTCAGCCGGCCGCCGAGGAACAGCTTGCGTTCGAGCTCCGCCATTTGTGCTATGTGTCACAATGTGACTAAGAAGATCAAGTCACGTATGACAAAGCGGCACGATTTCGTCCGGCGCGGCCGTATCTGTTTTCCCTTTCGGGTGTTTCCCTCGCACAGCCCGGCCCAGCCGGCCATCCGCACGCCAGGAGACACATTGTGACCGACTTCGCCGATCTCGTCCCCAACGCCCCGGCCGGCCGCTTCGACGGCGTCGAACGCCCCTACACGGCCGAGGACGTGGCGCGCCTGCGCGGCTCCTTC
>Ga0196964_10001950_pt1 | contig 10037 bp, 7 predicted proteins | sample S1_10metaG_FD_148615 | JGI IMG/M metagenome (GOLD analysis project Ga0196964, IMG submission 148615) | Soil microbial communities from Anza Borrego desert, Southern California, United States - S1_10 | ecosystem: Environmental > Terrestrial > Soil > Desert | place: USA: California | collected... | reverse complement strand
GAGAAAAGGATCGCCGGTCGGCGGTAGCGTTCCACCAGGCGGCTGGCGACGATGCCGATCATGCCGCCCGGCCAGGATGGGTGCGTCAGAACAATTGCCGGTTGGGCCAGAAGGGCGGGGTCGGCGCGCAGTTGCGCTTCGGCGGCCTGGTGCACCTGCTCGCAGAGCAGTTTACGTTGGGCATTCAGTCCTTCGAGTTCCACCGCCAGCACCCGCGCCCGCGCCGGGTCGGACGTGGTGAGCAGTTCCACGGCAGGGTTGGCATCGCCCAGGCGGCCCAGGGCGTTCAGGCGCGGGCCCAGCTCGAAGCCGACGTGCTCCTCGGTGAGATGCGATGGGTTCAGCTCGGCCAGTTCCATCATCACCTGTAGACCCAGGCGCTGTGTGCTGCGCAGGGTCGCCAGCCCGCGCTGGACAAGGTAGCGCGTATCGCCGGTGAGCAGGGCCAGGTCGGCGATGAGGCCGAGGGAGACCAGGTCAAGCAGGCCATCAGACGGTGGACGGTAGACGGTGGGCGGTGAATTATGGTCTACGCTCCACCCTGATAGAGCTGGGGCAGGTGGTCCACCGTCCAGGAGTCCTTCCGCGAGTTTATATGCCACGCCCACTCCCGCCAACGTCGCCAGCGGGTGTTCGGAAGGCAAGAGTTTGGGGTTGACGACGGCGGTAGCTTGGGGCAGTTCTGCGGGCAGATCGTGGTGGTCGGTGATGACCATATCCACGCCGCGCGCGCGGGCGTATTCGACAGCTTCGTGTGCGCCAATGCCGGTATCACAAGTGACGACCAGTTTTGCGCCCGCCGCGATGATGCGCGCCAGGTTTTCGATGTTGACGCCGTGGCTCTCTTTTGCGCGGACGGGGATGTGCCAGCTTACGTCTGCGCCGAGCGTGCGCAGGGCCTGGACGAGGACGGCGGTGGAGGTCTGGCCGTCGACGTCGAAATCGCCCCAGATGCAGAGCGGCTCCCCGGCGCGCAAGGCGGACGAGATGCGCTCAAGGGCAGCGTCCATGCCCGGGAGCGCGGAAGCAGGCGACGGGGCGTATGAACCCGGGTCGAGGAAAGCGCGGGCGGCCCCAGGAGAGGTACACCCCCTTCGAATGAGCATTTGCCCGACAAGTGGGTGCAGGTCGGGCAGAGGGGGTGAGTGGTCGGGGGGGGCGGGGTCGCGCCAGCGCGTCATGTTCAGAACTCGATTTCCTGGATTTGCTCGATGCTCACGTCCAAGGCAGATAGCTCCGTTTCAAGGTCATCGATGACGCCGGCGGCGATGCCGCGGTCGCAATAGGAGCGGTAGGGGCAGTAGGCGCACATCTTTTCGTCATCGGTGAGCGGGAAGCTGTGTTTGGCATCGATCTCACTGACCAGGGCAAACAAGTTCACCCAATCGCGTTTGTGTTGTTTGGTGCTGTATTTAATCGTATATGGCTCGCTGGGGAAGTCCGCGTACCAGTAGGTCATCTCGATTTGTTCGGGGGTGAGGGGCTTCCCGCCATTCAGGTGCGCCCCGGCCGCAACCAGCACGGCCAGGTAAACCCTGGTCTGCAGCCGGGCAGCCATCCATTCGTTTTTGGGACGTTTTTGGTAGGTCTTCCAATCGAAGATCAGGGCCTTTTCGGGACTGACGGCCACCAGGTCGTATTTTGCAATGAGACGGTGTTTGCCGATAGGTGTGGAGAGCGCCAGCTCTGGGTGCAGGCTGAAGCCTTCGAGTTTGGGGGCATGGTTTATGAAGTTATCCCACCAGCGGCTGAGGTCCTCGCCTTCGGCCATGCGCGCCAGTTTCTCGGCGGGCAGGCCGATCAGGTATTGCTGCGCCATACGGTGGAACTGCTGCCCGGCGCGCTGGCGGCGCTCGTTTTCGAGCACGGGGGCCGTCTCGATGGCAGGCCACTGTAGCTGCTCGATGTAGCGCAGTTGGAAACGCCGGGCGCAGTCGGCATAATCTTGCAGCGAAGACTGGCTGAAGCTGAAAGGGCTTGGGATTTCAGATTTTAGATTTTGGATTTTAGATTTTAGATTGTCAGGCATAAGGGAATTATACGGCGATATTGGAAATCGAAAGTCTCATTTTGCGATGCTATAATCGGGCGATGTCGATCTCCATCATGATCCCGATGAGGCGTTGATGGGTCCGCGCCCTGACCTGCCCCCTTTCCCAAATGGCTGGTTTGTCTTTGGGTTTTCCGATGAACTGAAGCCGGGCAAACTGCTGGCGCGCCCATTCATGGGCTGCGAAGTGACCGTTTTCCGCGCCCAATCGGGGCAGGCTTACGCTGTCGATTCGTACTGCCCGCACCTGGGCGCGCACTTTGGCAGCGGGGGCGAGGTGCGCGGCGAGAACCTGGAGTGTGGCTTTCACGGGTTCCAGTTCAACGGGCAGGGGACCTGTGTCCGCACCGGGTACGGCATACCTATCCCGGCCAGGGCAAAGCTGCGCACTTGGCCGCTGCGCGAAACCGACGGCCTGCTGCTCGTCCACCACCACGCCAAAGGCGAAGCGCCTGCATGGGAGGTTCCATCCGTGGGCGCGGATGGCTGGACGAGGCTCATCCACCGCTCCTTTGTGCTCGACGACCACCCGCAGCGGACCACCGAAAACAGCGTCGATCTCGGGCATTTCGCCTTCGGCCACAAATATCGCAACCCGCACATGCTCCGCGCGCTCAAGGAGTTCGAAGCGAACGGTCCGCACTTAAGCACGGTCTACGCCGTCAGGCGCGCCTTGCGCATTTTCGGCCTCGAACTGACCGAATACGACTTCGAGCTTGAGACGCAGATCTACGGCTTGGGATATTCACTGGTCGACGTGCGGGTGCCACTCTTTCGCGTGACCGCACGCCTGTGGGTTTTGCCTACCTCGATCGACGCGGAACGCATGACCCTGCGGCTGGCCTTGCGCGTGAAGAAGTGGGATTCTGCTCTGGGCGCTTTCGCCAGCTCTCTGGTGGCGCGCGCCATCCTGAGCGGCTTCGTCCACGACGTCGGGCAGGATTTTCCCCTCTGGGAGCATAAACATTATACCGAATCCCCGGCTCTGGGTGATGGCCTGGCGGGAAAATATCGCCAGTGGGCCAAACAGTTCTATCGTTGAAGAAAAAAACAATCTTTTAAGCTTTTATCAGAACAAATATCAAAGACGGTTCGTTAAACACCTCAAAGAATAATTTATTCTCGTAGCCATTTGTTCAGGAGGTGTTGCATGATCCCTGAGATAACCGCCTCGCTCAAAGATGAAGTGGAAAGCATGCTTCGGCATGACTCGCATTTGAAAGACTGTGACATCGAAGTACTTGACCGGCAGGGCGTCATCGTTCTACAGGGCGAAGTGCCTCACGAGGAAAACTCCATGATTGCAGAAGGGCTTACCCGCGAGGTTGACGGTGTTTTGGATGTATCCAACCGGCTGTATATAAGATCAGTAATGTTTCAATTTGACACGCCCCTGCGTTGATTTTGCTTTCCCTTTTGGCTAAACGCTTTCCACCAGCATCTTCATGCCATTTTTCGGGCGCAAGGTTGCTTCTGGCTTGAGGGCAATGGGATGGCCTGGAGCCAGTTTGATGCGGAAATGTTGCAAGGACAGGGCAAGGATCAGTTGCATTTCCATCATGGCAAAGTTACTCCCAATGCATACGTGTGGTCCCTCTCCAAAGGGATAGTAGACGTGCTTTGGACGCGCGGCAACCTGTTCGGGTGTGAAGCGTTCGGGGTCGAAGCGTTCGGGGTCGGGCCAATAGGTGGGGTTGCGGTGCGTGATATAAGGGGTGATAAAAATCAAGTTCCCAGCAGGAATCCTGTAGCCGTCGATGATGTCATCGCTCACAGCCTCGCGCGCAAATAAATAGGCTGCAGGGTAAAGGCGCAGCGTTTCCTGGATCACCTGGCGCATATAGACCAGCTTTGGCAGGTCGGCAGAAGTGGGTATACGTCCATTGAGAACGGTTTCAAGCTCCTGCCTGAGACGATTTTCCACTTCCGGATGTTCGGACAACAGATAAAACAACCAGATGGTGGATGCAGCGCTTGTTTCGTGGCCGGCGAAGAAGATTGTTACGATTTCGTCGCGCGCCTGTTGGTCGCTCATGCTATCGCCTGTTTTTTCGTCGCGCATTTCGAGCAGCATACCGAGCAGATCGCTGCCTGGTTGCTTGCGTGAGGCTGCGATAAGCGGGTAAATGGTCTCGTTCAGGATGCGCAGGGCGTGGTTGTATTCCACATTCTTTGGGATGGGTACCCACAGGGGCGGCGCCCACATCTGTTGGCTGCGCCAGAGCATGAATTTGGATGCCACATTGAAAGCGTGACTTAATTCCCCAATCTTGCTGCTCAGGTCTGCGCTGAACATGGTTTTGATGATGATCTCCAGGGTCAGGCGCATCATTTCATCGTCCATATCCAGAGGCTGGCCGCTTTGTCGTTTGGTTTCCCAGTTTTTTACAAAGGAAGCGATGATCTGTGCAGCGTTGGCGCACAGGGTTTGCAACCGTTCAGTATGGAAAGCAGGCTGGAGCATACGCCGTTCGCGCAGCCAAAAATCCCCGTCGATCAGGGGCAGCCCGTTGCCGAGCAGCACCCGGCCTGTTTCGACGCTCCGCCCACGGATGTAGTTTTTATAATTATCCTGAAGGATGTATTTTACGTAATCGGGGTTGGTAACCAGCAGGTAGTTTGAGTTCAACAGCTTGAACTGTGCAATCCCGCCATGTTCGCGGGCGGTGTTGGCGAACAATCCAAGCATGTCGCCGACCATTTCAGGCATGACGCCGAGGATGGGCAACCCACGCGGTCCAGGAATGGCCTTAAAGTGATTGGAAGAATTCATCAGGGTTTAATTGTAGCCGATTTTCGTTGCACTGGTATACTTTCTAGGAGAGTTGCTACCTGCTTACCGCAGCACAGGGGGGACCCTATTAAGCAACAGGCTATAATTAGGGAGGTTTAATTCCCAGACAAGACACTTCAGGCATGTTAATTTTGAAAATTGTTGTATAGTATTGAACATTAGGAGGAGTAATGGATCAAACAATTGCGAGGGCTGTTCGAGAAGCGCAGGAATTGCTGAAGGCAGGCCGAAGGACCGAAGCGCATAGCATCCTGGTCTCTGTCGTTAAACAAAATCCGGAAGTTCCTGAAGCGTGGTATCTGTTGGGTTTTGCCATAACCGACTCGGATAAAAAACTATATTGTTTTCGCCAGGTGCTGCGTATTAATCCATCCAATGATGCAGCTTCGAAACAGATCGCCCGCTTGACTGCTGCCCAGCCGCCAACGCCGGCAGTGGGACCTTTTACACAGGCCGGGCCTTTTTCCACTGGGGCACCGCCGTTGACGCCCTTGAGGCCGCCGATGCCCGGTACCGTCTCCAGGCCTGCGACTCTCCCAAAGCCTGCGCCAAAAGATGAGCGCCCGCTATGGGAGAAACACCCGCGCGCCTTTTGGGGTGGTGTTGTCGCTTCCATTATTGGCGGGATTATCATGCTTGCGATTACTGCAATATACGTCTCGAACGGCAACAAGATCAACCAGGAAGTCAATGCCTTCTATGTGCAGCGCAACTGCGCCAAAGTGGTCGAATATAACACGTTCGAAAGATCTTTCCCGCGCTTCCTGTTTTCCTCCGCTTTTGCCGCATACAATCAAATTGGAGAATGCCAGGCAAAATTAGCGCTCGACGAAGCGATCAAGTTGGAACAATGGCCGTTTGCTTATAGCCGGATCCAAGAATATCTTATCTCGTATCCGAGTGGATCGTATACAGCAGAGATGTTTGAGCGGGCAGGGGATGTTTTATTATCCTGGTCGCGAAGCCTGATGGCCACAAAGGATTATCAGGCCGCCATCGAAAAGTTGGAATGGATCCAGCAGAGGTACTCAGATGCGCCCATTGTTGCAACTGCTGTGGCGACCATGTTCGAAGACTATTTGATCTGGGCAAACGATCTTTTCCAACTAAGAGATTATGAGGGCGCGGAAGAAATTTTAAAACTCGTTGTTTCGCACGAAAAAACCTCTGAGGAATACACAAAACAAGCCAACCAGGGATTGGCGATGGTTCATTTGCAATGGGGAAAGGACCTGGTGGATGCCGGTGAGTTTGACGAAGGCGTTCAGCATTATAAAACTGCTCGTGGCCTGGCCCCCACTCTTGCAAATTACGACCGCCTGGAAGATCAGGCTTCTCTAACCCGCGCAAGGCTTCTCGTGGGGGTGGGCGATTTTGATGGCGCACTTGCACTGGTTAAAATCATTACTGACTCATCAGTTTTAGAGGAAAGCAGATCCGATGCGGCTACTGAGCAGGCCAAGATTCTGGATGCATATGCCCATTCGAATCTTGAGCAGGCCAAGAATCAAATGGTTCAAGCAGCAACAAATATGTGCAGAAGTGAGCAGCTTCCAGCCATCCCGATCTTTGCCATTGACCCAGAACCGATCCGCTTTATGATTGTAGCACCTTACAGCCTTGAACTTCCTGATGGCTGGACAGCCAAGACGCCGGCGGAACTGCATTATGTTGTCTGCATCGAACAGTCACAAACAGCGCTTGAAACTTGTAACTATTATGGAAGCCGGAGTGTGCGGCGCAACCGGTATGTCTGGACGGTGACGCTTTATGAAATTTTGAGCGGAAAGACCAGCAGGTCCACCAAAATCCAGGGTTCAAACCCACGCGCGTGCGCGAATACGGAAGTTTTTTCCCCGGGTGCCAGGACGAACGATATTTATGGCAATATCCCGAGTCTGAATGACGTGCTTACCTGGCTCAGAGCATTGAATCTGACTGGCTGAAACTGCTGCGTTGGATGAGTGGACCAGGTTATTTTTCTTAAACTGCAATACAGTTTTCTCTACGATCAAAAAAATCTCCTTCGGTCAATGGCTGGCCGAAGGAGATTTTATAATCGGTTGGATGCATAGAACAGAATGACAGCACAATCCGTTTAATTAGATAGAGACAATTTGAATTTTCGGTCACAACTGCTAACTGAGGAGGTACCTCTTATGGAACAAAATGTTATGACCCACACCCTCAAGGAAACTGTCGAAACCAGACTCCGCCAGCATTCGCGGCTCAAGGACTATCCGATCGAGGTCCTTGACCATAATGGGATGATTGTATTGCAAGGCAGGGTCCCTTCTGAAGCGATCTCGATGATCGCCGAGGAATTTGTGCGCCAGATCGATGGGGTTTTTAGCGTGTCGAATGAGTTGTATGTAAGGAAAGTGTAACCAGATATTGCCCGAAGCGCATGTCTGACAGGCTGGAAGATATGCGATATGAAAAGCCGGTTGCGATGCTTCGCAACCGGCTTTGTAATTATTGACAGTGGACGCTCCGGGTAAAAACGTGCAGCGAAAACCAAAGTTATTATAATATGTCTTTTCCTGGTTCTAGCCATTGGTAGCCTCCCACCACCCCTGCAGCGCCGCGAACGGGATCGCCTGGGTCTGCTCCCCGGTCCGCCCGGTGTTCCAGGTGACGATCAGGTCACGGCGGGCGCGGGTCAGGCCGACGTAGAAGAGCCGCAGGCGCTCGCGGATGTAGTCAATGCGGGCGCGCAGGGTGGCTTCGCCCTCGGCCTGCCAGTCGTACTCGCCTGTGGCCAGGGCATTGCCGAGTTGGGCCAGGGCTTCGGCTTCGAGGTTCAAACCGGCGCGCACGAACCATTTCTCTGAAATGTATCGGTCGTTGGGCAGGCCGGAGGGGAAATCGTAGTTGTTGACCGACATCAAGTAGACACGGTCCCATTCCAGGCCTTTGGCTTTGTGCATCGTCGCCACGATGACTTTGCCACGGTGGCGGTCCGGGTCGAAGCCCGAGTCGTCGGCGCTGAAGCCCAGGAAGCGGCGTTCGTTTTTGGCGATCACCCCAAGTTCGGCAGTCAACTCAGGCAGGCGCCAGTCGGCGTGGTCGTCGGCGACCTGGCGCAGGGCCAGGGCCAGTTTGTGCGCCAGAGCCAGGTCGGCAGGCTCGGTGAACAAGTCCTGGGCGAGAGTCAGGAGCATCTGGTCGATGGGCAGGAGCGTCGCGCCCTGCCAGCGGCGGACGATCTCGCGGAAGGCTTCGAGTTCGTCCCGCACCCCGGCGTCATCTTCTTCGAGCGAGTCGAGCCAATCGTTGCCGGGGCGTGGCGCAAGGTACGATTCGACTTGCGCGCATTTGCGCAGCAGGTCGGTGAGGTGAGTGTAGAAGGCTTTGAGGGAATCTTCATCGCGCCACCGCCGCCGCCAGACCTGGTAGGCGCGCGCCAGCTTAGAGGCCGAGGCCGGGTCCGCCAGGTAGGATGCGACGTTGCCCAGGGCACCGGCGGCGGCGCGGGTGGTGGAGGTGCTCGAAAGGTATTCGACGTATTCGATCTTGCGTTCCTTGAGCTTGTTGATCAAGTCCACGCCGCGGGCGTTGCGCGGCGCGAGCACGGCGACGGTTTTATTGGTATTCTCGGGCAGCCACTTTTCAATGGACTTGACGACGGCTTCAAGCTCCTCCTCGGGGGTGAAGCGGTGTCCGATCAGGTGGATGGCCTGGGGGTTGTCAGGTGGATTGGGCTGGGGGTCGTCAGCGGCCGTGGCCTGGATGTAGGGGACGGTCAGGGCATTCCGCGATTCAGGCTGCGGGTGGTCGGAGCGCACCCAGTCGATCATGAAGTTGGCGAGCGCGATGATCGATGGCTGCGAACGTCCCGAAATGGGCAGGTCCTGTTGGAAGTCGGCTGATGCGATGAAGTGGAGCAGATATTCGGGTTTGGCGGTCGTGAAGGTTTCGAAGATGGCCTGGTTGGGGTCGCCGACGCGCACCCAGCCACGTCCTTCGACGGCGGGCTTCGACTTCTTGCTTCGTTTTGCCTTCTGCTCGCCTGTGCCGGCCAACAGGCCCAAAATTTGCTCCTGTAGGGCGCTCGAATCCTGGGCTTCATCTTCGAGAATGTAGGGGAAGCGCGCGCGCAGGCGTTCGAGCAGCTCGGGCGATACGGTGAGCGCTTCGAGCGCCAGGCGGATCAGGTCGTCGAAATCGACCGCGCCGCGGTAGGCCAGGGCACGCTGGTAGTTGGTGTAGATGTCCCAGCCCATTTCGGCCAGCGGCAGGGGGACGGGGGCGGAATCGAGGCGGGCGCGCAGGCTTTCGGGAGTCTGGCGGTGGTCTTTGGCCGAGCGGATGAAGGCCAGCGCCAGGCTGTTGAGCAGCTCGGGCAACTGCTGGCGGCGGGCCCAATCACGTTTGGATTCGTCCATGCCTGGGTCGAAGTAGTCGTCGAGGGCGTAGGGGTGGGCGGCCAGCCAGGCCTGCGCGGCTTCCTTGCGGATGAAATCGGCTTCGCGCTCATCGATGATGGCGAAGCGCGTTTCGAGGCCGACCAGGCCGGGGTTCTCGCGGACGATGTCGTGGGCCAGTCCGTGCAGCGTGCGCACACGGTAGCCGATGTGCGGGATTAATCCACGTTCGCTAATGAAGCCGCCAATGCGCTGCGAGAAGTTGTCCACGGCTGAGTTGACCAGGGTTACGACCAGCACTTCCTGGTCGGGGCCGAGGACGCCGCTGGCGATAATGCGCGCGGCCAGGGCCGAGAGCACGTGGGTCTTGCCGCTGCCCGGCACGGCGGAAATGCCAAGCGTACCGCCGGTGTAGGCAAGGATGGATTGCTGGTGGGGGCGGGGGATGAAGTTCATGGACGGTGGACCGTGGACGATAAGTAACAAAAATTATTTTTACTGCCGAAGAGCTTGTGTTGTAGAATTAATCTGTTGGATTCTGTATCGAACAAAGTTCTAGTCTGCCAGAACAGCCATCGTGTAAACTCTGTAACGTTTTCAAAGTATACGTTGATTATAGTTTGAATATCAACATCTCCATCAAAGGCCATTTGCATTTTACCTAACTCGGACCAAATTTCCCATTCAAGCAGGTATTCTTTGAACTAATTGAAACTTTCCGGAATAGTGAGATTTCGCAAATTGATCATAGAGAAGACGATGAAGTGAGCAGACAAAAAGTAAATGTCCCGGCGATCATAACGAACAAGCAAGGCACGGAATTTGT
>Ga0196964_10001949_pt1 | contig 10038 bp, 9 predicted proteins | sample S1_10metaG_FD_148615 | JGI IMG/M metagenome (GOLD analysis project Ga0196964, IMG submission 148615) | Soil microbial communities from Anza Borrego desert, Southern California, United States - S1_10 | ecosystem: Environmental > Terrestrial > Soil > Desert | place: USA: California | collected... | reverse complement strand
GAAATGCGCATCGCTGAAAACAACCGCGATGCCGTTCTCTATCTCGACAATCTGCCGCTGGGGGTGTTCCGGGATTTTCAGCGGCTCCACGGTAGGCTTGAGCCCCCGCTTGATTCCATCCTCGTATCGCCTGCGGATCGTGGCCTCGTCCTCGTCCAAGACCCGGCTGGCTGCCATCACGTTCCCGCCCGTTCTGGTAACGGCGTCGATGGCTTCCTGGCATATCGCGTCGGAGCGCGGGCGCTGGGGCATCTACCCGCCCCGCTTCTTGTTCAACCAGCCCTGTACGGTCTGACTCTCGTATATGCGTATGCAGGTCCATATGATGGTGAGCAAGGCAGCTATGGCGGGGAGATACCCGGCGATGGCGCCCAGGACGGTGGCTATCGAGATAGCGTCACCGAGTTGCTTGACGTGCTCGGGGGCCTCGGTCATGGCTGCGCCCCGACGTTCTGGCGCAGACCGTAGCCGTGGCCGCGCACCGCCACGATTCGCAACGAGGTACTGGACAGTTTGCGCCGCAACCGCGCGATGAGGCGGCCGAGGCTGGTGTAAATGTTCACCGGCCAGCGTTGCCCCCAAATCTTGTCCGCCAATTCTGGCGGCGTGAACGTGAATGCCGGGTCCTTCGTAAGGATGAACATCAAGTCCGCTTCCTGCTTGGTCAGCAGGACCACCCGTCCCTCCACCAACAACCGGTTTTGCTCGTAGTCCAGGACGACGCCCTTGAGCTTAGGTCGCCCACAGGCGGGGCAGAGGTTCATAGCGCCGGCCCCGTGTTCTTCTTGGGTGCCACCGTCTGCCATTCCGTACCTGTCGCTGTCAGGCAGCTCATCCCGTTGGGCAGGGAATAAAGGACCGAGAACGTCGCGCCGTCCTTGCTGGCAAATATCTCAACCAGCCCCTCACTGTCCGATAGCCCGCGCGCGACCTGTACCTCCTCGTAGTTGGTCGCCAGATGCTTCACGATATCTGAGCGTTTCCCACACGCCGCTTGCTGACTCTCCCCCGGGCTTGCCCATAAGAGGGTAAGGAGGCAGAGTCCGAGGGCCGGTAGCCGGCCGGCGGGGGAACTGAGCGTGCGTAGGTTCATGCAGGGTCACTCCTGTATTCAGGCCGCGTTCGCGCGCGGCTTGGCCCCGCCGTAACTACGGGGAATGGATCAGCCGCAGCGCAGCCACGTGGTATCGCTGGCGACCCAGCGCCATCGGGCAAAACCATTCGCGGCTATCGTGGTGAGGGGGGCGCGAACTGTGGCGGACCCGGCAGCCATGGTTAGGCTGGTGATGGCGCGGGTCGAAAGAAGCTCAATGGTGCGCTTCGAGTGGGTCGGCGCATCCGACAGGTTGATCGTTAGAGCGGCCAAAGCCGCTGCGGGGTTTAGGATTAGCACCGAGGTGCCGGCAGCCATACTGACCGTGGCGCCGCTCGTCGGGACCTCGATCTGCTCGACATCCAGCTTGGTGTAGTTCACGGCCGCCGTTTGAGCCGCGGAGAGGGTTAGATATTCGGAAAGGATTGCATCCAGTAGGTCGGCGTCCTGGACTTTTCCCAGGATGCGCTTCAGGTGTCGCCCGTGGACCAGCTTCTGGTCGCTAAGGTTAGACAGCATTGCCGAGAAGTCGGTCACCTCGTGCCCTCTTAGGCATACGGGGGCACTCCCGAATTAGGGTGGCGGCCGTTCGCGCGGCCCGATTGAAAGTCGAAGGATGTGTTACGACGAATCGCGCGCCTTGGCCGCGAGTCGGTCCTGGTGTCTGCAAGCGATCACAGCCCGACCCTTCCGCGCAGAGACGCGTAGAGCGTGTCGAGATTGGCCTTGCTCAGGGCTGTTCCCTGCCACGCCGCCATCATTGCGATCCGCGCACCGCTCGGTATGGGAGTGTCGCCGTTGCCGAAAGCGCCGATTTCCGTGGTGAACGCCGGATCTGACGTATCGGGCGCCGTGTACGCCGCGTCGAAGGTATCGGCGGCGCTAACCTGGGCGTAGTTGCCGTTGCGGTAGAAAAAACTGACGTTGCCGCCGGCCTCGCTGAGGGATAGCGCGATGAAATGCCATCCCGTCACGAGCGACATCGCGTCGCTTGTCTTATCAAGAACGACCGTGGCGCCGGCTTTGCGCGCTAGGATGCGCAGCGCGTCGGAGCCGTTGTAGTGGAACAGCAGTCCGGCGCCACCGGTTAGATTCCCCAGCACGGCGAAGTTGCTGGCCGACTGGATATAGGCCATCGCCAACAACGTGAAGACGGAGCTGTCGTGGTGGAGTTGCTTCATCCAGGTTTCATTGGCGCTGTCGTAGCGGAAGTAATCGCCGCCGTCCGAGGAGAAGTACTCGTTGGCAGAGAGGCCGCCGGCCGACCCATTGAACGTCGGATCAGTCGCGGTGGCTGAGCCGTCGGCGCCAAGGAAGAAATCGTGGCCGTTGCCAGATCGGTCAAGCCAAGACTGGCCGCTGCCCGAATAGGACACGCTATCGCCGGCATCAAAGGCGAGCTTGAGATTCGTGGTTAGGCCCGCTTGGGAAATGGCGTCGTAAAGAGATATGCCCTGCAGCCCCCCGCCAAACCCAAGCAGATGTGTCGCCATGAACATGCTGCACAGGGACGGCGGCACCATCTCCCGGTTGGGAAGCCACAGTCTCCGATTGGGCAAGAGAAGGTCGCTCATGCCCAGTGACTCTCGTCACTGACATTGAGCCCTTTCAACTGCGCGACGCTCATTCCATCGATGGAGGTCTTGAGCGTTTGCCGCTTGGCGCGCAGGCCATCGATCCACGTCACCGCGGCGAGTATGGCGTTCAGGGTGGTGTTTTCGCCGGCCGTCAGGTCTTGCCCGTCTATGGCTTTCTTTTTGAGAAGCGCCACGCCGCGAGACGCGCCCCAGATTTGATCCAGCACCGGGTATTGCGTGATCAGCCGGCGATCCGCTTCCGCGTCCGCCTCTTTCTTCCGCAACGCGATCAGGTCTGCTTGCGACTTGTCCGTCACGGTGAAGACGATTCTGGCGGGGCTCGCCTCATAAACCGGGCCTGTGCGGGTCTGTGTCACCGGGTCGAAAGTCGGATCGACAATTTCCGCCTCCCGGAAATACGGCTTGCCGTTGGCCGCGCTGCCTTCCGCCGTGTTGTAGCCGTCTTTCGCGAGGGCGGTCGTCTCGTGCCCCAGGGGCGAGCCATCGGGGGCGAACTTGATGTAGTGCGGCATGGCGGTGCGCCTCTTAGGTGTCGTCGGCGGCGTCGGTCGTGAAGAAAAGGACGACGCCGAGGAGTCGGGCATCGGCATTGAGGGTGTCGGAGCCATCAGAAACCGTCCGGTTGACTTGGAAGAAAACGAGGTCCCCCGCAGCGGGGGTGCCGGCAATGGTGATGGCCGAGCTGGTCGGCCCCACGTGCACATCGCCCGTTGCAATCAGCGTGTCGGTCGAGGTCTGTGCAGTGCCGAAGGCGGTATCGAGCGCGTCGTCATCGGAGAGCGCGACGCCAGCCAGACCAAACACCACGCCCCCTGTACCGGACGCGGCGGACCAGATCGGCGCAAAGGTGACGGTGCCTTCGTTCCATGACTTCGGGAAACGGATGACGAATTGCGCGAATTCCTGGGTCGTCTGGTCGAAATCAAGAGACTTCGATGTTTCTTTGCTGGTTGCCGCTTCCGCCGATCCCGTCGCCGCGCCGTTCGTGGTGCGGCCCCACATCGCGACGGCAGGAATCCAGATGGTTTCCAGCCCTTGCTTGCGCGCGACCGGGGCCACGAGATTGGCAATGGTGGCTTCCCGGTTGGCGCCCGCCGAGGTGTCGCGGAACGCCACCGTGTCGTTGCTCGCGACGGAGGTTTCGTCCGTCAGGCCGGCGATATCGAGGGCCACCACCCCGGCCCCGGAAACCGAGATGCCGCTGCCGCCGGAAATCGTGGTGGTGGCCGAGACTGCAGCGGTGGGATTGCCATCGCTGTCGAACTGCAAAATCTTCGAGGCACGGTCTGCCTTGGCTGGCAAGGCCGTGATGTCCGTTGCATCGGAATCCGGCTGGCGCAACACGCGCGTGGCCTTGCTGTCCACCTGCTGAACCAGGATGGTGACTTTGTCCAAGGCGTCTTCAATGTCTTCAGACGGAAGCGCGCCCCCCAGCGGCATGGACGTACCTTGGGTCTTTGGCACGTCCTTGACGATGACGACATTGCCCGTTCCGGAGGCGGGGACGTTACCCACCGTGAACGTGACGTTGCCGCCCGCGTCATCACCCACCCCCGACACGGTGTAGTGCGTGTCCACGGTCTTGAGCGTGCCGTCCACGTACACGTCCAGGTCGGTCTTGGCGAAAATCTTGGTCGTGTAGGCAAAGGCGGTGGTGACACCATTGCCGTTGTACGCCCAGCGCGCGGTTGTTGCGGATACGGTCATCGTTGACCCCTCGTGGGTTGACGCGTCCGAGCCCCTGACTGAGGATCAGAGGATGGAGTGGGTGAAAGCCGGTGCGGTTGTGGTCGGCGCGATGGGGATCGCCACCGCGATCCTTGTCTCGGCGCGCTGGGATTTTGCGATCACCCCGAACGGGGCGGCAGTTCGCTTTGATCGATGGACGGGGGAAATAACCGCATGCCGAGCACCGTCAGGTCCCCGACCGCAGGTCTTCAAATTCGAGTGTGATTAGAATCCGCCGACGCTGACCCCGCCCTCATCGGGCCTGCGGGCGCGAATGGACTGGCCCTTTGCCCTGATCTCTCTCTCCATCAGGTCTTTGAGACCGCCATCTTCTCTCAAGAGACGGTCGCGCGCGGCAGAGCGGAACTTCTGCAGCGTGTCGCGGATGATGATCTCGCGCTTTTCATCGGACGCGGCGGCCCACTGCTGGGACAGCCGCCCGGCCCGTCCTTCGATCATTGCGTCCAGGGCATCTCTGGCTCCCGTTGACCCGATCCCGGGAACGTTCATCTTGTGCTCGTTGCCGGACAGGGCGATGAGGCGGTTGTGCTGCTCGGGCGAGAGCTTGACTTGAATCGACACACCGCCCTGACTGAAGCTCTGGACTTGCTTGGGCGGCGAAACTTCCAGCTTGAGGCGGACGATCTCCTTGTCGATCACCGTGCCTTTATCGCTCGACTGCCTCGCAGGCAGGAACAGATTGTAAATACCGTTCTCGTCCTTGATCGGCTCACCCCAGAGATTGAGGCGCGGAGGGAGCCCATCGGACAGGCCGGGCGTTCTCCCCTTAACTGCCTCCATCCAATCCTTGGCCCGTCGTATCTCGGGATCAATCGTGCGTTCCAGTGCTCCAACACCGGCCGGAACTGCCGAGGCGACAAGGCGCTGCAGGTAGCCTTCCCCGTGGCGGGTCGGATCAGTGACAGCATCAAGCAGATTAGAGAATCCCGACATATACGTTTTGGAGAGCAGCGCCTGAGCGAAGGGAAACACCACGGCCGCTGCAGTACCGTCCTCGACGGGCTCGCCGTCGAAATTGACCGTCTCCTTCTCGCGCATGTAGACGCCTGCCATCAGTTCGGTGGCATCTGCCGCCAAACCGATCAACGTCCCGAACGTGCCCGAGCGTCCGTAGGAGACCCATCCCTCTGGAGTCTTGATGCTGTAGGGCTGCCAGCCGGTGCGCATCAGCGCGGCCCTAAGCTCCGGGTCCTTCGGCCCCGCTCCGGTGATTCTCCCGTTGATGGTGAGGTCGGCAAAGGCCGCCATTACCGTAGAGCCGGCAGCAACGCGCGCGAGCGCAAGATCCCGCCCCGGCCCGCCCGCCGATATTTCGGCCAGCACCTTCGGGGACAGGAACGACGCCGGGGTGTGGTGCAGGGTCCAGCGCAACAGGTTCGTAGGCGTGCGCACGAACGGCACAATGATCCGCCCGACCGGTATCCCGCCAACGTTCGCCTTGTCCACGGACCCGGCGAGCATCGCCGCGAATCCCTCCAGCGGTTCGTTGAACGTACCCTTGACGGCCTGGGCCTCTGCCGCCTTTGTTAGCCACTCTGGCGCTTCCTGCATGAGCCTTGCCGCGTGACGCGCGGCGTCAACCCCTTCCAAGCCGCTATGCACGGCATCGCGCCAGGCAAGGGCGTGCATCTCGCCGCGATAGTTCATCGTTTTGGTCAGCTCGTCCCCGGCCTGCATCAGGCGGGTGGGGATCAGCATCTTGAGATAATCCCCAGCCATCCCGAGCGGACCGGAGCGGATCAAGTCTTGCGACGTTGCCAGCGGGCCGCGGAAACCCTCGACGCGGGTTCCGACCGAGAACGAGGATTCCCCGGTACGCACCGTGCGCGCGGCGAGGCGAACACCGTCCTTCATTCCCTGGACGATGCCGTAGAGTTTGGCGGTCGCTTCGCCCGCTACTACATCGCTGCCGATCTTAGAGGCGAACCATGTCTCGGGAATTTGCCCCAGGGTCGCCAGCGTCGTGTCCAGCACGTTGGCGACGTGCGAGGCGGGATTGCTCAGGAGAATGTTCGACCACGCATAAGTGATCTGATCGCGCGTCGTCGCCTTGCTCGTCTCTGAGATGAACTTTGCCGCCAGCTCCGGGTACTGGTTGAGCGTTGCCATCTTATTGGCAATCTCAAGAGAGACTTCGCGCCCGCCGGATTCTTCGATCAGCTTCTCCAGCGCCTTCATCTGATCGCCGGACGCCTTGCGCATAGCGCCGTGGATCTGAAGGGCGCGGGCGATTTCTGCGCTCTGCCCCCTTACTGTCTGGAGTATGCCGAAGCTGGTCTGAAACGCGGCATTGAAGCGAGCCACGTCCTCGGTCGCGCCCGTCTGGGCAGCAATTCGCCCCAACTCTGACACCTTCTTGGCCGCGCCCTGGAACAGCATCCACCCTGCGGAGATTTGGCGCCGGTCGAAGATTTTCCCCTCAAGGCCCTGCATCAACGCTTCCGGCTCGATGCCCAACGCGCGGGCCTGCCGCAGCGTCGTGTCCATCGGGATGGCGTCCTGCTTGGGGAGCATCCGCGAAATGTCGGCTATCGCGAGGCCGATGGAATCCTTGTCGGCGAACCGGTCGAGGTTCACCTGAACGGGAGCGTCGGGGACCTTGCCGTTGAGATACTTCGTCGCCAGCTCGCCGAATTGCTGATTGTTGTTGGCGGTCACGACAACGGCCGGCGTCTCATCGGGCGGCAGTTTCGCAGCGACGGACTCTTTGGCTACAACGGGAGCGGGCTTGCCGGAACGAGCGCCCCAAGGTCCCGTCCCCTCATCCGCTGCCTTGAGCGCCGACTTTAGATACCTCAGCCCGGTGATCGCGCCATCCGCCACGGTGGAGATTCCCGCCGTTTCCAGGCCGGACTTGATCCGCGCGAATAGCTCAGGATCGTCGTCCTTCGCCTTCAGAAAATCGGTAACGGGATTGGGCGCCGCCTCGTCGATGGCATTCGACAAGCGCTTTTCCTTGGGATCGAACCCGATCACCCCGGCGGCAAAATCCTTGATGTACTTCGTGTACTGATTGACCGGAACGCCGAACGCCTTGGCCATGTTGCCTGCCATGGCCGAGGACGTGAGCCATTGCGCTGTGAACTCGATGGCCTTGCCCGTATTGGTCTGCCGGGCAGCAAAGATGCTCTTGGCCTCTCCCGCCCTTTCGGCCAGCCACTTCGTGGGGTTGTTGTCGTCGAGGGCTTGGGCCTGGTCACCCACGGTGAGGTCGGCAACATTTGTATTCAGCCACGTGGCCAGGGCATCGCCGGTCTTGAAGACCTCCTCGCCGGCCCCGGCCGCCCCGCGAACGGCGGCGCCGGGAGCCTCGACTATTCCCTTGCCAACGTCCTTAGCAGTCCGCCCAAGAGCGCGATTAGCGCGCCGCTGGAAATCAGCCACGCCCATGACCGTGCCAAGGGTGGTCGTAAGCCACGCACCCAACGGGTTTTTTCGGGGGTCGGATTCGTCCCCGGGCTGGTCCCGGATGTCGTCGGCGCTCGGGGCCGGGTTCGGCGGCTTGGACGGGGATGTCTGGGTAGCGTCATTCTGCGACAGACTATCGAACCACGCATCCGGATCGTTGTCACGCCGGATCGCCTCGCCGCGCTGTGACACATACGCGTCGCCAAGATCACCTCGGGGACCGCCCAGGAGATCGCTCATTTCTTGGCTCCCGGGGCCGTGGGCTTGGGCTCCGGCAGGCGGTCGGCGTGCTGCTTCAAAATCCGCATCTCGCGCTCATACGCCTCCTGGGTGATACGGCCGCCATCACGCAGCGCCCGCAGACGACTTCCCGCCTGGACAACGCCGTCGCGAGTCGAAGTATCGGTGTCGCCGATATAGCCGACCGGCGGCAGAGGATCGTTCTTCGAGTATTTGAGCACCAGATCGTCGGCGATGGTGCGGGGGCTCTCTTTCCCCTCCGCGATACGGTCGCGGAATTCTCGCTGGGCCAGGGCAACACGACGGGCTCTATCGTCCTCGAATGAAAAGGCCAGACTGTCCCCGCCCAGCCACTTGGTCACATAGCTGAACGCCTGTTTTTCCTCGGCCGTCTTGAAGTCTTCTTTGCCTTCGGCGGCAAGCCGACGCTGATTTTCAGCGATCAATTTGCTGGCCGTGTTGGCGGACAGTTGGCGCCGGTTCGCTGCCTGCAAAATCGCCTCGTGGATGTCCTCGTTGTTGCGGATCATTCTGGACGTGAGGTCGATCTCCACCATGGGGTTGTCGCTCGCGTCAGCGCCTTTGGCTTTGCGCTCGGTCAGCATGCGATACCCGTCCGCCGTGATCCGCTGACGGGAAAGGGAATCCCGCAGAATGCTGTCGGGCACATCTTGGCCGGCGTCCAGGGCAACGATAAGCTGTGCCTCGTTCAGGGCTTGGGATCGCTTCAATTCGCGCTCGCTGCGGCGCTCGCGGGCGTCCTCCTGGGCCAACAATTGACGCTGCGCCCGGTCCATGCCGTTGCGCAACTGCTCGCGAGACTGCTCGGTCAGGTCCGCGTCATAGGCGCCGCTGCCTAGGATTTGGCTGACCTCATCGAACCGCCCGCTGTCGATCCGGCTGTTAAGGCTGGCCTCAATGATCGCGCGGCGCGTCTTCGCTTGTTCGTCGCGGTGCCGATCAGGGCCAAGCGCCCCAGCGAAATTCTCGTGGCTGCGGCCGGCGTCTGCCAGAATATCCTCCAACCTATCCGGCTCACGCGCGGCTTGCGCGCTCCATGTGTTCCGCTGCGCGCCCAGAAGATCGATCGACTTCTTGCGGCTCTGATCGATGGCGTAACGATCCGCCTCTCTCGCGGAGCTGTTGAGTTTGCCGTCGAGCGTGAGTCCCAGCATTTCCCGTGCATGCGCGGAAATGCCCTGCGGAAGCTTCCCCAAAAGTTCGCCGCGGCGCTTCTCAAGCGCGCCCCTGAATGTCTCGCCGAACTTCGGGTCAGCCGGATCGCCCTCTTTCTGGATGCGGAGCAGTTCCTCTCCGCGAACGCGGTCGAACTCGATCTCAATCTCGGTCGTCTTAATCGCGTCATATTCTTTTTGCTGACGCTCGGCAGCCTGGGCAATATTCGCCCCGAACGCCTGTACTGCACGACCCGCGTCACCAATTGTCCCCGATACATCCGGCACGCGCGGCGCCCGCTCCGCCTGCATGCGGACGGTCTGCACATCTTCAATCGTGGGCACGCCACGGCCCCGACGCCGGCCGGGTGAGCCCGCGAATGCCTTGGGCAGACTAATAGCCACGAATGGCCCTGCCGTGGTATAGGGGTGAGCTATGGATCAACGGGGGTATGCTCCCATAAGATTCTTGGCTGCCCTGGCGGTGCTGCTTTTGGGCGGCTGCGCATTCGAGCCAGATTGGCATCGGCTACATGCGCGCGCCGAAGCCATCCAAATGGATTGCTACAAGAAGCACTCTACTTATGCGGCTGGCGTCGATTGCGGGACCCAGAAGATTGTCCAACTCTACTCTGCCGCCAACTGGCCCCACATGGACCTGTTGCACTACCAGCGCTCCCAACTGCTCGCCATCGCAGAGCGTTTTGACCGGGGCGAAATCACTCAAATCCAAGCCGACGCCGCGTTCGACGAAGTGAACTTCAGGGTCGGCACC
>Ga0196964_10001948_pt1 | contig 10041 bp, 11 predicted proteins | sample S1_10metaG_FD_148615 | JGI IMG/M metagenome (GOLD analysis project Ga0196964, IMG submission 148615) | Soil microbial communities from Anza Borrego desert, Southern California, United States - S1_10 | ecosystem: Environmental > Terrestrial > Soil > Desert | place: USA: California | collected... | reverse complement strand
GTGGAAGGTGAAACCGGGTAGAGTTTGCAGGCGTTTGAGCCGGTATTCCTTCATGCGCGGGTCGTAGGCGTCGTTCAGGTTGTCCAGCCCAGTGACGGTGTTGCCCCCGGCGAGGAGCATTTCAGCAGTGCGCGCGCCGATGAAGCCGGCTGAGCCGGTGATGAGGTAGTTTGACATGGGATGAGTAATCAGTTTTCAGTGATCGGTAATCAGTTTAATAAGGGGGCTGCGCGGGACCATCGTAGCCGCACATACCCAATCGCGGGGAGTTGACCAACGGAAGCGGTTCACCGTAGTCAGTATGTGGATGGTCCTTGGCATGTTCCTCACAAAAGAACCAGTTTTCTTTTTCATCTGGCTCATAAAGACATGCAAGACAAAGATGGGTTGCCGGTTTTTCACAGTCTCGACAGGTTTCTTCGGGCATATTATTACGCGCCATTAAAACAATGGGATTCTTTGTAGTAGCTTTCCCAGTGCGCGAACCGACCACCTTAATTTTCGTTTCGGAAGTTGTGCCGAAATCGTAGAGATGATCGAGTTCGACTTCATTCGTGAATACATCATCTGCTTTGCGCGTCTTGCCGATGTCGCGCCCGCCCCAGGAACCGACGCTGAATTTGCTTAAGTGACCGCAGCATTCAAGCCAGATGACGCGCAGATACTTATCCAATTTATCGAGCGTGCTGGAGCCGCGCATTTCAAGGTCAAGCCAGAAATCAGCGCTATAGGCATCCTGAATGCGCAGGTGCCACAAGGTTTCTCGAGATTCTTTACCCGCCTCCGCATTTAGAATAGTTTTTACCCTTTCAGCGCACACTGCTAGATGTTTAGACATCCCCCCTTTGGCAGCTTCCTGTCCACAATATAAGCATTTGCCTCGGGATTGCGGTTTAGGCGACATAAAGTCCTCCTATGTAAACAGACTGTTATAGATATTGGACAATTGTACCCTGTATAGGAAGACCGCGCCGTCATTGGCATTTCGCCGAGAATTGATCGGGTGACTTCCACATTTCGTAAGCAGCGCGGGCGCTGGTTTCGTGGATGCCGTGCCAGTGCGGCACCTCGTCGATGGGCCAATAGCGCAGGGCCTGGCCTTCGTGGGAGAGCGTCAGTTCACCCCCGGTTACTGCACATAGGTGGACGATCATCACCACCGTCCAGGGGCCGTGCCGGGCGCTGGGCTTGCGCGTGAAGACACCCACCAGGCGCTTTACTTTGACTTCGAGCCCGGTCTCCTCGCGCACTTCGCGGATTACGCCCTCGACCGGGGTTTCGTTCGGCTCGACGAAACCGCATGGCAGGCACCAGCCGCTGCCGTCGGAGCGTTCCATCAGCAGGATTTCGCCGCTTTCGTTGAAGATGGCCGCGTCGGTGCCGACTTTGGGGGTGATGACGCCGATCTCCTCGGCAAAACGCTCGCGGATGTTTTCGGTGGGGAGATCGAAGGTTTCGCCGTAATGCTGGCAGGCCAGTTCGAGCAGGCGCTCATAGCGCTCGCGGTCGTAGCCGTTGGCGGCGTAGGCCAGCCCGTTGCGGGCGATGGTTTGGAGTTCTTCGAGGAGGGGGAGGAGGTTCATTAGGGGACAGTAATTAGCAAATAGCTTTTGGACATTCTCTGCTCAACTTGATTAAGTTCTCTTCGAACAAATCAGCGAACGATTGTTCTTCCCTATTCCCTGATTCCTAATTCCTAATTACCTAATCATAACCTCACCACCTTCTCACTCCCCTTCCCCACCTTCCCGAGCGCATTCCGCGTATCAAAGACAAACGTCGCCGCATCCAGGATGGACGCGTAATCATAGGTTTTGTGGTTGGTGACGATCACGACCACATCCGCCGAACGGACGCAGGCCATCAGGTCGGGGACGCTGTCCATTTTCCAGCCGTCGTGCTCGTGGTGGAAGTGCGGGATGTAGGGATCGTGGTATTCGACCAGCGCGCCTTTTTTCTTGAGCAGCGCGATCACGTCCAGGGCGGGGGATTCGCGCACATCGTCGATGTCGGGTTTGTAGGCCACGCCCAGCACAAGAACGCGGCTGCCTTTGAGCACCTTGCCACGGTCGTTCATCGAATCGAGCACGCGGCTGACGACGTAACGCGGCATGTTGGTGTTGATCTCGGACGCCAGCTCGATGAACTTGGCGTTGTAGTTCATTTCCTTCAGCTTCCACGAAAGGTACAGCGGGTCGATGGGGATGCAGTGTCCGCCCAGGCCGGGGCCGGGGGTGAAGCGCATAAAACCAAAGGGCTTGGTGGAGGCGGCGTCGATCACCTCCCACACATCCACGCCCAGGTGGTCACACATGATCGCCAGTTCGTTGACCAGGCCAATGTTGATCATGCGGAAGGTGTTTTCGAGCAGTTTGGTCATCTCGGCGGTTTCGGCGGAGGAGACCGGCACAACCGACTCGATCGCGCCGCCATACCAGGCCGCGGCCACTTCGGCGCAGGCCAGGGTGACGCCGCCCATCACCTTGGGCGTGTTGTAGGTCGTCCAGTCCGTACGACCGGGGTCGACGCGTTCGGGGGAGAAGCAGATGAAAAGCTCCTCGCCCACTTTCAGCCCTGAGCGGTCAGTGAGCATCGGAAGCATCAGCTCGCGCGTCGTGCCCGGATAGGTGGTCGATTCGAGCACGATGACCATGCCGGGGTGGACGTACTTCGCCAACTGTTCGCTGGCCGAAACGATGAACGACATATCCGGGTCGCCGGTTTTGCGCAGCGGGGTGGGCACGCAGATGCTGACGGCGTCGATCTCGGCCAGGGCGGCAAAGTCGGCGCTGGCCCGCAGCCGGCCCGCTTCGACCAATTTTGCAACTGTTTCTGTGGGCACGTCACGGATGTAGGAAACGCCCCGGTTGAGCGCATCCACCTTACGGGTGTCGGGGTCGATGCCGACGACGTTGAACCCGGCCTCGGCGAAGACCACCGCCAGGGGCAGGCCCACGTACCCCATCCCAAGGATGCCGACATGGGCTTGTTTATCTTTTAGCTGTTGGATCAAAGTTTCTTTTAAAGTCATTTTTTCCTGTCTTGACGATCAAATTTGGAAATCGAACCGAACCACCCTGGGGACTTAACCACAGATACAAGGGATGCAAGAGATGATGAGCCTTCGGAAATCGGCTTTCATCCCTTGCACATATGCCCGAAGGGTATCCGCGGTTGACAAACACTCCTAAAACAGGCTCAACTGCTTTGCATCGTCTTCGGGTTTTTGCTGCTCCGGGGTTTCGGCAGGCGCAGATTTCTTCAACTCGGCGCGGGCCACTTCGAGCAGTTGCGGCACTTTGGCAAAATCGGCCAGGATGGCAGGCTTGAGCGCCGCCTGGTGCAGCGCCGCCGCTGGGTGGAACATGGCGATCACGAAACGGTCGCCAACGCGTTTCATCTGCCCATGTACCTGGGTGATCTTCACACCAGGCATGTATTTGCCCATCGAAAAACGCCCCAGTGTGATAATGATCTTCGGGTCAATGGCCGCGATCTGCCTATCGAGATACGTCTGTGTGCAGGTGCCCACTTCGTCAGGCATCGGGTCGCGGTTGCTGGGCGGGCGACATTTGACCACGTTCGTGATCCATACGTCTTCGCGTTTCAGCCCAGCCTGGGCCAGCAGTTCGTTCAGGAAGTTGCCCGCCGCACCCACGAATGGGCGTCCCTGCTGGTCTTCGTTGAAACCGGGACCTTCGCCGATGAGCATGATCTCAGCGTTGGCCGGGCCCTCGCCGGGGACGGCTTTGTTACGCCCTTTATGCAAACCACACAGGGTACACACCCTTACTTCACTGGCAATCTTCTCAAGCGTTTCTTCTGTGGACATGGCACGTCTCCTATGATTGCTGACTAACGACCTTCGTCATCAAAACCGCATCTTCTCCGGTATCTTTATAGTATTTCGCCCTGCGGCCGACGATCTTGAAACCGAATTCCAGATAGAGTTTTTGCGCGGCTTGATTCCCGGCGCGGACTTCGAGATGATAGATGCACGCGCCTTCGGCGTAGGCAGCGGCCATGGCGGTTTGGAGCAATTGGCGGGCGATGCCGCGCCGCCGGAAGGCCGGGTGGATGGAAATCGTCGCCAGGTGGGCTTCATCGAGGACACGCCAGAAGACCAGTGCCCCAACCACACGCCCCTGCTCCTCCGCCACCCAACAGCGCGCATCGCGGTTTGCCAGTTCGGTCTCGAAGGCGTCCCTGGGCCATGGCAGGCTGAAGCTAAGCACATCCAGTTCGGTAACAGCCTCGAAATCGGCGGCAGCCATCGCGCGGATGATGACGTTCATGACCCGGCCATGTGCAGGTAGATGGGCGCCAGGGCGGCCAGGTTGTCGCTTTCGCCGGCCTGGCAGCGCGCATAGGCCAGCTCGGCTAGAAGACCAGGGCTGCGCACACACTGGGCCGGGGAAGACAGCACAATCAGGCTGTTTTTCTCGAAAAGCTGACGTGCGCCTGCGGACATTTCCCCGCACACGAGCGAAGGCCGGGTGATGGACGCCGAAAGGTCCTCCGCGCTCATCGAAACGGGATTCGCCTTTTCGGCGGCGTTGTACCAGCCCACAGCCAGGCGGCTGCGCCCGGCTGGGACGACAGCGGCCATCGGGAGTCCGGTCGACGGCTGGGAGGCGGCCACCACGTCGAGGGTCGGGATCCCGATCAGGGGCAGGCGGCGTGCCAGGGCCAGGCCTTTAACAAACGCCAGCCCCACGCGCAGGCTGGTGAACGAGCCGGGGCCGAGGGCCACGCCCACGGCAGAAAGATCGTCCATCCCGGCGCCGGTGCGCTGGAACAACTCGGCCAGCGCGGGGGCCAGTTCCACGGTATGGCGGGCGCGGCTGGTCCACATCGATTCGGCGATGACCTGTGCGCTGTCATACAATGCCAGTCCAAGCTGGGACGAGGAAGTATCAACGGCAAGTAGCATGGGAGAAGTGCGTAATGTGTAATACGTAATGCGTCTTTTTACGCATTACGTATCCTTTCTAAAAACTGGTTTGCCCGCGCGCCGCTGGCCTCGAATGCAAAGGCGCGTTGCATTTCATCGATGTGTTCGATGGTAATCCACAAACGCTCGGGCGGCAGGACGTTCTGCATTCGCTCGGGCCATTCGACGATCAATGGGCCTTGAGCAAGCATGGCATCGATATCCAGCTCCTCGGCTTCGGGGGCCGAGCCGAGCCGGTAGGTATCGAGGTGGAAAAGCCGTGCGCCGAGCGCACCGCGGTAGACATTGACGATGATAAACGTGGGGCTGGAGACGGCGTCGAGCGCGCCCCACCCGTGGGCCAGCCCCTGCACAAAGGTAGTCTTGCCCGCCCCCAGGTCGCCCTGCAGGCAGACCACGTCGCCAGGCTCAAGTAAGACGCCCAGGCGGGCGCCCAAAGCGCGGGTCTCTTCGGGGCTGTGCGTGGTTGCACGATGGGCAGTAGCAGGCAGAACTGGCATGAAACTTTTTCAACCCTCGCTGACCACCGGGAGGGGCTGGCGCACCAGGCCCAGCCAGTCGCCGATCTCGCAGGCGATGCGGGCGGCGGCCTCGGGGCGTGCCGCGCGGCGGCAGGCTTCGATAGCCTTTTCACGCTGCTCGGGTTCTTCGATCCAACGCCGCAGGGTGTTTACAACGCGTGACGTGGTCGGCGCCCAAACTCCTGCGCCCGATTCGCGCACGTAGGTGACGTTACCGTCTTCCTGGCCGGGCAGGCGCGCGTACAGGATAATGGGCAGGTGGGCATTGAAGGCTTCGGCAATCGTACCCGGCCCGGCTTTGGTGACCAACACGTCGGCGGCGCGCATGAAATCGGGCATTTCCTTGGTAAAGCCGTAAATGAAGGTTGGCACCGGCCAATGGGTCTTTTCCAGACTGGCTTTCAGGCGCTCGTTACGCCCAGCTACGACCACCAGGGTCAGGTCCAGGCCCGATTCGGCGATGGCGCGCGATGTTTTCGCCAGCGGCCCCATACCTTCGCCGCCGCCCACCGCCAGGACGATGGTTTTGTCCTTCGGCCAGCCGAGCTTTTCACGCAAGGTGCTTTTATCCCCTGCCGGGACGCAATATTTGCGCGCCACCGGCTGCCCCACAACGACAAGTTTCTTCTCGGGCATGCCGTAGTGGATGGCTGTCTGGCGGGCGGTTTCGGTGGGGACAAAGATCAGGTCGGAGCGGCTGTCGAACCATAGGGCGTGGGTGCTGACCATATCGGTGACGACCGTAATGAAAGGCGGGCGGTGTTTGCCGAGCGCCTTCAGGATGAACGAGGTCGCAAACGGGTGTACGGTCACGACCAGGTCGCTCGGATGGTTGCGGATGATGGCGCGCGCGGTGCGGGCTACCACTGGCCACATGGTAGCCGTAAGGGCGCGCGCCTGCGGGCGTCCATTGGTGGCGTAGAAGCTGGCTCCCCAGATCTGCGGCGCTTTGACCATGTATGGATACCAATCGGGCAGGCGGTTGATCGGGCGCGGGGCGTGATCCTTGAAGACGTCGACCATTTCAAAGGTGAACGTGTCTTTATATTCAAATTCCAGTGCTTCGATGATCGCTTCGGTGGCCGAGCGATGGCCGCCGCCGGTATCAGAAAACAGGAACAGGATGTGGGGTTTCTTAGTCTGGCCGTTCATCGGGGCTCCTGGGGAGAATGGTCTTGATTCGACGCGAAAGCTCGCGGCGCGTCAACATGACGCGGTGACCGCAGGTGCGACACTCCAGGCCGATATCCGCACCCAGGCGGGTGATAGTCCATTCATACCCGCCACATGGATGCGGTTTGCGTAAGCGGACGATGTCGTTGCGCTGAAGGTCAGGAAACATAATACCAACAAAAACAGGGGTCAGGCACGTTGATGGGTCGAACGATGAAAATTATACCGTAAGAAGTGCGATGGGAGATTCGACGATTGCGGTACGTTCGTGCGCAGAATCAAAAGTCTGTCTCAAATCCTTAAAGATATGAGCGACCACCAAACGCGGCAGTCGCCCATGTGTTTTTTCAGTATACAAAAAGGGTCGAAAGGTCTTAAAAAAACTTTGGAACCAGTAACTTTTTATGAGGAGCACCGGATCTGGTAATTAGCTTCGGCCTTCATATTGGTGGGGCTGATGACGACGAGGCGCACCCAGTAATTGCCTTTATTCCACACCGATGGGGTGTAGTTATAGGCTACGCCTTTTGTGTCGAATGTATCAAAATTGAGCGTTTTTTCCTGCACAATTCCATCTTTTTCCGTTGAAAAGCGCCAGGTGACCTTCACCGGTCCATTGGTCGTGATCGTGCCCTTCAGTGAGAAGACGGGGGCGGGACCGGGACAGCCCTGGCCCTGGTTGACCGAATCAGGTTCGATATTGATCGTCAAGTTCGTCACGAAGGCCGCAGGCGCGGCGACGACAGGCAAGCTTGCCAGCTCCCCAGAGGTGGTCACCACCACGGTGGAGACCCAGCAGGTATCGTTCCCACCTTGCGGGTTGCGGATCTGCCACCAACTGCTGTCGTTATTTCTGGCAATAATTTGTGCATGTACGCCGATCAACAGGGCCGCGACTTGCTGATAGCGGGTGCTTGGGCCAAAACGGCAATTGACGTGTTCGTCGAGTGGCGTAACCATTGGAACGGATGGGGTGGCGGTAGGAGTCATGGTTGGCGTATCGCTGGGGAGCGGCGTCAACGTCTCTGTGGCGGTACTTGTCCCCGTAGGGGATTCGACAGGGATGGGCAGCGTTTCGGTGGCGAGGACCGGGGGAGGCGGGGGCTCTTGGGTTATCCCGCCCGCAGGCATATTACAGGCCAGCATGAGGGCCAAAATCAAAAGCAGGGTAAGTAGACGATTATTTTTCATGTGGATATCCTCCAAAAAGGGGTTTCTCTACGATACAAACAGACTTGCAGGTTTATCCTTATAATGAAGACGTACATCAGGCACAAAATGTTCGTTAACTTTATCTTATTTCCTTAGTACACTGTAAATTAAGTAATTGCAATTACTCCATTATGTTATTGCGAGGAGCCGCTTCCCAGGCGACGAAGCAATCCCGTGCATTCATTCAGACAATTGTTTGCAGGTTAGGCGGGATTGCTTCGGGCTGACGCCCTCGCAATGACAGGTTTATTGAAGTGGCTGAATAATTACATGATTTGCCCAAGCAAAAACTTCAAAAAACTTGGTTTACGCTATACTTAGCTATGTATCACAACCCACCAAAAGTTTGTCCCCGCAGGAGACCTGCGGGGACAAAAGGTTTTGAGTGTATGGCAGCCTTTATAGCATTTCACGCTTTATAGCATTTCACGCTTTATAGCATTTCACGCTTTATAGCATTTCACGCTTTATAGCATTTCACGCTTTATAGCATTTCACAAATTTCGTCGAGCGTCATGTTTACATTCTGGTTTGCCTGTCCCCAAATCGTCGCTATGCCCTGACTCCCGCTGCCTGTAAAGGTAATATTATAAACATAGCGCGCACCAGGCTTTTCAACGGTGGCGATCACCTGCCAGTTCAAGTCATACATCACCATGCCAAAGCTGACCCGGTTATCAATATAACTCATCGGCCAAAGGGTGAAACCACCCACAGCTATCGCCAAGTTGATCGGCGCAGGGGTGAGGACATCTGGCCCGGCCAGCGTGACAACCTTCATCCCATCGGGGATCGGTCCCTTGGGTGCGCGAATCTGGATCATTTGTAACATATCCATCGAACAAGCCATTTTTTCTCCTCTTTATGTTGAATAGAGTCGGGGAATTTGATAACAATATCACGCTTATTTTTTTCGTAAATCATCCAGCAGGTTCGAGGTCATACGCGCAGCAGGGGTCTTCCTGTGGGTGGGCACCCTGGCGCCGCCCACGCGGCGACTTTCCAACTCCTGGCTGAAACCCATCCAATCGTCTACCATAATAATAAAATGGGGTGTTTTATCGTGGAAAAAGAATGGGGAAAGGAACATCCTTAAGATCCTGCGCGAGAGTGGATAGCTCGTCAAATGCAGGATGATGGCTGTTTTTCCCGAAATGGGAGCGATGATGTCCCTTTTATATCCAGACATGTTTTTCGGCGGGAACAGATCCGAGATTTGTGTGGTCGTAGTGCGCTGGATACGTTTGTAGGAAACGTTCAGGCGAAAGAAGGGCGTTGCTATCTTAAAGTGATCGCCAAAAAGCTGGATGTAGGCCGCCTTACGGGTGACAAACACAAAAAAGGTAAAAAGCAACACCAGCCCCCCAACCGCCATGAGCACAATGCCATCGTTACGGGAAAACATCCACATGGTGTTCAGGTCCCAGAGATTAAAATAGCACGCTCCTCCCCAGGCAAAAAGGACAATTGCCAAGACCAGAGTATTCGGCCACCAGCGTTCGAGCATGTGCTCGTACAGCAGGAGACGATGTTTTTTACCGCCTTTGGCCATTTACTCGTCCTCGCTTCCGAAGTGCTTCAAAACAGGCCCATTGGGGCCGGCATCACCACTAATCTGCTTGCTCAAACGGCTGATAGCGCGTTCGAGGTATTCGCCGCGCAGGCTGAAGGTGATGTCGCCGCGCGTGCGCTCGATGATGCTGCGGGCCACATCGGTCTGGCGGCGCAGGCCGTTGGTGATCGCATCGGGGTAATCCATGGTCACAAGGATCGAGTAAATGTCGTCCATGCACGTCAGCAGGCGTTCGGCTTCGGCAGAGTAGCCATGCCGCAGGATATCCAGGCTGCGCCGTCGCAGCTCGCCAATCACCTCAGCAATCCCGTTCAGGTAGGTGTTGTATTCCACATCCAGTTCCTGGGGATCGAGCAGCGGCTGGTTTTTAATCAAGGCACAGGTAACGCTCGCCTCGACAAATTCTTTTAACGCATCTTGGGTATAGCCTGCATAATACAGGTCGGTATGCTGCTTCATCAGGTCAGATCGCAGGCTTTCGGCAAGCTTATGCGCTTCGCCGAGATGCTTGTTCATGGCCTCGTCCTCATCGCGATGCACAGCCCGAATGGCTTGCGAGCAGGCGCGGGTGAGGGCGCGCGCCTGGGCCAGGGCTTGGTCGCGGGCGG
>Ga0196964_10001947_pt1 | contig 10055 bp, 5 predicted proteins | sample S1_10metaG_FD_148615 | JGI IMG/M metagenome (GOLD analysis project Ga0196964, IMG submission 148615) | Soil microbial communities from Anza Borrego desert, Southern California, United States - S1_10 | ecosystem: Environmental > Terrestrial > Soil > Desert | place: USA: California | collected... | reverse complement strand
CTTCGATTCAGGCTCGACCGCGTGGCTGCGCGGCATGGGCGTCGACACGCTCTTCTACTTCCAGGTCGACAACGTCCTGACCAAGATCGGCGATCCGGCGTTCATCGGCTACCACGTCCAGGCTCGCTCGCAGATGTCCACCAAGGTCTGCCGCAAGCGCGACTGGAAGGAGAAGGTCGGCGTGCTCGGTCTGCGGAACGGCAAGCTCTGCGTCATCGAGTACTCCGACCTGCCGGAGAACGTCGCCAAAGAGACCGCACCGGACGGCTCGTTGAAGTGGTGGGCCGGCAACATCGCCATTCATGTCCTCGATGTCGGCTTCATCGAGGAGCTGAACAAGGGCGGCTTCCAGCTCCCCTACCACAAGGCCGAGAAAGCAGTCCCGCACATCGGAGCCGACGGGCAGCCTGCAGCGGCCAAGCCGGGCGAGAAGAACGGGATCAAGTTCGAGACCTTTGTCTTCGACGCCCTCGCCGCCGCTCAGCGCACAGTCAATGTGGAAACGCAGCGCCACGAAGACTTCAGCCCGGTGAAGAACGCCACCGGCGAGGACTCGCCCGCGACTGCCCAGCGCGACATGATGGAACAGTACGGTCGGTGGCTTATAGCCGCGGGGACCTCGGTCCCACGCAAGGCCGACGGGGGCCTCGACTGCAAGATCGAGATCAGCCCGCTGACCAGCCTTGAAGGTGAGAACCTCGCCGCGAAGGCGCCGAAGGCGATTTCGCCCGGGCAGAGCCTCGTGCTGTGACCTGCGTTCTCCATTCTGGTGAATGTCGCAGCAGGGCATCGCGCGGCGGTAACGGCAGGCATCCCGACGCCTGCCTCTTCCCCTATTAAATAGACCGGTTTGCTGCAGCCGTTTTTCCGCGGATTTATAAGAATTTTTTCGAGCGACGGAGGCTCCTGTATCTCGTTGCACAGTTGCTAGTTGCAACAACTCCACCGTGCGCTTGGGGCGGGATAAGATCCAGGGACATTCACTGCACCGCACATTGCCCGCATGACGACACAAATCTAGAATAAGGGTGAACGGCACGTCCTGTGCCGCGTCATATTTAAGAGGACATTCGCGAAGCGACTTGCACTGCGCGGGAAGGCGTCTCGATGCTGAACCAGGGAATGACCGAAGAGTATATCTCACGCGTGGCCGCGGCTCACTTCGCGCACCGCCGCGAGCGGCTGTCGCAGCTTCGCGGCCCGGCGGACCTCGCCGCGCGGCAGAAAGAGGTGTGCTCGGCCGTCGCGGAAATCCTTGGTCCCTTCCCCGAACGCACGCCGCTCAACATCCGCACGATCCAGACGCTGGAGCGCGAAGATTACGATGTCGAGGTGCTCACGTACCAGAGCCTTCCAGGCGTTGTGACGACGGCGAACTTTTATCGACCTTCTGACGGCGCCGAGGGTGCTCCCGCGGTCATTGCGATTCCGGGCCACTGGCCCGAAGGCAAAGGCAACGCTGAGTACCAGCGGCTGGGCCAGTTGCTGGCGCGGCGCGGCATCGCGGCGCTGATCTTCGACAACATCGGGCAGGGCGAACGCCTCGAGTTTTACGACTCGACGCTGCGCCGTTCGTGGCTGGGCAAGCAGGTCCAGGCCGAGCACAGCCATCTTGGCAATCTGCTGACGCTGACGGGCCATCACCTCGGCAACTGGATGCTGTGGGACGCCATTCGCGGCCTGGATGTGATGATCGAGCACGGCAAAGTCGATCGATCGAAGCTCGGCGCCACCGGCTGCGGCGCGGGCGGCGCGCTGACGCGGCTGCTGTGCTGCGCTGAGCCGCGGATCATGGCCGCGGCCATTGTGGCCGACTACACCGAGCCCGAAGCGCTCGGCGGCGAAGACCCCGAACAGAACCTCATCGGCGCGATTGCGCGCGGCATCTCGCTGCTCGATCCGCTCTGCGTCTTCGCGCCAAAGCCGCTGCTGCTGACGGCGTGCAGCGGCGACCGCGCGACCGAGAAGTTCAACGCGGGCCTCGCGGAAGTCACGCGCTGGTATGAGCTGGCTGCCGAAAAGGGAAAGCTCACCAGCCTGGTCGGCGACGGCCCGCATGGTTATCTCAAGGACCTGCGCGCACGCGCCGCGGATCATTTCGCGGCGGCTTTCGACGTTCATACCGAGCGCGCGCGCGAGCCGGCTGCGCCGCCCGAAGCTCCCGAAGTTCTCTTCTGCACCGAAACCGGCCAGGTCAGCAACTCGCTGAAGTGCGTCAGCGTGTTCAGCTACCACAAGAAGGCCGCCGAAGCGCTGCCGCCGTCGTGGCCGGTCCCGCAGAACACGAGCGACGCGCAGAAACTGCAGGAGGAGATCCGTTCGCGCTTCCTGCCGGCACTGAAACTCCCCGAGCCCGGCATGCCGGTGAAAGCCGCGGTCGAGAGCCACTCGAACGACTGGGGCTTCAACGTCGAGAAAGGCCGGCTGCTGATCGCAGAAGACCTTTTCATTCCCTACAGCTTCTATGCGCCGGCGAAAGGCGACGGCCCCGGCGCCGCGCCGACGGTGCTCGCCCTTCACGACCGCGGCATCGCGGCGGTCTCATCACACGGCCCGTGGATGACAGGCTTCGCCGCCTGCGGTGTGAACGTGATGGCCATCGATGTGAGCGGCACGGGTGAGACGCGCCTGCAATCGAAATCGGACGAGAACGACACGTACGAAGCGATGCTGATGGGCGTCGAATCGCAGTGGGCGGCGCGCGCGTTGAACGCGGGCCTGACGCTCTTCGGACTGCGCGTGTACAACATCCTGCGCACGCTGCAGCATCTGCGTTCGCGCTGGGAAGTTGAGAAGGAACAGATCAGCATCGTCGGCGTGGGGCGGGGAGCCTTGTGGGCGCTGTACGCCGCGGCGCTCGATAGCGGCATCTCGCGCGTGGCAATGCTGCGCGGGCTGGCCACATACAAATGCCTGGTCGAACGCCGCCGGCACAACCACCACTTCAGCATCTATCTGCCGGGATGTCTGAAAGCTTTCGACCTGCCTCACGTCGCGGCCTGCGTCGCGCCAAGGCCGCTGACGATCATCAACGCGGTCGATTCACGCAAGGACCGCTGCGAACTCTCCACGATGCAGCGCGATTACGCGCTGGCGGGAGCGGTCTACAAGACCTTCGGCGAAGCGAAGACCTTCCGCGTGACGACGACGGATAGCGGACCGGAGACCTTCGCGGCCGTGAAGGAAGCCCTCGCGTTGAAGGCGCGAGAAGCGGAAGAATGACGTCGTGGGGGCGTCCCGCCCCCATCCGCCGTTGGGAAGAGGCGCTGTAAACAAGGGTGGCCCACCTGAAGGGTGGGCGCGAAGCGCAAGAGGCAGCGACAAGAAATTTTCCAAAGCAGGACCGTTATCCGTCGTGTCAGAAACGTGATTGAAGGAAGTGCGATGCCGAAACGACGCCGCATCCACAGCGAAGGAACATACGCTCACTACGTCACCTTTTCCTGTCAGAATCGCCGCAACCTACTGGACGAAGATGTCTGCAAACGAGCTGTTCTGGGGGTGCTCACGACGAAACTGCGAACACACTTAGCAATCTGCGTCGGCTAAGTTGTCATGCCCAATCACGTTCACGCCATTCTCTGGTTTCCGGAAGAACACAAGATCAGTGCTTTCATGGAGGACTGGAAAACGGAGAGTTCTCAGAACATCGGACGTACTTTTCGAGGTTCGCGAAAAGCTCGTTTACATGCATAACAATCCGATCAAATGTGGACTCGCGACTGAAGCTTGTGAGTGGCCTTGGAGTTCCGCTCGATTCTGGTTGCAGGGAAAGCGCACCGGCGTTCCTCTTGGATGGCCGGGACAGTCCCCCGATGTGTAGTTATCCGGCATTGGAGAATTGGTTTGTCGCTGCCTCTTGCGCCTGACGGCGCCCACCCTTCAGGTGGGCCACCCACTATATGCAGCGCGCCTTCCCAACGGCGAATGCGGGCGAGACGCCCGCACCACGGTTCTGTTGCGGCGCCTCTTCCCAGCGGCGGGATGGGGGCGAGACGCCCCCACGACGGTTTAAAAATTCCCGTCCGGCGCCTTCGGCGGCGCAACTGCGTCCTGCTGTTGCGCGTTGAAGCCGTCCTTCAGCGCCTTCCCGAACTGGCCGCGCGGGATGGAGACTACGCTGCCGTCCTGCAGCACAGCCTTGATCTCGCCGCGCTGACGCTCCGACGTGTGAAAGACGATCCGGTTTGCCGCGGCCTGCTTGCCGAGGTACACCGTGTCGTTCAGGTTCGTCGTCTCCGGCAGGTACTTGCCTTTGAGGTCTGTCACCGCCGCCGGGTAGTCGCCATTATTGTCCTTCGCGTACGCCTGGAGCGCCTGGCTGACCACGTTCAGCGTCTCCTGCTGGCGGTCGCGCGCCTGCGCGGCGCGAGCGCGCATCTGCTGCCGGCGCTCCTGCAACGCCGCCGGCACGAGCATTGACATGAATGAGACGACGCCGGTCGGCGAGTAGCCTTCCGCGACCACGCCGTCCGCATCCGCGTTCAGGCCGAAGACGGTGCCACCGAGGTTCTGCATGAGCACATCGCTGGTCGGCAGCGCGTTCAGATCGACCTTGTTGTCGCGCGGGGCGAGCTGCGCGACCGGGATCAGCGTGTCATAGAGGGCAACCGCAATCGCGCCGGTGTCCGCATAGATCATCGCTCCCGGCTTGCCGCTGAGCTTGCCACTGGCGGTCTTGAAGTCCGGATCATCGACGAGCGAACCCGCGAGCGGCCGCGCGTCCGCGCCGGTCGGCTGGCGCATCTGCGCGCGGCGGTTTAGTTCATCGCGCAGCGCCAGCGGATAGAGCGAGACGAGCAGATCGTTCTGATCGATGCAGTAGGAAATCTGCGCCGGATTGCGCCCGTCGGCGAAGCGCTGGCGCGCGGTGACGATCTCACGGTCGGGCAGCAGCGTGTCGGTGACTTCAACCTTCTCCTTCACCGCATCGCGCAGACCCTTGAGCAGGTTCTTCAGCGCGGCCACATCCTTGATCCCGACGCTCAGCACGACCTGCGGGAACGCCACGCCCAGCTTCGGATGATGCGGCTGCATCGAGACTGACAGGACCGACTGGCCCGTGAGCGCCGCGAAAAGATCCTTCTTCAGGTCGACGCCGATCGCGTTACCCTGAGCGCCGAGCCACGCGTCGAAATCGGCCTTCGCGTTCGGATTTTCGAAACTGGCGAGCGCGATAAGCTTCTCGACGATCTTGTCGGGCGTGAGCTGCCAGGCCATGGCGAAGACTGAGTTGCGCGGCGCGGCGGCGAGCGCCTGCGGATCGAGCTGTTCGCCATCCATGAGCGCCAGCACGCCCTTGCGCATCGCGGCCGGCGCATCGACGTACGCGACTTCGCGCAGGCTCTTGCCCTGCACTTCCAGCGCATAGGACACAGAGTTGATGCCTTCGAGGCCCAGCGCGTTCCACGCCAGGCGGTCGTTTTCGTTCTCAGGCTTCAGGTTGAGCAGCGGATTTTTGAGCAACTCGGCGACGTTCAGATAAAGAAGCAGATCGGTGTTGTCGCCGGCCTTCTTCACAGTCTTCGCGAACGATGCCACTTCGGAGATGGTCTCGGGCTTCGCTCCTTCGGCCGGCTTGATGCCCGCCTTCGCGCGCTCGCGGTTGGCGAGCAGTTTCTCGAGACGCCCTTCGCCGAACGTGGCCACAATCGTGTTGTCGACGAGAGCGTAATGCAGCGACAGCGGCTGCGCCGGCACGCGCACGGACTTCACCGTGACATCGCCAACGGGAAGCTGCGAAATGTCGAGCACGCCGCCGGCCTGCTGCTGAAGCTGGTCGACGCGCTTGTTGATCTCTTCCAGCAGCGCGTTGCACTTTTCGCGCGCCTGGACGGCGACGAGCAGGTCCGGGACCGGCTTTCCATCGGCGCCGACTTTGTCCATGCTGAGCAGCGCCACGGTGAGCTCGCCCTGCGAGAACATCTGCAGCATGTCGTTGAGGCGCTGGCCGAGCTGCATTTCGAGCGCGGCGAGGCCGAACTTCGCCTGCATCAGCGGGCCTTTGAACGCGTTCTGAACATCGGCGTTGGAGTAGATCTGCCACATGCCCGTCTGCTTCGAGCGTTCGATCAGGCGCTTCATGTCCGGGATTTCGACCACGAACATCGTGTCGGGCGGCAGCAGCGGCGCGACCCAGCTTCCTTCGGCCTTCTCGGGCTTCGGCGCGTCTTCACCGCGCACCGCCAGGGAGAGACTGAGAACAGCCGCCAGTGCGAAGGCAGTCGAACGTCGGAACAATGTGCTCATGCAGACACTCCTCAAGTAGTGGAGCCCGAACTCGTCGGATTTCTCCACATCCTATGAACCAAGCTGTGGGTTTCACAACCAAAACTACAATTGCATGTGACAACAGGCACGCGCCATGCCGACTTTTGAGTTCCGAGTTCCGAGTTCCGAGTTCCGAGTTCCGAGTTCCGAGTTCCGAGTTCCGAGTTCCGAGTTCCGAGTTCCGGGTTCCGAGTTCCGAGTTCCGGGTTGTCGTTCGGATTCGGAACTCGGAACTGCTACGCGAATGCTTTTGAAAAGTTGTAATCGAACAAGAGCTGCCACTCGCGGCGCTGCAGTTCCAGCAGCAACAGTGTCATCTGTTCGTTCCCGCCGGTGCACTGCTCCACGAACCAGCTCGCGTCCCAGGTGGCCATGGCTTCGAGCTGCTTCAGGACGCCCGCGCCTGATGGACCCGCCTTCGCCGCGATCTCCTTCGCGTCGCTGAGCATGTCAGGGAAGATCGGATGTTCGCCGACACGCGCCATCCAGTACTTCGCGTTGCCGGCGTCGGGCTCGCGGCGATGCAGGATGCCGTGCCAGTAGCTGCCGCTGGGCGTGGCGATGTTCTGCGAAATGTTGTGGCTGTCTTCGAAGAAATCGAACAGGAGCCACAGCGCAGATTGCAGCGCCGCGGCATCATGCGGCATCCGCACGCGCCGGTTGCTGGAGATGTTCTGATCCGTCATCCCCTGCAGCAGCGTCTGCGCGTCGGCGGCAGGCGGCCCGAACTTCAAGCTGCGCGGCCGCCCTTCAGCCCATGCTTTTGCGAGCAGTTCTTTTGTCAGAGGTCCGTAATTGTCGGTCTTCAGTTCTTTCATCGTCGTTCCGAAAACTAAGAGCCAAGAGCCAAGAGCCAAGAGCTAAGAGCCAACCTACTTCGGCCCCAGCGCGCTGATCAGGAAGAACGCAATCACCGCCACGACGACCGCGACGCCGATGAAGAACGCGTAGCGCATACTCGGATCGGTCTCCGGCAGGAACGTGGCGTTCCGATTGGCGCGGCCGGCGATCGCCGGAACGTCTTTTGCCGAACGACGGCCGCGCACGCCGCCGATGCGTGAGCCTTCGCGCGAATCGGCCGCGCTGCCCGTTGGCACGGCATTGATCAAGTCGTCGAGGTTGGTGGCGGTGACCGGCTCGCGCTCCGGGTTCGGCACCGCTTTCTGCACCGGCGGCGTCTTGCCTTTCTGCGCCGGCTCGGCCTTGACCTGATGCATCTCCGGCCGCGAGATGCTCGATTTCCCGATCGGCGGGCGCGTGCCCAGCGGTGCCTGGCCCGCTTTGACGCGCTGAATGTCTGTCAGCAGTTCAGCCGGCGCCTGGTAGCGCAGCTTCGGGTCCTTCGCCATCATCTTCTCGAGCAGGTGGCAGAACTCGTTGGAGATGCTGCGATCAATGTCGTGCGGGCTCGGCACCTGCTCGTTGAGGTGCTTCATCATCACCACAGCCGGTGTTTCACCTTCGAACGGCGGGCGTCCGGTGACCATCTCGTAGATCGTCGCGCCCAGAGCGTAAATGTCTGAACGGATGTCGATGTCGGCCTTGCCTTCGATCTGTTCGGGTGAGAGGTAATACGGCGTGCCCATCGCGATGCCGGCCTGGGTGATGCGGCGGCGGCCTTGTGTCTCGTTATCGACGGCCAGACCCATGTCGGCCAGTTTCGCGACGCCATTGTCGGCGATGAGGATGTTCTCAGGCTTGATGTCGCGATGCACCAGCCGTTCACCGTGGATGTGATCCAGCGCCGAGGCGATCTGCTCCAGGATGCTGAGCGTCTCGGTCTCGCCCAGGCGACCTTTCTTTTCGAGCAGCGAGTACACGTCGTTGCCCTGGACGTATTCCATCACCAGGAAGTGGTAGCCGTCGGCAAAATTCTGGTCGAGGCCATGGACGATGTTGGGATGATCGAGTTCGAACGCGGCGCGCACTTCCTGTTCGAAGCGCTGCAGGAAGGTCTTGTCGCGGGCGCGGCTGCGCGGCAGGACTTTCAAGGCAACGATGGTGTCGTTGCGGGTGTCCTTGGCCTGGTAGACGGCGCCCATGCCGCCTTCACCGAGCTTGCGCAGCAGTTCGTAATGGCCGATGCGGGTGACTTTCTGTTCAGCTTCGCGCTGGATGGTGAGCAGGCGGCTGAGCTGTGTGCGCGTTAAGTAGCCGCGACTGATGAGCAGCTCGCCAAGAGGCTCAGATCCGCCGGACTGCTCCTGCTTGTGCTGGAGAGCGAGGCACTCTTCCACTTCGAGTGGCTGGCAGAGTCCCCGGGCGACAGACAATTGTCCGAGACGAATGTCTTCCAGCGTCGGCATCGTTGCAGTCCGAGTGTGAAGGACAGCTTACGGGGAAGGGCGCCGTGGTCAATGCGGGAGGTCGATGTGTGCCACGGGCAGGCTCTGTTGGCTGTTGGCTGCCCGTCCCCGGTAGTTATTCGCCGCGCCTGACTCGCAGAACCGACGCAAGAAATCGTTCCGTGGCGTACAAGGACAACTGACCGCCGGGGCCGCTCAGGTTTGCATCGCAGCCGTGATTACCCCAGGGGATCTCGAGCAGGAAATGTGGAACAGAATGCTCGCTCAGCTTATCGCACAACTTCTGGCTGTGGATCTTGTAGACGAATTCGTCGTGGGCTCCGTGGATCAGTAGCGTCGGTACGGTCTGGGACTTCACGAAGTTGACCGGCGACGCCTGCTGATAAGCCGTCGGATTCGACGCCGGGCTGCCGCCGAGGAAATCTTCGAGCGCCTGCTTCGAATCGAGCAGGCGCGGGTTACTTGGATTCGCGTGTGCGTACGGCAGGTCGGTCGGCGGGTAGACGGCGACAACCCCGCGGATCGAGTTCTCTTCGATCGTGTACGCCGAGAGCAGCGCGAGGTGTCCGCCGGCCGAGCGCCCGAACAGCGCGATGCGATCCGCGTCGAGTCCCAACTCCAGGGAATGGTTCTTCAGATAATCGATCGCGGCCCGGATATCGTCGGTCGCAGCCGGAAACGGCGACTGCGGCGCCAGGCGGTAGTCGATCGAAGCCACGACGTACCCTCGCGCGGCGAGGTAGCGGTTCAGGGCGGGGAGCTCATCCCGCGAACCGCCGCGCCATGCGCCGCCGTGGATCAGCAGCACGCCGGGCGCAGGCGCGCCCGTCACGGGCGGGGAATACACGTCCATCTTCAGGGTCTGAGTGCCACGCGTGACGTAGTCGACGGTCTTCATCTCTACGAAGGGGGTGGGGATGGCGAGCACGGCGTCGATCCAGTGGAACGGCTTCGAGCGCGCGGGGGCGTTCTCATGCGCGCGCGGCTCGATCCCCGGAAAGGACTCGCTGACCTTACGCGCGACGTCATCGGAGAGGAACGACGCACGGACAATTGTGCTGAGCGCGAGCCCCGCGGCGATCAATCCGAGCAATGCGCCGAGCTTCGCCGCAGCCGTACGCCGCCAGCCCGGCAGCAGCAGCGCCAACGCCGGAAGCGCGAACCAGTGCCCCCATTCGGTGACGCCGATCCCGAGCATCCAGGCGAGGCGGCCCGGCGACGGCACGAACGGCAGGATGCCGACAACGCAGAGCAGGACGCCAGCGCCCAGCCGCAGCCGTCCCAGCCAGATTTGAAATCTCGAGAGTTGCGGTGCCGGCTCGTCCGGCGGTTCTGATTCCATAGCCACGCATAGTAGAGTAAGGCTTCGGCAGAGCGCGGTCCACTGAGACTCAGCTTGGACCCCCCTTTGCAATCGCGTCATTCACGGAGCTACTTCGGTCCGAACTTACGCACTTCACGCTTCATAAGGTTACAGGC
>Ga0196964_10001946_pt1 | contig 10057 bp, 5 predicted proteins | sample S1_10metaG_FD_148615 | JGI IMG/M metagenome (GOLD analysis project Ga0196964, IMG submission 148615) | Soil microbial communities from Anza Borrego desert, Southern California, United States - S1_10 | ecosystem: Environmental > Terrestrial > Soil > Desert | place: USA: California | collected... | reverse complement strand
GTGCGGCCGGCGCTGTCGTAGACGATCTTGGTCAGTCCGCCCTCGCCATCGAGCGTCCCGAGAAGCAGGCCGTCCCTGTCGTAGAAGTTGCGAGTCGTGCGATCGGCGGGACTTGTGGACAGGCCGTTGAGTGTCGTCACCGTGGGACCGCCGCTGGTCTTCCAGCCCGTGACGTCGCTTGAGCCGATGGCGGTGGCGTAGCCGGTGGTCTTCGTCAGCTGCGAGCGGCCGTCGTAGGCGAAGACGGTGGCGTAGCCGGCTGCGTCGATGGTCCCGACCAGACGTTGGGCCTTGTCGTAGACGCGCCATTCCCAGCGGTCGTTGGTGTTGTCCGCGGTCGGCTTGATGGTCGCGAACACCGTCGCCGCATTGTCGAGCGTGGCGGCCGAGGCGCTCGTGAGGTTCTTGTAGCGGATGGTGGCGGCCAGCCTGTCGTTGTTGCCGTGGTAGCGGTACTCGACCACCGACTTGTCGGAATCCACCTCGGCGACCAGGCGGTCGACGTTGTCGTAGAACAGCCAGGTCTTGACGCCGGTGGCGTCCGTGCGCGTGCGCAGGCGGCCGCGGCTGTCGTAGGTGTAGGTGGCGATCGGGGTGGTTTCGCTGGCGAGCGCGTCCCAGAATTTGATCAACTCGCCGGCGCGGTTGAACAGCGAGGTCTGCACGAGGCCATTCGCGAGCGTGACCTCGGTCTTCTGTTGGCCGTCCAGGTAGCTGGTGGCGGTGAGGTTGTTGTTGAAGTCGGTGAAGGCGGTGACCCGCCCCATGCCGTCGTAGGCGTAGACCTCGGACACGCCGCCGACGATGCGTTGCCGCAGAAGCCCGAACTGGTCGTAGACGTACTGGGTGTCGGTCGATCCGCCGGTTCCCGCCCCGTTGGCGTCCACCGCTTCGTACGCCTTGGTGCGCGTGAGATTGCCGCGGAAGTCGTACTCGTACTCGGTGAGCGTCGCCTTGTGGTCGTTGTCGGTGATGAAGGTGTTGAAGTCCGCTTCCGTGAAGGTCGCGCTGTCGGCCATCCCGGTGGTCGACTTCACGCCCCAGATGTACTGGATCGTCTTCGTCCGCTGCCCGGCGATGTCGTACCTGTGCTCGGTGACCCGGCCTTCCGACGTAACCACGAAGCGGAGGTGGCTCTCGGCGTCGTAGGTGTAGCGGGTGACCTGCGGGGTCCCTGGCTGGCCGGAGCCCGCCCCGTCCGGGTCGGGAACGAGGTAGCGAACCTCGGTCAGAAGCTCGTTCTTGCTGCTGTAGTGACGGACCAGGGTGTTGCCGGCCGCGTCGCGCTCGAGCGTGCGATTGCCGTGGGCGTCGTAGGCATAGGTGAAGGCGTTGTCGGTCCCTAGCGACACGCTCAGCACGTCGTCGGTCGAAGCGTCGTAGCCGAAGGTGTAGACCTGCTGCGTCCCGCCGCTGGCCGGCGCCGCCTTGGTCACCGTCAGCAGCTTGCCTTCGCCGTCATAGGTCAGCACGGTCTCGTCGGCTGCCGTCGGGGTGGAGCCGTCGGCGTAGGTCTTAATCGTCGTCGTCCCGGATCCGTAGACGAAGTCGGTCCGCCGAACGTCGCCCGTTCCCGCCGTTTGCTTGACGGTGAGTACGCGGAACTGGCCGCTGGTTTCGTAGGTGAACTCCAGCAGGGTGTTGTCGGACTGGACGATCGAGGCGACACGGTCGCTGGCGCCGTCGTAGGTGTAGGTGGTGACGTAGGTTCCGCCGGTGGCGATGGAGTTGTCGTCGGGACTGAGGTCGACGGTGACCGAGGTCAGGCGGTTGGATCCGTCATAGCCGTAGCGGACCCGCGTCAGCATCTTGTCGGCGCCGCCGTCGCGGTAATGGGTTTCTGCGCGGGCGAGATTGTCGCCGCTGTAGATGAGCTCGGTGTACTCGGTGTGGGTCGAGGTGGTGGTGTCGACCCGGGTCAGCTTGCCCGAGGTGTAGGTGAAGGTCAGCGCGTTGCCGTCGGTGTCCTGGGCGGTCGCCAGACGCCAGACCGTATTGTCGGAAGGATTGACCTCGTAGACCTCGCGCGCCAGCGAGCCGCCGTCCCTCCATTCCCAGGCCGCGCCATTGTGGTGGATGGTGTCGTGCGCGCCGGCTCCGTCGCGATTGACGTAAGCGCCGGTTCCGCCGTCGGCGCGGACGTAACCGGCCTCCCACGCGTAGGTGAGGATCGAACCGTCCCAGTCCACCCGCTTGATCGTGCCCGAGGTGGTCCCCGCGGGAAGATCGATAAGCCGCTTGGTCAGACTGAGCTGCCAGTTGTCGCCGTTGTCGTAGTCCTGGGTCGCCAAGCTGTTGTAGCTGCGGCCAAGCCCCATGTCGGAGCCCATCCCGAACAGCATCTCGTCGGTTCGGTTGACGACCAGGTTTCCGGTCGCCGCGTTGACGTAGACGCTCTCGCCGGATCGGCCGACGTTGGGCCGACCGAGCAGCCCGTATCCGCCGAGCACGAAGGCGGAGCTCTGCTGCAAACCCAGGCTGTTGCCCGTGAAGATGGCGACCATTTCGTCCCCCGACGACAACGCTTCGGTTCGAACCCATCGAACCTCTCCCGGAGTCAGTCGGCGCGAGCGCGTATCCGTTTAGGACTTTTTCGCCTGAGCGGCGGTCCGTCGCCCAACCCTCTGGATTGCCGCGAAACTTTCTTTTGCAGCCGCGTGCGGTCGCCGCCTTGCCCCGCCTTCCGACGGTCATTAGCCTTGGCTTCGACGGCGGCTTCCACGCCGCGAACCGGCGGAACAGCCATGACGGCGCCCACGACCCAACCGCGGCCTTCCTCGCAGCTTCAGAGGCTGCTCGGCTTCCTGGAGCGGGATCCGACCAATCTGCCGCTGTTGGCCGAAGCAGCGGGGGTGGCACTGGACGAGGGCGACACCGGGCGCGCCGCAGATCTGATCGATCGCTACGCAGCCCTGGCCGACCTTCCCCCGCCGATGCGCAACCTCCGGGCTCTCGTGGCCATGGCCGAAGGCCGGCACGCCGACGCGGCGGAAACCTTCGCGTCGCTGCTCGAGATCGAGTCCGACGATCCGGCCCTGAGGTTCAATCTCGCCTGGTGCCGGGCGATGTCGGAGGACTTCGAGGCCGCGACGCAACTGATCGACGAAACTGTGGCCGCCGCCGTTCCTGGCGCGGCCGCCTTGCACGTCGAGAGCCTGCATCATCTGGGTCGGCTCGAGGAAGCCTTGGCCCGCGGGATGGGCTACGCCGAGCGCCTGCCGGACGACCGGGCGCTGATGGGCAGCCTGGCGCTCGTCGCGTTCGACGCAGACGAGGCGGACCTGGCCCGCGGCTACGCCGACCAAGCGGGTCCCGCCAACGCCGATGCGCGCGCCGTGGTAGGCATGCTGTTGCTGGGCGAACAGCACACGGCCGAGGCGTTGGCCGCTTTCGACGAAGCCCTGGCCATAGACCCCGACCACGGACGTGGTCTGCTCGGCAGGGGGCTCGCCCTGATGGCCGCCGGGCAGGGCGGAGAGGCCGCGGCGGACCTCGCCAGAAGCGCCGAGCGCTTCGAGGACCATCAAGGATCGTGGATGGCCGCCGGCTGGGCCGAACTCGCCCGCGGCGACCAGGCCAAGGCGCGAGAGTATTTCGAGCGCGCGGTGAGCATCGCCGAGCCGCTGGCCGACGGCCACGCCAGCCTGGCGATCCTGGATCTGGTCGAGGGGGCGCGCGACCGCGCTCGGGAAAGGATCGAGGAAGCCCTGCGGCTTGACCCGAACAGCGTTTCAGCCGCCCTGGCCAGGAGCATGCTGCTGGCCGCCGACGGCGATCCGGAGGCTGCCGAACGCGTCCGTCAAACGGCGCTCGACACTCCGATCGGACCGGGCGGGACGACCATCGCCCAGGCCATGGCGGGATTGAACCTCGGGCCGCGGCCGAAGGCCGGCTAGCCGGCCGACCCGCGCAACTCGCCGACCATCCGCCCCAGCAGCGCAGCACCGCCTTCGTCCTGCTCCAGGGTTTCGGTGACGCGGTCGACGACCTGCTGGAACTTTGCGTCGTTGATCAGCTCGGGGCCGAAGTGGTCGGCCAATATGCTCTGGATCAGGGCGCGGCCCAGCTGGTGATCGTCGACGCCCTCGACGCCGGCCAGGGCCTGGACGCTGTCAAGGCCACGGGCCTCGGCCCGGTCGGCGCGGGAGCGCTCTCCGGCGCGGTGGGCGGATGTCCTTGCCTGCTCCTGCAGCCGCTGGCGCAGCACCAGGACCAGGCGGTCGATATTCGAGATGGGATCCATGGCGCGGCCCCGGTGGCGGTGAGAGAGGGATTCGAACCCTCGATAGGCTTGCACCTATACACGCGTTCCAGGCGTGCGCCTTCAACCACTCGGCCACCTCACCCCACGGTCGGCGGAACCAGCGTTCCGGCCGCGAGACGGGCGGAAATATAGCACCCGGCCCGGGCGGGCAAGGCGCGGCTATTGCGACGCAGCGACCCGCCAGACCATGTCGCCCGCGTCGTCGGTGACCAGGAGGGCGCCGGTGCGGTCGACGGCCACCGCCACCGGGCGCCCGTAGGCGCGGTTCCCGGGGGCCAGGAAGCCAGTGAGGAAGTCCTCCACCGGGCCGGAGGGGCGCCCGTTGGCGAACGGCACGAACACGACCTTGTAGCCAACCGGCTCGGAGCGGTTCCACGAGCCGTGCTGGCCGACGAAGGCGCCGCCGCGGTAACGGGCCGGGAAGCTGGTCCCGCGGTAGAACTCCAGTCCCAGCGAGGCGGTATGGGCGCCCAGCGCGAAGTCGGGCGTCAGCGAACGCTCGACCATGTCGGGCCGGGGCGGCTGGACCCGGGTGTCGACGGTCCTGCCCCAGTAGGCCCAGGGCCAGCCGTAGAAGCCGCCGTCCTTCACGCTGGTCATGTAGTCGGGTGGGGTGTCGTCGCCCAGCAGGTCGCGCTCGTTGACCACCGTCCACAGCACTCCGGTGACCGGCTCGATGTCCATGCCGTTGGGATTCCTGAGGCCCGAGGCGAAGGTGCGCATGCGGCCGGTGGCCAGGTCGATCTCGCGGATCTCGCCCCGGCCCTGCTCGCGGTCCATGCCGTCCTCGCCGATGTTGGCGACCGAGCCGATGGAGACGTAGAGCTTGGTCCCGTCGGGGCTCAGTTCGAGGTTGCGGGTCCAGTGGCCCGGGCTGGAGACCCCCGCGCCGGCGGGCAGCCGCGCGATCACGCGCCCCTCGCCGGTAATGCGGTCGGCGCCGGCGACGTACGGGTAGGCGACCACCGCGTCGGTGTTGGCGACGTAGAGGGTGTCGCCCCGGAGCGCCATGCCGATCGGCTGGTTCAGGCCGGAGAGGAACACGCTGCGATGCTCGACCACCCCGTCGCCGTCGGCGTCGCGCAGCAGGGTGATGCGGTTGGCGCTGCGCCCCAGCGAGCCGCCGCGGCGCTTCATCATGTGCATCAGGTGTTCCTTGATGCCCGGATCGGGATGGGGCTGGGTCGAGGACTCGGCGACCAGCACGTCGCCGTTCGGCAGTACGTAGAGCCAGCGGGGGTGGTCGAGGCCCTCGGCGTAGCGGGTGACGACGAACCCCGGCGGGGCCGCCGGCGCCTTGCCGGCCGGCCAGCCGACCACCTTGGCGATGCGCACGGTGGGGATCAGCTCCTGCGCCGCCGGCGGCGGCAGCTGCGGCTGTGCGCCCCAGGGGTCTCCGCGCCTCGCCGGGTTGAGCGTGATACAGGCCGACAGGGCGGCGGCGGCCATCAGCAGGCAGGCGGCGAAACGCAGGCGCATCGGGGGTCCCTCGAAAGCTCCGCCGTCAAACGCCGAAACCCGGGTTCGGATGCAGACGCCAGTCAGCCTGCCGCGGCTTCGGCCGCCGGCGCCGACCGGGCCGGGGGGCCACCCGCCGTCACGCGCCAGACGACGTTGCCGACGTCGTCGGCGACCAGCAGGCCGCCGCGACGGTCGATGGCGACGCCGACCGGCCGCCCGCGCGCTTCGCCGCCGACCAGGAAGCCGGTCAGGACGTCGACGGGCGGCCCGGAGGGCCGGCCCGCCGTGAAGGGCACGTAGATCACCTTGTAGCCGCTGGGCGGATTGCGGTTCCACGACCCGTGCTGGCCGATGAAGACGCCGTTCGCGAAGGCCGGACCCAGCTGGGCGCCGGTCGAAAACACGAGTCCGAGCGAGGCGGTGTGGGGCCCCAGGGCGTAGTCTGGGTTCAGCGCCGTGGCCACAAGGTCGGGCCGGGGCGGCTTCACCCGCTCGTCGAGCTTGCCCCAATAGCTGTAGGGCCAGCCGTAGAAGCCGCCGCGGCGGACGCTGGTCATGTAGTCGGGCGCCAGGTCGGAGCCGATCTCGTCGCGCTCGTTGACCGCCGTCCACAGCGTCGCGGTGGTCGGCTCCCAGCCCATTCCGTTGGGGTTGCGCAAGCCGGTGGCGAAGAGGCGCTTCTCCCCCGTGGCGATGTCGATCTCCCAGATGGCGGCGCGGCCTTCTTCCTCGGCCATGCCGTGCTCGGCGACGTTCGAGTTGGAGCCGACCGTGGCGTAGAGCCTGGTCCCGTCCGGGCTGGCGATTAGCGCCTTGGTCCAATGGTGGTTGCGCGGCCCCGCCGGCAGGTCGGTCAGCTTCACCGGCGTGGCGGAAACGCTGGTCGCGCCGGTGGCGTAGGGCACCCATACCACCGCATCGGTGTTGGCGATGTAGAGCCGGTCGCCGACCAGGGCCATGCCGAAGGGCGAGTTTAGGCCGGTCAGGAACGGCGTCTTCAACTCGGCCACGCCGTCGCCGTCGGCGTCGCGCAACAGGGTGAGGCGGTTGGCGCTGGGCGTCGCGGCCCCCGCCTTCTTCATGAACTGGTTCATGATCCAGACCTTCAGGCCCTTGCGCGCGGGCCGCTCGGGCGCGTTGGTCTCGGCCACCAGCACGTCGCCGTTGGGCAGGGCCATCAGCCAGCGGGGATGGTCGAGGCCCGAAGCGAAGGCGTTGACCGCCAGGCCAGGCGCAGGCGTCGGCGTCTGCCCGGCCGGCCAGCCCACGGCGTCGGCGACCTTGATGGTCGGAACCAGGGTTTTGCGCGGCGCGGGCAGGACCGGGTTTGGCCCCGTGCCCTGGTCGACGGTGAGGCCCGCCGTCTCGCCGCAGGCGGAAATTCCCAGCGCCACGAAACCAACCAGCAGCGCCGAGCGAAGAAGCGTGGGAATGCGCATCGCGATGTCTCCGGCCAAGCCAGGCGGTAAACTCCCCACGACGGTTTACGGATGCATTCGCGCCCCTGCGACCCCATCTTGTCCCCGACCGAAGCTGGAGCTCCCCATGTTCAGCAAATCCCTCGACCTGCCGACCCGCGAAGCCGCCCTGCCCGGCCGCCCCGACCCGATCCGCACCGACGAGGTGCACTACGTCAACGGCCGCCCGTTGAAGGGCCCCTATCCGGAGGGCTTCGACACGGCCGTGTTCGGCATGGGCTGCTTCTGGGGCGTCGAGCGGGTGTTCTGGAAGCTGCCCGGGGTGTGGGTGACCGCGGCGGGCTACGCCGGCGGACACACGCCCAACCCGACCTACGAGGAGGTGTGCTCGGGCCGGACCGGCCACGCCGAGGTGGTGCAGGTGGTGTTCAATCCCAAGGAGATCACCTACGGCGAGCTGCTGAAGGTGTTCTGGGAGAACCACGACCCGACCCAGGGCATGCGCCAGGGAAACGACGTCGGCACCCAGTACCGCTCGGTGATCTACTACGCCGACGAAACCCAGCGGGCCGAGGCGGAGGCGTCCAGGGCCGCCTACCAGGCGGCGCTGGACGCCAAGGGCCTGGGGCCGATCACCACCGAAATCGAGGCCGCCCCGCCGTTCTATTTCGCCGAGGACTACCACCAGGGCTACCTGGCCAAGAACCCGGCCGGCTACTGCGGCATCGGCGGCACCGGCGTCGTCTGTCCGATCGGCGTCGGGGTCGAGGCCTGAGGACAGACTGAGCTCGCAAGGGCGGAGGGGGGCCCAGCCCCTCCGTTTGCGCGTGCTTGCCCGCCTCTCCGGCCTGAGCCATACCTTCGTCCAGGCGGTTCCCCCTCACCGGGGGCCAAGAGGGAACGCGGTGCGAAACCGCGGCTGTGCCCGCAACTGTAAGCGGCGAGGCCCTCGTCCGTCCGGCCCGCAAGGGGCGGCGCCACTGGCCAGATGGCCGGGAAGGCGAGGACGAACGGCTCAAGACCCGCGAAGCCAGGAGACCTGCCGCCGCCGTCGCTCGACCCGTGGTCCGGGGCCAGACCGTGGGCGCGCGAGGACGCCTGTCCTCCGTCGAGGCGACCGCCGGCCGGCGCGCCGGCGTCGCCTCATCCCCCAAACGCCACGCGGCGCCGCGCGGGCTCCCGACGGAGACCTGCGCCATGCGCATCCTGCTATCGACCGCCGCCTGCCTGACGACCTTCGCCGCCCTCCCCGCCGTCGCCGAGGACGCCACCGACGTCGAAGGCGTCGAGGTCGAGGCCGCGCGCCTGCCCACCACGCCCGCCGACGCCCCTGGGGTGCGGGTGATCGACGAGGCCGAAATCGAGGCCCTGCACGCGACCTTCGCCGCCGACGTCCTCGTCACCGTGCCGGGCGTCAGCCTCTACTCCGAAGGCGCCTTCGGCGGGCTGACCTCGGTGCGCATCCGCGGCGCCTCGACGGACAAGACCCTGGTGCTGCTGGACGGGGCGCCCATGAACGACCCGGCCACGCCGGCGGGGACCTTCGACTTCTCCAGCCTCGACCTGGCGGAGATCGACCGCATCGAAATCCTGTCCGGACCGCAGGGGTCGCTGTGGGGCTCAAGCGCCATCGGCGGCGTCATCGCCTTCCGTAGCCGCGAAGCCGACGGCCTGTCGGCGACGCTGGAAGGCGGCTCCTTCGGCACGGTGCGGGCGAGCGCCTCGGTCGGGATCCGGACGGAGGAGCGGGCCCTTTCCGCCGCGGTGTCGAGCTTCCGCACCGACGGGATCTCCCAGGCCGACGAGGCGGACGGAAACACCGAGGCCGACGGCTTCGAGACCTGGACGGCGGCGGTGGCGGGCCGCGCGCGCCTGACCCCGTCGGTCGAGGTCGACGGGCGCGTGCGCTACACCGACTCCGAGGTCGAGACCGACGGCTTCCCGCCGCCCGCCTTCCTCCTGGCCGACACGGCCGACCGGGCCGAGAGCCGCACCTGGTCCGGCTACGGCCGCGCCCGCGTCGACGGCCCGCTGGGCGTCGTCCACACCGTCAGCCTCAGCCTCTACGACCTCGAGCGTGAGAGTTTCGGCTCGTTCCCGGGGGTCTTCACCGCCGAGCGGCAGGTGTGGCGCTACGTGGCCGAGCACGATCGGGCGGACGACCGCTGGGGGCTGGTCGGCGGCGTCGAGCACGAACGGGTGCGCGGCGACGCCAGCTTCACCGACGCGCGGCTGGAGACCACTTCGGCGTTCGCCGTCGGCCGCCTGGAGCTGACCGATCGGATCACCGCCGTCCTCGGCCTGCGCCACGACGTCCCCGAGGACTTCTCCGGCGAGACCACGGTGCGTGCGGCCCTGACCGCCGACCTCGGCGGCGGTTTCCGGGCCTCGGCCTCCTGGGGCCAGGGCTTCAAGACCCCGACCATCAGCCAGATCGTCTGCGACTTCTGCTTCACGCCTCCGGCGCCGTTGTCGCCCGAGACCGCCGAGGGCTGGGACGTCACGCTGGGCTGGCGCTCGGCCAACGGGCGGCTGGAAGGCTCGCTGACCGGCTTCGGCCTCGATGTGGAGGACCAGATCACCTACGTCGGCGGCCACTACGAGAACATCAGCCGCACCTCGGCCCAGGGCGTCGAAGCCGATCTGCGGGCCGAACTCGGCCCAGGCTTCCGTCTCAAGGCCGGCTACGCCTACACCGACAGCGAAGACGGCTCGAGCGGGCTGAGGCTGCTGCGCGTTCCCGTCCATTCGGGCGCCGCGACCCTGTTCTGGGAGCGGGGATCGTTCGACGCGGCGCTGACCGTGCGCGCCGAGAGCGATCAGCGCGACGTGATCGGGTTCGGGATCGGCCGCCGCGAGGGCTTCGCCGTGGCCGACCTGGCCGTCGGTTATGCGCTGACGGAGAAGTCCTCGG
>Ga0196964_10001945_pt1 | contig 10060 bp, 25 predicted proteins | sample S1_10metaG_FD_148615 | JGI IMG/M metagenome (GOLD analysis project Ga0196964, IMG submission 148615) | Soil microbial communities from Anza Borrego desert, Southern California, United States - S1_10 | ecosystem: Environmental > Terrestrial > Soil > Desert | place: USA: California | collected... | reverse complement strand
CGCCGAGGCGCGCGCGAAGGAGCGAGGCGGCTCCGCGACGGGCGACAAGCAGGTCACCGACCTGAAGGAGCGCATCAAGAAGAAGGGCGCCGAGATCGCGAAGAAGAAGGACGCAGCCGCGGGAGCGACCGGTGCCGCCGGCGCGACCGGAGCGACCGGGCCCGCCGGAGCGCCGCCGCCGCCGCAGGGCGACGCCCCGCCGACGCAGCAGCAGATCATCACCGAGGACGGCGAGGTCCTCGACGCCGGCTCGAGGTCGTCGTGACGCTCGCGCGCGTTCTCATCATCGACTGCGAGACGACCGGGCTCGACCCGAAGGTCGACCGGTGCATCGAGGTCGCCGCGACGCTCTTCGACGTCCGGAGCGCGTCGCCGATCGCGAGCTTCGCGTCGCTCGTTCGCGCCGACGCGAACGCCTCGGAGGCGGTCAACCGCATCCCGGTCGCCGTCCTCGTCGACGCGCCGGAGCCTGCCCGCGTCTGGGGATCGGTCGCGGAGCTCGCTGCGCGCGCCGACGCGATCGTCGCGCACCGCGCGGACTTCGATCGGTCCTTCGTCCCGGCGGAGATCGGCGACGCGCGGCCGTGGATCTGCTCGAAGTTCGACCTCGCTTGGCCGCGCGCAACTCGTCCGGGCGGCTCGCTCGTCCCGCTCGCCCTCGAGCACGGCCTCGGCGTCGCGCACGCGCACCGGGCGATGGCGGACGTCGACACGCTCTCACGCCTCTTCGCGCGCGTCGCCGAGCTCGGCGTCGACCTCGCGGCGTTCCTCGCGCGCGGTCTGCGCCCGAAGGCGGAGTTCGAGGCGCTCGCGGCGCGCGACCAGAACGAGCTGCTCAAGGAGCACGGCTTCCGCTGGGAAAAGGAGAGCGAGCGGTGGCTCCGTACGATGGCGATCGAGGACGCCGTCGCGCTCCCGTTCAAGGTCGCGCGCGCTGACCGCCCGCGCGGCCGGTTCATCTCGCTCGCGTCGTACGACGAGAAGGAGACCGTCAAGGCGAACGGCTTCCGATGGGACTCGGCGCGCAAGGAGTGGTGGCGCGTCATGGCGATCGAGGACGTCAACGCGTTGCCGTTCCGGTGCGTCCGCGAGGAGCTCGAGGGAGGAGAAAGCCGGTGAAGACGAAGACCTGCACGCTCTGTAAGGAGACGAAGCCGCTCGCGCCGCGCTTCTTCTACCGCTCCGCGGCGACACGCGACGGCTACCACGCGCGGTGCGCCGACTGCTCGCGCGCGTCGAAGACGTCCTTCCGCCGAGGCGCTCCGATCGACGCGGAGTTCGTTCTCGGCGACGTCTGGGAGGTCCCGGTCATCGGGCGCGATGGCAAGGAGCGCGTCGCTCGCTTCCGCGTCTGCAGCGCCGGCGCCGACCCGTTCCGGCGCGAGATCCGCGTCAACGGCATGGTCGGCCGCCGGCGGACGACGATCCGAGCGGCGGTTCTCCGGACGCGCGGGAGGCTCATCGAGCGCGCCGAGGAGGCACGTGCGTCGTGAAGCGGCTCCCCGTGCTCGACATCCCGAAGGGCGGTCTCGTGTGGAGCACGGAGGTCAAACTCTACGCGCGGACCGGGACGTGGGCGGAGACCTTCGTCCGGTACTACCTGCGCGTCGGCGACAAGGACCACGAGAAGCGACCGCCGCCCGAGCTCGTGAAGGAGTGCGAGGCGGCGCGCGCGGCGTACCTGCGCGACAAACGGAAGGAGAACGCAGCATGATCGTCGTCGTCTCGATTGCTCTGCCGTCTATGACGCCGCCGAGCGCGGTACCGCTGCATCGGCCTCGGCCAGGTCGCAAGGTTCGCCGTCGGCGCGTGAGGGCCGCGTGATGGCCAACGAGTCCGCGAACCGTCTGCTGCACGACTTCCCGGAGCCGCCCGAGGCCGTGCGCCCCGTCTACGAGGCCGGCCGAAAGGCCGAGCGCCACCACATCGTCACGGCGTTGCTCCTGGAAGCGGAGCGCCTCCTCAAGCGCGCCGAGAGCGAGGGGTCGCGCGACCTCGCCATCTCCGCCGGCACGCTCAACGCGATGGCGCGCCGGATCCACGCGCGCGAGTACTTCCCCCACAAGAAGGAGCCCGACGATGGCTGACGTTGGCGCTACCCGTCGGTCGAATACCGACGTCGAGAAGGTGCTCACGTGGCTGCGTGGCGCCAAGTACCGGTACGTCTGGAGCGGCGGCGATCGCGCGCTGTACGCCGCGGCGCTGCAACTCGTCGCGGAAGGCCGGGCGCGCTGGTTGGACCGCTGGAAGACGCGGATCGCCGCGACGGAGGCTCCCTGATGGGCTGGAACACGGTGGTCGTCGTGATGAACGACGCGATCCACGACATCGAGAACGATCCCGCGTTCGGCCGGCGCCTCGCGCAGGCGATCCGCGAGCAGATGGGCAGGCGGCACACGCCGATCGACGTGCCCGCCGGGGGCCACTGCAACGCCGCGACGGTCATCTGCCAGGACCACGCGGACGCCGTGCAGCTCGTCGAGGTGCACCGGAACTACGGCAGGAGGGTCAGCGATGCCGGCTGACGTGGACGCTGAACGTCGGAAGGTGCTCCCGCTCGCCGCCGTCGAGGCGCGCGCTACGGAGCTGATCGTGGCGTACGGGCGGGGCGGCGACGGCTGCCTCTCGGCGGCCCAGGTGGAGGAGCTGGTCGACCTTCTGCGCGACGCCCTGCACCACATCGGCACGCTCTCGGCGAACGTGGCGATGCACCCGAACGGGCGATGCGGCTGCGCCGGCGAGGGACGGTGCCAGTGGTGCCTCCTGATCGCGGCGCAGGAGCGCGTCGAGACGCTGCGCGAGGCACTGCAGTGCATCGCCGCCCACCCCGACAGCGGCGTGGACATGGCCGAGTTCCCGAGCATCGCGCGCGACGCGCTGAAGGAGGTCGCCGATGACCAACGTTGATGCGGACCGTCGCGCCAAGGTGACGCCGATCTCCGAGGGGCGCCGCATCCGCAGGCGCAAGGCCGGACTGCCGGCGGGCTTCGTTGGAAGCGAGGACGGCGTCCGCACGATGACGCCCGTTGGCAGCCGGTCGCGGCGCCGCTGCTCGTGCTGCGGCGCGCGCGCGACCCATGTCGGTCTCGGCGACGGCGTGGCGCTCATGATGGGGTGCGAGTGGCGCGTGCGGCAGTGGTGCCGTAATCCGCGCGCTGAACGCGCAGCAACGAAGCGCCGCCGGGCGCGGCGAGAGGAGGTGTCACGTGGCTGACGATCTCGGGGAACGACAGCTCGTGCTGTCCCTGTTCCCAGGGATCGGCCTGCTGGACATGGCGTTCGAGGCCGAGGGCTTTTGCGTCGTGCGCGGGCCGGATCTCCTCTGGGGCGGCGACGTGCACGCGTTCCACCCGCCGGAGGGCCGGTTCGACGGGGTCATCGGCGGGCCGCCTTGCCAGGCGTTCTCTCGCCTCCGGCACCTCGTGCAGCACAACGGGCTGGAGACGGCCGCGAACCTGATCCCAGAGTACGAGCGCGTCGTGCGCGAGGCGGCGCCGACGTGGTTCCTCATGGAGAACGTGCCGGACGCGCCGCTACCGGTCGTCGACGGCTACAAGGTCCACGCGCAGCTCGTGTCCAACCGCGAGGACGCCGGGGGCGTGCAGGAGCGCACCAGGCGCTTCTCGTTCGGGACGGTCGACGGTCGCCAGCTCGTGCTGCCCTTCCCGCTGCCGCCGGTACAGCAGGCCTGGGCGCCGGCCGCATGCGCGAGCGGCGGCTACAAGCCCGGCATCCCCACCGACCGGAGCGCGCGCGCCCGCTTCCTCGGCTGGAAGACCGAGGCTGCGTTCCGCCAGACGTGCGCGTCGCAGGGGCTCCCCGAAGGCTTCGACCTGCCGCCGTTCACGGTGGCCGGGAAGATCAAGGCGGTGGGCAACGGCGTCCCGCTGCCGATGGGCCGCGCCATCGCGCGCGCCGTGGTGCTGACGATGACCTCCGCGAGGGCAGCATGAGCAACGGTCAAGATGAACGGCGCGTCTCGCGCCGCTTTCGGAAGAAGCCCGTGGTCGTGGACGCGGTCCGCGTGCGGGACGTGCTGGACCTGGTTGCTCGCGCCGAACGCCCCGCGCTGCCCCCGTGGCTCAAGGTGGCATTCGAGGAGTGCACGGTGATGGCGCTGCTGGACCGGATCAGCATCGTCACGCTGGAAGGTCGAATGGTCGCCGACCGCGACGACTGGATCATCTGCGGCGTGAAGGGTGAGTTGTACCCCTGCAAGCCCGACGTGTTCGCGGCGACGTACGAGGAGGTCGACGATGAGCGCTGACGGAGAAGAGAACCGACGGACGCACGACTACAAGGGTCGGAAGCTCCGGAAGCGCACGCATCGTCGCTACAGCGACGACTTCGCCCGGCCCGAGCTGCGCGCGCTCGCCTTGTGTAACGCTGGCATGAACGCCAAGCCGCACGACGAGGCGTACCTCACGAGCCACGACGACGAGGTCACGTGCTTCCGTTGCCTCGGCCTGGTGCCTCGGCCCGATGGGGGCTCCAATGCCCGCTGACGTTGTTGCGCACCGTCAGCTCGCTCACGTGGTGCGGCTCGCGCTGCCGCTGATCCATCAGTACGGCGCGAACACGCTGCGGAAGCAGGCGGAGGAGGCGCTCGCGACCTACGAGGCGGAGGAGCGGGCCAAGTCTGCCCAGCCGATGCCGGGCGTCGCCATGTACACCGAGGTGCAACGCCTCGCTGAGCGGCAGTTTGGATTGTGCCGAGCCTGCGACGGCACCGGCGAGACCGGTGGCATCATCGGCTCGCACTACATTGGTCTCGGGTGTCCGTGCCACAGATGCGGCGGCGCGGGGGAGCGCGAACGATGAGCGACGGTCGCGGTACCCGTCGCGCGCCCTGGACCTGCCACGCGAAGCCTGCGGAGCGGGCGGGTGCGACGTGCGGGCACGTGAACGCCGACGGCGGCACGCGGTTCAACGGCATCACGTGTTGCGGCGGGTGCGGGGCGACGTTCTTCGCCAGCGAGGCGCGTCGAGAGAAGGAGGCGCAGCGTGGCCGGCGGGCGTGAGATCCCGGCAGGATGGCCGCTGCCCGAGGAGGATCTGGGCACAATCGCCTACCAGTACTACGCGCTGGAGAAGATGATCGACGGCGCCAAGCGCGCGGGCGATATCAAGGCCGTTCGCGCCTTCAAGCACCTGCGCGACCAACTCTTTGCCGTGCTCGCGTGGCACGCGGAAAGGATGCCGGGGTTCCCGGACACATGACGGATAACGGTTGCGTCACCCGTCGCGCGGCGATGCAGTTCCGCATCCGGCCCATCTACGGCGGCCCGTGGCTGTACTGCGGCAGCTTCGACGAGATGGCGGTGATGTTCGAGGAGGTCGGGGACGCGTACGAGGTCGAGCGCGTGGCGCTCAGCGAAGAGCAGCTCGCTCAGCTGCCGGAGTTCGAGGGGTTCTGATGGCCAACGGTGACAGCAAACGGCGCGCTCGGCGGGCGGCTGCTCGCTACGAGGATCCGCTGCACTACTACCGGAGGGCGCTCACGATCCGCGGGCTGCTCACCGACGCCGAGAACGCGCGGGTCAGGAAGCGCATCGACAAGCGCCTCGCCGAGGAGGCCCGCCGTGGCTGACGTTGGGTCCAAACGCCAGTGGCCACACAACCCGAGTCCGTCGCTCCAGAGCTACGACGAGGGCTTCGTGGAGGGCAGCGAGGCGGAGCGCGTCGCCGTTCTGCGGTACCTCCGTGAGTGGGCTCGCACGACGGCCCCGGCGGCGTTCATCCCGCACGTTCTCAACCTCGCGAACGGCATCGCGGCCGGGGAGCACGTCCGATGAGCAACGAGGGTGTGCACCGTCATACCGCGACGCCGCGGGCCTCCAGCCAGCGCTTCGCCTGCGCCGCCGAGGCGGTGCCGGCCTTGAGCTTCAAGGCGCCCTGCCGCGCGAGCAGCCTCACCTGCTGCGGGGACAGGTCCGCCAGGGCGGCGAGCTGCACGGCGTCGACGCCGTCGCCAAGCTCCAGCGAAACGCGCGCCTGCGCCGCCTCCAGCACCAGCGCCACCGCCGGCTGCAGCGCCGCGCCCGCGCGCCCGTGGAACAGCCGGCTGATCTCGTCGATGTCGGGCACCGCGTCGACCTCGCACTCCCACGCGTCGTCCAGCTCGCCGGACTGCGCGAAGACCGTCAGCCGCACCGCGGCCTGCCAGAGCGGCGACTCTTCCACCGCGTGGCGCGACTCCGCGACCGCGACGGCGGGGCCGAGCGCGTCGACGAGCAGGCGGAACTGGTTGAACGCGGCGCCGACGACGATCTCGGCGACCTCCTCGGGCACGAGGTCATCGAGGCGCAGCGACTTGGTGACGGGACGAGCCATGACTCTCGACGGTAGCAACGTTATTCGCGCGCGCCAGGAATATCTAGGAGTAGGCTCATGAAGGACGACGGTGCTGTGAAACGGAGGGCGGCGCTCGGTCAGCGTCTGGACGCCATGTTCGCGCTACGCGACGCACTCGGCTGCGGGGCGCGGCAACAGACGATCTCCGTCACCCGAGACCGCGACTACGACGAGGGTCACGAGCGCGCGTGGTGCGCTGTCGTCGGGGGCGACTGGAGAGCCTACGGCTCCGACCCGGACGCCGCCATCGACGCGCTGCTGGCGCGGCACGTCGGCGCCGCGGCGAAGGAGCGGACCGCGCTCACGACCAAGGCGGATACGTTTGCGCGTGCGCTGGCTAGCGCGGAGGCCCTCGATGGCTGACGTTTCCAGAACCCCTTGGCCAGTGCTGGTCTGGTCGAAGGACGGCGGGCCGCCCGTGACGACCGTCGGCATGCGCTCGACCATCGACGGCACGCTCCGACGCCTCACGCCCGAGGACGTGGGCATGCTGCTCCTGCGCCTGGAGGAGTTCGGCGGCGGTCGCGCCAGGTACTCCATTACCACATCCGAGCTTCCGGAGGCCCCGTGTCCGACGAATCAGTAACCCGGTGCGCGACGTGCCGGTTCATGGCCGAGCCGCGCAGCGGGACCATCGAGACGTGGGACGACGAGGCGGAGACCTCGTACGAGTCCGAGCACCGGACGTGCACGCGCATCATCCACGGCAACGGCTACAAGGAGCGGCTGGACCACTCGCGGACCTTCCAGGAGCCGGCCCTGGTGACGGACGGCAGCGGCTACGCGGCGCGGCTGGTCGTCCTGCCAACGTTCGGATGCGTGCTCCACGAGGCGAAACGATGAGCAACGAATCGACAACCCGACGCGTCATCACGTGCAGCCACTGCGGCAAGACGAAGACGATGCTCGTCTACTACGGCAAGTGGATGCTGCTTCCGGACGAGTGGCTGTCGAACCCGGACCACACCGAGTTCGTGTGCAACGACTTCTGCGCCGAGCGGAAGGAGGAGCCCCGTGGCTGATGAAACAACGAGGCGGCGCATGACGGCGTGGGTCGTGCGAGACCAGCGCGACCAGCTCGCCATGCTGCGCTCCGAGGTCGCCGCGAAGGCGTACGTCCTCGGGTACCTCGACGCCGTCTACGAGACGCACGTCGACACGGACCTGCGGATTGAGGCCGTCGAGGTCGACGCCGACACGGCGGAGTGGACCGCGCCCGATGTCTGACGAACCACAAGACCGCCGAGAGGGCTGACGTTCCGCGGGGGACCCCAATGGCTGCACCGAACAGGCTTCGCTCATTGCTACACGAGCTCGCCGACGAGCTCGCCGACATGGCCGAGCGCGCGGCGGATGAAGCCGCCAATACCCCGGCTCCGGCGCCATCAGCGCCGCGCCGGCGCCGCGCACCGTTGCGGCGACCGCCTACGAACGGTAGGCCGATCGACGAGCTCGCGCGCGCGAAGGCGCGCCGGGCCTTGAAGGACCTTGGGTACGTGGAGACAGAACGATGACCGAGCAGCGCGACATGCGCGGTATCCGTCAGCTTCCGAGCGGCAACTTTCAAGTCAGGATCGCGCACCAGCGGCATCGGCGGCCGCTCGGCGTCTTTCAGACGTACGAGGAGGCGCTCGTCCAGCGCGACGCCGCGTGGGCTGAGATCGCCGACGGCAACCTGACGCTCGCCGACGGAATGACCGTTGAGCAGTGGGGGCCGACGTTCCTCGCGCGGTACCGGAAGACGCTCCGCGGGTACGCGTCCGACCGCTCACGTTTCTACCTTCACATCGTCGCGTCGCGCCTCGGGAGGATGCCGATCACGGCGGTCACGACGCGCGACGTCCGAGGATGGCTCCGCGATCTGAAGAGGAAGCGCACGCAGCACAAGCACGGCGACCGTCCCGCCGTCCCGCTCTCGCGCCAGCTCCGGAAGCACTGCCTGAACCTCCTTCGCGCGTTCTTCAACGCGTGCATCGAGGAGGATCTCCTCGCCGCGAACCCGTGCGTCGGCGTGAAGCTCGGTGACGCCGCCGCGCCGATCCCGGATGACTGGTACCTGACGCCCGAGGAGCAGCGCGCGGCGCTCGACGCCGTCGCCGGCCCGGAGCGATGGATCGTCGCCTTCGCGATCGGGACCGGCCTCCGCCAGGGCGAGCAGTGGAACCTTCACCTCGCCGACCTCGTCGTCACGGGCGCCGACCCGCACGTCCTCGTCCGGTTCGGGAGTAACGGGCAGCCGCCGAAGAACGGCAAGGTGCGGAAGGTCCCGCTCTTCGGCCTCGGCCTCGAGGCGGCGAGGGCGTGGCTCGCCGAGCTCGAGTCGTACGCGCCCTCGAACCCGCTCGGCCTCGTCTTCCCGACGCCCGGCGGCGCGCGCCGCGGGAAGAGCAAGGTCCCCGCGTGCTGGCCGGCGGTCCGCGACGCGGTCCCGCGGCTGCGCATCTGGTGGCATCTCCTCCGCCATACCGCCGCGAGCTCGCTCGTCGCCGGCTGGTGGGGCCGGAAGTGGACGCTCGAGGAGGTCTGCAAGTTCATGGGCCACTCGTCGATCGTCGTCACGCAGCGGTACGCCCACCTCGCCGACACCGCGCTCCGCGACGTCGCGCGCGAGACGAACGCGAAGTGGGCACGGGGTGGGCACGCCGCCGCGCTCGCTGTCGCGGAACGCGGCGGAATCATTCAGTACGCCCGGCCCGATTCGAACGGGCGACACTCGGCTTCGAAGGCCAAGTCGTTCGAAGGATTCCGTGTACTTAGCGGTGCGGATGCCCACGACGTGCCCGCGGCGCGCCGGCTGCTCGAGGCGGCCGGGTACGGCGACCAGGATGAGGCGCGCGCGCTCGCCGAAGACCTCGCCGCGGCCGTCCTCGCCCGGCGCGAGGTCCGCCTCGCGATGCAGATCGCGGCTGGCGGCCCGCTCGTCCTCCAGCGCGGCGTAGAGCTCGCGGAGCTTGTTTGTGCGGCCGCCGCCGAGGCCGAGACCGTCATCGACGTCGTCGGCGCGTAGCAATACCCAAGTGGGCGCCCAATTCGCACTGGCTAAGTTAGCGTGAACACGTTTTCCGGTGGAACGTTGGGCGCCCAACGCTAACGTTGAGGTATGAGCGCGACGACGACGATGGCGAGGCGTGGTCCGGGGGTTCTTGTGCAGACCAGCGAGTACGAGTTCTCGCACGGCCATGCGCCGCGCGGGCGCGGTGGTTGGGCCTTCCGCTTCGGGTCGCCGGAGGCGGAGCCGACCTGGATCCATGGCAGCCTGACCTACGCCGAGGCGCGCGCCGCGGCGGTACGCATGGCGCGCGAGCATGGCGTGGCGACGATCTTCGTCTGCTCCTGAACGCCGGCCGCGCCCCCTCAGCCCCGACCGGCAGCTGCCGGCGGGGCAGGGGTGTCAGGAGGATCACCCGATGAACCAGACGACGACGACCCAGGCTCCCCTCGTTCGGATCACGCTCGGCGGCGAGACGCGCACCGTCCGGCGCGAGGACGCGGTCGCGACGATGGACGAGCTCCACGCGAAGTACGGCGCCGGCGTCCCGCGCGTCGAGGACGTCGTCGAGGAGCCGCCGGCGCCCGCCGCGCCGGTCTTCTCGGACTTCGGCGAGGGGAACCAGGTCGTCGACGCCGCGGCCAAGGCGCGGATCGACGCGCAGCAGGCCGCGCTCCGCGCCGCCGGGATGACCGGGATCGGCTTCCGCGGCGAGGG
>Ga0196964_10001944_pt1 | contig 10060 bp, 11 predicted proteins | sample S1_10metaG_FD_148615 | JGI IMG/M metagenome (GOLD analysis project Ga0196964, IMG submission 148615) | Soil microbial communities from Anza Borrego desert, Southern California, United States - S1_10 | ecosystem: Environmental > Terrestrial > Soil > Desert | place: USA: California | collected... | reverse complement strand
AGCCGCCCTGTCGCGCGAGCATCTGATTGCCGGCATTGACGACATCGTCGAGCAGCATTGAGCTGCGCGCCTTCGAGATGAGGCCATCCCAATCCGGCATTCCGCTGCGCTGCGCGGTCTTTGGCGTGCCAAGGTACGGCGCATGCGCTTTCTTCGCCTCGATGAGCGGCGCGGGTGACGCGGCGACCGGCGCGTCTACTGGTGCGGCGCTCGGAGCCTGTTGCGCGTCGTAGTCGGCCCACGTCCTCGGGTCCGCCAGCGCCGCGCCCTCGGACGGCTCCTCGTTGTCCCGCGCATCGCGGTACTTCTGGACGAGGCCCTCCATTCGCTCGCGGTCCTCGGTCGTCTGCACGAGCGACTCATCCATTGGCGCTTCGATGCCGAGCGCTGCCGCCGAGCGCTCTACGTCATCCATCATCTCGTCGAGCGTCTTCGTGCGCATCACTTGTCGTCCTCCTCGTCGGTCAGGTCCGACGGACTTCCGCGGCCCGCGTAGTCGTTGGAGTTGGACGAGTCGCTGCCGAACGCCGACGACGCCGCGTTGCCGCCCGTCTTGAGCAAGTCGTTGCGGTACGCGCCCTGCGCCGTGGTGGTGTTTACCTTGTCGCGCGCCTGCCCACCGAGCGCCTCATTGTACGAGTTGGTCAGCGACGTCTTGCCACGCGCCTTCGCAAGCTCGTCTTCGAATGCCTGCCCGCGCACCGTGTTGCGGTACTTCGCGCCGTCGTTGAGTGCGCTCGCGTTCCAACGCTTGATGAAGTCGTCCGCCTGTGCGGCCTCCGTCTGTCGGCGAACGTCATCGGCTGACATGCCCCGAGCGAACTCGCCGCGTCGCATGAGTGCCTGCATCCGCCTGTCCTGCGCCTGCGCCGCCGTTGCCTCGCCGCGCTGATTGGCCAGCTCCGCAGCGTCCTGCGCCGAGTCGAGCTCGGCCGCGAGCTGCACGCCGGACCCGAGTTGGCCGCGCGCCGCGAAGCTGTTTGTGACGCCCTTCCGCCGCGCCATGTTCTGCTGGTTGAGGCGCCGCTCCACGTCACTGAGCGCCTTCATGTCGGCCAGCGTGAGGCCACCGCTGTCGATGACCTCCTTGAGCGCCGCGAGCGTCTCTTGTTGGGCAAGCCGGAGCGCCGGGTCTTCCGCGACGTCGGCCAGCGCGGACGCGCCGAGCTGCGCTGGAACGAATTGTTCGTAGCCCGCGGTGCCCAGCTTGTCGTAGTCACCAAAGCGCTCGCGAAGCTGCGCCAGCATTTGTTCGTACGCAGCCTGCGAGATTTTCGACGCCTCCTCGCTCGTCATCATTGAATTGATGCCGCTGCCGACACCTGCAACGAGAGGTCCGATCCACGAATAGTCCGACACATCAACCTCCCGCGGCGATCGCCGCCATTACTTGATTGAGCGTGTTGAGCGCCGCCTGCCATTCGTCCCACGACATCTCTTGGCCGAGCGCATTGACGGTGGTCCCCGGAGCCGCGTTGTTCGTCCCAACGGCGGTCGTGCGCGTGCCGGTAAAGCCGAGACCACCAAATCCACCGCCGTTCAGAACGGAGGCCGCAGCTCCGAGCCCCATCCACGGAGGAACGATGCCGTACTTGAATGCCTCGTATTCCTCGGGCGTCATGCGGCGAATGTCCGCGTAGAGTTGGTCGATGTTGGCCTGGGACGCCTCGCCATAAATCTGCTGCGACCACGCCATGAGGTTGGAGTAGCCGCCCTGCTGCGAATTGGCGCCGCCCGGACCATTGCGGTTGTCCTCCATCCAATCGAGCATCCCGTCTTGCGTCTGAAACTGCGGAGCGACCGGGAAGTTCTGCTCCAGGTACGCGCGAGCGTCTGCGGCCTTCTGTTGGAGCGTCGCCGCCTCGGCGTCCTCCAGCGCGCCCTCATCCGCGAGCCGCCGCTGCTCGGCGGCGTACGCATCGATGTCCGCATCCCGCGTCGCGCCGGCCGAGGACACGTCATCCATCAGCCGCTCCCACCCCGAGCGAGCGGCACCCGCTGCGTCGCCGAGGGCCCCGGTCAGCGCTCCGCTGCCGTACTGCTCGGCCAAGTCGCGGAAACGGTCGCCACCGGCGCCACCGACGAGCGCCGCGTCGAAACCGGTTGCGTTGCCGTATTGCTGGTCAAGCAGCGCCTCGACGCCGCCCTCGGAGCCGAGCGCGGTTGCAGCCTCTTCGGCGCGCAGCGTGTCGCCGACGAGCTGCTCCCATCCGGCCTTCCCAAGCTGATCTTCAAGCGACTTCCAGCCGCTCAACTCGAAGCCTTCGGACTTGCCGGTCGCGGGGTTGTACCAAAGCTTGTCTTTGTCGAGCTGCTTTGTTGCGTCCCAGAACTTCGACGCCATCGCGTCCGAGCGTACCGGTGACTCGCGGCGAGTTTCACCCAGCGACGGCGTCGGCATTGCCGCGCCCACCGTCATGCCGCCCTGCGGGCCGGCATCGAAGGCATCCGCGCCTTGTGCCGCTCCGTCCGGCGCCGTGGCGGACTGCTTCGGCTGGCTCGATTGTTTTGGCGGAGGCTCAGGCGGCCGAATGAAGGCACTCCAGTCACCGCCGTCATCCGCCGTCGCGCCAGCCGGCGCCTGCGCCTGCGTTGCACCAGCCTCGCCGAACGACGCGGCCGGCTTGCCGAACGAGGACACCGCCTGCGGTTTTGTTTGGGGCTGGTAGCCTGCGTAGTTCTGATTCACGGCCTCCGATTGCTTCTCGGCCGCCGTGGTGCGGCGCGACGAAACGTCCTGCGCCTGCGTCTCTACGTTGCCGGCAAGCTTGCCCGCCTCGCGCTGCGAGACTTCCTGGTTTGCCGAGACGAAGCGGTCCCACGGCACGAAGTCGGGCTCGACTTGCTTCGATGGAGCGGCACCGACGGAGCCGGACACTCCGCCGCCGCGCAGCCGGCCACCGCCGCCACCGCTCGGCGCCTGGTCCTCGTCCTCGCTGTAGTCCTGGATGAACGGCACCTGTCACCTCACGAGAAAAACCAAGTCGTACGTCGAATTGACGGCGAGTCCCGTCACGAACGGAATCGACACGAGTCCGGCATCAGTCAGCCGAAACCCCTGCTGAACTCTGGCTGTGGCGTTCGACTCGTTTATGTTGCGCGGCGTGCAGGCCATGCCGACCCACACCGGCCGCGCCACGGGCGTGCGGAATTCGAGCGGGAACGAATCGGCCACCGCCGCGCCGGTACGCAGTGTCACGGAGACGACGGCAGCGTTCGACACGGCGGCGAGCGCGGCGACCGTCTGGCCTAACGTGATGTTGAGCGCCTCCAGCAACGGCTGTAATGCCGCCATTGTCTTGCGGTCGAGGCCGGCGAGGTCCTCTGGAGTCACACGGAATGGCGCGACGTTGAAACTCATCGCGAACTCCCGCGGCCGACGGGGCCGTCCTGCGTGATGACGGTCGCCGTGTAGCCCTGAAGCCTGAACTTCGGCCACACCTCCGAGAGGCGGAAGCCGACGAAGAACTGCGCCGCGCTGGCCCACTTCGCGCCAGTCGGGTTGATGTCCACGACGAGCGGCGACGGGTCTCCAAACGGCCCCTGTCCAAACGGGTTGAGGCCGAAACCTTTGAATGGCGACGCAATCTCAAGCTCGGCCTGAATCTGGTCCGTCATCACGAGCGCCTTGCCGGCGAACGCCTCGTACTGCTCGGGCTTGAACAGAAACGAGAGCCGGGTGAGCGTCTTGCGCGACGTCGGGTGTCCGGTCGGCTGAAAGAGCACCTCGACGTCGTAGTGCTTGAAGATGGTCGCGCTGCCGGCGACGAGCGGGACATTCTCGTAGAGTTCAAACCAGCGCGTACCGAGATCTTCTCTCTCCGTTTTGATTTTCGTCCGGAATCCAGCCTGAGTGATGCCATCACCAGTCTCGATGTCTGTTGCGCTGGCGAAACGGACCACTCGCCGTCCTTGGCTGTCCGTAGTGGAGTTGCTGATGGTTACAGAGAAGTCCGCATCGGCGGCATCGAGATATCCGCCTCCCTTTCGTTCAAGCGTGACGCGCGAAGTGTTCCAGACGTAGTCGTAGTTGCCGAGTGCGAGCTTGTTGGCCACGGCGCTCACGACACCCGAGAGCGCGGCGTATGCGTACACCGTCCAAGTCTCGGTCGCGTTGTTGTAACAGTATGCCCTCAGCAACGGCAGTAGTGCGCCGGACGCGGTCGTCTCGTCGCTGATTTCGACCGGCACGAAGAACATGATGCGGCGTTCCGTTTCGTACGGCACCGCAAAACTCCAGTTTGCCGTCTCGTCGGGAAACTCCGCACGCAACTCATTCAGCTCTGTCTCAATTGGCCTAGAAACCACCACTGCGCCACCAGCATCGCTCACACGCAGGATGCCCTGGTCTGTGTACGCCCATGCCGCGTCGGCAAAGACCGCCGCCGCATCAATGGCGATGATGTTCGCCGTGCTGATTTGCTGCACCTGGAACGGCGCGTTGCCTGTCACGGCCCAGATACCGTCGCCCTGTTTGAAAACAAGCAGCGCGTTCTGAAGCGCCAGAATTCGAGCGCCGGGGTAGTTCGGCGAACCCACCGCGGTGCGGTTTGTCGGCGGGACAGCCTCGGACTGGCCGAGCTTTGAATAGTCAAGTCCGTTCGGGCGGTACTCGGCGATGGAATTGACGTCGACCGCTGTGTCCAGGGCTGGAGTCCATGACGCCGGTCGCGACGCGGTGACGCCAAACGCCGTCTGCTCGTAGCTGATGGCCTCAAGGAGAATCTTGCCAGGGGCCGAGTTCTCCTGAGACTCGTAGTAGGCGCGAATCTCAATGTCTGCGCCGTCGAACACCTCGAAAATCTCCTCGATGAGGTTCTGTGCGGTCTGCTGAATATTGAACGACGGCGTCCCATTGCTGACGATTTGTACGTCGCCCGGGCTGGCTGGCGTGTTCTTGAATGTGAACGTCTCGCCCGCAATATCGATGGTGTCGTTGTCTTGGATGCCGTCGGGCGCCCCGACGCCGAGCAACTGCAGCCGGAGCGTCTCCAGCCCGGTCGTCTGCAGGTACCACATGCGCGACCCCCAATAGGCGAGGTCGCGATAGATGGGCGGCGCGAAATTCGCCTGAGCCGCACCTTCGCCGGTCTGTGGATTCGTGTAGAGCGGGTCATCCGTTACCGACTGCGGCGTAACGTCGAGATACGTCAGGAAGCCGTTTGAGATGTCGGTTCCATCTGGAAAAACCTCAGCCACAAGGAACATCTCGTCGCTCGGCGTGTCCGCGTCCGAGTCCCGCGAGCGGTAGATACGCACGGGCGTGCTCGTCGTAGCGTCGCCCGACAACGGTACGATGATGCCAACGGGCCGAGGGCCGGTGTCGAGGTCTTGAGCCACGGTGTTGGTCGCGTTCGCCGCGACGTCCGCGTACGTGATGACGTTGTTCGTGACGCTGGCGACGGTTTCGGTGGCCGCGGGGAAGTTTGCCTCACCGGGGTCGATGGTGAAGGTGTCGGCAACGTCAAGTCCAGGGTCCTCTGTGCCGGGCAGCGTCACGGTGACAACGTTGGCATTCCGAACCATCGAGCCGACCGGCGCGAGGATGCGGTTCTGCACGACAAAACGACCTGACGGCGGCGACAGAAGTGAAACTCCGCTCAGCGTCGGCTTCCGCAGGACAGTTCGGTAGGCGCGAGACTGCCCGTATTCGAGGCCCACGCCATTGGCTCCAAGCTGTGATGCCGAGGCCATGAACACTGCCGGGTCGGGCATGCGCAGTAACCCAGCCGCTCGCGGCTGGCCGGCCGTCGTTTCCAGGCACTTCGGGCCTGTCGTCGTACAGAAGTACAGGTATTGGTCTGCAAAACCGAACTTCATGCGCCCGTACGACTCTGACGAGCCGTCATCGTCCACGGGATTGAAGACGCCGCCGAAACTGCTGAAGCCGGTCGTGGGATTCGACACCACGCCAAGGCCACAAGATGTGTCGGTCTTGTCGATGCCGTAGTTGGCGATGATGCTCCCGAGGAACTCCGTCAGCGCCAGCGGTACCTTGCCGGCCGTGGGCATCGTTCCGAATCGCGTCTGGCCGTTGCGCGGCTGTGCGACGCCTTTCTGGATAATCACCACGTTCTCGGCAACGGCCATCGAGCCGGGCGGGCTGGCGGAGAACGTGTTGTTGGAGGTCTGAAGCCCCTGCGCCTCCGCCCGGATGTCGTTATCCGCCATGAGACACCCACGTGGTAGCGTCCGAAGAATGCGAACCGCACTGGCTATGCTCGCGCTCTGCGCATGCGGCGGCACCAATCCGCCGCGCACGGTCGGCGAGGCGTGCGACCTGACCGTCTCCGCCTTCTGCACGCGCGAGAAAGACTGCAAGCGCACGACGGTGGAGGCACAGTGCCTTATCGCCAGCATCGACGCTTGCTGCGGCAAGGAAGGGCTCTGTCAGCGCGAACCGCTCAATCCGACGGGCGCCGTCGCATGCGCCGAGGCCGTGCCGCGCATGACGTGCGCTGAGTTGGATGCCAGGGCGCTCCCAGCCGCGTGTATCGGATCGACCACGCCACGAGATTGAGTCGGTCCACACGTCAGTACCGACCCCTTCCCCACCAGCCCATGCCCCAACCCGGGCCGGACTTATTCACAATGGGTCGTGCCGAGCCCTGCGTGCGCGGCGCGATGGTGGCGCGCAGGTCGCCTTCAAGCTTCTCCTGGACCTTCATCGAGCCCTGGAGCCGCTTGTCGCCCCAGCCTGCATACAGCTCCGTGACGACGCTGCGCTGAAGCAGCGGATGTAGCTCGATTGGGATGTTGGGAAACGGCGACGTGCCGACATCCGACACCCAGAACCCATCCTCGACGAGCGCGGAGCTGATGCCGGTGAGCGTCAGCACGTCCCCGACGAGCGAAACCACCTCGACTCGCTCGGCGACCGTGCTGAACGGCGACTCGCTGTTGATGATGTCCACCTCGGTGGGCGCCTCGGTCTGCCACGCCAGCGGCACCGCGGCGAGCGTCAGCGCGAGGCCGGAGTGTTCCGCGATGAGCCCCGCCTCTTCGTCGAGCACCAGCGACGCGGGCCGGTCCATGAACTCGATGAAGAGCTGCACCGAGCCGACATTCGCCGGCACCACCTGCAGCTCGTAGCCCTTAAGCACGTAGCCGATGGGCTGACCGGCGCACTGGTTGAGCAGCGGCAGCGCGTTCTCCGGCTCGATGCGCGGCAGCGGCACGTAGATGCCGTTGTTGAGCCACGACACGGTGCGCACGGTGCTGCCGACGCTGTTGGGGATGGTGATGCGCCCGGCGCTGTTCGGCGTCAGTGTCGAGCCACCCGAGACGAACCACTCGTCGCGGACGCGCTTGACGAGCGGGACGATGTAACTGCGCAGCCCGTCCTGAAGCAGCGAGCACAGCTCCGGGTCACTCAGCGACGTGGCATTGCTGAGCCAGCCCTTGAGCTTCATCGAGGCGATGTTGCCGCTCGCTGTGTAGGACGTGGCCATTGGCGCGCCTCACGGACGGCTCAGCAGAGGGCTTCCAGCTTGGCCAACTCGTCTTCGGTCAACTCGCCGTCGCCGGTCGCAACCGGGTCCACCTCGGACAGCGCCGCGCCGTCGCCGCCCTTGCCGACCTCGACCACCTTGACCGAGGCGATAGGTTTCTGCAGCCGGTTGCGGCGCAGCTTCTTCACTGAGTCGCCGAGGTTCGCGAGCACCATGCCCATCGCCTCGCGCTCCTCGGAGCCATCGATGTCGTCGTCTTCGTAGTTGTCCATGTGCATCCTCCTCTAGAAACCGAATCGCACCGGCGCGTCCGCCGCGCCTCCGGTGAGAGTGCCGGAGCCCGACACAGCGAGCCGCGTGCCGTTCGACGACACCCACGTGATGGCATTGCCGACGGTGCCGCCCAACTTCGCGGTGACGGTGCAGACCGCCGCTGCCGAGGTCGCCGTAACCTGCTTCACGGCCGCCGTTGTCGAGGCATTGATGGCCGCCGCGATGGCCGCTGCCGTCATGGCATTGGTGCCGACGAAGTCGAATGCGTTGTTGGTCGGCGCCGCGCCGTTCGCCAGTGTCGCGCCGCTGATGGTGATGCCGCTGCCCGTCTCGGCGAGCGTGATGGCGTTGCCCCCGGTGCCTTCGTTGATGGCGTAGACGGTCGCGACAGCCGCCGCCGATTTGATGCCAACGATGCCACTCAGTAGCGGGCTGGTGGTCGCCGTCACGTACGCATCGAACTGCGTGACGAGCGACGCGGCGCACTGCGTGTCGGTGCCGGAACAGTCGAACGTCGCGTCACCTGGCGTCACCGCCCCATCAACGGCAGTGAACGTCACGCCGTTGATGATGAGCGTCTCGTCCGCCGCCACGCCGGACATGGTAGCGGTGCCACTCGCGCGCTTCTGCGTCGCCGTAAGCGCCGTTCCGCCGACGCTCACCGTGTCCCCGGCCTGAACCGCCGCCGCCGTGACGATGCCGGACGCCTGCACTACGCCGGTCTGGTACTGGAGGTACGGTCCGGCATCGCTGAAGTTGCGGTAGCGCGAGCCATGCGCCATCGCGAAGACGAGCTGGGCGAGATTGAGCGACGTGGTCCGCTCGTCACCTGCGACGATGGGACTCTTGCCGTTGAAGGCCAACTGCACGTTGAGGATTGTCTGCGCCATGAGTGTTCACTCCATTCAATGGGTGCTGCGGGTTAGCTATTGATGACTGTCCAGCTGACCTTGGTGACGCCGGTCGCCGTGTTGTTGCCGACGATGGTGAAGAGACCGTTGCTCATCTGCACGGAGCGAATATGGGTCAACGTAGGATCGATGGCTTCTAGCGTGACGACGACCTGCGAGGCAGTCGTCACGAGACTGTTGGTGATGGTGATGGTCTGCTCGCCAACGCCAAACGCGTTGCGTCCGCGCACCGTGTTGGCTGTTGCGCCGCCAGGAGTCGCACTGCCATCGGTCAGTGTCGTCTCAGCAAATGGTTGTGCAGCGAGCGCGCTGATGATTGTTGCAAGCGCCTGCTCGAACGCAACCTGGTCCGCCGCCCAATTCACATCCGCGGCGCTCGATGGGACAGGGTAGGAGACGCCGTTTACGGTGATGTTAATCATGGCTTCCGCCACCCCGCGCCGAGTCCAAGCATGCCGCCGAAGAACATCGTCCCGACCGCGGCGACCTTGAGAATCCAGCCGGGCACGTCGGGGTCGCCCATGAGCGCCGCCGTCACCGCGCCCGACAGCGTGAAGCCGGCAAAGAACCACGGCGTCAGCTTCGGCGGAATGCGCGGCTTGCCCTGTCCTGCCTCGGCCAACTTCCGGCGCACATACTCTGCCGTGACGGGGAAGTGCGACGGCGTCTTGTCGAGCGCGAGCGGCGCCGAATTGTCTGGCGGGCGCGGTGACGGTCGGGGTGCTTCAGTCATTGGGACTCACCACCGCCGCGAGGCCGGACTCCTTGAGCAGCAGGTCCATCGCTTGCCCGATGAGCCCAAGTTGGTTGCTCTGGAACTTCTGCGTCTCGCGCACCTCGCGCAGCTCAGCCTGAAGCACGTTCGCCGCATTCGCGACAGCCGTTGAGTTGGCGCTGATGGCGACGCTGATGTTGCGCCACTCCTCGCGGAGCGCGTGGATTTCTTCCTGCCGCTCAGCCTTCTCTGCCGCAAGACCACGGTCCAAACGCACCTCCAGCTCGGCGATGCGCGCGCGCAGGACTTCCAATTCGGCGCGGACGAGCGCAAGGTTATCTGGGATGGCGGGCAGGTCGCTCACGGCGCGCTCCGGGACAACTCAACCCACCGCGAGCCCACGCGCTCGATGCACAGCGAAGCAAGTCGGCCGCCGACGAAGTCGCCTTCGAGTTCTGGCGAGCCACCGTCCGCCGCGTCAAACACGAAGAGTTGGTGTGCGCCGATGTTCCGCACACAGACCTGAACGCCGTCGCGCATCGCATGCCAGACGTTGTCGAGATATTCGAAGCCGGGGCGCCACTCGCAACCCAAGTCGTTCTGACAGTCGAAGCGGATGTTACTGCCGCGCGGCGCGGCGTCGGTGACGCACATTCCAGTGCCGGCCGGGCACGTGATGGTCCGCGGCGGAATAACGTGCTCGTACGCGG
>Ga0196964_10001943_pt1 | contig 10060 bp, 7 predicted proteins | sample S1_10metaG_FD_148615 | JGI IMG/M metagenome (GOLD analysis project Ga0196964, IMG submission 148615) | Soil microbial communities from Anza Borrego desert, Southern California, United States - S1_10 | ecosystem: Environmental > Terrestrial > Soil > Desert | place: USA: California | collected... | reverse complement strand
TTTTGCTCACATCGGGCCGCGCCCAACCCCGCACCACTCCATAGACCGGATCAACGTCAATGACGGCTATCGACCAGGGAATGTTCGCTGGGCAACAGTGGCGGAACAGACTCGCAATCAGCGCCGCAATATCTGGGTCGAACACGAAGGGCGCAGCATGATCCTTTCCGATTTTGCCGCACTCTTCGGGTTGCCAGTCACAGCACTAGCGCAGCGAATGCGATACCATCGGTGCTCGGCACACGAAGCTCTCGCCCGCATCCAGCGAACCGGCATCCGCCGCAAACGCTCGTCCTAACTGCCATTCGGCCGCGCGAAGAAGCAGCGCATGACGGTCTGATCGGGGAAGAGGCAGGCGAAGAAGTCGCCCGAAGGCGGCGGGGGCGGCCGGCGGTGCGTTGGGGGTCAGTTGATCGTCTCGGCCGCCTTGCGGTCGATGGGCGGCTTCGGCCCCTTGCCGGGCTTCGGCTCGGACGAGGGTTCAAGGGGCGACGGCGGTTCAGGCGGGCGCTGGAGACGCGCGATCTCGGCCTTGAGGCGTTCGTTGTCGGCCAGCGCCATCTCCAACGCCACGAGCACGTCGGCCTTCTCGCCGGCAAGCTGCGCCGCCCGCGTGCGAAGCTCCGTCAGCTGCGCCTCAAGCTCCGTCACTGCGCCCTGCCAGAAGGTCTCGGACTTCATGGACGCGGGCCTCACAGCTTCGACAGCGCCGCGACCGGCGCGTTGAACGGCGTCTCCTGGCCCGTCTCGGAGATCGCGATCACGATGGCGTAGCCGTTGTCGCCCTGAGAGCAGTAGAGCACCGCCCCGACGCCGTGAGCGGCCGTGTACGGGCCGATCTTGTCGACGGCCACCTTCACCACCTCGCCGGGCGCGAAGTGCGCGCCCTTGAGCATGGCTTCCGCGTGTTCACGAAGATGAGCGACGACCTCGTCGCGGGACAAGGCGGGCTCGCGGGGCTTCATGGGAATAGGCATGGGTCTCTCCGGGCGTGAAAAAGCCGCCTCTCAGGCGGCGCGGGCGGGCTCAGGTTGCGGGGGCGTGTCAGGGCTTCAGGAGGCTCGCGGCGCGGGCTTCCGTCAGGTAGCCGCGCTGCACCATGTAGCCGACGCCTTCGCGCGTGCGCTGGTCGGCGACGTCGATCTCCTGCGCCGCGCGGAAGAGGTCGAGGATGTCCTCAAGGATCGCGTCCGACTTGGCCGATTCCCTGAGCGCGATGCGCTCCTCCTGGTCGAACCGGGACAGGAACTCCAGCGCCGTGGGCCTGCCCCTCGGAACCGTAAGCGCTGCAATCTCGGCTCGCGCCGCCGCAAGCTCGCCCGCCAGCCGGTCGCGGTCAGCTTCGACCGCCTTGCGATCCGCTTCCGCCTTGTCGCGCGCCGTGTTGGCCGCCGCGACCTGATTGACGAGCCCCACGAACTCGGCCCCGAGGAGAGGGGCGGCTTGCGCCGGGTCGAGCGGCTGGGCGACGCCGAAACGCTCGCCGATGACGGTCTCCCCTTGGACCACACGCTCCGCATGGATCATGTGCGCTCCGGCGATCTGGCCGCCGGGCGCGCCGCGCACGAGGAGTTCGTAGAGGTAGGTCTGCCTTTGCATGGGTTTTTCCTCACGAGATGTTGGCAAGGTCGGACACGCGCTTCCACGTCGTGCCGTTGGCGAATGCCAGCGTCGCCCCGCCGACCTCGTCGGTGACGTAAATGATCGCGCCGGGAGAGACGGTGTTCTGAGCCGGGACCGTGGCCTTGGCATAGGACGGCACGATCGGCGGCCCCATGAAGGTTACGCCCGTGTTGCGCACCGTCATCAGGGCCGAGCCGCCCGCGTTCGAGACCTGGAGCCCCGCGCCGTCAGCCGTGTTGCCGATGTAGACGCCATCCGAGGCGGCGGCGTACTTGACGAGGAAGCCATAGGGCTCCGAGTTGGCCTGGAACAGCACGCGCCCGCCGATCACCGCAAACCTGTTCGCGGCCGGGTCGCCGCCGATCCCGACCCCGAGACCGTTTGTGAACCGCGCGATCTCCGTGCCACCCTTGTTGCTGATGACGATGCTGGGCGTCGCGGAGTCGCTCGCGCCGATCCAGGCCATGTCGCCTGCCGCAATGCGGGCCGCGCTGAAGCCGAGCCCGATCGCGAATGTGTCGCTGCCCGACCCGAAGTAGGACCGCCCGCCGCGCGCGTCGAGCACTCCGATCGGGAGGTCGTGCCCGATGGCGAGCTTGCGGCCCGAGGGGAGGTTGACGTTGCCGTCGCGGCGCAGACGCCAGCCCGTCGCCCATGCCGAGCCATCGGTCGAATAGTCGGCCGAGAGGTATTCGAGACCATCGGTCTGCTGCTGCCCGAGCCGGAACTGGTTCACGCCCCCGATCCGCCACAGGATCTCGGAGATGCCGCCCGACGTCGACTTGTCCAGAGGAAGGCGCTTCGACGCCGTGCCGAACAGCGTGGGATCGCCGAACAGTTGCAGCATCCCGGTGACGATCTGCCCCAGATAGGAGGTCGTGAGGAACGTGGCGTCGCCGGTATAGGCCATCGTGTCGATCACGAAGGGCTGGTTGGTCTGCGTCGCCTCCAGCGCTTCGGTCAGCGTGATCGTGCCGCCGGTGTAATCGACGTTGGGCGTGGCAGACGCGATGACGTAGCCGCGCCCCTTCGTACCGTGGCGAGACCCGAAGAAGATTTGGTACTCGGCTTTCACAAGGCGCAGATCGAGGCCGCCCGTGATGGCGACGTTGACGGCGCTCGCGGATGCGTTCGCGACCGCGTTGGACGGGCGGATGAGGGACATGGGATGCTCCGGTGATTGAAGCGCTAGGCGACGGACAGGAGGTCGACTTGGCTCAGCTGATGGCGAGAAGCTTTAAGGTCACGCCGCCGTTGATGTTGCCGGTAAGTTCAGCGCGAACGCGGAGCAGGCGCGCAGTCGGAATAGTAATGACGCGGCTCAAAACGACGGGCGGATACATCCATTGCAGCGAACCGTTGGTGCCCGCATCGATCGTGGCCTGATAGATTTGCTGCTCTGCAATGAGGCCGCCCGTATCGATGTCCCAAACCTTCAGGGTTTTCGCGCCCGCCGGAACGCTCGTCATGGGGCCGTAGCCCTGGAAGATGCCAAGAACGTCGACTTTGGTCCCCGCGCGGACCTGAAGCTCGCGATCCTGAGCCGTGCCGCCGGAGTACTCGGCCGTGGCGTTCGCGACTGCAAACGCCTCTATGTCCTGCCCTCGCACCCGGAAGGGCATCGCGAACTCTGCCACGCCCGCGCTGATCGATACGAGCGTCGTCGGGCTCCCGCCTCCGAGGTTCGGGTCGCGGATGAGAAGCTGCGTGGCGTCGAGCGCGATGACGGACGTGCCGTTTGACCGGACCAGGATGGAGAGGCCGGCGCGGGTGTTGTTGGCCGCAAGGCGAATGCCGTAGGCCGCCGAGAAGCCGGACGGGGCCGACTCCGCGACGATGAACACCTCGCCGTTCGCCGTGCCGCCGTTGGCGCGCGTGGAGACCTGAGTCAGCGTGCCGGCGATGGCGGCGTCGCCGTCGATCGCAGCTTGCGCGATCGTCTGGAGCCGCGACGTGAGGCTCGGCGAGCCCTGGCGGGCGTTGGCGACCTCGGTCTGCAAGTCCGACGTGACCTTGACGAGGCCCGTCGTGGGCGAGCTGACCACGTTGGTGAGGTTGGTGAGGCGACTTTCGGTCTGCGCCAAGCCCGTCGTCTGATGATAAACAGTCGCCCGGACTTCATCCAACCTAGCGACGACCCCTGTTGTGGGCGTGTTGAGAACGTTCGTCAGCGTCGTGACGCGGCTTTCCGTCTGCGCCAAGCCCGTCGTCTGATGATAAACTGTTGTGCGAACATCATCCAACCGAGCCACAACGCCTGTCGTGGGGGTGTTAAGAACGTTCGTGAGCGTCGTGACACGGCTTCCGGTTGCGCTGAGCCCCGTCGTTGGATCGTAAACCGTGACCCTGACGTCTTGCAGCCGCGCCGCGATGCCCGTCTCAGGCGTGTTGACCGTGCTGTTGAGCGTCGTCAGCCGACTTTCGGTCGCGGGCAACCCTGTAACGGGATCGTTGACCTGCGAACTGACATCGGAAATCTGCTTGGCGAGACCCGTCGTCGGGTCGGTGATGGTCTCGCTGACCTCCGTGATGCGGGCGTGCGAGCGTGCGAGCCCCGCAGTCGGGTCGTAGAGCGTCGCGTACATATCCGACACGGTGCGGGCCAGACCCGTCGTCGGATGCGTCACGGTCGTGTTGAGCGTGGTCAGTTCAGCCCGCGTTTTCGGGAGGCCGGTGTTGACGTCGTTGACCTGCGAGCTGAGCGCCGTCAGCCGGGCCGCGATGCCGGAAACGGGCGTCGTGACGACTTGGTCAAGCGACTCGGCGAGCGCCCGTGTGTAGCCAAGGCCGGTCTGCGGATTGGTCACCGTCGAAGACAGCGAGACCAGCCGATCCGCGATGCCCGTCGTCGGCGTGCTGATCGTGCGGTCCAGCGTGACGAGGTCGGCGCGGGTTCGGACAAGCCCGGTTGCGGGGTCATTCACCACGGCCGCAAGCGCCGTCCGTGACGACGCCTCGGCCTGCAACCCCGTGGCGATGACCTGATCGACCCGGCTGAAACCGGCCGCCGTCGCCCCCTTGAAGACGCGAAGATCGGTCGCCTGCTCCGCGACCACTGCGCCCTGGCCGTCGATGCGCGCGTGAAGGCGCGTGGTCGCCGTGCCGAACTCCGTGAACGTCGTCTCGCGGTTCGCCAGGACGAAGCCGAGCATGTCCTGAAGCGACCGCCCCACAAGGTTGAGGTTTTGGGTGATCCGCCCGACTTCGGACGACAGCACGACGCCCTGGAGCGCGCTGATGTCTGCGCGGGCCTGCGAGATCAGCGTGGCCTGATCGCTCAGCTCGGTCTTGGTCGCGCGCAGGCTGATGGCACCTTCGGCGGCTCCCATGCGGAGGCCGAGGTCGGTAATGACGATCTGATCGGTCGTGCGTTGCGCCAGCGTCACGCGCTGGGTAAGAGCGCTCTCGACCGAGTTGAGCGTGATCTCGACCTGTGAGATCGCCTCCACGAGCCCCGAGAAGTCGCCGTTGACCACGGTCGTGGCCAGGAGCTTGATCTCGCCCCGGAGCGCGTCGACGGAGATCGACACGTCGTTGATGCGCTTATCGACGTTGGCGAAGCCGATCATCCTAGCCCGGCCGTTCGGGCTGTCGGTCTCAATGCCGGCTTCGGTCATCCGGTTGGCGACCTGGAGGAGCCGCCCCTCGAAATCCATCAGCTTGCGGCCGGTTTCCTGCAGCGTCCTCCAGACGTCCCGCGCAAAAGGCTCGCTCGCCGCCGCTCGCGCGATCGGATCGGCGCTGAGCGTCAGGCGCAGGCTGTCGGCGCGAGTGCGCAGGTTGGCGGTCTCGTCCGAAAGGTTCGTCCGCGCGGTCTCAAGGTCTTCGGCGACGTCCTCGACCAGATCCTCCACAGCCTCGCGCGCCGCCGTGATCTGCTGGTCGATGCCGCCGTTGGGCTCCAGGCGTCCCTTGAGCGCGTCCACGAAGGCCGTGATATCGACCGAGCCGGGCTTGATGCCCCCGCCATCGACCTGCGGCGCGAGCGTCGTGAAGGTCGTCACGGTCCAAGGACCATGAATGCCGCTCAGCCGGCTCCTGGCCCGCGCCCGCATGGTGACGGGGGCGTCGGACTGCCGGATCGGATGCGTGCCACGCGTGTCCTCGTCGTTGGAGACGGGTTCCCAGGTGCCGGCGTTGGCGTTCCCGCCCGCATCATAGGACAGCGCCACCTCGTAGGTGTCCGCGCCCCTGGCCGGGGTCAGGCCCCAGGCGACCTCGATGGTGGTCTCGATGCGACGCGCCAGAGCCGTCAGGCGGGCGATCTCTGGGAGGACCGGGTCACGCGGCTCGGGCGCAGGCGGCTGCGGGACCACGATGGCCTCGCCAAGAAACTGCCACACGCGAGCATCGTCGCGAACCATCTCGATGGTGATGCGATCCGGCCCGTTGGGGACCGCGCCGCGCGCGACGTACTGCTTTTGAAGCTCGACCAGCGGCCCGATGGTGATGGCCGTCGGATCCTGCGTGGACAGGGCGATGATGTCGCTCGGATCGAGGCCCGTCGAGGTGGTCAGCGACAGGACATCGGCTGCATTCATCGTGACGGTGCGAGGCCCGTCGATGGTGACCCTAAGCGGCCCCCACTCGCGGCCATCCCTGCGCCGCAGCGAGGCGTAGAGGTTATTGCCGCTGAGCGTGATGTCCTCGTCCAGCGTCAGCACGTTGCCGTTCAGGCCGTCGATGCCAGCGACCGCGTAGCCTCTGAGGTACCACACGTCGGACAGGATGTTGTCGCCGGGGTAGACCTGACGGCCGTCCCACTCGACTTCCTGCGTGCGCTCGGCAGTGCGGTAGACGCTGATCGCCGCCAGCCACCGCGCCAGCATCGTCGCGTGCTCAGCCGTACTGACACCGTTGATGCGGTAGGTTTTCGGCGTGCGGGACTGCTGGCCGACGTAGGCACGCACTGTATCCGGCTTCGTCGGGTCTGCGCCGCGAGCGTATTCTACGATCACGTCGCCGCCGCCCTCGCCCTCCGAGAACTTATAGGTAATCGTGCCGCTGTCCTTGGTCGTTTGCCGCCGGGTCAGCACATGACGAGGCCGCGCCTGGGACTCGTCCCGCACGAAGGAGTGCTTGTTGCCGATCTTGATCGGATCGGCCCTGATCACGTTCAGAACTTCGCCAGCAGCCTCCCAGAAGGACGAGACCTCCTGAAGCTGACCGTTGAACTCATCGTAAGGCGGGAGCACGCCGACATAGCTCGTGAGCTTCGGCAGATCGAGGCCGGTCGGCTGGTTCAGGCTGTACTCGGCGCGCACAAGGTCCGCGAACGCCCACAGGGCCTTCTTCGTCGGCTGCTCCGTCCAAGCCCCGTTCTCATAGACGGGCACGATGCGCGTCGCCTCGATCCACACGTTCGCGAAGTCAAACTGGCTCATGCCCTTGCCAGCGCGCACCCGCATGACGACCTCGGTGGTCTTCGGGCGGATGCGGACCTCGTTCTTGTGCCCCCGCAGACCGTCCCAGGTCGCCCCGTTGGTGAGGTTCTGGTGTGACGCGATGACGTTGACGGCCCGCACTCTCCAGTTGCCCGGCGCGTTCGGCGGCACAACGAAGCGCGTAAATCTCAAGGGGCGCTGCGTCTGGATTTGGCCTGTATCGAAGTCAAGAAGCGGAAACTCGCCACCGAGCGGCGTCCCGTTCGCGTCGAGCCGCTCCGCATAGAAGATGATGCGACCGTTTGCCGGGTTCGGCCTGCCACTATTGGTGCCCAGAACTTGGATGCCCTGCGGAAAGGAAAAGTCCAGTTGGATCTTGTCGACCAGCCGTTCGTTCGGGGCGACGTTGAAGTATGGCGTCGTCGAAGGGAACTCGTTCGCTCGCGGGATCTGCTGGCCGGTGACGGAGCCTGACGAAATCACATCACCCGGCAGGATAGTGGAAGGCTGCTCGTAGAGGTGCTCGAAGGCTGCCGCTATGTTGGAAGCCGTGATGTCGGTGCCCAGACCACCTTTCTGGCCGCCTCCATCGCCCAAACCGCCGCCGCCCGCGTCGAAGGGGGGCTGGATGGCCCCGTTCTCCCAGAAGACCACCTCGCCGATGCGGACCTTGTGGATCTGGAACTTGCCCAGGCCCAAGGTCATGCGCTTCGTGAGGAGTTGCGTGTCGCCGTCGTACTGCGTCACGTCGCCCTGGCTGAGCGGCGGCTGGGTCCAGCAGCGGCCATAGATCAGGGGCTTGCGACCGTTCGGGCGCGCAAGGTTGCCGCCGCCCGAGATGCTGTAGACGTCCGTAGTCTCCTTCTTCTTCTTGTTCGCCTGGGCGCGCTGGGCGGCGTACTGGAGGCCCATCGCAGCGACGGTGAGGCCCGCCTGGACGAGGAATGCGCCCGTTGTCGCCGAGACGCCGAGAGCCAAGCCCAAGGCAGGCCCCAGCGCAGGGACCGCATAGGGCGCAATCGCCATGAGGGCGACCGCCGCGATGGTCAAGGCAATCGCGCCGCCCGACTTGCCGCCGCCACCACCGCCGCCCCCGCCCATCGCACCGCCGCGAGGAGGCGTCCACACGAGCACGATGTCGTCGGGACCGACCAGCGTCCGGTGCCAGTCCTTGCGGAGCTTCACCGTGTCGTCGCGCAGGACGGGAGAGAATGGATCGTCCGTCTTCCGGTAGACGCTGACCACGCCGCCGCGAGGTGCGTGCTGCTTCATGACGGCAGACAAGCGCCGCCGCCCGCCGCCCCGTGAGGGAGGCAGCGTCACGGGCGCACGGCTGAGCCGCCCCTTAGCGATGTCGCTAGTGGTCGCGAAAGCCAGAACGGTCATGATGGCCTTAGGCAGGGACGAGGTAGGTGATGCGCCAACGACGAGCCTGCTCAAGCTCGGTTGGGTAGTCCGCGACGACGCCATGCGGATCGTCGCTGTGCCAGATCATCGGCTGGCCGTACTCCACGAGGACGACGCCTACATGGGTCTCCCGGTCGGCTACGCGGCCCATCAGCGCCAACGCGCCGTCTTCCGGTACCTGGGTAGCCCTCCACCGAGAACGCTCTCTGTGGCTCGCTAAAGCCCTTGCACGGGCACCCAGGTTTTCGACCATCTCGGGCGAGGCATCGGGAAGCTGGCGGCCGAACAGGTCGCGCTGGAGCGCCTGCGCGAGATGCCAGCAGTTCGCCGTCTCCCGGTCGTAGGGGCGACCGATGAGCGCCGAGAGGTAGGCGGCGCGATCCATCAGCCGAATAACCAAACGAGGAGTGAAACAATGGCCGCACTGATCGCCGCTGCGGCCATGAGAAGTGGAAAGTCATGGTCTAGCTCTGAAGCTGAGGAAGGCGGCGAACCTTCAGCCTTTTCTTGCTCCGCGCGCTTATAAGCGCGCGAGGCCCCTTCAACGATCCAATCCGAAGGGGAGCCAATCTCCGGGAGCAACTGACGGGCTCTCAGGCTCTGCAAGCACCACGAGTCCAAGTGATCCCGGCCCGCTGCGCCGATCTCCTCAAGCGAGGCCATCGGGTTCTGGGCGGCATACGCCGCCATGGCGGCGTCTCGGGCCGCGAGGTGACGAGCGCCATCCTGGAGATAGATGTTGGCTAAGACTATGCGGTCGATTTCGCGAAGCACGGATTTCATTGCGGTCAGCCGACGATGAATTAGCGAGTGGTCGCGGACTTCAGGGCATCCACGAAAGTACGGACGCACTCAGGGCAGTCTTCCGGCTTGCCGCCGATGGTGTTGCCGCACCCGGCTTCGAAGGTGGCGATGATGCCTCGGATGCGGTCCATGGGATCGTCGCTCTGCATGAGGCGACTGCGCTCGATGGCTGCCGCGACCATGGCGTCGACCTCTCCGTCAGCAGCCATCGGTATCATTCCTTGAGAGAGGCTCGGGTTGCCGAGAGGCCAGTCGACCGACCTTCCTGCCCCTGCAAAGCGCGACAGATCGGGGCTATGGGGGTCGCCCCGCGTGCGGATCTCAATCGCGTGTCGATCCGCCGGTCCAGCCAGCGCAGCAATCTGAACGGGTTCATCATCACCCTCACCCAAACAGACCGGGATACTCGTCGCGCGTGAAGAAGGCATTCGGCCCCGTGGGCACGTTCTGCTCCCTGCCGTCGATGAAGGAGATAGTACCCTCAGCCCGCGACATCGAGGGGAACGTGACCTCGCGCAGGATCAGGCCCTCGATCACCTCGTCGGGCTCGGTGACCGCGCCTAGTCCCGCAGGCGGCACCAGATAGGTGCGGATCTCGACCGTGATCGGCTCGTTGTAGCCCAGCCCCGCCTCCAGGTGCGGCTCCAACAGGTCGTTGACGTTGTCGATGGTCACCCTGCCGTCAGTCGGCCCATCACGATCATGCCCCAGCGGAGTGATGCCGAAGGCGCACGGGATGCAGGACAGCGTCCCGCCGCCCTCCTTCGGCATCATCACGCGGTAGTCGGGGTTGTCGGGATCGGGATCGACGCCCGAGATCATATGCTGCGGCTCAGGCCACG
>Ga0196964_10001942_pt1 | contig 10062 bp, 10 predicted proteins | sample S1_10metaG_FD_148615 | JGI IMG/M metagenome (GOLD analysis project Ga0196964, IMG submission 148615) | Soil microbial communities from Anza Borrego desert, Southern California, United States - S1_10 | ecosystem: Environmental > Terrestrial > Soil > Desert | place: USA: California | collected... | reverse complement strand
ACTCCAGAATTGATATAGATCCGGGGTGTCAGCGGTATCTTATCGTTTTGCGTTGGAATGTCCAACCTCCTGACATAATTGTAAACACGGGATTTTGCCTGGTCCAAGTTGACCCGGGCGGTAATTTGATCGCCAATAAACTCACCAAGTCCACCATCACCTTTTTTGACATTTAGAAGATTTGTCAGATCACTGTTCAACGCGTCGATCCAATTTTTAAGTTGCTCATGAGTTTTTATTGCCTCCAGTTGCTGGCTAGACGGGTCGTTATAAACAGTAGATGGATAACTCAGGGTAATATCAATATTGAAATTGCCGGTCTGCAAAGCGGTGATCGGGCGTTGCAAAGACAATTCTTTGTCTAATGCTTCACTAAAGCTCCAGTCTTTTATTTCAAACGCTATAAATTTCTCCTGTTTTTTATAATCCCGGCTAATCGCTGAATATTTCATCATGACCGGCTCGATGATCAACTCTTCATGATTGGATTGTCCCAATTGTACCGAACGGGAAGTAGTATTGTTCAGGGTCAATCGTAAATAATCAGCAGGACAACCCTCAAGACCCATGACCTTTACTTTCAGCACAGTGGATTCTCCTTTCATCAGATTGGTTTTGGGACAGAAAGCTTCCAATTGCAACACATGGATTTTTTCCCGGGCAATAATCTTTCTGTTTTCATCCTGCACAACTAATTCTGCAGGCCCGTAAATATTATCGGGAATGGTGATCACGGTTTTTCTGGGCGATCCTGCCAGTGGTTTCAGCTCGATTTGCTGATAAATTTGTTCATCACCTGTTTTTGAATGATTCAGGAAGATCATTTTCCCGCTCAACTTTTCATTTGACGCCCCCGAAGAAAAAAGCTGGGCCTGCTCGCCGCCCGTATAGATCTTTTTATCCGGAACATAAATCCTCGCTGGTTCTTGTGGTTGGGTTTGTTTATTGGAAGTATCTTCCCAAAACCTTCCCCGGACAGTATAACCGCTGGCATCAGGGACAGTAATATCAAAAGGTATGTTTGATTCAGCCACTATATTATTATCGGGGTCTTTCAGAAATATCCGAAGAGTGTTTGCCGCGTCAGTATCGGGAACCCTGAATGAGCTGATCCAATCATATGGTAATGGTGGGTGATCTTTGGGGGACCAGTAAACGGCATACTTCAGCAATCGATCGAGGTTCTTTTTTTTCTCCTTCTCATTATGGCCCGAGGGCTGGTGCAGCACCGAGCCTGAAATAACCTCTCCGGGCCTGATGTCATCCGGCAAAACCGTGGTGATGATGCCGTGAGGTGTTTGAAAAGAGTTTTTTACTGTCCCTTTTTCATAAACGTTGCCAGAAACAGAGACTTTTTGCGCCCTGGTTATTGATGCGGGTACCAGCAGGAATAAGAAGAGCACAGTAGTCAAAGTGACCTTTTTCATAAACTGTGCTTTGACTAAATTTAAAAAAATTTATCCGGCAGCCCAATTATTTATGAAAAAAAAGATCATCATCGTGGGGGCAAGTTCCGGGATCGGGAAACGAATGGCTGAGATCTATGCAGAAAAAGGATACCGGGTGGGCATAACAGGCAGACGATCTGAACTCTTGGAGGAAATATGTGAATGTTACCCGGGAAAGATTATGAATGGCTGTTTTGATGTGACGGGTGATCAGAACATCGAACAACTTCAAACTCTGGTGGATCAATTAGGCGGACTCGACATTCTTGTCATCAGCGCGGGTACAGGTGAACCATCGAAAGAACTAAAATGGGAAATAGATAGGCGTATTCTCGAAACCAACGTGAAAGGATTCATCGAGATCGCAAACTGGGCTTTTAATTTTTTTATTGAGCAAGGTCACGGTCATCTTGTAACCATTTCTTCCGTTGCAGCAAATAGAGGAAGCGGTAGGGCGCCGGCATATGCCGCTTCAAAAGCGTTTCAGTCTACCTATTTCGAAGGCTTGTCAATAAAATCAAGGAAACTGGCTTTATCAAAGCGAATTGCTCAAAAGGTATTTGTGACCAGCATTGAACCCGGTTTTGTCAACACCAAGATGGCACATGGCGGTAACCGTATGTTTTGGATTGTTCCAGTAGAAAAAGCCGCTCGCCAGATCATCCGGGCCATTGAGAAAAAAAAGCGCAAAGCCTATATCAGCTCCCGCTGGTGGATCGTTGCTAAATTGATGCGCTGGATGCCTTTTTTTATCTATAAGAGGCTGGGGACCTGAGTTAGTTTCCAGTTTGCGGTTTTAGGTTTCCTGTTATAAGGATGGGAACCGGAGTTTTCATAGACACTCATATCCACTCAAACCGAAAACGGTAAACGGTAAACATTAAACCGTCTTTTAACAATTTCTAGGCTCTTATATATACAACTTGCACATCATTTGCCGTTAGTAACAGGTGTGAGAAACAAACAGATGCCCTTAAAATCTCTACGTTGTAAATTTGTATGAACAAGTATTACGTAATGTCTGCATCCCTTGAAGCCCGGTACCGTTCAAAGGCCACCATGATTACTGCCGGCTTTGCCGGTTTTTTGATCTTATTGATGATCCTTTGGAAATGGAAACTTCCTGTATTTGAGCAATTAAGTATGGAACCGGGAATTGAAGTGGAGCTGAATCTTCCTCCCGAGGAACCTCCGAAATTATTGGCAGAGAGCGGCGGTGGTGGTGGCAACCCTGTCCAGGCGAAAGACCTTGCCGGGATCGCCCCTCATGTGCCCCCGCAACCCGGCGAAAAGGACGATTCGAAAGATATTGAGACTGATGAGAAATCAAATACCACGGTGGTGAAGCCGTTGAATCCCAAACCAAAGGCAAAGGAGATCATCGAAAACACCAACATTGTTAAAACCACCCCCAAACCAGTTATTGAAACCCCCGCACCCCCAAAACCAAAAGCTGTATTGGGTAAGACTTTGACGGGGACTGGCAAGGGTGGGGGCACTGAAGATGATTTTGCCCGCAACGGTGGTAAGGGAAATGGTTACGGTGTAGGAAATGGAAATGGGAACGGCGGTGGTACAGGTAATGGGAATGGAGGGGGGAACGGACCGGGAACTGGGCCCGGTAATGGTCCTAAAGTAACCAACGGAGACAGAAAGATCGTCCGCTTCTATACTTTCCAGGGTGATCTTGATAAAGCAGTAGTGTATGCAAATATTAATGTATCCCCGGAAGGGGTTGGTAAATTTATCAGTATAGCAAGAGGATCATCAACCAGCAGTGGCGCATACAGAGATGCAATTATCCAATACTTACAAAACATGCGGTTCAATAAATCGGATCATGAATCCATGGTGACCGTGCAGTTTAACTTTAGAGTTAATTGATACGTTAATCCGTTTATCCCTGCCAACAGGCGCTGTTCAGGCGAGCATTTATCGGTTAATTTGGATTTATTAAAAAATTACAGCCATTCCAAAGGGGATGGCTTTTCTATTTCTCCTTCATTTTCAATTCGCCGTTGTAAAGATTTATTGATTTTTTGCAGGATCAGTTACCTTTTTGTGGTGCTGAAGGCAGTGTAAGTGTGTTGCCTTGTGCCGCCGTTGTTTGTGTCGGTTTGCTATTAAGAGGGGACCCAACAGGGATATCGCAACGATGGCCGGGTTGGCCGTGTGCCGGGTTCAATCCTGAAGCCGATGTCGTGTTGCCGGCAGGTTGAACTGTGGTCGGACTCGGTTGAGAAATTACCGTGGGCTGAATTGCCTGGGTGTTTTTTACTTCCGGCTGTTGAGTTGGTTTACCGCTAAGAGGAGATCCAACAGGAATATCACAGCGATGTCCAGGCTCGCCATGTGCTGGGTTCAAGCCGGCTGAGTTTCCAGACACAGGTAGTGTAGTTCCCTTTGTGGATGTCCCTGCCGTATTATTTACAGGGACAGGATCCGAAGTTTGGGACTGAACCGGGTTAACCGTGTTGACCGCTGGTGGAGTGTTTTCCGATGTCTTGCCGCTTTCTTTTTTGCTCTCACTGCCACAGGCCTGCGCAACCATTACTATGGAAAGGATAATAATTATTGTTTTCATTTTTCAAATGTAACATTCTTTTCCTGGAGAACGCAGAATTTCAGCTATTCTCAGCGGTGCTGAAACTTGTGGCAGCAGAGGATTTAGAGATTAAAAAAAATATTATTGATCGCGATGAAGTATGGGGATCTTTTTCTCTTTGAGTCACCACCCGGGACTTGTTGGAAATTCCGATAATCATATTAAAAATCTAATCCTAGTGTTTTTACTTTTGCCATGCTTAATGAATTATCAGCAAACCGTAAAATACCTTTTTTCCCGCCTGCCGATGTTCAGTCGCATCGGTACTTCCGCTTATAAAAAAGATCTGACAAATACCATCCAGCTTTGTGAATACCTGGGAAATCCGCAACAGGTATTCAAAAGCATTCACGTGGCGGGGACCAATGGCAAAGGTTCGGTTTGCCATATGTTGGCGGCCATTTTTCAGACAGCCGGCTATAAAACGGGTCTTTACACCTCACCGCACCTAAAAGATTTCCGGGAAAGAATAAAGATCAATGGGAAAGAAGTGGAAGAAGATTTTGTGACCGGGTTTACCGAAAAGATCAAACCGTTGATCGAAGAGATCGATCCCAGTTTTTTCGAGATCACAGTAGCCATGGCATTTGATTATTTCGCAACAAGGAATATAGATATTGCGATCATTGAGACTGGTCTCGGTGGCCGGTTAGACAGTACCAATATTATAACACCAGAATTATCCATTATCACGAATATAGGCTGGGATCATATGAATATTCTCGGTGATAGCCTGGAAAAGATAGCTTTTGAAAAAGCGGGAATTATTAAAGAGAATGTACCTGTGGTAATCGGAGAAGCGAACCCGGAAACCAGGAAGGTGTTTTCAACTGTTGGCCAGGAAAAAAACGTAAAAATGGTGATCGCGGATGAGAAACTAAAGGCGATCGACTGGAAATGGAAGGACCATCATCTTTTTGTGGAGATATCCGATAATAACAAAACGGATCATGAGATCTATGAACTGGACCTTCCGGGCATTTACCAGGCCAAAAATCTTGTGACCACATTGTCAGCCTGTACTATTATGATACAGCAAGGATGGGAATTATCAAAACCGATCATCGAAAAAGGTTTAAAGCAAACTAAATATCTCACCGGCCTGCACGGAAGATGGGAGATCATTCGCCGTGATCCAACGGTGGTTTTGGATGTCGCGCATAATGCTGATGGAATAAGATCACTGTTACAACAGATCGAAGTCACTTCTCACAACGATCTTCATATTATTATTGGATTGGTTAAGGATAAAGAAATTGAAAAGATCCTGGCATTATTGCCCCAAACAGCCCGGTATTATTTTACAAAAGCACAGATCCCAAGGGCTCTTGATGAAACTGAATTATCGGCCGCTGCATCTGCAATTGGACTTAGTGGGAAAACATATCCGGAGGTAAATCAAGCCCTGCAGGCAGCGCTGCAACATGCGGACAAGGATGATCTCATTTTAATTTGTGGGAGCGTTTTCCTAGTAGGAGAAATCAATTATTAAACCCCGAAAACACAAAGACCGCGATTCACAAAGTTTTCGTAAAGCGTTGTCTCCAATAATGCCTCTCGTGGTTCAAACCTGACCTGATTAAATAAAGTTGGACCATTCCAGGAGCGCGTTAAATTATAGCAAATCCAGTTTTTCAAACGCATAAAAAAGACAAGTCACGTGCATGGACTGAATGATTTTATTTTTTTTCAATAAATCTTCTACCTGTCCGACCGTCATTAACTCCACTTCCAGCTCTTCATTGCTATCTAATTTTTGTTTTCCGGTCGGCTTCCCTCCTTTTGCGAGGAACATATGCATTAGATTGTTATTGGTGGAAGGATTAGGAGATGTCTTTCCGAGATATTCAAAAGCATTAAAAACATATCCCGTCTCTTCCTCTAACTCTCTCGCAATTGCATCTTCCAGTGTTTTGTCAGTCTCATCCACGCAACCTCCGGGCAATTCAATGCAAACTTCACCAAGCGCATGACGGTATTGATGCAGCATGATGATCTTACCATCTTCTGTAACCGGGACAGCCGTGACCCAGGTAGGGAATTCATAAACATAATATGGATCGATGATCTTTCCAGAACGAGTTTGAAAACGATCTTTTCTTACTTTAAACCACAGATCATTGAAGAGATATTTCGAAGAAAGAATTTTTATTAACATAGGATGCAAGTTGAGAAAAGAACTTCGACGTTCGGAGTTCCTTGTTCTTTGTTCGATGTTCTAATTACCATCCCATCTTTTCTCTCAATGAAGTAATGTGCCCTACATGATGTCGCCCATGCCAGGCATACATACCGAGGAGTGTCCAGAGGCGAATGGTTTTTTTCTGTTCAGGATGATAGATGGTGCGATTGTTCCAGTCATTATCTGAAATATACTTCAGGGTCTCATGCCAGCGTACATGCAGGGCATGCAATAACGTGAGGGATATATTAACAGGCAGTTTTTGCACATCGCTTAACTCGGCCCAGCGTTTCTCTTCATAGGGTTTTACAGTGGGGTTTTCTTCAGTAAGTCCAAGTTTGAACCGGCAATAAGCATTAATATGACTATCGGCTACGTGATGCACCAGCTGATGTATGGTCCAGCCCCCTTCACGATAAGGGGTATTCAATTGTGCTTCATCCAGGTTTAACACGGCATTTTCTAATTGCAGGGGAAGGAATTTAAGATCCGCCAGCCATTCCACTTTTTGCGGGATAGAAAAAGGTTTGGGTTCGTATTTGCCGATGGGATAACGGGGATCGATTGAGGTCATATTGGTCATATCGGTCATATTGGTCAGTTTCCGGTTGACAGTTTCCGGTTTCCGGTTTTAGTTACGAGAGTCATTCACCATTCACAATTCACCTTTCACAACTCACGACTCCTCCCGAAGTGAATGCCCAGTCAACGAAATAAACACATCTTCCAAATTCGCCAGCTTCACTTCTTTTGGACGATCAAACCCGGAGGCGAGCAGTTCATCAATGAGTATATCCGGGCTGTCCAGCGCAACGATCTTTCCCGCATCAATGATCGCTACCCTGTCGCAAAGATATTCGGCTTCGTCCATGTAATGCGTAGTAATGATCACAGTAGTCCCCTTTTCCCTGATCTGTTTGATCAGTTCCCACAAACTTCTCCTTGCCTGCGGGTCCAGTCCCGTAGTGGGTTCATCCAGGAATATGATCTGCGGTTTATTGATCAGGGTTGTCGCCACAGAGAATCGTTGTTTTTGACCCCCGCTGAGTTCCTTGAATTTTGACTTTGCCTTATCTCTTAGATTAACACTCGCTAACAATTGCATTGCCTCGACAGGCTGATTGTAAAGTCCTGAGAACAATTCAACCAACTGGACCAGGTTCAGGCCGGGATAATAACCGCTGGTTTGTAATTGAACACCGATTATCTGTTTGATCTCGTTGGGTTGCTTGTCCAGGTCATAGCCATTAACAACTACTTTCCCGCTTGTTTTTCTTCTCAGGGTTTCAATGATCTCCAGTGTAGTAGATTTACCGGCACCATTCGGGCCGAGTAAACCAAATATTTCGCCTCTCCGCACTTCAAAGCTGATATTCTTGACTGCGGGAAAACTTCCGTAGTTCTTTACAAGGTTTTGGACATAGATGATAGCTTCTTCCATGCAGGCAAATTACTAAAATGATAGTTGACAAGTTAACAAGTTGACTAGTTAACAGGGATTTCGTTTCATGACCTTATCCACCTGTCAACTTATTAACCTATCAACCTTTAACTTTTCAATTATTCAATTAAGATACTTCTCTAACTCCTCCATCATTTGCATGCTGCCAATGAACAAGGGAGTTCGCTGGTGCAGGTCGGTCGGCTCTATATCCAGTATTCTTTGTTTGCCATTTGTGGCTTTTCCCCCAGCTGCTTCCATAATATATGCAAACGGATTGCATTCATACAACAGTCGCAACTTGCCATTCGGTTTATCAATAGTTCCGGGATACATGAAAATTCCTCCCTTGATCAGGTTGCGGTGTACATCAGAAACCATGCTCCCGATATAACGTTGCGTATATGGACCTCCATTCTCTTTTGTTTTTTTCTGGCAGGCATCAATATACTTCTTCACTTTTTCATCATACTGGAAAAAATTCCCATGATTTACGGAATAGATCTTTCCTTTTTCGGGGCATTTGATATCGGGATGGCTCAGGGTAAATTCTCCAATGGAAGGATCCAGGGTAAAACCATTCACTCCCCGCCGGGTAGCATAGACCATCATGGTGGAAGATCCATATACAATGTAGCCGGCAGCCACCTGCTGGTTTCCGGGCTGTAGAAAATCGTCTTTGGTGGCCACTGTTCCTACCGGGGTTACCCGGCGATATATGCTGAAAATGGTACCAATAGAAACATTTACATCGATATTACTGCTTCCATCAAGCGGGTCGAATAAACAGACGTATTTAGATTTGACACTGATTGGATCATCAAAAGCGATAAAATCCTTCATTTCCTCACTGCCCACGCCTGCGCAGCTGATCCCATGACGAAGTACCCCGGTAAACTGGTCGTTGGCATATACATCCAGTTTTTTTACTTCTTCACCCTGCACATTCACTATGCCTGCATCCCCAAGTATATCAACCAGGCCCGCCTTGTTCACCTCAACATTTACCCGCTTGGCTGCGAGCCCTATATCTCTTAACAAGCTGCTTAACTCCCCCGTGGCAGTGGGAAAATTCCTTAATTGCTGGATCGTAAATTCGTCGAGCGTTAAAACTTGCCTGTTAACATCCATTCATTCATTTTTTAACTGCGACAAAAGTAAGCGAAATTCCATCTGTCCCATTGTGATTGCGATCACAGGTTCTAGCCGGCTAAACCGTTTTTAGTAAGATTTGGTCTGTCGGAAGATTATGGATAATTCCAGTAGGTTTACGTAAAATTCCTGACATGAAACATTACCACATTGTATCCAGAATCGCTATCTATCTGCTTTCAGTAGTGCTGGTGGTTTTTGGAATCATTCATTTCACCAATCCGCGTGATCTGTTGGTGTTTGTTCCTCCGTCCCTGCCCGGAGGTATCACGTGGGTGTATGTTCTCGGCAGTGTTTTCATCCTTTGCGGGCTTTCGTTCCTTACCAATCAATTTGTCAAATTCACCGGTTATTTGCTTGCGGTTTTGTTACTAACTTATATCTTGGTCATTCATTTACCCAATTACAAGCAGGCTGGTGATCCGGAAGCCAGGCATTTAGCCATGGTTAATATGCTGAAAGATTTGGCCATCATGGGTTTTGCTTTGCATATTGCTGCCGGCGCCCACCACCAGCATTTTCACCTGGAGGAAGCTGACTAGCCAGTTGGAGACCAGCCATTTTAGCCAGTCGTCGATCACCCTCTCATCTACTGAGGCAAATGGTGTTTGCCGGTGAATAAGGGTAGGGAAATCGATACAGCACGTTTTTTCTAAATTGATCAGCTGTTTCATTCCATTTTTTAATACATTTCTCAATATGAAAGTTTTCAAATTCGGAGGTGCCTCTATTAATGGTCCGGATCGCATAAGAAATGTTGGTTTAATAATAAAACAGCATCAACATGAAAAATTATTGCTGGTGATCTCCGCACTGGGCAAGACCACCAACGCTCTGGAAGAAGTAGTGAACCACTTTCATGCTGGTAAAAAGTCTGAATCCCTTGACTTGTTTCAAAAGATCAAAAAAGTTCACCTCGATATCGCGGAGGAATTATTGCCCACTTATTTCCGGGCATGCGAAGAACACGTAAAGAATTATTTCACCGAAGTGGAATGGCTGCTCCATGATAAACCCGCCAGGCACTATGATTATTATTATGACCAGGTAGTTTGCACAGGTGAACTATTTTCCAGTAGCATTTTACATTATTATTTACTCGAGGAAGGCCTTGATAACGGCCTGATCGATGTGCGCGATATTCTCCGTACCGACGATAATTTCCGGGATGCGAATGTACAATTGGTTTTTACTGCCAATGGTGTGAAAGAAAAAATGCTTCCCCTGTTCAATG
>Ga0196964_10001941_pt1 | contig 10063 bp, 8 predicted proteins | sample S1_10metaG_FD_148615 | JGI IMG/M metagenome (GOLD analysis project Ga0196964, IMG submission 148615) | Soil microbial communities from Anza Borrego desert, Southern California, United States - S1_10 | ecosystem: Environmental > Terrestrial > Soil > Desert | place: USA: California | collected... | reverse complement strand
CAAGGGATGGAAACCTCTAAAGGATTTTTTAGCAGGCAACACACCCGCCGTGAAGAGCCCGGCAGAACCAGATCGCGCAGCCGCACCGAAATCCGACTTACAAGCCATCCGCGATCATCTAAAAATCACGAGCTGGACCGAGAAGCACAGGGACGGCCTGAAACAGTATTCAAAAGAGAACTGCGCCAGGGTGCAGCAAGTCTTTGTGAAGCTGTTGACCGCACTGGAGAACCTTCCGACAGGCAACAACGCGCAAGCCGAAGCTTTGATCAAAGCCGCCGTGCTGGAGCTTAACAGGCTGAACGAGTCAACCGGCGGCGACGTGCTTGAAACGTCCGAACGCGAAGAGCTCTGCGAACTCTTCGACGACATCGCAACCGCAGCCGGACTGGACGTCACGAACTACCCCGACGGCATCGCCAGCCAGTGGCGGGCGTGGTAAGCTCAATCGCGACAATCAGCCGTTGAGCATTGACGATCGGGGTGAAACGTGAGTGGACGATTCAGCACCGTAGAGGCTGGAAGCATCCATCCGCCGACCGCACTGATCTGCTCCGCAGCTCAGTGGCACCCCTGAACAGACGGAAGCCGCGATCGGAAAGCAAGCAAATGCCACCCGCCCATTGTAACTTTTCTCGCTATCGTTCACGACTTAGGCGACCCACTTCGCCGAATGACGTACTCGCAACCAACGCAAGATACTACTACAGTTACTGCTCCAATTATTAGATTTGCGACTATCCAACATTCGCTCAGTTGCGCCCCTGGAATCCCCGTTGGCAAACGACATACGTATCCACCGTTGTGTAGATAGAGCGCCCGGTAGTAGTTCTCCTTTTCCCAGTTCCCAGCAACGTAAGCTTTATCTTCATACGTTCTTACATCCTCGCGCAAAACAAACATGACATCAAACCGTCGGGATTCAAAAGGCCACCCAAAACATTCCCGTGCGTATCCAGTTTCGGTTGGAAACCGCCCTAGTCCGTTGACGACTTTAGGGCTTAGATTCAGCCACATCAGTCCGCCAGCCACAAACATCAGTACGATCGCCGTGCTCAGGTGAATTTGAAACCAGCGGCGGCGAGGTGGCGGCTCTGGCGGGCTCATGCTTGAAAGCGTAGCGCCTCGCGTGGCGGTCAGTCAATGGAGAACCTCTAATACGCGGGTGGCGCCGAAAGCTGCACAGCAGCTATCGGGGTCGAGCGCAGCGAAATTTCAACGTTCATGAGACGCGTTGCACGACGTATACCGCTCGCGTTTCGAAGGGCTCTGTTCGACGTTGAAATGCCTTCGGCACATCGATAGCAGAGCTATCGGTGCCACCCGCGGGATGAAACATTAGTGGACGATCCAGCACCGTAGGCGCTGGAAGCATCCGTCCGCCGATCGGAGCGCAAGCAAATGCCACCCCCCACCCGCCTGGTACGGGTAAGCACCACCGTCAACGGTGGAGTTTAGCGTTGAAAGAGTACTTCCAGATAAGTGCTAAAGTGAAAACCGCGGTCTGCCCACACATCGACTTCTGGTGGAAGCACTTTTGGAAGTCCGTAAAACTCACCAGCTTCGTAAACTATGAGCTTTACAACGCTCCCAACGTAACCTTTTTCAATTTCCTTAATTTCAAGATTGCTTAGGCTGGATGCCCGTTTTCCCTTTTTCATTTCATAGAGTTTAAAGTGGTCATTCGCCAGCTTGCCATTACCAAATGGAAGTTGAAATGTTAGTATAGGTTGAGTTCTCAGTGGGACTCCATTCACTGAAGAAACTTTTAATAGATAACGTCCCCAATACTCTTTCATCTTCATTGATTCGCCCGAGACAATTTCTGCCTCTATATCTGCTGTGTGACCCAAAGGAAGACCCAGTTTGCCAATTACATCATGTTGATTCAGCATGTCGACGTGTATCGGCTCCCCTGTTTTCATGATATGAGGCACCTCTTCGGTTTTGACTTGGGTTCGAGAGCTAATTGGTTCTACCCCCGTCTTTATGACATGACGCGCCTCGTCTATCTTACCTGGAGTGCGAGAGTTAATCGGTTCTACAGAAATACCTTTAGACTGCTGATAAAGGAGTGCGATTAAAATCAAGACCACGATAGAAAGAACAATGCATGCAATTTTATACATAAATTACTCCGATAGGTCATTGGATCGTATGCTCGCCGTGCTCAGATGAAATTGAAACCCAGCGGCGGCGAGTATGGCGGCTCTGGCGGGCTCATGCTTTAAAGCCTAGCGCCTCGCGCGGCGGTCAGTCAATGGAGAACCAGCTAGTACGTCGGCCAGGTGATCTCGTCAGAGTCAGAACCGTGTATGAGCGAGTTTTTGAACGCGGGCACGGGTAGATTATGGTAGGACGTATAATACAACAGGTCCTCAGAGTGATCTAACTCCGGCACTGCGGCGAGCCAGAAATCCGGGGACTGCCGGAACGCTCGCGCTAACAGACTCATCTTCTCTTGCCTGTCAGTAAAGCTTGCGATTCCATTTGAGTTTGTGAAAGCAGCCATCTCTGCCTTTGAGACACCTGCATGGAAGAGCAGGACACGCCTGCCTCGCAACGGCTCACCTGTTTCTTCGTGGACCAGCCGTACCCGCAGCGCTCTGCGCGTTTCCCACTGAAACGGAAAGAGCAGTACTGCGCAGCCCAGGATGCACAAGAGCAAGGCTCGCAGCGAATATCGAACACGAACTGCAGAGCAACTCATGTTTTCGACTCCGCGCCTCCGACTCGTATTCTTCGGCAATATCACCTACTCAATGCGTTGAAAAAACCAACGAGATTCTGACAAAGAAACAGCCGGCCCATCCGTCATTTAGGGTAGAGTTTGGTTGGCAAATACGGATACTGCGGAGGAACACAACGTTTCGCGAACTGAAGTTCGCGCCACATGAGCAGTAAGCAGTTTTTAAACTATTTTATACGTTTGTTTTCTGCACGTGTGGGGTCAATTCAGAGGAGGGTCAGCAGCACTCTGGGATGATTTTGTAAGGCTAAGGCCGCCAAAGGCTTTTCGCCACAGTGGGAAGCGCCGCCAATGCACGTGTGCAATTAATTACAGATTGCGTTGCCACTTCCGGCGGCAAGCTCAAGCTTGCGCCACATCCCTGTAAGGCTTTGAGGGTCAATTCCGGTCTCTCAAAACACAGAATCGAAGCACGATCCGATTTTTTGCTCGATTGACAGGATGTGATGCATTACTACAATCGGCTCTTTACTTTAGCGGATGAACGGAGATGGGCCGTGGAGACGGGGGGAGCCGGCGGCGCCGGAAGCGATCCATATTTGGACGTGCCGCCTGAGATTTTCATCGGACGGCTGGAATCCTACGAGCGCGTTCTGCTGGATTTGAAAGACCAGCTTTACGAGGGCTCCTGGGAACGGATCCTGGACGATTTGCGCGCGCGCATGGAGAACAAGCCCTACATCTTCAAGCTCTCTCAGACCATCGCGCGGGACCTGGCTGCGATCGAACGCATGAAGTCGTACGAGATGCGCCAGAATGTGAACTTATCGAAGTTGCTGCACGAGAGAAAATGAGGCTGGCTCGCGGATAACGACGGCGGACTGAAAATCGGTTCGGAGGAAGAAAGTAATGAGTGCACCTGCACACAAGTTGACCTGGATGATGTCCCTCGCGCTGCTGGCGTCGCTGGGCCTGGCCGCGAATGCCGCCGACAAATCCGAGAAGAAAGAAGAGAAGATCAAGAAGGTCAAGGAGGACAAGAAGCTCAAGAGCGAGCCGAAGACTCCCGCCGACCTCTTCACGCCCACTCCGGCGTACGAAAAGCAGCAGGAGAATGCGCGCAACATCGCCGCGGAGATCGAAGCCGAAGTCGCCGCTCGCGCGGTGCCTGTCCCGGCCGGAATGGACCTCGAAGTCGATTGGTACTCGCCGCACATCAATCCACAGACCATCGGCCGGGTGCTCAAGGGCTGGGTCATCGACGACGTCGTGCTGCTCGAGACCGACAAAAACTCACTGCTGTGCATCAACCGCGCCGATGGCGTGCAGAAGTGGCGCTGCGAGCTCAGCGGTTCCATCCGCTATTCGCCGGCCGTCTCGCGCAACAACGTGATCGTGAACATCAACAACTACCTGGTCGGCATCGAGAAAAACGCAGGCTACATCCGCTGGAAGCTGCTGCCGGACTTCGTGATGAGCAGCACGCCGATCATCGTCGATCCCGCGGCGTACCCGAAGGAATACACGAAAGAGTGGAAGAATCTCGAGTCGATTTACGTCGGCGGCTGGGACGGCCGGTTCTACTCCATGTTCGTGCGCGGCCGCATCGGTTACTTCATCAAGCACGTGACAACTGATAATTTCTCGGCGCCGGAGTTCGACCTGTTCAAGCCCTGGCACAAGACGCACAAGAACCGCGGCATTATCACGAGCAACATCATCCTGAAGGACAACATTCTCTACTACGTCGCCGATGACCAGAACGTTTACGCCGTCACGCGCGAAGGTGCCGAGCGCGAACCGTACTACATGCTGGGCGCGCCGACAACGGGCCTGACCGTCACCGCGCCTCGCACGGCAAACAATTCCGACAGCGTGCTGAACAGCATCTATGTCGGCGCACGGGACAATTATGTCTACTGCCTCGACCGCTTGACCCTTAAAAAGAAGTGGGCTTACCCGGCCGGCGTGCCTGCCAACGGGCCGATCTACGCCGACGAAGCAGCGACGCCGTATGTGTATGTTCCCACGGCCGACGGCAATCTCAATGCGTTGAAAGTGGAGCGCTCCCGCGTAGAGAAGGGCCAGCCGGAAACGCCGGAAAAGTACAATGTTGCCTGGAAGGTCAAGGGCGACGGAGCCATCACCGCCAGCTCTGACATCGTTTACATCGGTACCGGCCGCCTCAAAGACAACTGCAGCTACATGGGCATTCAGGCGGTAAACAAGGAAACGGGCAAGGTGCTGTGGGCGACCGAACCGGGCAGCTTCTTCAGCCAGTTCCTTGAAACACAGAGCGCCTGGTCGGTGCCGGGCAACGATACCCGCATCTTCGCCATCGCCTCCGACAACCGCCTCATCAGCCTGAAGGAAAAGGTCCGCGACACGGGAATCCGCGTCATCAAGCCGACGGCTGAACCTGAAGCGCCGAAGATGCCGGCCAAGAAAGCCAAAGCCGGCGACGCGCCTGCTGCCGACGGGGCTGCTCCGGCTGAGAAGAAGGAATAAGAGAACAACTGAGAGCGCCGGACGGAATAACAAACGAAATCGCAGGCGGCCTTCGGGCCGCCTGCTTGTTTATTCCTCGTCGCGGCCCTGAAGTGCGGCCAGAGCCAGCACGCGTTTCCGGGCGGCGTCTTCAACCAGTTTGGCGCGCTCCTGCAGCAGCCACTTCTGCCACGCGGCGGGATTGTTTGGAAGATCAACCTTGAACGGCGTGACCTCGCGGATCGTTACGTAATACACGTCGCTCTCGACTTTAAGAACTTTCGTGTCGAGCACCACGCCGGTTATGAAACTGCGCACCACCGGGTCGTACGAATCGCCGGAGATATCGTAATCGGCGACGTAGCTGCGCATCGTTCCAATGACCATGTGGTTGCGCGGCCCCGCGCCCCAGGTTTCTTTCCAATGTTCAATGATCACTTCGAAGATGCGCGGCCCGCCGATGGCCTTCATAGCAGCCGCCGCGTTAGCGCGCATCAGCGCGTCGCCGCCGCGCAGCGCCATCGCCAGCAGCTTCGGGGTGCGCTCGTCATTGCGCACGACCAGGCCATTGCGAGCCAGCTCGCGCATGGAACCATCGCCATCGCCGACAGCGACGCGGGCGAGCGCGACCAGCGCGTGTCCGTCTTTGTCCTCGGACGTGCTGAGACGCGCCAGGTCCAGCACGGCCTGCTTGCGGGCGCTGGAGCCCTCGCGCGTAACGGCCAGTTCGGCCAGCAGCGCATAGCGCTCCTGCGCTTTCTTCTGATTCCACTCCTGCCTGGCCGCGTCGTCGCCTGCCACAGCTTTGCGGTAGAGATTGATCTGTTCGAAGCGCTCCGCCCGTTTGGCGGCCTCAGGCGAAAGCCCGATCTGCACCTCTTCGCTGGGCAGCGGCGGCTCGGCGTCGTCGGCGGCAAACACGGGAGCGGCTGCGCCGAGAATCGCGCCGAGGGCCGCGCTCAAGAATCTGCTCGCTCGTGGGGCCATTTGCGTTCTGCGTCCTCAGGGCGCGTTCATGCGGTCGCGCGCCGAACGGTTGTGCTTGTACGCGTCGCGGTCGTCAGCCGAAATTTCACCCGTCTTTTCACGGTACCAGTTGGCCCAGGAAAACGGCATGTTTCCAATGTCCTTTCCGGCGATCAGCTTCAGCAGTTCGCTGGCGGGCGACGAAATATCCGTCGCAACGCCGCTGACTTCACCCTGCGGCAGAAAAACAGGCAGCGACGTGCCGCCCGGTCCCACCGGGAGATTGTATGCGGGCGTTTGTACGCGTCCCTGTTCTCCGAGGTTCGCATTCACCGAGGGCATCGGTATGGCGCGGATCAGCGCGGCGAGCACACGGTTGTCGTCGATCTCATGAAGGGCGACCGCCGCCGCCTGGCGCTGCTTGGGATTTTCGGACGTGCCGTACTGCATGAGCATGCGAATGGCGCGGTCGTCCTGCAGGCGCCGGATGGTCACACACGCTTCGCGCCGCGCTTCTGGATACGCATCGAACACGGCGCACCAGGCGAGCGTCTGAACAGCCTGATCGGGCAGTGGCGCCAGATCGGCCAGCGCGCGGAAGACGCTGATATGCGTCCACTCGTCGGTTGGAGTCTTCGGATTGACCATCGCGAGCAGAACGGGCGTGGCTTCGGCTTTTTTCTGCTTCGCGGCGTCGAGCGAGGCCTTGCGCTTCAGCGGATCGGACGAGCCGATGTCTTTGAGCTCATTGTAGAGCGCGCTGACTTCTTTCTCGGATATCTTTGCGACCTGCTCTTTGGTCTCGACCAGCGCCGCGCCTTTAGCGGTCGCGGCTTTAACAGTCACGCGCTCGATTTTCGAAATGCGGCTCTTGGCAATCGCGCGCGACTCGCCGTCTTTATTCCGGATAACGATGGTGTCACCTTCGTCTTTGGTGATGGTGCCCTTCACGACCTTGCCATCAACCAGCGTGATCGTGTCTTCAGCGAGCAGTGCGGCACTCAAACACAACAGTCCCGCAAGGAATGCCTGTGAATAGCCGAGACGCTTTGTGGCGATACGCATATGGTTTTCCATTACGGTTTAAAGGCGAATTTCGCGCCTTCCTTATGCCACCAGACGAACCAGGTCTTCATGTCTTTCTCGCCTTTGTCGAAGCTCACGCCGGTCACTTCCTTCACCGCGCTGAGCACCGGATAAAGATCTTCGGCGCTAAGCTGCAAGTCGGGCGGCGCGTCCGGAATGGCCAGCGGGTTTTCAGTCCCGATTCCTGCAGCCTTGCCGCGAAGCTTGTTGTTTTTATCCAGCGGATTTCCCGCAGCCAGCTCATACGACAGCTCTTTAAGAAGCCGTTCGAGCGCTTCCTTGTCGCCGTACCGCCGCAGTGCCTGGCAGGCGGATTTGCGCACCGCCCACGGGTAGCGCTGACGGTCTTTCGCAACGGCCAGATCGACCAGCTTTCGCACGGCAACTGGCTCTTCAAGCAGCCGCAGCGACGCGGCCGCGGTTGCCCGCACTGCCTCTTCCGGATCGTACACGCTCGAGTTGATCAGCGGATCGAGGGCGCGGCGGTCACGGCACTGGCCGAGCACCGCAGCGGCACGCACACGCACCTCTTTGCTCGCCTCTGCGACTGCATTCGGAAAGCCTGGCGGAATCAGCAGCCGCGCGTAAAGTTCCGGAACGTTGCGGGCATCTTTGATGAACGCCTGCGCTTCGTCATTCTTTTCCCACACCGCTCCGGGGATCTCGTTAGTCCCCGCTGCGGAAACAGGGGGCGGAATTTTGGCCAGCCGGCGCGAAACGTCGCGGTAAACTTCAGGGATGAACTCGCGAGCCTTCGTTTCATTGCGCACGCCGACGCGCAGGTCCGCGTCTTCGCCGCAGAATGCCGGTCGCAGCAGCACGGCAAATGCAAGAAAAAGAATTCGGACCTGCGGCATGCTGTACTCCAGTTGCCGGATGCACCCGTATTCAGGACGCATGAGCCGGGTGTCCGTAACCATGTTTTGACGGCTATTATAGACTTTCTGCTGCCAGAGTTGTTCAGAAAAATGGCGCCTGTCCTCTGTGCTGAAGCTCATCCGGCCGGCGCTGAATTACTCATTGGATACCTGATGCGCGCGCTGACTCTAATTTCTATTGTGATTCTATTGAGCTGCTCCGGCTGCTTCCGCTACAGCGAGGCGCTGACAGTGGATCAGGACGGCGCCGGCCGAGCGATCACGGTTATGCTTTTTCCTGCATCCAACAATGGCAACGCGGAAGTTTTCGCGGCGCTTGAGAAGAAATTGAACTGGCAGGAGGGTGCAGGCGCGCCACCGGATGGCATTCGCATCGAGACAACTGAAATCCAACAAGAGGGACGCCGCGGATTCAAGACCACCGTCGAGTTCGATGACATTCGCAAGCTGCAGAGCTGGGGTCAGAATTCACCATTCAACAACATGGCCACACTTCGGACAGGCTCAACGCTGGAGTATTCCCGCCGCTTTGCGCCGCTCGGGCAGGAAATCCTGGAAGTGCCCGGCGAAGAATGGCAGATTACGTTCTCCTTCACCGGGCCCGGGCGCCTGGTCTGGCATAATGGAACGCGAGCCGATGGGAACACAGTGATCTGGCAATTGGGCCTGCGTGATCTTTTCGGTGGAACGGGCCGGTCACTGGGCGCAAAGTTCGTTTACGGCACGCCCGTTTGGATTTATGTGTTGAGTATCATTCTGATCATTTTTGCAGCCGTGGCCGTCTATTTGTCTCGACGGCGGCAGGTTTAGGAAGAGAGCGAACGCAAGATGCCCAACGACAAGCACAAGCAGGAACTTGAAAAGCGCCGCTCGGCCGCACTCGCAGGCGGCGGGCCCGAGCGCGTCCAGGCGCAACACGACAAGGGCAAGCTCACCGCCCGCGAGCGCATTGCGGCGCTGCTCGATCCCGATTCGTTCCAGGAAATAGGCATGCTGGTCGAGCACCGCTGCACGGACTTCGGACTCGACAAGCAGAAAGCGCCCGGCGACGGCGTGGTCACTGGCTACGGCGCAATTGGCGGCCGGACCGTGTTTGTGTTCAGCCAGGATTTCACCGTGCTCGGCGGCTCGCTGGGTGAAGCGCACGCAGCGAAGATCTGCCGCATCATGGACCAGGCGTTGAAGGTTGGCGCTCCTGTCATCGGGCTCAATGATTCTGGCGGCGCGCGCATCCAGGAAGGCGTCGTGTCGCTTGGCGGTTATGCCGATATTTTTCTGCGCAACACGCTCGCCAGCGGAGTCATTCCGCAGATCAGCACGATCATGGGGCCGTGCGCGGGCGGCGCGGTGTACTCGCCGGCGATCACCGATTTCACCATCATGGTCGAGAAGACCAGCTACATGTTCGTGACCGGCCCGAACGTAGTAAAGACGGTCACCAATGAAGACGTGAGTTTCGAAGATCTCGGCGGCGCGCTGGCTCACGCGACAAAATCGGGCGTCGCGCATCTGACGGCCGCGAATGATCTGGCCGCGCTGGCAATGACGCGGCAGCTCATTTCGTTTCTGCCGCAGAACAACCAGGAACGTCCGCCGCGTCTTGAGACCAGCGACTCCCCCACCCGCCGCGCGCCGGCGCTCGACACGCTTATTCCTGAAGACACCAAGAAGCCCTATGACATCCGTGAAGCGATCAAGGCCGTGGCCGACGACAATGCGTTCTTCGAGATCGCTCCGCTTTATGCGATGAACCTTGTCATCGGCTTCATTCATCTCGATGGCGAAGTCGTCGGCGTCGTCGCAAATCAGCCGGCACATCTGGCCGGATGCCTCGACATCGACGCGGCCATGAAGGGCGCGCGCTTCGTCCGCACTTGCGATTGCTTCAACATCCCCCTGCTCACGTTCGAAGACGTTCCGGGTTTTCTGCCCGGCGTGCGGCAGGAACACGGCGGCA
>Ga0196964_10001940_pt1 | contig 10068 bp, 7 predicted proteins | sample S1_10metaG_FD_148615 | JGI IMG/M metagenome (GOLD analysis project Ga0196964, IMG submission 148615) | Soil microbial communities from Anza Borrego desert, Southern California, United States - S1_10 | ecosystem: Environmental > Terrestrial > Soil > Desert | place: USA: California | collected... | reverse complement strand
TATCCACCAGATGAGTTGCGAGACCGCCAGCCAGAACGCGACGCCCCCGGGGAGCGCCATCGCCCCCGGGGCCGGGGCCATCGACGTCCGCGCGGCGGCGGGCGCGATCGGCTCGGGCGGGTGGGAGTGGCCCGGCGGCGGGCGGGGCGCGATCGACCCGCGCGTCGCGGCCCTTGTGCCCGGGTTCGACGCGCCGTTCTTCCAGGCCGGGCTCGCCGGGTACAGCGACGGGGCGATGCGCATCATCGCGCGCCGCCACGGGTGCCCCTTCTGCGTCACCGAGGCGCTGCTGGACAGGACGCTGCTCGCGGGCGGGCGCGGCTTCGACAAGGCCGACCTGGGCGAGCTTCGCGACAACGTGCCGGGGGGCGCGGAGGACGCGCCGCTGGCGTGCCAGATCATGGGGAGCGAGCCGCGGGAGATGGCCGCGGCGGCCGTCAAGGCGATCGAACAGCGGGCGCGGAGCGACAAGGCGTACCGCGTGATGGCGTACGAGGCGGACGCCGTGCCGGCGGGTGTGCTGCGCTTGCCCGGGGGCGAGCAGATCCGGGGCGAATCGGACGACGGCGACGGCGAGGCGCAGCCCGACGGTTCGTTCGCGGTGATCGACGTCAATCTTGCGTGCCCTGTGAAAAAGATCGAGCGCAAGGCGCGGGGCGGGCACTGGCTCAGCGAGCCGGAGGGAGCGGTCGCGCTGCTGGAGGCGGTGCGAGAGGCCGTGCCGGGGCACATCCCGTGCACCGTCAAGCTGCGCCGGAGCTTCGACGACACGCCGGAGATGGTCGAGAACTTCCACCGCGTCTTCGACGCGGCGTACGGCATCGGCTACGCGTGGGCGACGGTGCACGCGCGGACGGTGCTGCAGAAGTACGTGGGCCCCTCGCGCTGGACGTTCCTCAAGGACCTGCGCGAGCGGTACCCGGACCGCGTTTTCTTCGGGAGCGGTGACGTCTGGGGCGTTGAGGACATTTTCCGGATGATCGCGTACGCGGGCGTGAGCGGCGTCTCCGTCGCGCGCGGCTGCATCGGGAACCCGTGGATCTTCCGGCAGGCGCGCGACATGATGGCGGGCGGACCGCCGCGCCCCCCCACCGTCGCCGAGCAGCGGGAGGTGCTGCGCGAGCACTTCCGCCTCTCGCTGGCGTGCACGCGGCGCTACCGGCAGCCCGAGGCGGCGACGAGCATGATGATGCGCAAGTTCGGGATCCGCTTCGCGCAGCACCACCCGCGCGCCGAGGCCGTGCGCAAGCGCTTCATCGCGGTCGCGTCCACGAACGACTGGATGTCGGTCCTCGACGACGAGTACGCGTCGGAAGCCTGATTACTTCTTCTCGCGCCCCACGGTGCCGTGCGTCGTGCCCACCGGCCCGGCGATCTCGCTGGGCTCGTAGAGCGCACCGTCCGGGTTGCGCGGCGCGTCGGAGCGCTTCTGCTTCTCGGCGAAGCCCGCGGCGACCTTCTCCGCGATCGCGGGCGTGTAGTTCCACATCGCGGTGTTCATGACGGCCATCACGCCGACTTTCTTGACGCGCGTCGGGTGCTCCGCGGCGTCGAGGATCGCCTCGGCGACCTTCTCCGCGATCGCGGGCGTGTAGTTCCACATCGCGGTGTTCATGACGGCCATCACGCCGACTTTCTTGACGCGCGTCGGGTGCTCCGCGGCGTCGAGGATCGCCTCGGCGACCTTCTGCGGGTCGATCGGCTCCATCGGGAGTTGCGGCTCCTGCGGCATGTAGTTGCGGGCGTGCTGCGGGAAGGGCGTATCGACGGCTGTGGGCTGGATGAGCGTGACCGAGACGGGGGCCTTGTCGATCTCCTCGATCTCGATGCGCAGGCCGTCGGTGAAGCCTTTCACGGCGTGCTTGCTCGCGGCGTACATGCCGATGAGGGGCACGACCGCGTCGGAGACCTCGCTCCCGACGTTGATGAGCGCTCCGCCCTGCTTCTTGAGGTGCGGGAGCGCCGCGAGCGAGCCGTTGACGACGCCCCAGAAGTTGATGTCAAAGAGGCGGCGCGCGTCCTCCTCGGTCGTCTCGTCGAGGCGGCCGTACATCCCGAGCCCCGCGTCGTTCACCCATGTGTCGATGCGGCCGAAGCCGGCGACGGCCCCACCGGCGACGCGCTCGACCTGCCCGCGCTCGGAAACGTCGCACTCAACCGCGAGGGCCTGACCGCCCTTGGCGTTGATCTCGGAGGCAATCTTCTGGAGCGCGTCGCGGCTGCGGGCGGCGAGGACGACAGCGGCGCCCTTCGCCGCGGCGGCCCGCGCGGTGGCGAGGCCGATGCCGCTGCTGGCGCCCGTGATGACGATGACCTGCTCGTTGAGAGGCTTGAGTTGTGCTGCCATGGGTGCTCCGTGCGCGGAAGGCGCAGCGGAGCATCGCGCACGGCCGCACACGCGGCGCTTGGGCGTGATGAATCGCGTTTCACAGCCTGCGGCGACCGGCGTTGTCGGCCTCGCGCATCAACGACTCGAACGTGCCCATGACCATGGGCGAGTCGGCGGGGGCGTCGGGCGGCGCGGCGCGGAGCAGGTAGCGCCCGTCGGGGAGGAGGTCCCACGCGTTGCGGTGGTCCGCGGCGTGGACGTCGAACATCCCGAGGATGCGGCGTCGGGCGTCGGCGTCGCGCACCGGGCACGCGACCTCGACGCGGTTCGAGAGGTTCCGGTACATCCAGTCGGCGCTGCCGATGTACCAGTCGCCGTCGGCGGGGTCCTCGTTGCCGGCGCCGAAGTGGTAGACGCGCGAGTGCTCGAGGAAGCGGCCGACGACGCTGGAGACGCGGATGTTCTCCGACAGCCCTCGCACGCCGGGGATGAGGCAGCAGAAGCCGCGGACGACGAGGCGGACGTCCACGCCGGCCTGGCTCGCGGCGTACAGACGCTCGGTCACCTCGCGGTCCTCGAGGGCGTTGAGCTTGGCCCAGATGCGCGCCGGGCGGCCCTTCTTGGCCATCTCCATCTCGCGGTCCATGAGCTGATAGAGACGGGGCCGCATCGTGAAGGGCGCGACGAGCAGCGTCTCGCACCCCGGGTGCGCGCCGACGCCGGTGAGGTAGTTGAAGAGCCGCACGAGGTCGCCGGTGATCTCCTCGTCGCAGGTGAGCAGGCCCAGGTCGGTGTAGAGCTGCGCCGTCTTGGGGTGGTAGTTGCCGGTGCCGAGGTGCGCGTAGCACCGCAGGCCCTGGCGCTCCTTGCGGACGACGAGGCTGGTCTTGCAGTGCGTCTTGAGCCCCATGACGCCGTACGCGACGTGCACGCCGGCGCGCTCGAGCTGGCGGGCGAACCGCACGTTGCGGTCCTCGTCGAAGCGCGCGCGGATCTCGACCAGGCACGCGACCTGCTTGCCCGCTTCCGCGGCGCGGACGAGGTTCTCGATGAAGGGGGAATCGGGCGTGGTGCGGTAGAGCGTCTGCTTGATCGTGAGGACGTCGGGGTCGTTCGCCGCGGCGGCGATGAAGCGCTCGACGCTGGCGTTGAAGCTCTCGTATGGGTGGTGCAGGAGGATGTCCTGCTTGCGGAGCGTCGCGAAGAAGTTCGCGCTGCCGCGCTCGCCCGAGCCCACGCCCGCGAGGCGGGGCGGGATCACCGGCTTCCAAGGGCGGTGCTTGAGGTCGGGGCGGTCGACGTCCGCGATCTCGGCGAGGCCCAGGAGGTCAAGACCGCCGGGACGCTCGTACACGTCCTGCGGGTCGGCGTTGAGCTTGTCGAGAAGCCACCGGACGAAGGCCGGGTCGGCGCCCTCCTCGATCTCCAGGCGAGCGACACGGGCGAAGCGGCGTGCCTTGAGGTCGGCCTCGATCGACTGCAGCAAGTTGGCGGTGTCCAGGTCGTCCTTCTGGATGCCGGCGCTGCGCGTCACGCGGAAGGTCACGCGGTCGAGGATCGTCATGCCCGGGAAGAGCGTTCCCAGGTGCCCGCGGACGATGTCCTGGAGCGGGATGAAGCGGAAGGAGAGGAGTTCGCCCGCGCCGCGATCGGCCAGGCGCAGGAAGTGGCCCATGACGGTCGGGATCTTGACGCGCGCAAAGGCGGCCTCGTGGCCCCGGCCGTTGCGGTCGACGGCGAGGCCGGCGAGGTGCGCCGCGGCCATCGCCATCTGCGTCGACGCGTGGCCCACCGGGGGCTCGATCATGACGCCGAGGTTGTTGGAGAGGTTGGAAATGAAGGGGAAGCGGTGGGTCGGGTTCACGGCGAGCGGCGTGAGCGCCGGGAAGACGTGGCGCATGAACCAGTCGTCCGCCGCGCCCCGCTCCTTGGGCGAAAGCTCCGAGTAGCGTGTGATGGTGAGGCCGTTGCCGCCGAGGGCGGGGCGGAGCTCGCGCTCGAAGATACGGGCCTGCTCCTCGATCAACGCGCCGACCTCCTCGCGTACGTCGGCGAGGGCTTGGCGGGGCGTGCGGCCGTCCGGCCCGGGCAGGTTGACACCCAGCTGCACCTGCCGCTTGAGGAGACCGACGCGCTTCATGAAGAACTCGTCGAGGTTGCTCGTGAAGATGGCCATGAAGCGGGCCCGCTCGAGCAACGGGGTGCGCTCGTCGGCCGCCTGGGCGAGAACGCGCCGGTTGAACGCCAGCCACGACAGGTCCCGGTTGAAGTACCGGACGCCGGGGTGCTCGTCCAAGATCAGCGCTGGCGCGGTCCGTGCTTTCGTCATGGTCGTATCAGGATTATCGGGGCCGGGAGGGGGGAACGTGAGGACGCCGTGACGTCCCGTAATAACGGGGCGAATGGCGAGGAAAAGCGATCAGTGAACGGTGCATCCAAAGCGTCGGGCCGATCGCGGCGCGCCGATCAACTCGCGCCGATCAACGCGCGCCGGACGCTCCGACTTCCCGATGCTCGCTGATCGGGCGGGTGTCATCGGGGGCGAGCGTTAGCGCACCGTTCCACATGAGCGCAGCAAGGACGACCGCCAGCACGATGCGGTACCAGCCGAAGGGCGCGAGGCCACGCCGGTTGAGGAAGCCGACGAGCCACTTCACAGCGACGGCGGCGCTCGCCGCGGCGACGACGATACCGACGAGGATCGGCGCGACGCCGAGCGTGTCGACCATGCTGGGTGTGCCGGTGCGGTGCGCGTGCACGAGGTTCTTGACGAGCGTGTAGCCGGTCGCGGCGGTGAGCGTGAGAACGCCGAGGAGGAAGCTGAACTCCGCCGCGGCCCGGGCGGGGAGGCCCGCGATGAGCCCGCCGGTGATCGTCATCATGCTGCGGCTGGTGCCTGGCCAGAGGGAGAAGACCTGGAGCAGCCCCACGGTGAGTGCCTGCCGGGGCGTGACGTCGTACACGGTCTTGTTCGAGAGGGCGTGGTACTTCGGCGGGCCGAAGCGGCCGCGGCGCCGCATGTCGAGAGCGATCATGAAGACGCCGCCGATGAAGAGCGCGGCGAGGACGGGCCCGGCGCGGAAGAGGCGCGCCTCGATCCAGTCATCGAGCAGCAGCCCGAGGACGGCCGCGGGCACGAAGGCGATGCCGAGGTTGATGAGGAGCGCGAAGCCGGCGTTGTCTTTGCCAAGCAGGCCCCTGACGATGCGGAGCGCGGTGGCGCGGTAGAGGCCGAGGACGGCGAGGATCGCGCCGCCCTGGATCACGATGCAGAAGGCGTCCACAGAGTGCTTGAGCTCGGGCGGGCGATCGAGACCGAGGATCCACGAGGTCAGGACGAGGTGGCCCGTCGACGAAATCGGGAGGTACTCGGTGATGCCCTCCACGAGGCCGAGCACGGCGGCCTGCGCGAGCGAGATAGCGTCGTCCGCGGGCATGGGTGGATCGGGCGACGCTCAGCAGACCGGCGCGGCGGCGAGTTCCTTCTCGTCCACGCGCTGGATGTTCGCGCCGAGCATCCGCAGGCGGTCCTCGAATCGCTCGTAGCCGCGGTCGAGGTGGTAGACGCGGTTAACGATGGTGGTCCCCTCGGCGGCGAGGCCGGCGAGGACGAGGCCTGCGCTGGCGCGGAGGTCGCTGGCCATGACGGGCGCGCCCTTGAGGCGGCGGACCCCGCTGATGACGACGGTGGCCCCGACGCGGTTGATCTTTGCGCCCATGCGGAGCAACTCGGCGACGTGGAGGAAGCGGTCGGGGAAGATGCGCTCGGTGACCACGCTGTTGCCGTCGGCGAGGCAGAGCATCGCAACGAGCTGGGCCTGGAGGTCGGTCGGGTAGCCGGGGTGAGGCTGGGTCGTGACCTCGACGGGCTTGATGACGCGCTCGCAGGTGACGCGGACGGTGCGGCGGAGGGGGTTCTCGCCGTCGCTGCCGCCTGCGCCCTCGCTGCTGCCGGTGATGGCGGAAAGAAGGCTCGCGCGGCCGCGAGCGAGGGCCGGGGCGAACTCGCCGGGGTGACTGTGACCGTTCGCGTGGCCGTTGTGCTTGCCGTTGGCCGCGCCCGCGCTCAGCGCGGCGACGCCGGAGACCGGGTCCACATGCACGCCGGCGGCTCGGAGGGTGTACGTGAGCGCGAGGAGCGCGTCCGTCGGGCAGTTCTCGATGATCAGGTCGCCGTTGGTCATGGCGGCGCCGATCATCAGCGTGCCGGCCTCGATGCGGTCGGCCATCACGGTGTAGTCCGCGCCGCTCAGCTCGCGCACGCCCTCGACAATGACGCGGGGCGAGCCCGCGCCGCGGACCTTGGCGCCCATGGTGTTGAGAAGCGTCGCGAGGTCGACGACCTCGGGCTCGCAGGCCGCGGACTCGATGACGGTCGTGCCGCGAGCGAGTGCGGCGGCGCACATGACGTTCGCCGTGCCGAGGACGGTGGAGCCGAAGGCGCCGCCCAGGAAGATGGTCGCGCCGACGAGGCCGCCCTGGGGCGCGCGGGCGATGATGTCGCCGTTCGTCTGCGTGATCTGAGCGCCGAGGGCCTCGAGGCCGCGGAGGTGCAGGTCGACGGGACGGTCGCCGATGGCGCACCCGCCGGGCATGCTGACGCGGGCATACCCACGCTTGGCGAGCATCGGGCCCAGCGTGCAGATGCTGGCCCGCATGGTGCGGACGATGTCGTAGCGGGCGTGGCTCTGGGTGGGGTCGGTCACGCGGAGGGAGAGAACGCCCCGGGCCGGCGGGGCGTCGACCTCCTCGCCGGCGGCGAGGTTGTCGCGGGTGACGCCCAGCTCGCCCAGCAGGCGGAGCATGTTGCCGATGTCGGCGAGGTTCGGGACGTCGCGGAGGACGACGGGCTCGTCCGTGAGAAGGCAGGCCGCGAGCATCGGCAGCGCCGCGTTTTTGCTCCCGTTCACGCGCACGCGCCCGTAGAGCCTGTTCCCGCCCTCGATGACGAATGAGTCCATGTGCAGCCCTTCCCTGAGCCGCGCCCCGACGGGGCGTCGATATCGATCCGTGGCGTCCCGGCGACGCCTTCGCCGGGTGACGGCGCGATGATAGCAGATCGGCATTTCGACCGCGCATTCCGCACAGGCTGTGCACACGGAGTACACAGCGCGGCCGCGGACGCTTCGGGTTCGAACGGTTGCCGGGGGCTCATTCGGATTGCACAGTGTTGTTGCACGCGGCGCACCCGCGGCACGGCGGGGTGAACAGCCCCGCCGTTCCGAAGATGTAGTTCCACGCCCGGGTTGGCCGCGTTGGCCGCCCGGGCGTTTTTCTTTCCGAGGGGGCTGGAAACCGGGGGCCGGGCGACGGGGAAGGAGGGGGGGTCGCCGCGGCGACAAGGGCCCGCCGGGATTGCGAACGGCGCATCTGTCACAGGCCTCCCCACCGCCCGAACTCCCCGAACAACTTCTCCAAGTTGCTTGCCATCCCCCGGCTGAATGTGATGGTGTGGAGCGAGGGTTCGTGCTCCGGTGTGCGGCGGCAGGCCCGAAAGCGGAAGGGAAAGCGAATGAACAACAATCGATTCGGACTCGCGCTGGCGGCGCTCGCGGGTGTCGCGTGCATCGCGAACGGGCAGCAGGCGAACAGGCCCCGGGGGACCCCTGAGCCGTCCGATCCATACGCGCACCTGCCGGCGAGCCTGCCGCTGACCGGCATCGTCCGGGACTTCGCGGAGCGCTCCGCGCCGGGCGGCCACACCGACTTCGAGCGCCAGCCGAGCGGCGGCTTCGGCCTGTACTACCAGATGGTGCAGGACACGCTCGACGCCGACCATAAGCCCGTCTTCCGCAGCACCGGGCGCAAGGTGACCACGCAGGCCCGCGACTCGCGCGGGCGGAACCGGCTGCAGCGCGAGTACATCGAGACGCGCTCGGGCGACACGAACGCGTCGATGGCCACGCAGAGCGGCGCGGTCGTGAGCGCCGACTCGCTCCGCCAGTGGTTCCGCGATATCCCCGGCGTGAACCTCTCCCGGCAGCTCGAGATCAACCTCGTGCGCCAGCCGAACTCCAACGTGTACGTCTTCGACGACCGCCAGGACCCAACGTACGCCAACCGGGGCGGGTTCTTCCCGATCAACGGCGAGCTGCTGGGCAATTCGTCGGGCGGCACGAAGAACTTCCACTTCACGTTCGAATTGCCGACGCAGTTCACGTACCAAGAAGGCGCGGGCCACGTCTTCACCTTCACCGGCGACGACGACGTCTGGGTGTACATCGACGGCAAGCTCGTGATCGACATCGGCGGCGTGCACGGCGCGACCAGCCAGACGATCGAGCTCGACCGCCTCGGCTGGCTCGAGAACGGCCAGACGTACGACCTGCGGTTCTTTTTCGCGGAGCGTCACCGCACGCAGTCCAACTTCCGGATCGAGACGACGCTTGTTCTCCGCAGCGTCGAGCCCCCCACGGTCAGCGGCATGTTCGACTGATCCCCCGAGCCTCTCCGCCGCACCGCGCAACGCCCGGGCATGACGCCCGGGCGTTGTCGTATCCTTGGGGCGTGCGGTTGTAGCTCAGTTGGATAGAGCAGCGGTTTCCTAAACCGCAGGTCGGCGGTTCGAATCCGCCCAACCGCGTTCTCCTCTTGCGTCCACCCCGGGGACCGGGTATGCTGCGGGCACGGGGCCGTTGCGGGCGACCGCACCCGCGCGAAGGAGGATCCATCAGCATGGCTCGACGCACCACGCACCGCAGCACGGCCGGGAAGAAGCTCTACGCAGTCCGCAGCGCCGACGGCTCGTTCAAGGACATCCAGACGTACGAGCGGGCGCACGGCATGGACATCAAGCGCAGCTCGAAGGCCGAGAAGAGCGCCAAAAAGAAGACGAAGAAGAAGGCCAAGAAGAAGGGCGCGAAGAAGGCGGGCCGCTCCCGCGGCGGTCGCTGAGCGTTTTCGGTCCTCCGACCGGCGAGGCGATCGGATTTCACGGCGGGCCCGCGATGCCTTCACGCAACACGGGCCCGTTTTGCTGCGCATCGGATGTTGCCGCGGCGCGACGGTGGGCGCACCCCACCCGCCCGGCGGCCCGCAGGACGCGGGTGATTGAGGTCGGCCCGCACGGGCACGGGCATTGCACCGGTGGTGTCGCCGTGTTCCGATTGACTGGAAAGATCCGGATGCTGATGGCGGGGTGCTGCTGCGCCCTGGCCTTCGGCGCGTGCTCCCGGACGGCGGTGCCGGTCGCGTCGCGGCCGATCAGCGGCGGCGACGGCGGCGCGAGCGCCGAGGTCGTGTTCAACTCCCCGATGCTCGCGCACGCCGACTTCGACTCGTCGTGGCGTGACGGCACCATCTCGCGGCGCGAGGAACTCACGCCGTACGAGCGGGCGGCGTGGCCGACGCGCACACGCCCGGACATCGGGCGCCCGCGCCGCATCTATCTCGACAACCGCCCGGAGACCTACCTCTTCTTCCGCGAGGAAGGGCGGCGGTACGAACACCGCGGCTATCACGGGCGGTGGTGACTTCGAGAAGGCGCCGGGGCACGAAGGCACAGAAGCACGAAGTGGAAGAATCGCGGGCGATCGATCGTCGCGTGCGCGATCACCATGCGCCGTTTGGTGCCGCGGTGACGCGCCGTGTGGCTCTGATCGGCGACGCTCGATAACGCGAAACTCGATGCCCGACGCGCTGATCCGCTGGTTTTCCGCGGGTTCTGTGGCATCTTCTGGTCGTCGCGCGGCGTGGCGCGGCGGGCCGGACAACCACAGACATGAACGCATCGCGCACAG
>Ga0196964_10001939_pt1 | contig 10068 bp, 10 predicted proteins | sample S1_10metaG_FD_148615 | JGI IMG/M metagenome (GOLD analysis project Ga0196964, IMG submission 148615) | Soil microbial communities from Anza Borrego desert, Southern California, United States - S1_10 | ecosystem: Environmental > Terrestrial > Soil > Desert | place: USA: California | collected... | reverse complement strand
CGGCGACACGGCCCACCAGCCGATCCTGGCGCGGGTGGCGCGGGAGACCGGGGTGGACATCTCGATCCTCGCCGGGCGTGTCTCGCGCATCAAGGACACGCCGTACGGCCAGATGACCGTGGCGCTCGCCGGCTCCGGCGCCGAGGCCGCGATCGCCGGCCTGCGCGCCGCCGGCGTCCGCGTCGAGGAGACGGCCTGATGGAAACCCTGCTGGCCAACGTCGATTGGGGCGACATCGCGCGCGCCACCGCCGAGACCCTCTGGATGCTCGGCTTCTCGCTGGTGCTGACGGTGCTGTTCGGGCTGCCGATCGGGGTGCTGCTCTACCTTACGGGCAAGGAGCGGCTGCTGGCCCAGCCGGTGGTCCACGGGCTGCTGTCGGCGGTGGTCAACCTGCTGCGCTCGGTGCCCTTCGTCATCCTGCTGATCGTCATGATCCCCTTCACCGTGGCGGTGGTCGGGACGTCGCTGGGCGTGGCCGGCGCCATCCCGCCGTTGGTGGCGGGGGCGGCGCCCTTCTTCGCCCGTCTGGTGGAGAGCGCCCTGCGCGAAGTCGACCGCGGCGTCATCGAGGCGACCCAGGCGATGGGCGCGACCACCGGCCAGACCGTCTTCCGCACCCTGCTGCCCGAGGCCCTGCCGGGCATACTGGCCGGGGTCACGGTCACCGCCGTGGCCCTGGTGTCCTACACCGCCATGGCGGGCGTGGTGGGCGCCGGCGGGCTCGGCGACCTGGCCATCCGCTTCGGCTACCAGCGCTTCCAGACCGACGTCATGGTCGTCACCGTGGCCCTCATGCTGGTGCTGGTCCAGGCCCTCCAGATCATCGGCGACCGCCTGGTCGCCCACTTCAGCCGCCGCTAACGGAGCCTCCCATGCTCGCCCCCAGCCGCCGCCTTCTCCTCGCCGCCGCCCTCGCAACGCTCGCCGCCTGCGCCCCGGCCAAGAGGGCGGACGAGGCCGACACCCTGGTGATCGCGGCCACCGCCGTGCCGCACGCCGAGATCCTGGAGTTCGTGAAGCCTCGGCTGGCCGCCGAGGGCGTCGAGCTCGAGATCCGCGTGTTCAACGACTACGTCCAGCCCAACCTGGTCGTCGACCAGCGCCAGGCCGACGCCAACTACTTCCAGACCGGCCCCTACCTGATGGACTTCAACCGCACCCGCGGCACCAAGCTGCAGATCGTTGCCGGGGTCCATGTCGAGCCCTTCGGGGCCTATTCGCGCCGGTGGAAGTCGATCGCCGACATCCCGCAGGGCGCGACCGTGGCCCTGCCCAACGACCCCTCGACCATCGGCCGGGCGCTGCTTTTGCTGCACTCCGCCGGGCTGATCACGGTCAAGGACCCGACCAACGCGCTCTCGACGCTCAAGGATATCACCGCCAACCCGAAGAACCTGAAGTTCCGCGAGCTGGAGGCGCCGGCGCTGCCGCGCGTGCTCGACCAGGTCGACCTGGCGCTGATCAACACCAACTACGCGCTCGACGCCAAGCTGAACCCGACGCGAGACGCCCTGGCCATCGAGTCCAAGGACAGCCCCTACGTGAACTTCCTGGTCGCCCGCGAGGACAACGCCGCCGACCCGCGCATCCTCAAGCTCGCCGCCGCCCTTCGCAGTCCCGAGGTGCGCCGGTTCATCGAGGAGAAGTACAAGGGCGCGGTGATCCCGGCCTTCTGACCGGTGCGCGAAACGGCTACGCTCGGCCCTCCGCGCATTGGAGGTCGACCATGAAGGCCGCCCTGACGTTCTCGCTCCTCGGGCTCGCCCTGGCGACGCCCGCCGTCGCCCAGCCCTCGCCGCAGCTCGAGGTGCGCTTCTGCCCGGACGCGGTGGCGCGGCCGTATCCGCTCGACAGCCTGCGCAGCGCACAGGGTCTGCTGCTGCAGAACGTGGCCGTGGTGAACCGCGGCGAGCCGGTGAAGGTCGAGGCCATCGAGATCGAGCTGCTGCGGGCCGGCGAGCCCATCGACAGCCGGCTGCTGACCGGCGCCGGCCTGGGCGGCGCGGTGAAGCAGGCGCAGGCGGCCAAGGCCGGCGGAACCTTCGAGGCGGCCGCCTTCCAGTTCTGCGACGGGCGGCTGCTGGCCGGCGCGGCCCTGACCGACGACACCACGCTCGAGACCGGCGAGGCCATGCTGGTGATGCAGCAGGTGTTCGCCTGGAAGGGCGCGCGCGACGAGGCGCGGGTGACCGTGCGCGCGCTCGCCGCCGGTGACCGCCCCGTGGCGGGCCGCGCCAGCGTCAGGCTGGACGGGACGACGACCAAAACCGTGTTCCGCTGGCCGCTGTCGGGCGGCCCATGGCTGGTGGGCGCGGCGGCCAGCTTCCACACCCACCACCGCTGGGCCGTTCCCGAGGAGTTCGCGCTGGACATCGTCCGCCTCGGACCGGACGGGACCTCCCACCGCGGCGAAGGGGCGGCCCACGCCGACTTCTTCGCCTACGACGCGCCCGTGATGGCGGCGGCCGACGGCAAGGTGGTCCAGGTGGTCGCCGGCGCGACCGAGAACCCGCCGCTGCTGCGGCGGCCCGGCGAGAGCATGGAGTCCTACTACGGTCGCATCGGCGAGATGCAGGCGCGCAACATGGCCGGCGGCCTGCCCGGCCTCTCGGGCGACACGGTGGTCATCGACCACGGCGCCGGCGAGTTCTCGGTCTACGCCCACCTCAAGCCGGGCAGCATCGGGGTTCGCGTGGGTGAGACGGTCCGCGCGGGCCAGCCGATCGGCCGCCTGGGGTCGTCCGGCAACTCCACCGAGCCGCACCTGCACTTCCAGGTCTGCGACCGGCCCAGTCCCATCTCCTGCGCCGGGCTGATCCCGACGTGGGAGGGGATCGAGGTGCTCAACACCGACGGTCCCCGTCCGCTGCAGTCCGGCGACATCGTCACCGCCCCCGGACCGCGCTAGACCGGTCCGCCCGCCGTATCCGCCAGCCACGCGGCCTGCTCGGCCTGGCCGCGGGGAGAGTCGAGGAACCGGGTCCAGGCCTGCTGTTCGGTCCACACGGCGGCCAGCTCCCAGACGCAGAAGGTGGCGCGGTGGGGCGCGGTCTGGGGCCAGAGGTCGAAGCCCTCCATCTCGGCCCCGTTCTTGAACCAGACCGTCTCCCACATCTCGTTGGCGCCGCGCCAGGTCTGCACCAGGAGGAAGTAGAAGCCCTCGCCGCAGCGGTGGAGGATGACGAAGCCGAGTTCGCCGTCGAGGCCCATGCGGCCCTGGTCGCGAGCGAGTTGGGCCCGCGCCAGGTCGCGGGTTTCGGCCGGGACCGGCTGGTCGGCGGGCGCGATGTCGTACCACTTGAACACCACGCCCGGCAGCATCAGCGGCTCGCCCGGCGTGACCTGCTTGACGTAGTGGCGGTAGCTCTCGGGGACGTGCTTCAGGGCGACCGGCGTCATGCTGCGGCCCGCCGGAAGGTCATCACCCAGTTGGTCTCCCAGGTCCTGCCGCCGTCGAGCGAGAACGCCTGCTCCCACTGCGGCTCGGCGGTGTCGGTCTTCGACCACACGTAGCGCTGGCGGATGGGGCGGCCGTCGTCGACGTCGTCGCCCTCGAGCACGCAGCCGGGACCGTCGAAGCGGCCGCGGACCGGCGGGGCCAGCACGCCGTCGCGGTCCGAGGCCCAGTACACGGACCACTCGCCCGTGGCCGGCTCGTAGAGGCGCAGGGCCATGCCCCTGTCGCCGCCGCGGCCGGCGAAGCAGTGCTCCTCGACGTTGGCCATGCCGCCGAGGCGCGGCTCGCAGTAGGCGGTCCCCTCGTACGTGCGCCACGCGTCGCTGCCGACGTGGCGCGCCTTCAGCTGGCGGTGGCCGACGACCCAGTGGCCGTGCAGGAAGTCGAAGGCGTTGCGGCCTTCCGGTTCGGAAGGCGGATCGACGGCGGCGAGGGTCATGCGGGTCTCCGGTCTGGGCCCCCGTGTTAGCAGCGCCTGTGGCCATTGCCTGGCAGCAGCCGACGCCTCACGAAAGCTGAAGCCCGGTCCGAATCGCCGCAAGCACGGCTACGCAGCCGGGGAGGGCGCCATGGATCCCGTCGACACCATCACCGAAACCGCCGAGGCCGAAAGCGCGGGCGAGGCCAACGACCGCTTCCGCAACCGGGTGGCGGTGTTCATCGCCGCGCTGGCCGCGGTGCTGGCCCTGGGCGGCCTGGGCGGCGGCAACGCCACCGACGACATGATCCGCTCCAACATACTGGCCAGCGACACCTGGGCCTTCTTCCAGGCCAAGAACGTGCGCCAGACCGCCTACCAGATCGCCGCCGACGAGCTGCGCCGCGAGATCGGATCGGGCGGCCTGAGCGGCGAGGCGAAGGCCGCCGCCGAGAGGACCCTGGCCGACTACGAGGCCCGGATCGCGCGCTACGACGACGAGCCGGACGCCGACAATCCCAACGATCCGACGGCCGGCGAGGGCAAGAAGCAGCTCGCGGCGAGGGCCGAGGCGATGGAGAAGGCGCGCGAGGCAGCCGAGGCGCGCGACGGAAACTTCGACCTCGCCGAGGTCTTCCTGCAGCTGGCCATCGTGTTGGCCTCGGTCTCGATCCTGGCCCTGTCGCGGCCGGTGCTGATCGTCTCCGCCGTGGCCGGGGGCCTCGGCCTGCTGCTGACCCTGAACGGTTTCCTGCTGCTCGCCCCGCTTCCCATCTGACGCGGCCAAGCCACGAAGCGAACGCGGGTTTTCGTCAAAGCGTAATATTCCAGCCATCATTCCGCCGCGCCCGCCGCCGATATCCCGCCGGCGCGGCCGCCCCGCCGCGCCACGGAATGTCTGGATCGGTGGTTCCTCCCCGCCGCCCGGACCAAAGGGCGGTCCGTTCCTCCCGGGCCGCCCTTTTTCGCGTCCGGAACAATGCGCCAAGCCTCCGGTTTCGTTTCGAAAGACGAAAGGAAGGCGCATGGCCAACCGCAACACCGAGAACGAAACCGCCCGCTCGGGCAACACCGTCACCGACCGCCAGCCGGCCCAGGACGGGGCGCACGCCACGCGCGGACGCGAGCCCGGCGCCTACGCCGCGCCCGACTACCGCGACGCCAGCGTCGCCGCGCCGGCCGCGGGCGAGGTGGGCGACTTCTACGACGAGGGCGACCCCTCCGGCGGAGCCCAGCAGGGCCGCAGCCGCACCAACGCGCCCTTCATGAAGGACGAGCTCGGCCAGGGACCCAAGACCAAGGCCCGCACCCGCGAGATCCTGCAGTCCGGCCGCCCGGCTCCGCGCCGGTAGGCGCCCATCCGCCGCAGCGACGCCGCTTGGCGCGGGCCGCCGGGCGCCGTAGCTGTGCGCCATGAACCCAGTCCGCTTCTCCCGCCGCGCCGTCCTGCTCGGCTCCGCCGCGGCGGCCCTCGCCGGTCCGGCGCTGGCCCAGTCCGACGCCTCCGAGCGGCTCCGCCGCCTGTTCGCCCGCAGCGACGAGGCCGAGCTCCGCCGCAACCCGCTGAGCGCGCTGTCGCGCGGGGACATGCGCTACGCCGGCAAGCTGGGCGACCTCTTCACCGACAGCCACGACGCCGCCGGGCGGCACAACGCGCTGCGGGACCTGAACGACCTCTCGAAGATCGATCGTTCGGCCCTGAGCCCCGACGAACAGGTCGCCTACGACGTCTTCAAGTGGCAGCGCGACCTCGACCGGCGGGCGCTGTCCGGCGCCTTGCTGCGCGCCGACCGGGCCATGGCCGTCAACCATTTCTACGGCGTGCACGCGAGCTTCGCCCAGCTCAGCTCCGGCCAGGGCTCGGCGCCGTTCAAGACGCTCGGGGACTACGAGAACGGCCTGAAGCGCCTTCGCGCCATGCCGGCCGTCTTCGACCGCGTCGGCAAGCGGCTGAGGCGCGGCGCGCGCGAGGGCATGGTGCTGCCCAGGGTGATCGTCAACAACGTCGTCGAGCAGCTCGACGCGATGGTCGGGCCGGGCGTCGAGGCTTCGGCCTTCTACACGCCCATCAAGGCCTTTCCGGCCGACGTCGCGCCCGTCGACCGGACGCGGCTGGCGGCGGCCTACGGCAAGGTCATCGGCGAGAGGCTGCTGCCGGCGCTGGCCCGACTGCGAGACTACATGCGCGGCGAGTACCTGCCGCAGGCGCGCGACACCGTCGGCCTGCTGCATATGAAAGGCGGCCCCGAGCTCTACCGTTTCCTGGTCGAGGCGCAGACCACCACGCCGATGGACCCGGAGGAGGTCCACCAGCTCGGCCTGTCGGAGGTGGCGCGCATCCAGGGCGAGATCCGCACGGTGATGACCAAGGTGGGCTTCAGGGGCACGCTGCTGGAGTTCTTCGACCACATCCGCACCGACCCGAAGTTCAAGCCGACCTCAAAGCAGCAGATGATCGACGGCTTCACCGCCATCGGCGCGCGCGTGGCCCCGAACCTGCCCAGGCTGTTCGGCCACCTGCCCAGGACGCGGCTGGAGATCCGGCCGACGCCGGAGCTGACCGAGAAGGGCGCGGCGCGCGGCTCCTACGATTCCGGCACGCCGGACGGCTCGCGGCCCGGCGTCTTCTACTTCAACACCTACGACCTGCCCTCGCGCTCGATCCCGACCATGGAGACGCTGTACCTGCACGAGGGCGCGCCGGGTCACCACTTCCAGATCAGCCTGGCGCAGGAGAACGAGGCGCTGCCGGCCTTCATGCGCTTCGGCGGCAACGGCGCCTTCGTCGAGGGCTGGGGTCTCTACGCCGAGAGCCTGGGGCCCGAGCTCGGCATGTTCACCGACCCCTACCAGTACTTCGGCTACCTCGACTCCGAGCTGTTCCGCGCCATCCGCCTGGTGGTCGACTCGGGCATCCACGCCAAGGGTTGGACCCGCGAGCAGTCGATCGACTACATCCTGGCCAACTCCTCGCGCGGCCGCTCCAACGCCACGGCCGAGACCGAGCGCTACATCGCCATCCCGGGCCAGGCGCTCAGCTACAAGATCGGCCAGCTCAAGATCCGCGCCGCGCGCGTCCGCGCCGAGCAGGCGCTGGGGCCGAAGTTCGACGTGCGCGAGTTCCACGACCAGGTGCTGATGACCGGCGCCCTGCCGCTCGAGGTGCTGGACGCCAAGATCGACCGCTGGATCGCCTCCAAGGCATGAGTGACATGAAGCTGAAAATCGCCGCCGCCGCCGCGGCCCTCCTCGCCGTCGCCCTGCCCGCCGCCGCGGGCGAGGGCATGTGGACCTTCGACGCCTTCCCGATCGAGCGGGTGAACCGGACGCTGGGCACGAAGATCGACCAGGCCTGGCTCGACCGCCTGCGCAGCGCCGCCGTGCGCATCCCGGGCTGCTCGGCCTCCCTGGTGTCCCCGGACGGGCTGGTGCTGACCAACCACCACTGCGTCGCCTCCTGCGCCCAGGACCTGTCGACGCCGGAGCAGGACTACCTGAAGAACGGCTTCATGCCCGCGACCCGCGCCGAGGAACGCCAGTGCCCCGGCGCCACGGCCGAGATCCTGGTCGAGATCACCGACGTCACCGCGCGCGTGAAGGCGGCCGCCGAGGGCAAGACCGGCAAGGCCTTCACCCAGGCCCGCGACGCCGAGATGGCCGCGGTCGAAAAGGAAGTCTGCAAGGACGACCGGACGCTGCGCTGCCAGGTGGTCAACCTCTACCGCGGCGGCCAGTTCAAGCTCTACCGCTACCGCCGCTACACGGACGTTCGCCTGGCCTTCGCGCCCGAGGGCCGCGCGGCCTCGTTCGGCGGCGACCCGGACAACTTCAACTTCCCACGCTACGCGCTCGATTTCGGCTTCCTGCGCATCTACGAGAACGGCAAGCCGATCCGCTCGCCGGCCTTCCTGAGGTGGAACCCCAACCCGCCGACGGCGGGCGAGCCGGTGTTCATCGCCGGCAACGCCGGCTCGACCCAGCGGCTGCTGACCATGGCCCAGCTGCAGACCGTCAAGGACATCGTCCTGCCGCTCGACCAGCTGACGCGCGGCGAGATGCGCGGCCGGCTGATCCGCTTCATCGCCGAGAGCGAGCAGCACCGCTTCATCGGCCAGGACGCGCTCGACGGGCTGGAGAACAGCTTCAAGCGGGCGCGCGGGCAGATGCGCGCCCTGGCCGACGCGGCCTTCATGGCCGGCAAGGCGCGCGAGGAGGAGGAGCTGCGCCGCCGCGTCGCGGCCAACGCGGCGCTGGCCGCCGAGGTGGGCGATCCGTGGGCCGACATAGCGGCGGTACAGGACGACTACGCCGAGCTGTTCCCGGCCTGGTTCTTCCTGGAACAGCGGGCCGGCGGCGGCTCGGACCTCTACGCCATGGCCCGTTCCCTGGTGCGCGCCGCCCAGGAGCGGAACAAGCCGGCGGCCGAGCGGCTGCCCGAGTACTCGGACTCGCGGCTGGCGGTGCTGGAGAAGAACCTGCTCGACTCCTTCCCGGTCTATCCGGAGCTGAACCAGCTGCAGCTCGAATGGTGGCTGTCGAAGACGCGCGAGCACCTGACCGCCGACGACCCGCGGGTGAAGGCCCTGCTCGGCCGCGAGTCGCCCGAGGCCCTGGCCGAGCGCCTGACCAGGGGGTCGAAGCTCGGCGACCCGGCGGTGCGCAAGGCCCTGTGGGAAGGCGGGCTGGCCGCGGTCGAGGGGTCGGACGACCCCCTGATCCGCTTCGTGCTCGCCACCGGCGGCGACGCCCGCGCGGTGCGCAGCCAGTGGGAGGAGCGGGTCGAGGGCCCGACCGACCGCGCCGCCGAACGGCTGGCGCGGGCGCGCTTCGAGGTCTACCGCGACACCGTCTATCCCGACGCCACCGGCACGCTGCGCCTGACCTGGGGCCGGGTCGAGGGCTGGGAGGCGGACGGCCGCAAGGTCGAGCCCTTCACCACCTTCGCCGGTCTGTTCGACCGCGCCACCGGCGCCGAGCCGTTCGTGCTGGCCCCCTCGATCGCGCGCAACCGGGCGCAGATCGATCCCGACATGGTGCTCGACATGGCGCTCTCCACCGACACCATCGGCGGCAGTTCGGGCTCCCCGGTCGTGAACGCCAGGGGCGAGCTGATCGGGGCCAACTTCGACTCCACCTTCCTCGGCCAGCGCAACGCCTTCGGCTACGACCCGCGCGTCAACCGCTCGGTGGCGGTGACCGCGGCGGCGATCACCGAGGCGCTGCGGAAGGCCTACGGACAGGAGCGCCTGCTGCGCGAACTGACCGGAAAGTAGGCTGGACGACTTGAATAATTTGCGGCTTGGCGCATCTTCGAGATCATGGCCAAGGCAACGACGAAGAGTGCGTCAAAGACCCCACGGATCGGGCGAAGCGCGGTGACCGGACGGTTCGTCCTACTGCCGGCGACGAAGTCCCGATCGATTTCGATCGACCGGGCCAAGGAGGTCGCCCGCGAGGTCGCCGGACGAAAGTCCTAACGCCTGGCTGACTCGGCAGACAACGTCTTCATCAACTGCCCGTTCGACGCGGCCTACCTTCCGTTGTTCGAAGGCTTGGTGTTCACGATCTTTGCCTGCGGATTCCGTCCGCGCTGTGCCCTCGAGATCGACGACGGCAGCCAGACTCGGATCGACAAGATCTACGACATCATCGGCGAAAGCCGATACGGCATCCACGACCTTTCGCGCACGGAATTGGACCAGGACAATAACTTGCCTCGGTTCAATATGCCGATGGAACTGGGAATCTTCCTCGGCGCGAAGCGGTACGGCGACGACGAACAGAAGACCAAACGCTGCCTGATCCTGGATATCGAGCGCTACCGATTCCAGCGCTTCATCTCGGACATCGCGGGCATGGATATTCGCGCCCATGGCGGAGATGCAGAACAAGTGGTGCGTAGGGTCCGCGACTGGCTGGCGAATGTTTCCCGCCGCAAGCTGCCGGGGCCGGCCCTGTTGGTCGGCGCCTGGACAGCCTTTCTCCACGACAAACCGGTAATGGCGGAGCTTGCGGGCCTGGAGGCGGACGACATTCCGTTCGCCGACCTCGAGGCCTTGATTGTCGGCTGGCTGGCAAAGTGACAGGTTACCGATTGCAGCCGCTCTGGAACCAGGGCTGGCTGCTGTTGACCCTGGCGTCGCTGTTCTGGGCGGGGAACTCGATCGTCGGGCGGGCGGTCAACGAGACC
>Ga0196964_10001938_pt1 | contig 10068 bp, 12 predicted proteins | sample S1_10metaG_FD_148615 | JGI IMG/M metagenome (GOLD analysis project Ga0196964, IMG submission 148615) | Soil microbial communities from Anza Borrego desert, Southern California, United States - S1_10 | ecosystem: Environmental > Terrestrial > Soil > Desert | place: USA: California | collected... | reverse complement strand
GCGCGAGTTTCTGTTTCCGGCGGCGGCCATGCACGAGGGATTCCATGACCGGCTGATGCGCGAGATCGTGGTCGAGACGATCGCGGCGGAAGGGTTGGGCGACTGATGGCCGCCGACCGTGCCGCGATGATCATCCGGATCGCCGCGAATCTGACGGAACTCAAGGCCAATCTGGCCGAGGGGAAGAATCAGATCGAGACGACGACGCAGGCGATGCAGAAGCTCGCCACGTCGTTTCAGGGCGATCGGTTGATCCAGTCAGCGCACAACGTCGTCGCCGCGGTGCATCAGATCGGCGGGGCGTCCAAGCTCACCGAAGCGGAGATGGCGCGCGTCAACAGCACCCTGACGCGGGCGATCGAGAAATACACCGTCCTCGGCAAGGAAGCGCCGCAGGCGATGCGGGACCTCGCCGAGCAGACGCGACGGACGCAGACACCCGGTCAGCAGCTCAATGACTGGCTCGGCAAGGCGAACAACCTCCTCGGTCTCTTCGGCGCGGCGATCAGTGCGGGCGCGATCGTGAGCTTCGGGCGGCAGGTGCTCGAGGCCGGTGATCGGATACAGAAGATGGCCGATCAAACCGGCCTCTCAACCGACGAAGTCCAAAAGCTCGAGTACGTCGCCAAGCAGTCCGGCACGGCGATGACGAGCCTGGTTAGCGCGATGCAGAACGTGCAGCAGCGTCTGGGCTCCGGGGATGAGGGCATGCTCGGCGGCCTGCGTCGCCTCAACATCAACCTCTTCGAGTTCAAGCAACTGAGTGCCTATGAGCAGATGACGCTGCTCGCGGATCGGGTGCGGGACATCAAAGATCCGACCGAGCAGGCGGCGATCGCAGCGGAACTCTTCGGACGGAACTGGAAGGAGATCCTACCAGCCATCAAAGCCGGCATGAAGGAACTTGGGGAAGAAGCGCCGCGCATGTCGAAAGAGGCGGTGGCCGCGCTCGATAAGGTGGGCGACGCGCTATCGAGGAAAGTCGGCCACATGGTCGTGTTTGCCGCTGAATCCTACCGAGTGCTTCAGTCAATCAACACGCTCGGCGGCACGTTCAAGGATTACAACGAGGTCTTGAAGGAAGAGCGCGACGCCATGAAGAAGGCGACCGATACAGCCAAAGAGTTTCACGCCGATGGCCTGAAGCCTCTGGAGGATCGCCTCTTTCCGATTGCCGAAGCCACGCGCTACCTGACCGAAGAGACCAACCGCCAGAAGAAGGCGGCCGACGAAGCAGCGAAGGCGGCGAAGAAGCTGGCGGATGAGACACGGGCGTGGCACGACTCCGTGCAACGCGCGACGATCGCGGCCAATCTCAGCGTGTTCGCGCTGAACCGGCTGGGGACCACGCTCCCGAACGTCACGTCCTCGGTGGGTGAGTCCTTCGAGTCCTTCCGTGATTGGGTGCCTGAGCTCGAAGGTGCGACGGGCAACGTTGAGGATCTGCAGCGCGAAGGCCGGTTCCTTGCGGCGGCGCTCGTCACGCTGAAAGACACCCTGATCCCGATGCCGGGGTTGATGTCGGACTTTGGCGACGAGACTGGGGACGCTGGCGAGAAGGCCAAGAAGATGGTCGACAGCGTGGACTTGGTCGTCGCCGGGTTCGCGCGTCTGTCTCAAATCAAGGGCGGATTAGGCGAGATCGGTGAGGCGGCAGGGTCCGTGTTTGGGGCTGTCAAGCTGATCGATGTCTCACTGGAAGGCTTCGCTGGTAAGGATTGGCAGGGCAAGACGGCTGGTCTCGTGGCCGCCTTTGCCGCCATCAGTGAAGCGGCCGATCAGGCCAATGCGGCAGTCGGAATCACGGCCTCCGTTGTCACGGGTGCCATTGCTGGTGGTCCAGCCGGTGCTGCGACCGGTGCCGTGATCGGCACGTATAACGCGTTCCAGAGCAACGAACAATCTGACGATGACGCGAAAGCTCGCCTGAAACAGTTCGTCTCAGGCTTCGCCAATGACACGACGATCGGTTCTGCGGACCGCATGCGTGAGGGCATGGCGGAGCTTCGGCGTCTCGCGGATGAAGCGGGGATCTCACTCAAAGCGCTCTTCACGGCACACAACGCGGAGGAGTTGAACGAGGCACTCGAGGAAGTGAACCGTGGTCTCGGCGTGCATCAAATGTCGATGGACGCCGTCAACGAGGCCGCGGAGAAATACGGCCTCACTATCGAAGAGATGGGCACCAAGTGGGCGGCGCAGGAACTCGACAAGAAGGCGCAGGGGCTCTATCAGGACTGGATGCTGCTGACCGGCGCCGGGGCCGATGTCGCGGCGGTGGCCACGAAGATGGGGCCGGCGGTCTCCGACTTCGTCAATCAGTCCATCCGTGCCGGGGTCGAAATCCCCGCGTCGATGAAGCCGATCATCGACGAGATGCTGGCGCAGGGCTCACTCCTCGATGAGAACGGCAACAAGTTCGCCAGCGCGGAAGAGGCCGGCATCACCTACTCCGAGACGATGACGCAAGGCTTTACCCGTGTCGTCGACGTGGTCGAGCGGATGATCGAAGCCATTGGCCGCGCCCTCGGCATCACGATCGAAGCGAACGATCAGACGCAACAGAGCAATCAGCAGACCGCGCAGTCATTCCAGAACACCGCCGACACGATCGAGAACAGCGCGCAGCAGGCCGCCGACACGATGACGACCGTGTTCACGGGCGAGGTGCCCGACGCGCTCGATGTCGCCTGGACGGAGCTGCAGCGCACCTTCGGGGACGACATGGTCACGATGGTGGACGCGTCCACGAGTGCCGTGTCGGAGAAGTTCAGCCAGACGTTTGAGGGCGAGGTCGTCGGCGCGATTGGGCGCTCCGTCGAGCAGTTGGACCTGCTGCGGATGCAGATCGAGACCCTGCCGGATGGGGAGTTTGAGATCCACGCCTCGTTCGGCGGGATGCCGGACATGACCATTACGCCGATGGCGGATGGCGGCATGGGCACCGTCACGAAGCCGACCCTGTTCCTCGCAGGTGAGGCCGGCCGGGAAGAGTTCGCGTTCTCCGGCGCCGGAAAGTCCTTCGGCGGTCAAAGCATCGATGTCTCCGGCATCGAGCGGAAGCTCGATCGGTTGCTGCGGCTGATCCCGGATGAGGTCGGTCGGGCGGTCGGGTTCCATGTTGCGGTCGGGAGGCGCCGGTAAATGCCGGTCTCTCCGTCCGCCTCGATCTCGCCGTCCTCGTCGCCCAGTCCGACCCGCTCGGCGTCGGCGTCCGTGTCTCCGTCGGCGTCGATCTCAGCGTCTCGCTCGGCGTCCGCGTCGACAAGTCCGTCAAGCAGTCGGAGCCCTTCAGTCAGTGCGTCCAGTTCGGCGAGTCCTTCGCGGTCGCCCTCGGTCTCGGCCTCGAGCAGCGCCAGTCCTTCGCGGTCTCCGTCGAGCAGCCGGAGCCCCTCGGTCTCGGCCTCGGCGTCGGCCTCACCGTCGAGGAGTCCGTCGACCTCGCTCAGTCCGTCCGTGTCGGCGTCGAGTTCCGCGAGTCGGTCGGCATCCGCGTCGCGCAGCCCAAGCGCGTCGGCGAGTCCGACGATCGCCGGTCCTGATGGCTTGTACCTGGAGATGCAGTTTGAGGATGAGCCAGGCGTCTGGCAGGTCATGAACTCTGAGATGCAAGGCACGGAGCCGTTTACGTGGCGGCGAGGGATGACTGGCGGCGGGCCACACGACCGGATCGCCGCGGTCGGCACGTGTGAATTCACGCTGAAGAACGGCCCGACGGCAGACGATCCTGATCGCGCCTTCGGCCACTACTCGCCGAATCACGCTGACGTGCGGAGCGGGTTTAACTACGGCATTCCCGTCCGGGTGGTGTATGTGCTCGGCGGAGTCGAGTATCCGCTCTGGACGGGCAAGCTGCGATCGGCGCTCCCAGAGGCGGGTCAGTATCGCTCGAGACTCGTGCACTGCGTGGCCGTCGATGCGATGGCTGATCTTGCGGAAACAGATGTCCGGTCGATCGCGCCGCAGATCAACAAGACGGAGAACCAACTGATCGCGGCGGTCATTGCGGCGATGCCGGCCGCGTCTCGCCCGCATGTCAACTATGACGCGAGCCTCGACACCTACCCGTATGCCTTGGATGATGCCTCCAGCAACGTCAAGGCGCTGTCGCTGATCGCGGCCGTTGTGCAAAGCGCGCGCGCCTTTGTCTATCCACAGGGCAACGGGGACCTTCGCGTTGAGAACCGCCACGCGCGGGCGATGCTGCCGGCCGTCGGGCTCGTCGATGACAGCATCCTTACGGTCGAGTGCCAAGTGCCGTCGGATCTCTCCGATGTCTATAACCGCGTCCGCGTGATCACGCATCCGCGACGGATTGACGCGGCGGCGACGACCGTGCTGTACGCCGTCGACAACGTGATCGCCGTCGCGCCTGGTGAGACTGTGGATGTGTGGGGCGACTACGTCGACCCGACCAATAGCCAGAAGCTGATCGGCGGTACCGATCAAGTCACGCCGATCGTGGAGAACACCGACTATGACGCGAACACGCAAGAGAACGGCGGCGGTGCGGATGTCTCTGCGGATCTGAGCATCGTCACGAACCAGTTCGCCGCCTCGGTCAACTTCGAGGTCACGAACAACGGCGCGTCGACTGCGTATCTCGTGAACAGCAGCGGGGCGCCGAAGCTGCAGATCCGCGGGAAGGGCATTTACGACGAATCCCCACAGTCCTTCGAGGCAACGTCCGCCCAGTCCTATGGCGAGCGTCTCCTCGAAATCGACCTGCCGTACCAGGACGATGTGCAGACCGCGGCCGACCTCGCGCAGTTCGAGCTCCTGAATTATCAGCAGGTGGCCGACCGTATCGATCGCGTGACGTTCGGCGTCTTCGGTAACGCGGAGCTCTTGGCGGGCGTGGTGGCGACGGACATTGGCACGATTGCCCTGTTTACCGAGACCATGACCGGATTGTCGCTGGTGCACGGAGCCATTCAAGGGATCGAGATGTCCGCGACGCCGAGAAATCAACTCACCGTGTCATACGTCCTGGCACCACGTGTCGCCACATCGGCGCTGGTACTCGATGATCCGGTCTACGGCGTGCTCGACGCCGGCGAGGCCGCGCTGGGGTACGCGTAAATGGTGTCCTTCCTCTACGGCCCACGCGAACAGCACCGCGTCAACAGCGTCGAGAAGTATCTGAAGGCGCATCGCACCGCCATCGCGAAGAAGCAGCATTACGGGTCGCAGTTCGTCGTGCACGACGAGCACGCGCCGATCGCCGCACAGATCCGCGGAAATGCTTGGGTGATCCAGTGCGAATGCGGCGCTGGGAATGCGACCGATCCGCAGTGGCAGATCGCCTGTTGCTTTGCCTGCGGGGCCGTGCATCGGCAGGTGGTGTTCCCGAAGGACGCGGCGGCGATCGAGAAGGTCCTGCTCGAGCGCCCGAAGGTGCAGAACCGGCACTGGATGCCTGGGGAAACCGTGGACGACTTGATCGCCGAGAACGTGGCGCACGGCGTGCGGAGGATGCGCTGATGGCGTGGACGGCTCCGAATCTCTGGGTGGCGGGCGCGGTGTTGACCGCGGCACAGATGAACACCTACGTCAGCGACAACGATAGCGCGCTCCGTGCGGGCGGGTTGGCGATCGCGTCGCAGGCGGCCAATGACTTCATTTACGCGTCGTCGGCCTCGCAGCTCGCGCGGCTGGCGGCGTCTGACGGCAAGGTGCCGAAGTACACGACGAGCGGCGGCTGGGCGATGGCTGGCCTGCAACTGGAGTTGATTGTCGCGAGTAGCGGCACGGACACAAACGCAGCGGCGACGAACGTGCTGACCTTCACGCCCGCCAGTTTAACAGCGAAGGACCGGCTGTTGATTTTCGCGACGGTCGAGTCCCTCAGTCAGGCGACGACGAAGCCGGTCATCTACAACAACACGGACGGCGTTGAGGTGATCCGGCTCTCGTTCGATGGCGGGTCTGGTGACATCTCGGCGGGCGCTGGCAAGATGGGCAGTGTGGAGGTCCAGCAGTTTCAGAGTGCGGCGACGAAGATCGGTGCGGTGTCGCGCATGTATACGGATGCGTCTCCTGGGAGTCGGCAAGACGGATCGAACACGTCGACGTTTACGACGCCGTGGACCTCCAGTCCGCAGTTTGCCCTGCGGCATGGCGGAGTGACAGCCGGCGGGACCTTCGCCTGGTCCCTGTCCGCGTTCGTGGCGCGAGGGCAGTAAGACGAGGCGGCCCGGCGGCCTGCTGATGACAGAACCGCCGGACCTGGGCAAGACAGACCGCAGTGGACGCTGCGACCCATCGTTGCTTGATGTCAGGTATCGGGTCGCACCGACGGACCAAATAGGGGTAGGCAACGATGAGTGCAGAAGCCGTCTTTGTCGTGTCAGCCGTGGTCGGCACCATCCTGGCGATCGGGGGCTTGGTCTTTCAGGCCGGGCGCCTCTCGGCCCGCGTGGAATCCCTCGAGGTCTGGCGGCGCGACCTCACCGACGACCTCAAAGCCATCCGAGCGGAACTCGTCAACATCCGCGATGCGGTGCTCGCACGGCGGGGGTGATGTGTGGATACCGTCCGCCTCGCGGAGGAACTGCGGCGCGATGAAGGGCTGCGCCTCAAGCCCTATCGCGACACCGTCGGGAAGCTCACGCTCGGCTACGGGCGGAATCTCGATGACCGCGGCATCACGCGGGCGGAGGCGGAGATTCTGCTGATGGGCGACATCGCGGCCACGATTGCGGCGGTCGAACAGGCGCTGCCGTGGTTCCCGCGGCTCGATGGGGTCCGGCAGCGGGTGCTCGTCAACATGGCGTTCAACCTTGGGACGGCCGGTCTCTTGAAGTTCCGGCGGATGCTCGCGGCGTGCGAGCACGGGCGGTACGACGAGGCCGCGGATGAAATGCAGGCGTCGGTGTGGGCGCAGCAGGTGCCGACCCGCGCCGCGCGGCTGATCGCGATGATGCGAACGGGAGAGGTGCGATGAGGACGCGATTGTTGCTGGCGTTGGTGTTGGTGGTCCCGGCGTCCGCGTGGGCGCAGGACTGGTGCGTCGATGGGAAGGTCGACGCGCGGCGGTATTTCTTCCAGACGATTGGCCGCGTCGAAGGGCAGTCCGCCGCCGACTGGGAAACCGTGCTCCGCGTGTCCGGGTTGCAGGCGGGACCGAATCCCGGCGTGCGGCCGAATCGCGGCGTGCATCAGGGCATCAGCCAGCAGATCGGGGCGGCGGGGCCGCGCGGCCGGTTGATGCTGCCGACGGATGCGCCAGACGCGCTCGGCTACTACGCACGCGAGGCCGACATCCTTGCCGATGCGAACGGCGGCCTGTGCTGGCAAAACCCGGCGTTCTGCGTGTGGACGTGGAAGGAGAACCAGAGCCAGCCGCCCTACGCGCCGAATACGTGCGGGCTCCCGAACGTGCCGCCGCCGCCGACCATCCCGCCGCCGACGCCAGACCCCGTGCCGGTGCCCCCGCCGCCGGTGCTCACGGAGAAGGCGATTCTCGACGCGATCGAGCGCATCCACGCGGACCTAAGCGCGCAGCACCGGACGCTGGGCGAAAAGATCGACTCGCCGGGGTGGTTCGAGAAGGTCGTCAAGCATCCCGCGTTCACGGCGCTGGTCGGCGTCATGGGCGGGTATCTGGCGAAGCTCGGAATGGACTGATGCCGTCGAGTTTCAAGACCCCGCTCCGGCTCGAATACGTCGATGGCCGCGACTTCGTCGTGCTGGAGTCGTTCGAGTTCTGGAGCACTGTGGCCGACGATCGCACGTTCACGGTGCCGGCGGGGTTCGTCACGGACTTTGCGAGCGTCCCGCGCTTTCTCTGGTGGCTGTACTCGCCGCATGGACAGTACGGGAAAGCGGCCGTGGTGCATGACTACTGCTACCGCTCGCGCTGTGTCTCCCGCGCGATGGCCGATCGGGTGTTTCTCGAAGGCATGCAGGTGCTCGGCGTCTGGTGGCTGCGGCGGCGCCTGATGTGGCTGGCCGTGCGCGTCTTCGGGTGGCTGGCGTATCGGAAGGGGAGCGCTCAATGAGTGGGATCGATGCCGAAGTCCTCTGGCGCACGATTCACGCCGAAGAAGTGCAGGCGCGGCCGCCGTTCCGTGGGCCGCAGGGCGACGCGCGCCCGCCCGACTGGATCACCGTACCGACACCGCCGCGTAAGGAGTCACGCATGCGAACCGTGTTTCTGTGTGTACTGTTGTTGAGTCCCGCGCTCGCGTCCGCGCAGACGCCCCTCGGGATCATTTCGTATACCTGCGCCCCGACCTCGCCGAATGACTGCTCCGTCCTCGCGGCGAATACGCAGCCAATTGTGACCCCCCTCGCCAATGCCCAATGCAGCGGGCCGGGCGCGCAGCCGTTCACGCCCCTCCAGGGACCGGGCATCGTGCAGGACGGGCAGGAGATCATGCGCGTGCCGCATCCCACGCAGGCGAGTACGTGGTGCTACGTCAAGGTGCCGCTGGTGCCGGAGCAACCGCAGACGACGGGCGGGTACAAGTGGGCGGCGGCCTATCGGTACGACACCTGCCAGGCGGGCACGCCGTGCGATACCCCCCGCGCGCTGGCCGTGGACGAGAACGGGGCGGCGTTGTCTTTTACCGTGCCGGCCCTGACGGTCCCGACGCCCCAGGCTCCGGTGAGACCGCGCGTCGGGCGGCGCTGATCCGATGGCTGCGGTGCGTGTGGCTGCGCCGCTGCCGGTGAATCGGCACGTCGAGGATCTGCGGCGAGGCTTCGAGGATCTGGTCGAGGGCGCCTGTAACGAAATGCACGCGCTCGCCGAGCGGGTGATGCGGCTCGAATCCGAGCGCGACGAGCTCCGGCGCCAGCTCGTGACCCTCTTCGAGATCCGGCAATCGACGCTGACGGAAGCCTACGCACGCGGGCCGAATAAGGTGGTGTTCATCCCGCGTGGCGGCATCGCGTTGGTGGACATCGAGCGCGCGGCCCTCAAGGAAGCATTGCGGATGGCGGACGGGATTCAAAAAGACGCGGCGGCGTTGCTGCGGATCTCGCAGCGCGTGATGACGTACAAGATGCAGACATTGGGGATCCGCTCGCGGATCGAGGAAGAGATTGAGGAGCGTCATGGAGAAGCGGCGGCTCGTGAACATCATCCAGGCGGCGCGGCTGTGCGGGGTGAGCCGGCGGACGATCTACAACTGGCTGAAGACAGGGAAGATTGACCACGTTCGCACGGCGGGCGGGGCCGCTCGGCTCTACGTGGATCAACTGCTCCGCGACCCGGACATGGGCGCGCTGAGTCCCGCCGTGCTCGATGAAGTGGCGTGAGCGGTGGAGCCGTCGAATCTGACCAAGGCGGCGCACGCGATGGGCACGGCGACGCTCTGGTGTCCGTTCTGTGGCGCGTGCAATCGCCCGCGGGTCGATGGCCACGGCGAAGTGACCTATCTCGAGCGGCGGCAGGATGGCGAGGTGTTCTGCACGGTCTGCTCGAAGGTGTGGCAATGCGACTGTTCTACTGTGCGGTGAAGAACTGCCAAGTGCCTGCGGTGAATGGGAGTGCGCCGGGCAACATGTGCCCCACATGCCGCGGTGTCACCGTCTGGCGAACGGAGCCGTGGCCGCGGTATCCGTACGAGGTGACGTTCAACGATCGTCGATTTTTGCGAAGCCTTCGCATCAAGGCGGATGATGAGGCGATCGCAGTCGATTAGGAGCGTCGGCCGCCGACCGCTGGGAACTGGCGTGCCCCGCGTCAGATGCGGGTCGGTGGCCGACTTCCTAGTCTGTTTATCGCGGCAGTTCTAGAGTCTCGGCGAGATCCAGGCGGTCGGCACGCGTTAGCAGCGCGCGAAGATCGCTAGCTGTGGCCATCTGGCCATCGATACGGATTCGCCTCAGCCCACCGACGAACGGGCCTTCTCCTTCTGTCAGCGGGTGAATGGCCGCGCTGTGCATTACTTGTATGACTGCAACCTCGTGGCCGTCGATCACGTCGTTGAGTAATGTCTTTTCGTATTCGTTCACGGTGGCTCTCTCAGCGTCTGGCAGAAGCGCGATCGTGGAAGTGTTCTTTCAGCCCGCAGAGACCGACGACGACCACGTAGAGGCCAAGCGACGGCAGCCACG
>Ga0196964_10001937_pt1 | contig 10069 bp, 19 predicted proteins | sample S1_10metaG_FD_148615 | JGI IMG/M metagenome (GOLD analysis project Ga0196964, IMG submission 148615) | Soil microbial communities from Anza Borrego desert, Southern California, United States - S1_10 | ecosystem: Environmental > Terrestrial > Soil > Desert | place: USA: California | collected... | reverse complement strand
CCCTACGTAACCCCTACATGCTTTGCGGAGGAATGTTCGGATTAAAGGTTTATCGCCACCGGCTGTTTGAGAGCAACGTCTATATCTTCTTGCCGCCTCACCAGAAGCATGTTCAAAAGTGCCTAAATAAAGGCTATGTACCCAAAACCGAACACGACTTTGTAATCGTCACCGGCAAAGTAGGCGCGAATATCTTAGCTCAAAAAGCTATGGGTATTGATTGGATGTCCACTAGGCGGATTGAAGATCGCACAAGCGAGGCTTCGCAAGCTATTCCACCGGCCTACACCGAATACATAGGCTACCAGCTTATGCAGCACGTTATGGCGCACAAGGCAGAACACACCGAAGTCAGTTTGTTGGGGATGTGTGCATGAAGCTACTGAACTCGCGCGCCTTTGCTCTCGGTCTACTGCTTGGCCTGATTGTCGGTTATCTCGTGATGCGGCAACTGTTGAGCGAGAAACCCACGCCGCCAGATGGAAGCGAACCAAACGCGGCACTACCGCCGCTAGAAGTTATCCGACCAAAAAAGACCGCGTAGGGGAGGGGTTATGGGCTTTTGCAGTGGCACTCAGATATTCGATGACGTAGCCGATGAAATTCTCGATCAACGTTGGTTGCTGGAAGAAAACAAGCGATGGCTTCTCACGGTGCTCATGAAGTCGCTCTACAACCACGATTGGGACTGCGAATCGGATAGCAGGCACTACAAGCACCCTATCGTACAAAGTGTACTGCGAGAACTCAACCCTGATTGGTACGACGACTACGAACCAGAAGATGAGGACGGTGAATGATGGCAATCCACGAGACGCAATTTGAGGACGACCTACAGCATATCGCACAGGTTCGCAACACGACACAGATTACCCGCCGTGTGTTCGAGAACGAAGTCGCCAGCCATGTGAACGCGCTGGAAAGCAACCCGCTGCGTGCGGAACTGGCGATGCTGATCGACGCGCTCATGACGTTCGAGGAAGCGGTGAAACGGGAGATAAACAATCGTGTTGCAGCAGCCTAGACCGCAACCACTGAATCCGTACAGTCTCGCGCCGTACACAGGTGACGAAGATACAGAACGGTTTGAGCCGCTTACCAACGAACAGAGCGAACCGGAACACCTGTTAGCGCGGGTGGCAGATTGTCCGTGTGGGCTGCGGACGGTAGCGGGGGAAACGAACGAAGTGCAGAGGGAAGGGGATGGGGAAAAGTGAGAACCGTATTTGAGATGGCATTGGACTTGGAGCAACTAAACGCTGAACTGGCATACGCACAGCGCAACGGCGTACCAGAGGACGAAATCGCGCTACTGAAGGCTACCCGTAACGACCTGTCACGCGAGATACACCGCCGCCTATTCAAGACGGATGACACAATCCAATTAGATCGTGACCGCTTGCTCAAGACGGCACGGGTGGATGAGGTAGGGAAATCATGATGCTCCGCTTTGACCTAGAGGAACTACAACGCTGGTATGACGAACAACCCGCCGTTTTGCTGGTGAGTAAACGCGGGAAAGTGATCCGCATACCAGTAGCGTGTAAAGACGACATTGCGTGGCTCAAAGAGCGGTTGGGGTATGTAGAAGTTGACGAACCGGAATACGAGACGGATGAGGTGAGTAAATGACGACGAACAACAGCAAGGCTCTAACGATCATTGAGGAAGTCAAGTCCGACCCACAAGTGATCGTGATGCAGAACCGCTTGAATGAGGTTAAAGCCATTCATCAGGCGGTATTCCAGAAAGGCGTACACTACGGCGCTCCCTACAAAGGCGCTAAGAATGACACGCTGCTAAAGCCTGGGGCAACCTTCCTACAACAGAAGTACGGCCTACGTGCTATCCACGAACGGCTTGAAACCACTATTCACGTCGATACATCCGACCTGAGCAAATCCTACATCATTATCCAAGACCGCTGCCGTATCACGAATGAGGACGGCACGATTGAATACGCTCAGGCTGACGCGGCTTGTAGCACGTTTGAGGATAAATATGTCTATCGCGGTGGGGGAGATCGGACGTGTCCTGAATGCGGCAAGGCGTCAATCATGCGCAGCGGCTTCGCACCTCGCAATAACCCCAATGCTGAAAAGGGGTGGTACTGCAACCCTAAGAGCGGTGGTTGTGGTAAGAACTTCGATTATCAAACCTCCGCCATTACTGAGCAAACCGTTGAAAAGAAGTTGAATGAAAATCCACTCAACTTACTCGACACGGTGGTAGCGATGGCTCAGAAACGCGCCGAAGTCCGAGCCACGATTAAAGCGACTGGCGTAGATGCACTGTTCGCACCTGGGGACGGGGTAACGGTCAACTACTATGACGACGTGGTAGAAGCCGAAGTTGAGGAATTAGACCGCGAAACTGGCGAAATCAAAATCGTGAGCGGTTCGAAAACCATGCCGCAATCGCACCAGGGCGCGATTCTAGAGGATTTGAGGGCTTCTACACAAAATCATACACAAGCCACTAATGAGCGCAAAAACCCGTTTACGGGCAACGGCTCAACAGCAGGCCGTATTCCACCGCCAACGAAGGACATGAGCGATGTGTGGCCTTACGACTTCCAGGCGCTTATGAAGCACCCTGATTTAGTTGCTGCTATACCCACCAACCCACACCGCGCCAATGCGATCAACGAACAGCACAAACTCGGCAAGTTTGCCAACGCGCGCAACATTTCCGACGCTGTAAAAGTCGTGTTGGAACGTAACGAGCTACCGGAGGCGAGCTAGCCATGTCCCCACTCGCCAACACACTCCGCCTCCAACGCCTGCACATGGCCGCCGCCTACTCGCTGGCGAAGCTCACGCTCAACGAAATCCGGTGGCAGAAAACCCGCCGCCGGATCGAGGCTCGCAATACATTCGATTACCCGCGCCTGGACTGGATGGTTATCGCGCTACGGTTGACGCCTGAGATGGCTAAGAACGTGAGCCACACACACGGCGTTCAGATTGTGGTAGACGAGGCGGCGTAATGACGAAAGAACGCGAGAAAGAAATTCGCTACGCCATAGCAGACATGCGAATGCGTAAGAAGAAATTCAAGCTGATTGGCGAGCCTGAGTATACCGCCGCTGGTACGGTGCGGATTACTTTTCAGCCGTTGGGGATCAGCATGGACTCATTTACGAAGTGGTGGGATCACATTGGCAGGCCGCTATTCGTAGGCAGTGTGTACCGTGAGGGTAGGGGACGCGCGTGGGAGGCTGAGTGGAAATGACAAAGAACATCCAGATTGACGCCGAATTTAAGTCACTCATTCCGCCGCTCTCAGCAGACGAGTATCAGCAGCTTGAAGCCAATATCCTTGCAGAAGGGTGTCGGGACGCGCTCGTGGTGTGGGGGGTGGTACTGATTGACGGTCACAACCGTTACGAGATATGCAGTCGGCACGGAATACTGTTTAAAACAATTCAAAAGGATTTCGAGAGCCGTGAGGACGCGATGCTGTGGATGATACGTCACCAGCGCGGTCGCCGTAATCTCACGCCCTATAACAACGATGTAATCGCACTACGCGAGGCTGCGCTTTTAAAAGCTGTGGCTAAGAAACAACAAGGCGCACGTACTGACATTTCTTCAACATTGAAGGAAAGTCTTGAGCCGATCGATGCTTGGAAGGATGCCGCTAAAAGCAATAACACGTCCGTTGGTTCAATGCATAAAGTGGCGTTTGTTGAAGAAAAAGCGCCAGAGACAATTAAAGAGTCTGCCCGCAAAGGTGATCTTAGTAGAGACCGCGCCTATAAACTCACTCGCGCCTTAGAAGCCTCGCCTGAAGAACACCGCGTAAACATGGCTCGGTTGGCAGGGGATAACGAGGAAAAGGTACATATCCTCAACCGCCTCTACAAATCGCAAGGTAGCCCCGAAACCAACGGCACATTTGACGAAATTATGAGCACTGGTGGATTCCATTACGGCAAGGAAATGGAACAGTGGTGCAACTTCGGACAAGCACCGATTGAAGAAATCCGCAAGGCTTTAGACGAAATTGTGAAATACCACCGTCGCCTTAGCCTCGAAGTACGCCGAGCGGAAGCAGCAGAAACACCCCCGCCGACAGGGAAATACAAATGCATTGTTATTGACCCCCCCTGGCATGTTGAAAAGATTGATCGAGATGTGCGACCTAAGCAGGGACACGATCTTGATTATCCAACCATGACACTAGAAGAAATTGCAGCTTTGAATATCCCTGACTTGGCATTTGAGGACGGTTGCCACCTATACCTATGGACTACCCACCGTTATTTACCGGACGCATTAGAACTCGTCCGCAAGTGGGGATTTAACTACCAATGTCTGATGACATGGAACAAGCCAACAGGCATGACGCCTTACTCATGGATGTACAACACCGAACACGTGGTATTTGCGCGGCGTGGGTCACTCAACTTAACCCAACTCGGATTGAAGTTATCGTTTGATGCGCCTGTAGTTGGTCATTCAGTGAAACCGGATGTTTTCTATGAACGGGTGCGGCTGGCGAGTCCTGCCCCACGTCTTGAAATGTTTGCGCGCCGTGAAAGGGAAGGGTTTGAGGTGTGGGGTAATGAGATTAGACGTGCTGCGTGATTGGGGTTGGGCTGATGGCTATTTGCCAGAAGTCAAACGCTTACTGGCGCTGAATGCCATGAGCATTTTCAAGTTTGAGGTTGCAAGTTTTCAGGACGATGTAAAACGAGCGACGGACATGCTTGTTTCGGTTTCGGGAACAAAGGCGATTGCGGTTCGAATCCGATCCGATGGTTATTGGCAGCGGGATTTAACCCTGCGTGCTCAACGATCTAGCGGGATAACAACCGAACTAGAAAAGATCAAGGCGGGGAATGGGGATTATTACCTCTATGGTTGGGCTAAAGGTTTCGCCGTACCTGAATGGATGCTTGTGGATTTAGCCATGCTTCGAGGTAGTGGGTTGCTCAATCGACAATGGAAATCCATTCCGAACAAGGACGGTATCACGCGATTTATCGCTATCCCTCACACTGTCTTACGCGATTTTGGTTGCCTTGTATCGTTTGAAGTAAGTGGGAAAAGAAAGGCGGCATAGCATGAGCAACTTTCACCGACACCCGAACCTGATTATTGACGACATTCTGGAAGCGAAAGCACGCTTTGACGAGCGGTTTCTAATCGGACTACCACCGCTGTTCAGTCTCGACGCCGACCGCCTCAAAAAATTACAGCGCGTTTATTTCGCCTGGGAGCGATTGATTGCACGTCCGTTGTTAGAAGAACTCGAAGCGTCCGAACGGTGGACAGCTAATTGGAAACGAGGTGCAGCATGAACGAACAACAGTACCCCAACAAGTCCCGCGTGCTGATCGCCGCCGACACCTACGGCACGATCCTACTCTACGCGCCAACGGGAGCGCGCGCAGGCAGCTACTACGTAGACTGCGGCAAGATACCGGAGCGCGACGTACCGAAATGGCGCTGGTTTACGCAGACTGAACTCGACGCGCTCAACAAACCCGCGCTTGAGGTGTACCCGAAAGCGGTGTTCTTAGCGATTACCAGCATGTATCAGCAAGAGATTAAAGAGCGTGTGGAACGGAAGCGTATGCATCGCGCCTACGCCAACGCCGAACTGCTCGCCTACACGCCCGCGCTGGCGACGGTAGCGAGCGGGGAAGGGTTGGCGGCGGCGTGAAAGACGAGCTTGTCAATCCTGGCGACTATGCAGTTACACCCTGGACGCCTGTAGGGTTAGTGAAAGTAATCGCCTTGTCGCCGTCTGACGGCATTTATGACGAATCAGCATTAGTCGTCTACCTGCATGAACACTACGGTTATCCGGCGCTATCTACGGGTTGGTATCAACGGCATGAATTGAGGCGCGTTGATCCCGAAGTTGTTGAGATCATTGACGACTACTATCTGACGTTGATTAATGCTGTGAAATAGCCTACCGCTGCTAGACGCGGCCACCGCCTAGCACCACCAACGCGCTCCGGTCGGCGCGGCGGCGGGGGTTGGGTATATCGACTACTGAGGGAGAAATGAGCATGAACATAGAACTGAAGTTTGAACCGCGCGACATTTGGATAGGGGTTTACTGGAACTACCGCCGTTCCATTGAGAGCCGCGCCCGTTGGCTAGACGTGTATATCTGCCTTCTCCCCATGCTGCCTATTCATATCGAGTTTGCCTGGGGATGGAAACACCGCGACGGTGAATATGAGGCGTACTGTGCGCAGATGTGGGAACAACGCGCGATACCGATGGACTATCGAGAGTGGAAACACAACCGCGATAAGTACGGCGGGTAAGCAACGTTGGAATTTTATGAACGTTCGTTCGAGAACTGAGAGAAGAAAATGCTTTACTTGAGGGAAGAAATAGCTTATAATTATCGAAGCGATTTCACTAGGAGTCGCACACGAACCGAGAGTGCTGGTAACACCTCGGTCGTGCTAAACCGTAGCTACGAAGGAGCTAACGATCTATGACTCATTCTACTGATTCCCTGCCCAATAGTCAAGAAAATAACCCCTCAAAGCGCCCCGCCATTGGCGAGAAGTGCCTGCTATTAGGACGCGCCGTGAAAACATGGGTGCGCCTAAGTGGAAACCCCGACCGCCGTTACCCATTCAAAACAGTATTTCCCCGCGTTAAGTACGATCAACCGCGTGAGGCATACTACATTGGCTATCGCACGATACATGAAGGCGTGACCGATATAGATGTTGAGTATGGTGAGTACGGCACTATCCTTTCCAAGTCGGTCGTGTTTGAGCGTAAATCCTCATGGTGTATATGGCTGTTTATCTGGAACGACAAATCCAGCCCGTTTGAGGTATACCCGCAAGATGTAGTACGCCTACACGCCACAGCCAACCCGCACACCGCCGACGGCGAAAGCGAGGTGCAAGAATGAGCGAGATGGAACAACTCCAAGCACACAATGAGGAATTGATTGAGTTTATCGGGTGGCTTTCCTGGCAACATCAGTGTGTATTGACTATTGCGAAGGAAGCGGCAGATCAACTCCCTATTAACAATTCGTTCCAGAAACGTGTTGAAATCATGTGGGATGAGTGGGCAAAGTGCCGTATTCCCTGGGAGCACACCGCCGACGCGGACGGCAGCGGCGAGGGGGAGGTGAGCGGTGAGTAATTGGCGAGATATTGACACTTCCACGCCAGAGGGGTTGCATGAATTAAATAAAGTAATCGCGCAACGTCTATCGGACTCACTCTTAGTTTTCTTTGAAGTCGATAACGGACTTTCGGGAATCGAAATCCATAGTCACCGAATTGACCGAGATGAACCCTGGTTCGTTGTGCCTAACTATAGCACCGTAACCGATAACGCCTTGAAGTTGGTTCGTAACCTTCCTAAAGGATTTCAATTCCTGTTCCGAAACCGACCAAAAGGTTATTGGACGGCGGGTATCCAGTGCAAGTACGACAGCAGCAAGGACAGCTTTGCAAAATCTGAATCGCCTGCAATCGCTATTTGCCTTGCATGGTTGGGGCACGGTGATATTCAGGCGGTGCAAAAATGATAGCCCACAACATTACACCCGACTTCGGTAAACAGCGCGGGCTATCCGATAAGACCCTCTCGCTATTCAACTTACGTGTAAATGGCACGGGTTGGTTGTGGGATACCAGGCGGTCAAATGGCGGAATTGCTAGCCGCTGGAAGTCTTTCTATAGCACGAAAGACGCCGCACCGGACACTGAACAAAAAGGTTGGAAGAAATACGCATGGTATCCAGAAAAGCCAGCCGATGCGAATTACTTCTATCCCCCGTCAAAAAGTCTGATAGAAGCTATAGATCAGAATACAGGCGTTCTATGGGTTGTCGGTGGTGAAGTTGCCATGATGACCATGATGGAAGCGGGATGGTCAAATGTAACCGCGTTCTTTGGAGATACGAATGTCCCTGAAACGCTGGTAACTGATCTAAAAAAGATGAACGTCCGCACAGTCAAACTCGTGCCTGACCGAGACGAATCCGGCTTGGCCTACGCTATCCACATTCGAGACTTATTGGTTGACAGCGGCATAACCCTTATGGTCTATGCATTGCCTTATCCCGTTACGCCCAAGCACGGGAAAGACACAAATGACCTGTGGATTGAGAAGGGTTGTGACCGCATGGAATTCACAACCACGATTTACAACCTGCCTGAGTGGTCACTACCTGCTCCACAACCACCGCCAGTTTATGACTACGACGTTTCCAACTATCCCGATTCGGAACTACCACCTTCATTCGTCAGCGATATTGAGCGGATGTTGGATGTCTATCCGGTATACAACAGTGATGGATGGTCGCGCCGAAATGTAACCTGTCCATTTCATGACGACGTTCATGCATCAGCCACATGGAATCACACGAAGGCGATACTACGTTGCCATGCGGGTTGTCGTAAGTCTTACCTCGCAAAAGATGTAGGGGCTTTATTCGGGCTGGAACTGAAACACTACTATGATAGTGCCCCACTAATCGAAACCGCCCGCAATATCCCGACGGTGAAAGTAACCGATGAACCACCGTTAGAAATTGTGAAGCCGACCCAACGGCATAGTCCGCCCTTGTCCGAAGCTGCTCGCCTCAGTGACGATCAAATCCTGGAAGCGCAGAAGGGTAGGGTATGGCTCGATCAGTATGTGAAATGGGCTAAACAAGCTGGCCCGTTATCGCCTGACATCTTCTATGAGGCGTTGGGACTGTGGACGCTATCAATGGCAGCAACCCGCCGAATGAAAGTTACCATCGGCGCTGAGAACATTTTCCCAAACCTCTATGTGTTCATCGTGGCTACGACAACGGTCTACCGTAAGTCTACTGCCCTACATCTGGCAAATGACGTAATTGAGAAATCAAACCTCGAATTTCTCAAGATGCCCGAACGGTCTACACCCGAAGCTATGTTCGAATATCTGGCGGGTAAAACGCCTGCTAACTTTGAAAGCATGTCCGAACTTGACTCTCAGCATTGGGCAATGGGTAGAACCTTCGCAGCGCAGCGGGCAATCATGGAAGATGAGGCGAGCGGTCTACTCAGTGAGATGAAAAAAGATTACATGGCGGGATTGTCTGAACTCTTGTTAAAGGGTTATGACGGTCAAGGCACGTTACGTAAGCTGCTGAAATCACAAGGCCAAATCACCATTCGGGATATGTGCCTGACGTTCTTAGGCGCTACAACTCCCGTTGAATGGGCGCGGCGTATGACAAATGAAGAACGCCAAAACGGGTTTGTAGCTCGGTTCGCAATCATCACGCCCGAAACCCCGCCCGTATACATGGAAACTCAGGAGGAGACACCTGTACCGTACCAACTCATTCAACGGTTGCGCCATTTGTTCACAAAGATACTCCCCTGGGATGCAAAGCTGATCGGTGCGGACGGTAATCCACGCGCTTTAGGTCGTGGTGCTGAAATTACCCCGCCGCCAGTCACAAATGTAACGCTAGCGCCAGAAGCCATACAGCAAATCACAAAATACCGTAAAGCTGTAGGCTTCACGATGTTGAAAGGGGCAGGTGGGGAAGTTGATGAGGATAAGGCCAGTTCCTACGCGCGGCTAGGGACAATGATGGTTAAGGTAGCGATGTTGCTGGCGGCAATTGAAGCCGATAGCCCCGCTATCCGCATTGAACCCCGCCATGCTTACGCCGCTCAACTCATCTGCGAACGTTGGCGCGAATCATTGCATCGGTTGGATGAGCATGTTAACGCCTCAAAGCGAACCAATATTGACGAAAAGGTATTCGCATTCATCAAAGCGTCGGGAGAGCTAGGCGTAACAGCACGAGATATACAGCGGTCTTGCAACCTTGAGACACAAGCTCGTGAGCAGAATTTGAAGCTACTGCTAGACGCTGGAATGATCGAAATGTTCAAACGTGAGGGTAAGGGCAGACCCGCTATCTGCTATAGGGTTCAATCTGATAAGTCATAGACTTATGTCATTATGACTTATGTCACTTATGGCTTTTTCTACGACACAAGGTAATAAGAAGCCTACTACATGGGGTATTTCGTCAAGAATATACCCCACTGACGAAATGACATAATGACGAAAGT
>Ga0196964_10001936_pt1 | contig 10069 bp, 3 predicted proteins | sample S1_10metaG_FD_148615 | JGI IMG/M metagenome (GOLD analysis project Ga0196964, IMG submission 148615) | Soil microbial communities from Anza Borrego desert, Southern California, United States - S1_10 | ecosystem: Environmental > Terrestrial > Soil > Desert | place: USA: California | collected... | reverse complement strand
GGGCTCGGACCGCGGCAACGTGGTCGTCGGCCTGGAGTTCCAGCACCGCGACCAAATCCACCAGGACTCCCGTGAGTGGGCCCGCAACCCGGTCCAGGCGATCGGCGCATCGTCCTTCACCATCAACTCCGGCCTCGCCCCGGGCGGTCAGATCCGCACCACCGGCGGCACCTTGCTGGCCTGCTACCCGAACGCCGGCGGCGCTCAGGTCGGCCCGCCGGCCGCCAACTGCCCGCGCTACGACTTCTCGCAGGACCAGAGCCTGGTTGGCGCCCGCGACGTCTACTCCATGGCCCTGCACGCCGATTACGATCTCGGCATGGGCGTGGAACTGACCGCGGACGTGATCTACGGCGTGCGTGAGGACGACTTCAACCTGTCGGCCAACCCGATGAGCGCGAACTCGCCCACCGGCCCCTACCTGACCGGCATCCGGGTGCTCGCCTCGAGCTCGACCAACCCGTACGGCCAGGACGTCAGCATCACCTGGCGCCCGACCCGCTACGGCATCCGTAACCAGTACGTGGACGCCAGCCAGCTGTGGACCTCGATCGGCCTCAACGGCAAGCTGATGGACCGCTACTACTGGGACGTGAACCACACCTGGTCCAAGACCAACGGCAACCAGCAGACCAACAACATCTTCAACGTGGTCCGGCTGTCGCGCGTCCTGAACCCGGCCCAGTGCGCCGCCGATCCGGTCTGCAGCGGCCCGCTGGTCGGCCCGATCTCGAACATCAACGACCTGCTGTCGCAGACGACGCCTCTGACCCAAGGTCAGCAGGACTACATCTTCTACACCAGCCAGACCACGACCCAGTTCGAGTCGCGCCAGACCGTCGGTCAGATCAGCGGTCCGCTGTTCGCCCTGCCGGCTGGGGACCTGCAGTTCGCCTTTGGTCTCGAGTACCGTCAGGAACGCGGTGCCAACACGCCGGACGCCATGACCTCCAGCGGCGAGTCGATCGCGAACGCGACCGAACCGACCCGCGGCGCCTTCGACTCCAAGGAAGCCTTCCTGGAACTCGAAGTGCCGCTGCTGAAGGACATGCCGCTGTTCGACGAGCTGACCCTGAACTTCCAGGGCCGCCTGGTGGACTACTCGAACTTCGGCAACGCCGACGTGTACAAGGTCGGCCTGAACTGGACGGTCAACGACAGCCTGCGCTTCCGCAGCGCCGTCGGCACCTCCTTCCGGGTGCCGGACGTGGTGGAACTGTACGGCGGCGCCGTTCAGACCTTCGCGTTCATCACCGATCCCTGCAACGCCGGTCCGTCCCGCGTTGTCGGCAGCAACCGCGACCTGAACTGTCTGGCGACCGGGGCCAACGCGGCCTACACCCAACCGGCGGCTCAGCTCCGGGCGGAAGCGGGCGGCAACCCGTTCCTGGAGCCGGAAACGGGCGAAAGCTTCACCATCGGTGCGGTGATCACCCCGACCTTCCTGCCGAACCTGCGCGCCAGCGTCGACTACTACGACTTCCGGGTCGAAGGGGCGATCGGCACCCGCAGCCTGACCACGATCCTGAACAACTGCTACGATCTGGCGCCGGCGGCGTTCGCGGCGGCCGCGGCCGACCCGACCAACGTCTGCTACCAGAAGGATCAAAGGGCGGCGGGCAACCTGACCACCCTGGTCAACATCCAGGAAAACCTGGGCTACATCGAAACCTCGGGCGTCGATTTCTCGATCGGCTACCGGTTCGACACCATTCCGTTCCTGCCGGGTTCGTTCGACCTGGAAGCGCGCGGATCGTGGGTCGAGTCCTATGACTCCGACGGTTCGGAACTGGTGGGCGGCATCACCACGGGCGGCACCGTGTTCGCGGTTCCGGAGTGGAAGGGCACGGTCGACGCCGAGTGGCGTAACCAGGACTTCTCGGCCCTGTGGCGCGTCCAGTACATCTCGGGCCTCGACGACTTCCGCGCCGGCGGCGCGTCGATCGCCGTTCCGAACGTGCTGAACTACTACGGTCCGGACGAGTACTTCCTGCACGACCTGGTCGTGCGTTGGAGCCACGACAACGTGGGCCTGACCCTCGGCGTCTCCAACGTGTTCGACGAGGATCCGCCGTTCGTGCTGAACACCGGCAACAACACCGCGCCGGGCCTGTACGACGTGGTCGGACGGTACTTCTTCCTCAGCTCCTCGGTGAAGTTCTAAGAACTTCTCCAAAGTGTGAGCGTATCGGCGGCGGGCCTCGGCCCGCCGCCTTTTTTTGTGGCGCGATCAGGCGGAGTGCCGCATTGCATCGGGCGGCCCCCGGAAAAAGTCGGACGACAGGATGCCCAGGTCCCCCACCGTTCTCGGAACCCCGCTCTCCGTCGTCGATCCCAAGGCCGCATTCAACGCGGCGATGAGTTCAGGCTACGCCGCGCGCCGCGCCGGCCGCCTGAACGACGCCCTGACCGCCGCCGAGCAGGCGGTGAAGGCCGGCCCGAGCCGGCCCGACGCATGGTTCCTCTACGGCTCCACCCTGAGCGAACTCGGCCGGTACGAGGAAGCGGTCGCCGCCCTGGCCCGCTCGGCGGACCTGACCCCCCCTTCACCCGCGAAGGCGCACGTCCTGGCGGAAAAGGCGAAGGCCCTCACCGGAGCATGGCGTTGGGCCGACGCCGCGGACGCCGCTCGCCAGGCGCTCGCCCTCAAGCCTACGGATCCCGAGGTCAACAATCTGCTCGGGCTGGCGCTGACCCGCATCAAGCGGCTGGAGCCCGCCCTGGACCAGCTGGAAGCCGCCGTGGCCGCCAGGCCGGACCGGCCGGATTTCTGGGTGAACTGCGGCTTGGCGCGGTTTTACATGGGGCGGATCGACGCCGCGGAGGCGGCCTTCGAAAACGCCATTCGGGGCGCCCCCGCCATGGCCCAGGCCCACCTCGCCCTATCCAAGCTGAAGCGGTGGACTCCCGAACGCAATCACGTTGATCGCCTTCAAGCCACCCGCAGCGCCGCCCCTCTCCCGATGGATCGCGCCCGCCTCGACTACGCGCTGTTCAAGGAACTGGACGATCTGGGAGCCAGGGAGGAGGCGTGGTCGGCGCTGGACCGCGCGGCGTCCGCGGCCGCGGGGCTGCGGCCCTGGTCGGCGGATCGGGAGACCCGCCTGGTCGAACGCCTGGAGACTAAATTCCCGCCGGCCTTGTTCAAATCGGCTCCGCCGCGGAAAGGCGGGCCGCGGCCGATCTTCATCATCGGCCTGCCCCGTTCCGGAACGACCTTGGTCGAGCGCATCCTGGCCGCGCACAGCCGCGTCTCGGCCATGGGCGAACTGCAGACGTTCCGCGTGATCATGAAGGGTGACGGCGTCGACGAGGCTGACCTGATCTCGCCCGAGGCGCTGGACGGCGAGTTCCGCTGGGCGAAGATCGCCCAGAGCTATTGGCGCGAGACGGCCTACCTCGCCGGCCGGTCGCCCCAGGTGATCGACAAGCTGCCGCAGAACCACCTGTTCGCCGGCCCGATCCGCCTGGCCTTCCCGGAGGCGGCGATCATCCACGTCCGCCGCGAACCCATGGACTCGCTGTTCGGCGCCTACAAGCTGCTGTTCGGGCGGGCCTACGCCTGGTCGTACCGGTTCCAGGACCTGCACGATCACTACCTCGCCTACCGGCGGCTGATGACGCACTGGCGGAATTGCCTGGGGGAGGGGCTGATCGAAGTCTCATACGAGACCCTGACCGCCGATCCCGAAACCGAGATCCGGCGTCTGCTCGACCGCTGCGGTCTTCCGTTCGAGGAGGCCTGCCTGTCGCCGCATGAAACCGAGGGGGCGGTGACGACCTCCAGCGCCTCCCAGGTGCGCGAGCCGATCAGCCGAAAATCCGTCGGAGCCTGGCGCAAATATGCCGAAGGTCTCGAGCCTTTGAGGGCCATGCTCGAACGCTCCGGCGGGGTCGACGGCAAGGGCGACGAGATCAAGCCCTGAGCTGAACGGCTGCGGGCGGTCTCGTTCGTCGAGGCGCCGTTTGGTCAAAAAAAGAGGCGGGCCGCTCGACCCGCCTCTTTCCTGAGCCAGCGGCTGGCGCAGTTACAGCCCTCCGGGGCCGCAATCGTTCTTCAGGAACTGCTCGACCGACGTCAGCACCGCGGACGTGTGTTCCGGGGTCCAGGTCCAGTACTGGTGCCCCATGTCCTTCAACTCCAGATACTTGACGGTTTTCCCGGAGCTCTTCAGGCGCGCGACGAACTGTTCCGACTGCTTGATCGGCACGGTCTGGTCGCGATCGCCGTGATAGACGTAGACCGGCATGACCACCTTCTCCAGGTTCGCCAGGGGGCTCATGCCGCCCACGGTCGAACCCTGGAACTGCTTCTGGGTCGGGTCTTCAGACCATTCGCGCCGGGCCCAGTTCAGGTCCGAAACCCCCGCGCCGGCGATCGCGCACTGATACGGGCTGTCCGGGCGGACGGCCGCGGCCATGGCCGCGAAACCGCCGTAGGAGTAGCCGTGCATGGCGATGCGGTCGGCGGCGGCGATCCCCTGGGCCGCCAGCCAGCGGGCGCCGTCGTCCTTGTCGTCCTGCATCTTCTGACCCCATTCGAGGTCGCCGGAACGCCAGAGCTTCTGGCCCCAGCCGTCGGAGCCGCGGTACTGCGGCTGCAGGACCACGTAGCCCCTGGCGGCGAAGTACTGCGTCCAGCCCGAAGCGTCCCAGTCCAGGCCGTCGCGCGCCCAGGGGCCGCCGTGCGGAAGCACGATGGCCGGATGCGGTCCCTTGCCGAACGACGCCGGCGGCGTCGTCAGGAACGCCGGGATCATCAGGCCGTCGCGCGCCGGGTACTGGGCCAGGCGGGTATCGCCCAAGGCCTCCGGCTTAATCGCGGGATTCGACTTCCCGAGGAGCCGCAGCTGCTTGCCGTCCTCGAGCAGATAGTACTCCGGCGCCAGCTTGGGGCCCGACTTCTCGACCAGGATTTTCGTCAGGTCTTCGGAATAGCCCATGATCGAGACATCGGCCCCGTCGCCGGTGCGATACTTGATCTTCTCCCCGGTCGAAATGTCGGTCCAATCCACCGTCTTGGTCTGCACGCCCAGCGCTTGTCGCAGGCCCTTGTTGATGGCCTCGAGCTTGGGGTCGATCCAGTAGTCCTTCACCGTCTCGCCGTAGTAGACGAAGCCGCGCGGCTGGCCGAAGTCCTGGGCCGCGTTCGACTGGATCACGCCGAGCGCGTCGAACATTTTGTGCTCGAACGCCGGTTCCAGCAGCTTCTTGGCGCGGATGTCGTACTCGAAGATAGCCGCCTTATCCCGCCCCTTGTTGGTGGCGACGTAGGCGATGTTCGGGTCGGTGGTGAACCCGACGATCGAAATCGGCTCCCGGTCCTTGGCGTACCATCGGAAGTGCTCTTCCCAGACATCGGAGTCGGGGCTGCGGATCCACTGGCTCAGATAGTAGGAGCCGTTGTCGTGGTTCTGCTCGATTCGCGCGCGGACTTCGCCGTTCAGGTCCAGTTGGGTGGAGCCGTACTTTTCCGAGCCGCGGTAAATCCGCTCGTCTTTGCCGGTGTAGACGTTGACCTTGTAGATGTCGCCCGCGCCGTTCACGGGGTTCGTGTTCTGAACGATGATGTGCTGCGGATCGCGCGGCAGGGCGCTCAGAATGGAAGGGTTAGATATGCTTTCATAGAACTTCTCGGTCTCGCTGGTCGCGCGGCCGCCCTGCAGGATGGGGATGATGCTCCCCTTCAGGTCGGTGACGAGAAGCTTCTGGATGTGCGTCTTCGTCGTGCCGATGGTGAAGGTCTGACGCGTCGTGACGACGAGTCGGTCGTTCTTGACGAAGCTGACGCCGATGAACCGCACGCGATCGTTCGAGCCGATCACGTAGGGCGCCTGGTCCATCGCGTCGGCTTTCCAGATCGACAGGGTCACCGTCTTGCCGTCGTGCGAGGTGAGCGCCGCGATGTGCTTCCCGTCCGGAGATATGCGAACCGACGAGATCGCCGGGATGCGCGCGAAGTCCTCCGCGGAAGGCGGGACGACCTGGGCGCCGGACGGGGTGTGCGCCCCGGTGGCGAGCGCGACGGCGGCGACCGCGGTCAGGCAAAGAGTTCTGAAGTTCATGTACGCCTCTCGTCCTCGTCTCGCGCGGACAGGAGGCATTGGCCGACTCTGCCGCACACTTATGAGATTAGTAGAAGGGAGCGGGCGGGCGCGCCATGCGCATCCCGCCACACCCGCCCGACTTGATCAGTCCACCGGCGTGGACGCCATCACCGTGGCGCCTCGCTCGCGCAGGCGGGCCTGAGCCATCTCGTCCATCACCGCCTCGGCGCGCGGGTCGCCTAGCACCCAACCGGCGGCGGCCAGCGTGCGCACCGACGCGGCGCTGACGCCGAAGGCTTCGGCGAAGGCTTCGAAGGTGGACTTCTCGCCGGGGAACTTCTTCAGCTTCACCTGCTCGCCGGCGGGGATCTTGGCCAGGGCCTTGGCCTTCAACACCGCCTCGTGGAAGCCGCCCAGCTCGTCGACCAGGCCCAGCTCCTTGGCCTGGGCGCCGGTCCATACGCGGCCCTTGGCGATCTCGCGCACGCGCTCGGCCGGAATCTTGCGGCCGGTGGAGACGCGGGTGACGAAGCCTTCGTAGATGCCGTCCATCCACTGGCCGAACTCGGCCCGCTGCTGGGGCGTGAAGCCCTGGCTGGAGGAGAAGGCGCCCGCGTAGCCGCCGCCCACGCCCACGTCGCGCAGGTCGACGCCGAAGCGACCCAGCGCGTCGCCCAGCACGAACTTGCCGCCGAACACGCCGATCGAGCCGGTCAGGGTCGAGGGCTGGGCCACGATCGCCGAGGCGTCGGACGAGATCCAGTAGCCGCCGGACGCCGCATAGGTGCCCATGGACACCACCACCGGCTTGCCCGCCGCCTTGGCTGCGCGCACCGCGCCCAGGATCTGCTCGGACGCCACGTCCGACCCGCCGGGCGAGGAGACGCGGAACACGATCGCCTTGACGCTCTTGTCCTCGATCGCGTCGTAGATCGCCTCGGCCACGTCGTCGGAATACATCATCGAGTCGCCGCCGAAGCCGCCGCCGCCGCCCTCGCCGGTGATGATGGCGCCTTCGCCGCCGACCACCGCGATGGTGCTCTTGCCCTTGCGCAGGTCCGGCCCGAGGTTGGAGCGGTAGTCGTCGAACTCAATGAGCTTGGCCTTGTCACCGGCGCGCTTCCTGATCGCCGCCTCGACCTCGTGGACCTGGCCGATCTTGTCGATCAGGCCCTTGGCGCGGGCTTCCTCGGCCGAGTAGGGGCCGGCCTCGACGGCGGCCTTCAGCGCCTTGGGATCCTGCTTGCGGTCCTGGGCCGCGGCGGCCAGCGCGCTCTCGTACACCCCGTTCATCCACGACAGGGTCGCCTCGCGGTGGGCCGCGGTGAAGTCGGCGTGCAGGTAGGGGTTGACCGCGTTCTTGTACTCGTAGCGCTGCTCGTACTCGGCCTTGACGCCGTATTTGTCGAACGCGCGCTTCAGGAACATCTCCTCGCTGGCGACGCCCGTTGCCTGGAAGCTGGCGCCGCCCTGCATCCACAGCTCGCTGGCCGAGGCGCCCAGCATGTAGCTGGAGATCACCATGCCCGAGGGGTACAGGCCCTGGCTGTGGGCGATCACCGGCTTGCCGGCGGCGCGGAAGCGCTTGAAGGCGCCGCGCAGCTCGTCGGCCGCGGCCGGCGCCATGCCGGTTTCCGGCAGGCGCACCAGCAGCGCCTTGACCTTGGCGTCGTCCTCGGCGCGCTCCAGCGTCTCGACCACGCTCATCACCGAGGTCCCGCCGCCGCCGAACATGGCGAAGGGGTTCTGGGGATCCTGGTCGCTCAGGCCCTCGCGCAGGTCGAGCTCGAGCACCGCGACGGCGGGGATCGGCGACTTGGCCGAGCCCGCGGCCGAGGCGATCAGCACGATCGGCAGGCCGATGAAGAAGAGCAGCAGGCCGACGAAGACCCCCGCCACGGTGATCAGGAACTGTTTCATAGCGCTCTGGATTCCCCCGGGCCCACGAGCCCGGCTAGACCATTACCTAGGCGGGCGTTGGTTTCAAATGAACAGCGCGTAACGCCGCGCGGCGATCGGCCGGGCGTGTCCCAGGCGCTACGCCCGCGGGAGGGGAGGGGGTCGGGAAAGGAAGATGGTCGGAGTGGCAGGATTCGAACCTGCGACCCCCGCGTCCCGAACGCGGTGCTCTACCAGACTGAGCCACACTCCGACTTGAGGAGGGGGCTTATAGCGACCCGTCCGGAGGCTCGCAAGCGACCGTTTCGCCGCTGTTGCAAGCGGAGAAACCTTGGGCTATCTCACCGCCTCCCGCGGGGCAGCCCTCCGCGCGCACCGCCTCTGCTGGGGAATGGTGTAATGGTAACACAGCGGTTTTTGGTACCGTTATTCTAGGTTCGAGTCCTAGTTCCCCAGCCAGCCTGCCCCTAAACATTTGTAGACGCTGAAATGCCTTGTAGCGTAACGGTTTCCGTGAGCTAAACTGCTACGGAGACCTGCTACGGAATGGGCTTCATGCAGAACCTCCATCAGCGCGGCAAACGCGGCGTTTGGTACGTCAAAAAAGACGTGCCGCTCGACGTTCGCGCCACCTTCGGCGGCAAGGCTCAGGTTTGGAAGTCGCTAGGCACCCTGGACAAGTTCACCGCCGCCAAACTGGCGGTGCCGATCCTGGCCGATCTCGACCGTCAAATCGCTGAAGCACGCGGGCGACCTGCGCAAGCGGACACCTCCGCCAAAGCACCCGCCAAGCCGGCCCGGATCGGCGCTCGCATCGACCCTGACGAGGCATTGGCCGCGATCGAGCGTTGGCGCCGCACCGCCATGAAGGAAGCTCAGATCGATCACTTCAGCGGGTCGGCCGAGCAGCCCGAGCCGTTCACGCAAGAGGACATGGATTGGTCCGAACGCGTCCACGCCCTTGAGCAGCGCCGGACCGACGACATCCCCGATTTTGACGAGAAGCTGGTTCTAGCGCTTCAGGAACAAGGCTTGCCGGTCACAGCCGCTCATCCTGCCGTCCCGCGCCTGCGCGTTCCATTCGCCGCCGCATGGGAGCAGGTGGAGCGTTACATAGGCCGCCTCAGGACTGGTGATTTCAGCTCACCCTCCGGCGAAGAACCTGTTCCGGCGGCCTCTCCTTCGACAAGCGCGGTGAATGGGGAACCGGCGCTTCGGCTGGACGAGCTGCTTGATCGCTACGTCGCTCGCTACGAGCCGCCTGACGAACGCCAGATGCGCGGCTACGTGCGCCGCCTGAAGGAGCACCTCGGCGACCCGGCTTTGACCGCCATCACCTCCCCAGCCCTCGACGGTTTCCTCGTTCAACTCCGCAAATTCCCCAACACCAAGCGTCCGGACGTGAACAAGCTGACCTTCGACGAGGTGATCGCCCGCTATGAGGGTCAGCACGGCGTGCCTCGGCTGTCTCAGAAGACGGTCTGGAAGTGGTTCTCGGCCTACAACCGGCTGTTCGCCTACGCGGAGCAACTCGGCTTCGTCACCCGAAACCCCGTGACCGGGGCCAGGCCGAAGCTGCGGGCCAGCGACCGCGGCGAACGCCTCGCCTATGACGCGGCAGACGTGAAGGCCATCTTCAGCAAGCCCCTCTTCACCGGCTCGCTCGTTCGTCGTGACCGCCACGGTAATCCGATGGGCTACCGGGAGGAGCCCGGCGGAGAGGTGCTAAAGGACGCCTGCTTCTGGCTGCCGGTGCTGGCGCTCTGGCACGGCTTCCGCCTTGAGGAGATCGGCGGCGCCAAGCTTGCCGACGTTAAGGAAGCCGACGGCGTTCGGTTCATCGATCTTACACACCGAACGCTGAAGACGCGGCAGTCTCAGCGACAGGTGCCGCTCCACCCGCGAGTGGTCGCGATGGGCTTCTTGGACTACGTCGGCCAGCAGCGTCATGCAGGCGCGGAGTACCTCTTCCCTGAGCTGCCGCACGATCCATCGGGCCAACTCGCCTCCACTCGCAAGTTCACCAAATGGTGGGGCTTCTGGTGCGCGGCCAACGCGGGGGCGTTAGGCGCGACCGGTTTTAATCATCCAGACAAGTCGTTTCACTCGTTCAGGCATACTTT
>Ga0196964_10001935_pt1 | contig 10072 bp, 7 predicted proteins | sample S1_10metaG_FD_148615 | JGI IMG/M metagenome (GOLD analysis project Ga0196964, IMG submission 148615) | Soil microbial communities from Anza Borrego desert, Southern California, United States - S1_10 | ecosystem: Environmental > Terrestrial > Soil > Desert | place: USA: California | collected... | reverse complement strand
AGAAAGCAGTCAGCAGATAGGCAGATAGGCAGAATGCTGCAAAATCACAAAGAAACGATTTCACAAAGAAACAGACCCCGCACTCTTTCTCCGCACTCCGCTCTGTCCTTGTCCCCCTTTGGAGGGGGCGAGCGCTAGCCTTGTGCGCCAGCGGGGGAGGACCTTACGGAAATGCGAACAACAGGCGCACTCCTTCTTTGCACTGACCGTGAAGAGGACTTTACTAAGAATGCTTTAGTTTCACCACCGCTACATCATGAACAATTATTACAATAAGAATCTAAAAGCCCTTTCCAGAAACCTCCGCTCCGGAGGCACTAAGGCGGAAGCATGTATCTGGAAGTTTGTGCTTAGAGGGGGACAGATGAAAGGCTACCAGTTCAAACGGCAGCGACCGGTTCTGGGCTACATAGCAGACTTTATCTGTGAGGAGCTCAGGTTGATCATAGAGATCGACGGCATCACCCACCAGGGTACGGAGGCAGCGCTGAGAGATGAGAAAAGAACAACAGACCTTGCGGCAGCAGGATTTACGGTGATCAGGTTCACAGACCAACAGGTGCTGAGGGAAATTAAGAGTGTAGCAACGGCAATCTCCGATTGGATAGGAGAAAAGGAGGAGGAATTGCGGTTGTCCTCCCCCGCTAACGCACAGATGCTGCCGCGCCTCCTCCGAAGGGGGACAGTCCGGCGCGAGTGTTACAGAGATATAGAGGGAAAGAGGCAGAAGGCAGAGAGGCAGAAAGCAGATAGCAGAAAGACAGGTAGGCAGTAGGCAACGAAACCGCAAAAACACGGTTCCACAAAGGAACAAAATCACGAAGCAACATCCCTCCTCCTCAAGATCCTGATCCCTCGGGCCGGTAGAGCCCCAGGTAATGCTGCAGCTCGATGCGGTTCTGGACATGGAGCTTCTGCAGGATGATGTGTACTCTTTTCTTGACAGTATGGGTGGATAAACAAAGCCTGGACGCCAGGACCTCGCAGGAGATGCCGGGGAAGTCGCGCAGGTGGCGAAGCACCAGCTTTTCACGGCTGTCTATGTTTTTCATCAGGCCTGCAATGCGCAGAAGATCCTTATCCAGGAGCAGGGTCAGGTTGGTGAGGGCCGACTGGACATACCGGTTGGCTACCAGTCCGCGCCTGCTTACATCGGAGATTGATTCGGAAAGCTCACAGCCGATCTCGTTTACCGTCATATAGCCGGCAGCGCCGCCGATAAGGTAGGGTGCAAACTGCAGCAGGGCATCACCGCTACCGATCACCAGGATCTTTGTGTCAGGAAGCCGCAGCCTTAGCGTCCGGAACTGCTGCAGCATATAGTCGGAAGGCAGCAGAAGTATGAGGTCGGGCGCACCGCGTTCATCGAGTTCCCCAAGTTCCTCGGGCGTTCTTGACAACAGCTCAGTGAGCGTATACGGTTGTCTGTCCAGCGCGTAGTGGCATAGATTGATCGAGGTGTAATCGGAACGTTCTCCAATAAGAAGGATGTTGCGTATCTGTGTCATGGGTATGAGTCTGGTTCAGGTAAAGCTGCAGCAATAGAAAACAGTTTCTGGTTTGTTGAATAATAACAAGACCGGCAGGTATCCTGAACAGAACGCTTCAATATCGGTGGGCACGGGGATGTGCTTCCGGAGGGGTAAGAACCGGCAGCGGTATAAAAGAGGCAGCCGCAGGTTTCTGAGCGCTAAGATGCGCAATAAACATTTAAGTAAAAGTTAAATACTATTGAACCCGCTGTTTAACCGGGTTCCAGCCTGCCAATACACGTTTGTGTATGCGGAAAGTACACGTTCGTGTATGCAAAATATACACGTTCGTGTATGCGAAAAGTACACGTTCGTGTATTGTCGCTGGGCGCCTGCCATCGGAGCTTTGCTGTATCAAATCGAAACGATGGTACAGGCTCTAAAACATACGGACTTTAATGGCACAGCGCCCAAGGCTGCGTTGCATGCAGGGTTCACTGACAATACAGTGACTTTTTTTTCTGGCTTAGATGCTGGTGCTGGTCTTTTAGCTTCCTTATCAATACTGCAAATCTCTTTGCGTACAATATCTAAGCTTTGTGCTTCTTACTTCAGCATTTTCAGTTCACGCAAAGACATTATGAGTGCACTCAAAGAAGCTATGAGTGCAGACAAAGAGACTATGAGTGCACTCAAAGACACTATGAGTGCAGACAAAGACCCTATGAGTTCAGACAAAGACATTATGAGTGCAGACAAAGAGACTATGAGTGCAGACAAAGACGCTATAACTGCAAACAAAGCCGCTATGAGTTCAAACAAAGTTGGTATGAGTGCAAACAAAGTCACTATGAGTTCACTCAAAGTCGCTATGAGTGCACACAAAGTCTTTATGTCTTCACTCAAAGAAGCTATCAGTGATCTCAAAGAAGTGACCAGTGAAGTGAAAAGAGGTATCAAGACACCGCTCCTGAGGCTTCCCGCGCTCCGGTGCAGAAGTCCAACCGGGCGGGCGCTGGCATAGTCCGGCTAAACGATTAAAATAAAAAATGCTGATTTCTTATTCTTTTAAAACTAAAAAACAACTAACAATGAGTACAGTAACATTAAGGCTAACAAGACTGTCAGTTCCCGAAACAATCATTCTTGGCAAAAAGATCGTAGCTGCCATGACCGCCCACGTCAGCCGGTTCGAGGAGCCACCGGTGGCGCTGGCTGCAGTGACCGCGGATCTGAACGACCTGGAAAAATTGCAGCAGGAGCGTATGGGTGGCGGCTCCAAAGCCAATACCGTGCTGCGCAACCAGAAACTGGCAGACGTACGCGGCGAGCTCTCCCTGCTTGCCAGCTATGTGCAGACGGTAAGTCGCGGCGACGAATCCATCATCAATGAAGCGGGCATGAGCGTCCGTTCCACCGGTCCGAGAAAGTATGACACCATCCTTCCACCTGAGCTGGTGCTGGTGGAGCAGACCGAGTATGACGACGGATTGAAGCTTCGCTGGAAACGGGTGAAGAATGCCCGCCAGTATGGCATCGAGTATTGCGCAGGCACAGTCACTCCGGACAAGTGGAAGACGATCGCGTATGCGAACAGCGGCAGCATCGTCATTCGCGGACTCACTACCGGCGAGCTTGCCTCCTTCCGGATCTTCTCTCTGGGAGCAGCCGGCAAAAGCGAGTACAGCATGGTGTTGAACAGGAAGCTGGCGTAGTGATTCGCTGATTGTCCAGATATCAAGAAAGCCGGAAGGGAGGGATCCTGACCGGCTTTTTGTTTAGAGACATAGAAGGCAGAAAGGCAGAGGGCAGGGACCGGCGCGAGCTAGGATTGTTGGCAGTAGGCAGTAGGCAGGTTTTCCCGCGCGCATATCAGAGAAATCAGAAGGGAGAGGAAAGGAAATGTCTCAAGCCTTTCCTGTTACATAGTAAATAGGTATTTTTAGGTAGCATAACAATTGCCTGTTGATGAATTTTGATGAAATGGATTTGCCATTGGCAAATCCAAATGAAGACTTGGAAACTATTTCAAGGAATTTCATTCGTCCACTGTTTGATGTCGTTCTCTTTGAAGTAAGGGAGGAGCATTATCGTGATAAGGGCATTGACTTCAGTATAGAAGTTAAAAAGGGAGGTAAATACACAAACTTTAGGTGTAACGTACAGTTAAAAGCTACAGAATCTATTAAGGCTAATGCAGATGGTAGCTATAGTATGCAACTGGATACTTCAAATATCCAATATTTGCTTAATAGTGGTCAGAAAGCCTACTATGTTCTTTACCATAAAGAGAACCACCAAGTTCTTTATGAAGATCTTGCCGTTATACACCAGTTGCTTGAAGAAAAAGATACTAAATGGAATGACCAAGGAACTCATACCATTCGGTTTAGCAAGGCGCTAACTACAGGGGCAGCCAAACTTATATATAACGAAACCTTAGCAGCAGGGATATTAAATCGTCAGATTAAAGATAAACTTGTCCTGTCAAACTCCGTAAGTGGTTCCAAAAATTATTTGTCAATTGATGTAAACTTAAATCAGGTCTATGATGATGATGACATACGACAGATCATAGAGCATGACGGAATGTTCCTGATCAATAGCGGAAGATGGAACGAGATTTTGGAACTACACGCGCAAGGAAGTCAGAGAGTGGCAGCATCTGCTCTTTACAACTTGATTGTAGGATCAGCGTACTTCAGTTCAAACCAACGATATGAAGCCTTGGTATATCTGCGGAAGAGTATGCAAGCAAAGGAAGAATTGCCAGCAGAATTACAGGGCTTTACAATTTACTATACTCTTTCGCTACAATATTTAATGGGTCTGGTCAGCGAACAACAATACAATTCCAAAATAGACGAAATAGACAGCGGTACGAGTGCAGGAATATTAGTCAAATTCGACAAAGAGAAAGGCCATTTCTTAAATGCGCCTGATGAAGAAAGAGAAGAACGTAAGGTGCGCTTCATTACTTTTCTTATAGAGGTTATAGGGAACTCTCTCACTATTGGGAATCTTCGAGCGCTGGCAATTTGTGAATTGTATCATCTCAAGATGGAGGATATCCATCTTAATTACCTTCGGTATGTTCAAAAGATAAATCTTGAAGAATCTGAAGCTGGCGAAGAATTGCCAGAACTAAGGGTAGCTTTAACTCATGATCTTATAGAGAACTATGAATACTGGAAGGAGCAAATAGAATCGGTAATTAGACAAGCACATGCCGAAGGTAATTTCTATATCTACAATCTCGCGCAACTGTACCAGATAAAAGCCTTGTATCAGAGGGAATCCGTATTTAGCATAACTGCCGTTGGAAAAAGAGAGGTGGCGCTGAGTGAAGTGGCTGATACCTCCAGAGAAGTATTAAACGCCGCACTGAGTGACCTACAAGATATCATTGATTATTGTTCCGATGTGAACAGCACGTCCTTGCTGGTGGAAGCGCTGTACAATAAGTACCAAATCTTACACTTAATTGGTGAGCAGGAAGCCGCAGATATTACCTTAGAGGAACTCCGCCAGTTAATTGTTAATCACGAGCTAACGGAGTTAGATGAAGGTATAAAAGCTATTGCTTCTGAGGGGCCTATGCACCTTAAGTACGTCAATATAATACGAGAGATTGTTACACAGAATGAAGCAGGGATACAGGAGTTTAAGATAATAGCTAACGATTGCAACAGGATGGATGCGGATAATCTGAATAGCATACTACCTACCATCAATGGCTTCAGAGTTCGTCTGATTCCCTTTGGCGTATTTTTGGTTCTGCCCCACCAGAAGGATCAATTTATAGAACTGCTACACCTTACGCATTCTCCGTTGGTTGCGCAACTGAGTTCACTTTTTTTGGATGGGGATACACCTGTTTTGAATCTGTACTTCTGGCCCATAATTAACATCGGTGAACAGAGTGACCATGAAGTTAACGCGGACATTGATGTGTGGCGAAGACTTCATGCAATCCGTAAAAAGCTCTTTGATGCTAATATCGTTCTGGTAGCGAAGGAGAAGGCATAAAGCCTTATCGGAAATTTATGCTCAAATCTACCATGTCTTGAAACATACTATAAAAGCCATTCTTTTCTAAATACCTCAAAACCTCCTTATTTACAGTGTAGCTGCCTTTCTCTACTTCGGCTATTATGGTTTCAATGTTCTTAAATAAACTCTCCACAATCTGGAAGGCAAGCATGTAGTCTGTTTCCGTATAAACATCAGGCGTAAGAACTTGATTGTTGAATCCTACATAAAAGCCCCGTTGCTTGAAATAATCAGCTTTCATCCACCATTCCGAGCCTTCGAAAACAAACAAAAGTTTCTGTATATAGGACGATTTTTTTTCATCTCCATTTTTAATCAGCCGATATTCAATTGTAAGCTCCTTCAGTACACCCTCATTTTTATCCTTAACAGCGTTAAGCCACTCAAACATCATACTTGTGATGAAGCCAAGCGCATTAATAAAAGCAGCGAATTCATGTCTGATTTTATGATCATTGAAGAAGCGATTAATTCCTTTGATTTTGCTCCTTAGTTTGATTCCTACTCCTTCACCCAGGAGAATAGCTCCCTTCAATAGCTCTTCCGAAGACAAAACCAGATGTGCAATCGCGCTTCCATACTCTCCGTTTTCAGCAAGTATAGCTGCGATGCGTTTATGCCTATGCGCATTTTCAATAACTATGGGGTAGACTTTTTTACATTCCAATGGAGTAATGTGGTTAAAGCCAATCTTCCATTTATCGATATGGGCATTCTCTTTATCGTACTTATTCCGTATTTCCTGCACAGCAATTTTATCCATAGACTTAGCAGTTAGTCTTAAATATATGAAAATTGCTTAAGACACGCCTCAACTTAACTCAACATTATGATTAATCGCAAGGGCGTTGCTTTTCCATCGTATAGCCGTATTTTGGTATAGAGCTCAGACAGCGGAGACATCTCCTGAAGAAAGTTCCTCAGCCGGCTTACCGGAAGGCAGTTCTTATCAGCGTCAACGATGTGCTCAGAAGATTGCTACGTTTCGCAGCGCTTCAGTGGAATGACGCCGTGATGAGGCAGATGAACAGAGAGTAGGAAAGCAGAAGAATGCCTAAACTAAACCCGAATACTGACCTATCCAATCCGGACTTTTTCTCTGGACTGTTAACTGCAGCCAAATTACCATCCTGACAAAAAATTACAATGCATTATTGCATTAGGATATTTTTTGTATTACGTTTGATTTCTAGTTGATTATTGGAATTCAACTTTCTTTCTTCACACAAACGGATCTACACAGTCAGGACCTTACGCCGGCACGCCTCCTCTTCCCGGATTCAACCATTACGATCCATTTCCATCATTTTTCCTAACGCTTACCCAATGAAACTGCGTTATTATCAGCACTGCCTGATTTTATTTCTTTTATTGTCAGTAAACATCGGTTATGCTCAGACCGATTCCTTTAACAGGACCAAATGGCGGCAGTATATTCAGGACAACTCTTTAACGTTCGCAGCAATAACGCAAAAGTCAGACAGCCTTTTTACTGACAATAGCGATTCTCTGGAAGACGGTGAGCGTGCGAACTATAACCGTTGGAAATACTTTTGGGGCAACCGCATCGATGCCACTACTGGCAAAATGTTTGACTTTAACGCTGCCTGGCTCCAAAAATACAGCTTAGGTAATGTGCAGGTTTGCGGCGGCACAAACCCGATGCAGAGAACGGCGGGTTGGGAATATGTGGGTCCTCAGAACTTTCCGCTGTCGAGTTATGGCAGAATAGACAATATCAGCGTTAATCCTGGTAACAAAAATGAGATTTATGCAGCCAGCGGATTCGGTGGATTGTGGAAAACAACTGATGGGGGCAACAACTGGTATTGTCTTACAGACCAGCCTTTGCTCAGCGGACTTGGCGTCAAGAAGTTTGTAGTCGACTATACAGTCTCACCTCATAAGCTATATGTGGTTATGGGATGTCAGGGAATGTACGATGTTAAGCCAATATCTGTAGGGATATTTGCATCCACAGATGATGGGGTTAGTTTCAGTATGGTCAACCTCGGGATCAACTGGAATGACTTTGACATAATCTGCGATTTCAAAAAGCATCCTTCAACAAACTATTTCCTACTTGCTACCCGACATCACGTGCTTCGGCTGAACCTAACAAATCTCGCTAGTCCGACTTATGCAACCATTCTTGATCTCTCCCAGTACGGTAATAAGGTCAATTTTTTGCACAGCATCACTTTTAAAAAGTCGAACCCTAACGTTGTATTTGTAAGCACTATGTCCAATTGGGAGGGTAAAGAAAGTAGTGCCTTACTATTCAGGACTACGGATGTTTTTTCAACAGGTTTTACCAATGTAACATCGAACCTGACCAACAGCATAACGAACATCATCGACTACCCTACTTTCCCTGCCGGAAATGACGTGTTCCAGGTTCCGGTGTTCTGGAAGGGGTTCGGTGTTGGCACTTACGATTGGAAACATAACCAGATCGATACCCGAGCCGAGATTTTACTGCCTTCTACAGGCAAAAAATGCCTGGAGCAAAATATTCCAGGATACTATGACGGAACAACAACAAACCTTAACCTGGGCTTCAGCTTGTTTCTGCCTGCAAACTCGAGGCTGGTGGTCAGAGTCGGTGAGGCCATTAATGAAGGAGATTCATATTGCAATACCAATATGGCAAACAGTATGGTTGTTTATGACACTGATGATCCGACCCTAGGCATCGATAATGCCATCAATAATAACTTGACCGTTTCGAATATCCAGTTCAGTAATGGTGGTAATTATCTGAACAGGATCATTTTTGAAGTGTCGGCAAAGACGGGATATAACAACACACTGCTTACACTTGATAACATCACTCTGAATACTGCGCATTTCCAGAATATTGTTTCTGTAACGAGCGATGGCTCTGGGGATTCTGTTGTAGTTATTGCCAACCAATGGGGTGATGATATTACTTTCGGCTATACAACAAATAATGGCTCTTCATTCACCCAGTTTGCAACAGTTCCTAATAGCGGTGCTGCTAACTGGGACATATCTATTTTAAGCCGGCGTTATCTAACTACAATATTCGAAGGGTTCTCCTTTCACATGTAAGGCCTCAACTTTTGCGGAATGTCAATAGCTTAAATGAGTTATCTCGCGCCTTTGATTTTATTCAGATAGGGGGTAACGCCGATGAAAATGCGCACGTAGATGTAAGGGATGTCTTGGTTTGGGCTGATCCAAATGGTATCAATAATCAGACTGAGGAAGTATTTTTCGGTCATGATGGAGGGATATCTAAAGCTGTAAACGTAAATTTTGTCAACAATACCGGTACTTGGCAGTCACTGAATGGCACGTACTGTGCCACGAGCAGTTGCCAGTATAGCCGAAACATTCAGGCCCATCTGCCTTTCGGCCTTGGAACAAGCGAAGCGAACGGTACCATAATTTTTGGACATCAAGATAACGATATTGTTACAGGTCGGGAGAATGACAGATATAACTGGACAGCTATGATAGATAGGGACGCGTTTACTGCGGCTGTTTCTAAGGTCCACCCAAATTTTCATTACTATTCGGAACAAAACGGAGGTGTCATGAGTAATTTTTCGGGTGGAACCCCCGGGAATCTTGCCCAAGGGGCTTTTCACCAACCTCTATTGGCTACGTATACTGCAGACTACGCCGCTTCCAGAAATATATTCAAGGCGATATTTAACAGCAACAATACGAACTTTAGCTGGGAGCCTATGTCTAATAATCCGGCATTCGTAGACGATGGAAAGTTCATCTCAGCGATTGCAGCGCAGCCCTACGATGGAGACAAAATTGCCGTATGCAAGGCGACCAATCAGTGGGATTATGGTGCAAAAATATACCTGACCACAAATGGAAATTCGCTTACCCCGGCCTGGGTACAAAAATCGGAAGCCCCGGGCGATAAGGTTTTTATCAGCATGAGTATGGACCCCAAACCTACCGGTAGCAATAAGATCAGGCTGTGGGGTGGTGTTTCCTGGTATGAGCATACAACTAACGGCGCCGGTAACAACCGCGTTTATGAGTCTGTTGATGACGGTGCCACATGGACGTCTGTGAGCACTGGTCTGCCGGATGGACCGGTGAACGTGCTTGTCTATGATGACCGGGCGAGGATACTATATGCAGGAACTGATGCGGGCGTCTATTTTTTGAAAGTGGACGCTACACCCAGAGAGTGGCATTGCTTCTCCAAGAATCTTCCCAACACTGTGGTCACAGACCTGGAGATAAACTATTGTACAGGAAAAATATATGCTGCCTGCCTCGGTCGGGGCGGTTTTAGCTCGGACCTTCAGCCTAATGATAGCTGGAATGATGCCAATGATACCTACTCAACGGAAGTGATCAGTACCAATACTACCTGGGACCAGTCCAGATCGGTATTCAAAACCGTGATCGTTCAATCCGGAGCGAAGCTGACCATCAAGCCTCCTACTAATGTAAATAGCATCACTATCAACATGGGTAGAAAGACTCATATTATCGTTGAGCCGGGAGCGACCCTGGTAATAGAAAAAGCGAGGCTTACCAATGAGTGT
>Ga0196964_10001934_pt1 | contig 10078 bp, 6 predicted proteins | sample S1_10metaG_FD_148615 | JGI IMG/M metagenome (GOLD analysis project Ga0196964, IMG submission 148615) | Soil microbial communities from Anza Borrego desert, Southern California, United States - S1_10 | ecosystem: Environmental > Terrestrial > Soil > Desert | place: USA: California | collected... | reverse complement strand
GTTCGACGTGCCGCTGGCCGGCGACCGCTGCGTGCAGGTCACGGTGCAGCCGCGCCGCGACGGGCGCTCGTTCTCCGCGCACGTCGACATCACCCCGCAGCGCCGCCAGCAGCGGCGTGCCGAGGACGCCGAGCGGCGCGTGCGCGAGGTCGCCGCGCAGCTGCACGAGAAGTCCTCGCTGCTCGAGGCCGCGCTCGAGCGGATGGAGCAGGGCGTGATGATGATCAACGCGCAGCGCGTGGTCGAGGTCTGCAACCGCCGGGCGACGGAGCTGCTCGGGCTGTCGCGCGAGCTGATGGCCTCGAAGCCCTCGTTCGAGCGGGTGCTCGAGCACCAGTGGCGGCGGGGCGAGTTCGCGTACTCGTCGGAGGACGTGCAGGCGTTCGTGCGGGCGGGGGGCATCCTCGACGTGGCGCACCGCTACGAGCGGCGACGCCCCGACGGCACCGTGATCGAGGTCCACAGCGTGCCGATCGCCGGCGGCGGCGTGCTGCGCACGATCACCGACGTCACCGAGCGCAAGGTCCACGAGGAGAAGATGCTCGACCGCGCCCGCAGCGACGGCCTCACGCGGCTGCTGAACCGCGAGGCGTTCCTCGGGGACCTGGCGGCCTCGCTCGCCCGGGCCCGCGGCACGGGCGCCGGCGGGCTCGCCGTGCTGTACGTCGACCTCGACGGCTTCAAGGCGGTCAACGACACCCACGGCCACGCGGTCGGCGACCAGGTGCTCGTCGAGATCGGCACGCGGTTGCGTCGCTCGGTGCGCGCGGAGGACGCGGTCGGGCGGCTCGGCGGCGACGAGTTCGTCGTCGTGCAGCCCGGCGCCGACCAGCCGGCGCTCGCGGTGCGCCTCGCCCGACGGGTCGTCGAGGCGATCTGCGCGCCGATGCTGATCGAGGGCCGGCTCGTGCGCGTCGGCGCGAGCGTCGGCATCGCGCTGCGCGCCGGCGACGACGACACCGCCGACGGGCTCGTGCGCCGCGCCGACGCGGCGATGTACGCGGCCAAGGCGGCGGGCACCGGCTCGATCCGCCTCCACGTCGCCGGCGCCGACGCCGCGCCCGGCGGGCCGCCGTCGCCCGTCGACGCGCGCTCCCCGGCGCGCAGCTCGGACCGCGCCTCGGCCTGAGCGGTCGGGGACGGCCGGGGCGGCCCGGGCGCGGTCGCGCCGCGTCGGGTCCGGCGGTGCGGGTTGCCGACGCACCGGAGGATCGGGTCCAATGCGCATCCCGGCGCCGCGCCTTCGCGACGATCCCGGCCGGGCCCCCACGAGGACGAGCACGCCATGAGCCGCAGCATCGGATTGATCGGAGTGGGCCTGATGGGCCTGGGCATCGCGCTGAACCTGGCGCGCAAGGGGCAGGCGCTCGCGGTGCTCGACCATCCGGGCAACCAGCCGCTCGACGAGCTGCGACCGTTCGGCGTGACGGTGCGTCCGACGCCCGCCGCGCTCGCCGCCGACCGCGAGGTCGTGATCCTGTGCGTGACCGGCTCGCCTCAGGTCGAGGCGGTGCTCTCCGGCCCCGAGGGCGTGCTGAGCCGCCTGCGCCCCGGGACCGTGGTCGTCGACTGCTCGACCGCGGTGCCCGAGTCCACCGAACGGATGGCCCGCGCGGTCGAGGCGGCCGGCGGGCGCTTCGTCGACGCGCCGATGACCCGCACGCCGAAGCACGCCCGCGAGGGCACGCTGAACCTGCTCGTCGGCGGCGAGGCCGAGCTCGTCGAGTCGCTGCGTCCGGTGCTCGGCTGCTTCGCCGAGAACGTCGCCCACGTCGGCCCGGTCGGCGCGGGGCACCGGATGAAGCTGCTGCACAACTTCGTCTCGCTCGGCTCGGTGGCGCTGATCGCCGAGGCGGCGGCGCTCGCCGGGCGGGCGGGCATCGCGCCCGAGGTGCTCGTCGAGGTCCTCGCCCGCGGCGGCGGCGGCGGCGTCGCGCTCGAGCGCCTCGCGCCGTACCTGAAGTCGGGCGACGCGTCGGGGCTCACCTTCTTCATGGCCAACGCGGCCAAGGACCTGCGCTACTACACGACGATGGCCGCGAACGCGGGCGCGGCGGACACGATCGCCGAGGCCGTCGCCGCGACCTACGAGGAGGGCGTGCGGCGCGGCGGCGAGCGCGCGCTCGTGCCCGAGCTCGCGACGCTGCTCGCCGCGCCGCGCGGCTGAGCGGGCCGGCGGCCCCCGGCGGCACGGCCGCGCGCCGCGGCCGTCCTGTCGGAGGCCGCCGCATCCGCGCCGCCGGCGGAGCCGGAGCGCGCGACAATCCCGTCCGGAAGGAGGAAGCGTGGCCGAACGTCCCGGGATGGCCGGATTCTTTCCGACGGGCCCGACCGACGGCGAGGCCCGCGCCGCCGATCGCGGCGCGTCGGCCGCGCCGGTGCCGGCGGCCGCCGGATCGTCGGCGGTCGAGCTCGCGCTCGCCGAGCTCGAGGCCCTGTACGCGGGTGCGCCGGTCGGCATCGCGCTGATCGACGCCGGCATGCGCTTCGTCCGCGTCAACGCCCGCCTCGCCGAGGTCCACGGCGCGCCGGTCGAGGCGCACCCCGGACGCACCGTCCGCGAGATGCTCCCGGGGCCGCACGCGCAGGTCGAGGCGGCGATCCGGCGCGTGCTCGAGACCGGCGAGCCGCTGCGCGACGTCGAGGTCGTCGGCCGCTCGCCGGCCCGTCCCGACGAGGTCCGCACCTGGGTCGAGCACTTCCATCCGCTGCGCGTCGGCGGCGCGACCGTCGGCGTGACCGTCCTCGCGACCGACGTCACCGAGCGGCGACGCATCGAGCGCGCGCTGCGCGACAGCGAGGCCCACCACCGCGCGATCGTCGAGCAGGGTCCGCTGATCCCCTGGACCTGCGACGCCGAGGGCCGCCTCACGCAGCTCGACGAGCGCTGGACGCGGATGACCGGCGAGCCGCTCGAGCGCTCGCTCGGCGGCGGCTGGCTGCGCAGCGTCCATCCGGACGACCTGCCGGCCGTGCGCGACGCGTGGCGCCGCACGCAGGAACGCGGCGAGCCCTACGACGTCGAGCACCGGATCCGCGGCGCGGACGGCGGCTGGCGCTGGATGCGCTCGCGCGCCACGCCGCGGCGCGACGGCCGCGACGAGGCCGTGCGCTGGTACGGCACCAGCGAGGACGTCCACGAGGGCCGCACCGCGCGCGACGCGCTGCGCGAGAGGGAGGAGTTCGCGCGCCGCCTGAACGCCGTCGTGCCCTGCCTGTTGTACGTGTTCGACCTCGGCGAGCGGCGCAACGTCTGGACGAACCGCGAGATGGCCGAGCTGCTGGGGTACCGTCCCGAGCAGTTCGATGCGATCGGCGGGCGCGTGATCGACGAGCTGCTGCACCCCGACGACCGGGACCGGCTGGCGCGCCACCTGCCGCGGCTGCTCGCGCTCGCCGACGGCGAGTCGGCCGAGTTCGAGTACCGGATCCGCGCCGCCGACGGCGACTGGCGATGGCTGCTGAGCCGCGACATGGTGTTCCGGCGCGGACCGGACGGCCGGCCGCGCCAGCTGGTCGGCGCGGCGCTCGACATCACCGTCCGCAAGCGCGTCGAGGGCTCGCTCGAGGCGACCGCGGCCTCGCTGATCCGGGAGCGCGAGCGGCTCGCGGTGGCGCTGCGCACCGGGCGCTTCGGCGTCTACGAGTGGCGCGTCGGCGACCGGGGGATCTGGTGGTCGCGCGAGACCTACGAGCTGTTCGGCGTCGATCCCGCCGACTTCGTGCCGACGCTCGAATCGTTCGACGCGCTCGTGCACCCCGAGGACCGGGCCGCGCTGTGGGCGAAGAGCGACCGCCGGCTCGAGACCGCCGAGCCCTTCGTCCACGAGTACCGGATCGTCCGGCCCGACGGCGCGGTGCGCTGGATCCGCAACCAGTCGCACGCGGTGCTCGACGCCGACGGACGCGTGCTGCGGACCACCGGCGTGGCGGCCGACATCACCGAGCGGCGCGAGGCCGAGGCGGCGCTGCGCGACGCCGAGGAGCGGCTGCGCCTCGCCACGCACGCCGGCAACATCGGCATCTGGGAATGGGACGTGACGAGCGACACGGTCGTCTGGTCCGACCGCACGTACGCGCTGCACGGCCTCGCGCCGGGCGAGTTCGGCGGCCGCACGGCCGATTTCGCCGCGCTCGTCCACCCGGACGATCGCGAGGCGGTCGCGGCGAAGCTGCAGGCCTCCCTCGCGTCGGGCGTGCCCTACGCGGCCGAGTTCCGGATCGTGCTGCCCGACGGGAGCGACCGCTGGATCTCGACCTGGGCGTGGACGCACCGCGACCGCGACGGCCGCCCGGTCCGCATGATCGGCGCGACGATCAGCATCGACGCGTACAAGCGCGTCGAGGCGGCGCTGCGCGACGGCGACCGGCGCAAGGACGAGTTCATCGCGATGCTGTCGCACGAGCTGCGCAACCCGCTCGCGCCGCTGCGCAACGCGCTGAAGCTGGTCGAGCGCGAGGCGCTGACCGAGCGCGGTCGTCTCGCGCTCGGCATGGGCGAGCGGCAGGTCCGCCAGCTCGCCCGGCTCGTCGACGACCTGCTCGAGGTGTCGCGCATCACCTGGGGCAAGATCGAGCTGCATCCGGAGCCGGTGACGCTGCAGCGGGTCGTCCACGAGGTCGTCGACGGGCTCGCCGGCCTCCTCGCCGAACGCGGCCAGCCGCTGCGCCTCGAGCTGCCCGAGGCGCCGCTCGTCGTCGAGGCCGACCCGGTGCGGATCGCCCAGGTGCTCGAGAACCTGCTGTCGAACGCGAGCAAGTACACCGACCGCGGCGGCCCGATCGTCGTGGCGGTCCGTGCCGAGGGCGACGACGCGCTGCTCGAGGTCCGCGACAGCGGCATCGGGATCGCGCGAGAGGACCTGCCGCGGCTGTTCGAGCTGTTCACCCAGATCGACGTGTCGGTCGACCGCTCGCAGGGCGGGCTCGGCATCGGGCTCGCGCTGGTCCGCCAGCTCGTCGCGATGCACGGCGGCCGCGTGGCCGCCGAGAGCGAGGGGCGCGGCCGGGGCTCGACGTTCAGGGTGTGGTGGCCCCGGCGCGCCTCGGGCCGCTGACCCGCGGCGCGCTCACCGGCGATCGCGCGGGGTCGACCTCGCCCGGAAGCAGCCGTCGCACAGGCGGTGGCGCAGGTCCCAGGGCATCGGTCGGCCGCAGCTCGCGCACCGGCGCGCCCCGCGCTGCGCGAGCGCGCGCACGATCCCGCGATCGAGCTCGGCGAGTCGCTCGCGCGCGAGCGCCAGGTCGGGGAAGCAGTCGGGGTAGCGGTAGTGCATCCAGCAGTAGAGCGTCGCGTCGCGCACGCCCGCCTCGAGCGCGTCGAGGTCGCCCGCCGGCACCGGCGCGTGCAGCCAGAACGCGCGGTCGCGTCGCCGCGCGCGGATCGCGCGCAGGTGGTCGCCGAACCAGGGCAGCGGCTCGTCGCGCACGAACGCCGGCGCGTTCAGGATCCGCAGCGTGTCGTCGAGCCGCAGCCCCGTGCGGTCGGCCATCCGCGCGATCGCGACCTGCTCGCGCGTCGCGGTCGGCCTCACCCAGGGCTCGAACGCGATCCGCGTCAGGTAGAACCGCAGGACCGGCAGCGCCGAGTCGGTGTCGAGCTGCTCGGCGATCGCGTGCGCGACCATCCGGTTCAGCGTGAGGACGATCGGGTGCCCGGACGGCTCGTCCGGCGCGGCGAGACGCTCGCGGACCGCGGCGAGGGTGCGCCGGTCGAGCGCCGACACCCGGCCCGACTCGAAGCGCCCGTAGCGCCCGGCGCGCCCGGCGATCTGCTTGACGAGCATCGGCGACAGCGCCGTCTCCTCGACGCCGTCCCACTTGCGGTCGGTGGTGAAGACGATCGTGCGGATCGGCAGGTTCAGCCCCATGCCGATCGCGTCGGTCGCCACCAGCACCGCGTGCACGCCCTCCCTGAAGAGCCGCGCCTGCTCGCGGCGCACCTCGGGCGACAGCGCGCCGTAGATCACCGACGTCGGATGCCCGGCGCGGCGCAGCTCGGCCGACAGCGCGAGCGCCTCGCCCCGCGAGAACACGACGTACGCGGTGCCGGGCTCGGGGTCGTCGAGGTCGACCGGGCGCGGCGCCACCTCCAGCGGCGCGAGGCGCTCCTTGCGGACGAGCTCGAGCGGCTCGCCGAGGTACGCCGCGATCGCGCGCACGCGCGTCTCGGCCTGCGGCGAGCCGACGACGATCAGGTGCCGCGCGGGGGCGCCGAGCATCGCCTGCAGCCAGACGCCGCCGCGCTCGCGATCGTCGAGCATCTGGATCTCGTCGAGCACGGCGACGTCGACGATCGACCGCAGGTCCAGCATCTCGACCGTCGCGCTCGTATGGCGCGCGGCCTCGTCGGTCTCGACGTACTCGCCGGTGACGAGCGAGGTGCGCACGCCGCGCGCGCGCATCGTCTCGCAGACCTCGAGCGCGAGCAGCCGCAGCGGCCCGAGGTAGACGCCGGTGTCGGCGGCGCACAGCGCGTCGAGCGCGGCGTGCGTCTTGCCGCTGTTGGTCGGGCCGGCGACGAAGGTGATGCGCCGGCCGAGCCGACGGGCGACCGGGAAGAAGTCCTTCAGCCGCTCGGGCAGGGTCTCGCGCACCCGCTCGGCGACCGCCTCGGCGGCGAGCGCCTCGCGCGCCGCGCCGGTGCGACGCTCGTCGCGGCGGGCCTGCCGGGCCTCGCGCTGGCGGGTGCGGTGGGCGCGCTTGCGCTCGGCGCGGTCGGCGCGGTCGGTGCGGCGCGCGCCGGTCTCGGGACTGTCCGGATCCATCCCCGCATTAGAGCAGCGTCGCGGCGCGGGCCGCCCCGGGCCGGCCCGCACGGGGTCGACCGTCGCGCGAAAGGCGTTTTACCCCCTGCGGTTCGAGCCCATCCGCCCGTCCGACGTGGCCGGTTCTCGGACATGACCCGACCTAACGAATCGGCTTAGGATCGGCGTTCGCCTCCTCCCCGCGAGAGCCCGCATGCCCCGTTCCCCGAAGTCCCCGGTCACGGCCGAGTCCAGGAAGTCCCCCTCCGCGCGCACCCAGCCCCGCGGCCGGCCGCCCCGCAAGGTCTTCATCAACGTGCTCGTGCGCGCCTCCACGCGCGAGGCGCTCGCGAAGATCAAGTCGCGCGGCGACCTGCGCAGCCAGGGCGAGGTGATCGACCGGCTCGTCATGCAGGCGCTGGGCCAGACCGGGTCCTGACCCGGCCCGTACCCGCCGGGGGCCCGACGCGGCCGTCTACGCGGCGCGGCCACGGGCGGGTCCGCGTCCGAGGTCGCACCGGATGCCGCCTTCGCCCGCGTCGGCAGGCGATCCGACCCGTGCGGGGATCGCGGCGCGCCCACCCCGCGCGAGGATCGCCGCCGGTCGTTCGCGCGGGACGCGATCGACCCGCGCCGGTGCCGCATCGGGGAAAGTCCGTACGAGCGTCGCGGCGGTCGCGGCGCGTGCGCGGGCGCCTCTCCGCTTGATCCGTCCCTCGTCACGCTGATAGGCTGCGAGCCGGATCCGCTCGCGCGCCCCGGCGTCCGGCCGGATCCGTCCCTGCGACTGCGGGACCCGCCGTTCGGGTCCGTCTCGGCATGCCGAGCCCGTTGCCGTTTCCGATCGACACGCGGCCTCGCGCACGGAGGGCCGGCACATGGACGGCCCATCACCGGTTCTCGACGGCCTCGCCACGATGAGCGCGGACGAGCTGCGCGCGCGGCTCGCCGAGGCGGCCCGCGCGATCGAGGCCCGCGACGAGGCGATCCGGGCGCGCGACGACTTCCTCGCGATCGCGGCGCACGAGCTGCGCAACCCGCTGCATTCCCTGTCGATGCAGCTGTCGCTGCTGCACAAGGTCACTTCCCGCTCGGGAGACCAGGACGCGGCCCGGCGCGCGGAGCGTGCCGGCAAGGCGCTGCGACACTTCGTGCGGCGATCGGGGGTGCTGCTCGACGTGGCGCGCCTGAACAGCGGCCTGTTCCGGCTGAATCCGGAGACGGTCTGCCTCGCGGAGACCGTGGGCGACGTGACGGACCTGCTGGCCGAGGAGGCGCGGTTCCGCGGCGTCGAGATCGAGTGCGCGGTGTCCGGCCCGCTGATCGGCTGGTGGGACCGTCAGGCGATCGAGCAGGTGCTGTCGAACCTGCTGACGAACGCGATCAAGTACGGAGCCGGGCGGCCGGTGAGCGTCTCGGCCGCGGCCACCGGGGACGACACCGTGCAGATCGTCGTGCGCGACCGGGGTCCGGGCATCTCCGTGGCCGACCAGCAGCGCGTGTTCGGCAAGTTCGAGCGCCTGGTGCAGGGCCGCATGCACACGGAAGGATTCGGTCTGGGACTGTGGATCGTGCGCCAGCTGGTGTCGGCGCACGGCGGAGCGATCTCCATCCACAGCCGGATCGGCGAAGGGGCCCGGTTCACCGTCACCCTGCCGGTGACGTCGACCGGCACGGCGACCACCCACGGATCGGTAGGCGATGACGAACGATAGGAGCGGCGTGCTGCCGCTGGAGCGCGTGCCCACGCACGTCGCCGGCCTGGACGATCTGCTCGAGGGCGGACTGTTCAAGGGCGGGGTGTACTTCATCCAGGGCCGGCCGGGCGTCGGCAAGACGACGCTCGCCAACCAGGTGTGCTTCGGCCACCTGCGGCACGGCGGCCGGGCGCTGTACGTGACGCTGCTCGCCGAGTCGCACGCGCGCATGCTGCAGCACCTGCGCACGCATTCGTACTTCGACTCCCGGGCGGTCTCGCGCGAGATCGTCTACATCAGCCCGTTCCGCGAGCTCGAGGAGCAGGGGCTGAAGGGCCTGATCTCGCTCGTCGGCCGCGAGGCGGCGCGCCACAAGGCGAGCCTGCTGGTGCTCGACGGGCTCGTGACCGCGACCGACACGGCCGAGTCGGAGCAGGAGATGCGCCGGTTCGTGCACGCGCTGCAGGCCTTCGGCACGCTGCACGGATGCACGGTCCTGCTGCTCACCAGCAACCACGAGCGCCAGGAGCGGGCCGAGCGGACGATGGTCGACGGCATCGTCCACCTGACCGACAAGACCTTCGGACCGCGGACCGAGCGCCGCATCCAGATCCACAAGTTCCGCGGCACCCGGGTCGTGCGGGGCGAGCACTCGTTCTGCATCACCGACGACGGGATCGTCGTCTACCCGCGGCTCGAGTCGGTCGCGCGGGAGGCGGCCGACCGGGACGGCGAGCGCGCCTTCGCGACGACCGGCCTGCCGGGCCTCGACCGGATGATCTCCGGCGGCGGCGTCCCCGAGGCGAGCGCCACGCTGGTCGCCGGGCCGAGCGGCGTCGGCAAGACCAGCCTCGCGCTGTCGTTCCTCGGCGCGTCGCGGCCGTCCGAGCCGGGGCTGCTGCTCGGGTTCATCGAGTCGCCCGCCCGGCTGAGGGCCCGCGCCCGGCGGCTGGGCATCCCCCTCGAGGCGCTCGAGGCCGACGGCTCGGCGACGCTCCACCGCTCGCCCCCCGACGACCACGCGCTCGACCAGATCGGCCACGACCTGCTGCGCGCCGTCGACCGGCATCGCGCGAGGCGGCTCGTCGTCGACGGGCTCGGCGGCTTCTTCGAGACCCCCGCCTACGCCGAGCGCGGCCTGCGGTTCCTGCGGGGCCTGCTCGACGAGCTGCGCGGACGCGGCGTGACCTCGCTGTTCACCGTCGACACCGGGGGCGCGATCGTCGAGCGCGCCGATGCGCGCGCCGACGAGATCGCGTCGACCTTCGACACCATCGTCGCGCTGCGCTTCGTCCGTTCGCCCGAGCTCGTCGCGCGCCGGATCGTGATCCTCAAGGCGGACGGATCGGACTTCGATCCGTCGATCCGCCCGTTCACGCTCGCCGACGGGCGCCTGACCGTGGAGCCGGCGCCGGGCGGCGGCTCCACCGAACGGACGGGCCCGACGGCCGATCGATCGGCGCCTCCCGCGGGGCGCTAGGCTCCGGCTTCCGATGAAGACGATCCTCGTCGTCGAAGACGAATACGGCACCTCCGAAGCGCTGGCGCACTTCCTGGAAGGCGAAGGCTTCGGGGTGGTGCTCGCCGTCAACGGCCGCGAGGGGCTGAGGAAGGCCGCCGAGCGCCGCCCGGACC
>Ga0196964_10001932_pt1 | contig 10081 bp, 6 predicted proteins | sample S1_10metaG_FD_148615 | JGI IMG/M metagenome (GOLD analysis project Ga0196964, IMG submission 148615) | Soil microbial communities from Anza Borrego desert, Southern California, United States - S1_10 | ecosystem: Environmental > Terrestrial > Soil > Desert | place: USA: California | collected... | reverse complement strand
GAGCCCGGACCGACCCGCGACCTCGACGCCCTGGTCGCCGCCCTCGAGGCGGTGCCGATGCCCGCCGCCGTGCGCGACGGCGGCGGCCGGTACGTCGCCGTCAACTGCCTGATGTCCGAGCTGATCGGGCTGCCGGCCGAGCGCATCACGGGCAAGTCCGACAGCGCGCTGCAGCCCGCCGACCTCGCCAACCGCACCGCCGAGATCGACGGCCTGGTGCTGGGGTCCGGCACGCCGCTGGACAACGACGAGAGCCTGCTGTGCCGCTTCGGCCGCAAGCGCCTGCGCGCCTGCCGCCAGCCGCTGCTCGACGGCGACTCGCCGTGGGCCGTCGCCGTCGTCCTCGGCGAGTCCGAGCACGCCGGCGAGGCGTCCGCGGCCCGCGACCGCCTCGCGCAGGCCCTGGTCTCCGGCGACGTGCACGCCACCGCGCCGCCGGCGCCGGACGCCGCGGTCGGCGAGCGCGCCGACGAGCTCGAGCGCCGCGCCGAGGAGGCCGCCGAGCGCGCCGACGAGGCCGCCGCGCAGGCCGACCAGGCGCGCCTGGTCGCCGAGGCCGCCGAGGCCCGCGCCGCCGAGGCGCGCACCGAGCGCGACGCCGAGCGCGAGGCCCGCGCCGCCGCGGAGGCCCGCATCGCCGAGGCCGAGGCCTGGGCGCAGGAGGCCCAGCAGCGAGCGGCCGAGGCGGAGGCGCGCGTCCACGAGGTCCGGGCCCGCGCCGAGGAGGCCGGCTCGCGCGCCGAGCAGGCCGAGCGCCGGCTCGCCGAGGTGCATGCGCGCGCCGAGGGCGCCGACGGGCGCCTGAGCGCCGCCCACGACCGCGCCCAGGAGGCCGAGCACCGCGCCCAGGAGGCCTACGCCCGCGCCGAGGAGGCGGAGGGACGCGCCCAGGAGGCGCACGCCCGCGCCGACGAGGCCGAGGCCCGGGCCCACGAGGCGCACGCCCGGGCCGAGGCGGCCGAGCGCCGCGCCGCCGAGCTGCAGGAGCTCGCCGAGACGGCCGAGGCGCGCCACGAGGAGTCGCGGGCGCGCACCGCCGAGGCCGAGGGCCGCCTCAACGAGGCGCGCGTCCGCGCCGAGGAGGCCAACCGGCGCGCGGCCGAGGCGGAGGCCCGCGCCGAGGCGCTGGCCGGCGAGCTGGAGGCCGAGCGGGTCGCGCGGCTGGACGCGGAGGCGCTGCTGCGCCGCGAGCGCCGCATCGTGCCGGCCGCCGGCGCCGGCCCCGCGGACGACCCGCAGCCCGACGGGCCGGCGCCCGCACCGGAGTGGAGCGAGGCCGACGTCGTGCGCCTGTCGGCCGCCCTGCGCGGCGCCTCCAGCCTGCGCGGCGCCGCCCGGGCCGTGCTGTCCACGGTCGGCCCGGCCGCGGGCTTCACCGCCGGCGCCGTCTGGCACACCTCCGCGGACGGCTCCATGGAGTGCGTCGACGCCTGGACCGCCCCCGGCGAGTCGGGCATCGCCGGCTGGGAGACCACGGCCTGGCACGCCCGCCTGCGCGCCCCCGGCCTGGTGCCCGACGCGCTCATGGCCGACGGCCCCGTCGCGTGCCCCGTCGAGGGCGACTGCCCGCGCGCGGAGTCGGCGCGCCACGCTGGGCTGCAGGCCGTCGTCCTGCTGCCGGTCGGGGACGACCTCGTCGTCGAGCTGCTGCGCCGCCAGCCGGTCGCGGCCGAGCCGCTGGACGGCCTTGCCGGCCTGCGCGACCTCATCGCGGAGGCGCGCGAGCGCCTGGGCGGCGAGGCGGCACCGGCCTGGTCGCTGGCCCGGCTCTGAGCGTCTCACGGAGCCCGCGGCGTAGGCTCCGGCGCCGGTGAACTTCGCCCGCGACATCGTCGACGCCGCCGAGCCGCACGGCCTCGCGATGGTCGAGCTGGCCCGTGACGGCAGCCGCCGGACGTGGACGTTCGGCGAGGCCGCCGACCGCGCCGCGCGCCTGGCCGGCACCTTCGCCGCGCGCGGCGTGCGCCGGGGCGACGTCGTGCTCACCCTGATCGGCAACCGCCCTGAGTGGGTCCTCTCGATGGTCGCCTGCCTGCGGATCGGCGCGGTGGTGCTGCCGTGCACCGAGCAGCTGCGGCCCCACGACCTCCGCCTGCGCCTCGACGTCACCCGGCCGGTCCTGATCGTCTGCGACGAGCGCAACCGCGCGACGCTGGAGGCGGCGGGGCCCGGCTGCGACGTGCTCTACCTGCCTGACGACGCGGTCTGGGCGGCGGACCCGGCGCCGGCCGTCGACCTCGCGCCCGACGACCCGTGCCTGCTGACGTTCACCAGCGGGACGGCGGGCGAGCCGAAGGCCGTCCTGCACGGCCAGCGCTACGTCTCCGGCCAGGCGCTGCAGGCCGAGCACTGGCTCGACGCGCGCCCCGGCGACGTCGTGTGGTGCACCGCTGCGTCGGGCTGGTCGAAGAGCGCGCGCAACGTCTTCCTGGCCCCCTGGCTGCGGGGCGCCACCGCGCTGCTGCACGACGCCCGCTTCGACCCGCACGAGCGCGTCGAGATCCTCGCGCGCGAGCGCGTCGACGTCCTGTGCATGGCGCCCACGGAGTACCGCGTGGTGGCCAAGCGCGCGACGCTGCGGCACTTCGCGGGCCTCCGCTCGCTCGTGGCCGCCGGCGAGGCGCTCAACCCGGAGGTCCTGCGCGTCTGGGAGGAGGCGACGGGCCTGCAGGTCCGCGACGGCTACGGCCAGACGGAGACCGGCCAGACCACCGGTAACCTCGCCGGCCAGGCGGCACGGCCCGGATCCATGGGGCGGCCGCTGCCGGGCGTGAAGGCGTGGATCCAGGACGGCGAGCTCGTCTGCGACCCGCGCACCGTGCCGACGTTCTTCCTCGGCTACCTCGGCGAGGAGCCGTGGCCGATGGACCAGCCGTGGCGCACCGGCGACCGCGTCACGCAGGACGAGGACGGTTTCCTGCACTTCGAAGGGCGCACGGACGACGTGATCATCAGCGCGGGCTACCGCATCGGCCCTTTCGAGGTGGAGTCCGCGCTCGTCTCGCACCCCGCGGTCGCCGAGGCGGCGGTCGTCGCCGCGCCGGACGACGAACGCGGCTCGATCGTGCGCGCCGTCGTCGTCCTGCGCGAGGGTCGCGAGCCGGGCGACGCCCTTGCGCGCGAGCTGCAGGACCACGTCAAGGCGCAGACGGCGCCGTACAAGTACCCGCGGCGCGTGGACTTCGCGGCCGAGCTGCCCAAGACCGCCAGCGGCAAGATCCGCCGCGCGCAGCTGCGCGACGGCTAGGACCGCAACTCGCCAGCGAGCTCCTCGAAGACCGCGACGTAGTGGTCGATCGCCTCGTCGGTGTGGGTCACCGACAGCGTCCACTCCTCCTCGCGGCCGGGCGTCATGAAGATGCCGCGGTTGAGGTTGTACAACCACGCCAGCTCGGACAGCGCGGCGTCTTGGTGGGCCTTGAACGTCGCGTAGTCGCGCACCGGCACGGGCGCGAACGTGACGCAGCCCTTCGCGCCGGCGCCGAGCGCGTAGCCCGGCAGGTCATGGCGCTCGACCACCCCCTGGCAGCCGGCGACGATCCGGTCCTCGAGGCGCTCGAGGTGCGCGTAGGCCTCGGGGGTCAGCACCTCGGTCAGCGACGCGCGGATGGCCGCCATGCCCAGCGGGTTGCCGTTGAAGGTCCCGACCTGGTAGACGGTCCCGTCCTCCACGACGCGTGCGACCGCCTCGGTCATGCCGATCGCGCCGGTTGGCATCCCGGCGCCGAGGGCCTTGGCCAGGGTCACCATGTCCGGGCGCACGCCGAAGCGCTCGGTGGCGCCTCCGCCCGCGATGCACAGCCCGGTCTTGACCTCGTCGAAGATCAGGACCACGCCGTGGCGCGCGGTGATGTCGCGCACCGCCTCGAGATAGCCGGGCTCGGGGAGCACGACGCCGAGGTTCATCATCGCCGGCTCCATGATCAGGCAGGCGGGCCGGCGGCCGTCCGCGTCGAGCTCGGCGATCCGGCGCTCGAGGCCGTCGGCGTCGTTGAAGTGCACCGCGTGGACGAGCTCGACCGTGGACTGCGGGATGCCGGCGCCGTACGGCAGCGACGCCGGGCGCTCGTACGGGCCGATCTCGTCGTAGGCCACGCCGATCGACACCATGACCGTGTCGTGATGGCCGTGGTAGGAGCCGAAGATCTTCAGGACGTCGTCGCGACCGGTCAGCGCGCGGGCGATGCGGATCGCGTCCATCGTCGACTCCGAGCCGGAGTTCGTGTACCGCCAGCGCGCCAGCCCCCAGCGCCGCGCGAGCTCCTCGCCCACCACGATCGCGTCCTCGGTCGGCGCGGCGAAGTGCGTGCCGCGCACGTAGCGCTCGTGGATGGCGCGGCCGATCGCCGGGTGCGCGTGGCCCTGGACCATCGAGCCGAAGCCGTTGTGGAAGTCCCAGAGCTCGTTGCCGTCGACGTCCCAGACCTTCGGCCCGTCGCCGCGCTCCAGGTAGATCGGCCACGGGTCGCGCGCCTGGTAGGAGGAGGCGACGCCGCCGCTGAGCACCTGGCGCGCCCGGCGGTACATCGCGGCGGAGGCCTGCGTGCGCTCGTCCAGTCGCGCGCCCTCGCGCGCGGTCAGCTCGGCGATGCGGTCACGGTCGATCGGCGTCGGCACGAGGCCGATGCTCTACCCCAGCGGGTGCGGCGTCCACCCTGCCGCGGCGATGGCCGACAGCACTTCGTCGGCGTGGCCCCGCCCACGGGTTTCCAGCACGAGCTGCACGGCGGTCTCGCGGACATGGAGGTCGAGGCCTTCGCGCAGGTGCTGCACGTCGAGCAGGTTGGCGCCCTGCTCGGCGACGCAGGCCAGCAGGCGGGCCAGCGACCCCGGGCGGTCCGGCACGCGCACGAGCACGACGAGCCGGCGCCCCGCCTCGGTCTCGTGGCGCCGCGCGACCGTCGCCAGCAGACCGGCGTCGACGTTGCTGCCGCTGAGCACGACGCAGGTCGTGCCCGAGGCGGCCGCCGTGGCCCGCCCCGCCTGCAGCGCCGCGACGCCGACGGCCCCCGCGCCCTCCACGACGAGCTTGGCCCGCTCGAGCAGCAGCACCATCGCGTCGGCTACCGCGTCGTCGGAGACGACCACGACCTCGTCGACCCACTCGCGCACCAGCGCCAGCGTCAGCTCGCCCGGGCGCTTGACCGCGATGCCGTCGGCGATGGTCAGCCCGGCGGTGACCTCGACTGGGGCGCCGGCGGCCAGCGACGGCCCGAACGCCGCGCTCGCCTGCACCTGCACCCCCACCACCTCGACCGACGGCCGGGCGGACTTCAAGGCGATCGCCACCCCCGAGACCAGGCCGCCGCCGCCCATGGGCACCACCACACGCGCCAGGTCCGGCACGTCCTCGAGCAGCTCGAGCCCCAGGGTCCCCTGCCCGGCCACCACGTCGGGATCGTCGAACGGGTGGATGAACGCCATCCCGGTCTCGCGCGCCCGCGCGCGGGCCGCGTCCAGGCCGTCCTCCACGGACTCCCCCGCGACGGTCACCTGGGCGCCGAGCTCCTGGCAGCGCGCGATCTTGCCCAGCGGCGCCTCGGCGGGCATGAAGACCTCGCAGCGCACGCCGCGCACCGCCGCGGCGGCCGCGACGCCCTGCGCGTGATTGCCGGCGCTGCCGCACACGACGCCCGGCGCGGCCGCCGCGCCGAGCGCCTCCAGCTTGGCCAGCGCCCCGCGGATCTTGAAGGAGCCGGTGCGCTGCAGGCCCTCCGTCTTGAGCACCACGGGGACGCCGCACTGCTCGGTCAGCGTGAGCGACGGCAGGACCGGGGTGTGCCGTACGACGTCGGCGATCGCGCGCCGGGCGGCGGTGATGTCGGCGGCCTGCGGTGGGGGCACGCCGCCCGCCGCTCAGCCGTCGGTCAGCGTGACGACGGCGTCCATCTCCACCTGCGCGCCCCTCGGCAGGGCGGCGACGCCGATGGCGACCCGGGCGGGCGGCTCGCCGGTGAAGAACGTGGCGTAGACGTCGTTGACCTCGGCGAAGGCGCCCATGTCGGTGAGGTACACGGTCACGCGCGCGGCGTCGGCCAGCGTCGCGCCGGCCGCCGCACAGACCGCCTGCAGGTTCTCCAGGCACCGGCGCGCCTGCTCGCCGGGCCCGCCTGCCACGAGCTCGCCGGTCTCCGGGTCGAGCGGGATCTGCCCCGAGCAGAACAGCAGCCCGTTGGCGCGCACGGCGTGGCTGTAGGGGCCGATGGCAGCGGGCGCGTTGAGCGCGGTGACGACCTCGCGGTGAGCCATGGGCGGCCAACATACCCGCGCTCCGCGGCCCCCACGCCGCGCCGCGGCTAGGCTGGACGGCGTGCGAGGTCTCGGTGTGCTGCTGGCGACCCTGGCCGTGGGGGCGCCGGCGCAGGCGGCCGCCGCCGCCCCTGGCTTCGGTGAGCGCCCCATGCGCCTGCCCGCGTCGGCGAGCGCTGCGAGCAGCGGCACGTGGCTGCTTGGCGTGCGCGACGGCGCGCGCACGAGCGCCCTCGCCGCCCGTCATGGCGCCCGCCGCACCGGGCCCGGCGTGCTGCAGGTCCGCCGCAGCCGCGCCCGGCGCTGGCGGCGCGGCTGCGCGCCGGCGGTCTGCTGCGCTACGCCGAGCCCGACGCGCGCTTCGCGCGCCAGTCGGCGTTCGACGCCGCGCAGGACCGGTGGGCGCGCATCGCCGTGGTCCCGCCCACGAGTGCCCTGGCCCCGCCCGCGCCGACGGTCGGCATCGGGATCGTCGACGACGCCGTCGACCTCTCGCACCCCGACGTCGGACCCAACACGGTCTCCATCACGCCGGAGGTCCCGGTCAAGGCGCCGCACGGGACGATGGTGGCGTCGGCGGCCGCCGGGGTGAACAACGGGACCGGCGTCCTCGGGGTGCTGCCGGGCAACCGCGTCGTGTCCTTCGGACTGCCCGACGAGGACATCACCTGCGCGCAGGTGACCGAGGGGGTCGGGCGCCTCGTGCGCACCGGCGTGAAGGTCATCAACCTCTCGCTGGGCTCGCCGAGCGACTGCTTCGCGCTGTTCGAGTCGATCCAGAAGGCCTACGCCGCCGGCACGCTCGTCGTCGCGGCGGTGGGCAACGACTTCCTCGAGGGCAACCCGGTCACGTATCCGGCTGCCTACCCGCACGTGCTCAGCGTCGCCGCGCTCAACCAGAACCTCGAGCCGAGCCTCTTCAGCAACGAGAACACCGCGGTCGACGTGGCGGCGCCCGGCGAGCGCGTGCCGGTGGCCACGCCGGTCGCGCTGGACGACGACGGCACGCGGGACGGCCTGACGCTGCAGGACGGCACGAGCTTCGCCTCCCCGATCGTGGCGGGGGCCGCGGCCTGGCTCTTCGCCGCGCGCCCCGGGACGGCCAACGGGCAGATCGCCGATCTGCTGCGACGCACGGCGGTGGACGTCAGCCGCCAGGGCTACGACGCCGGGTCGGGCTTCGGCCTCATCAACCTGCCGCGGGCGCTGGCCGCGCCCGTCCCGCGCGAGGACCCGCGCGAGCCCAACGACGGCATCACGTTCGTTGACGGGACGGTCTTCTCCCGGCGCGCCCCGGCCGTGTGGCGCGGCGCCGGGCGCAAGCTCGTGCGCGCGACGGTCGACGAGATCGAGGACCCGGTCGACGTCTACCGGGTCGAGATCCCCGCACGGGCGTCGTTCAGCGTGCTGCTGCACCCCACGTCCGGCGACCCGGACCTGGCCATCTACGACCGCTCGGCGCGCACGATCAGCGCCCGCCCGGTCGACACGTCCACGCGCGGGCCCGGCCGCACCGACACCGCGCGGCTGACCAACCGGTCGGCCACGCGGCGCACCGCGTACATCGCGGTGACGCCGTCGTCCGAGCAGTCCGGCGTCCTCGATGCGGGGTATCGCCTGGAGCTGCGCCGGGCACCGCGTCGTCGATGAGCAACGCGCTCGCGCACGAGACCTCCCCCTACCTCCTCCAGCACGCCGACAACCCGGTCGACTGGCTGCCCTGGGGCGCGACCGCGCTGGCGCGCGCCCGCGAGCTGGACCGGCCGCTGCTGGTCTCCATCGGCTACTCCTCCTGCCACTGGTGCCACGTGATGGAGCGCGAGTCCTTCGAGGACCCGCAGACCGCCGCGGTGATGAACGAGCACTTCGTCTGCGTCAAGGTCGACCGCGAGGAGCGCCCCGACGTCGACGCGCTGCACATGGAGGCCGTGCAGGCCATGACCGGTCAGGGCGGATGGCCGCTCAACGTCTTCGTGACCCCGGAGCTGGTGCCGTTCTACGGCGGCACCTACTTCCCGCCCCGCCCCATGGGCCAGATGCCCGCCTGGACGCAGGTGCTGCTGGCCGTCGCCGAGGCGTGGGCCACGCAGCGCGACCAGGTGCGCGCGCAGGGCGCGCGGATGCAGGAGCGCCTGGGCATGACCGCCCGGCTGCGCCCGAGCACCGAGCCGCTGCAGGCCGCGACGCTCCGCGAGGCCCGGCGCGCGCTGGCCACGCAGGCCGACCACGACTGGGGCGGCTACGGCGGCGCGCCGAAGTTCCCGCCGTCGAGCGCCCTGCTCTGGCTCCTGGAGGCCGGCGCCGACGAGCATGCGCTCAGGACGCTGCACGCGATGCGCGCGGGCGGCATCCACGACCAGGTGGGCGGCGGCTTCGCCCGCTACGCCGTCGACCGGACGTGGACCGTCCCGCACTTCGAGAAGATGCTCTACGACAACGCGCTGCTGCTGCGCGCGTACGTCGTGGGCTTCCAGCGGTCCGGCGACGAGCGTCTCGCCCGCACCGCCGACGAGCTCGTCGCCTGGCTCGAGCGCGAGATGCGCCAGCCCGACGGCGGCTACGCCAGCGCCCTGGACGCCGACAGCGAGGGCATCGAGGGCCGGTTCTACGTCTGGCGCCAGCAGGAGCTGCGCGACGTCGTCGGTGCGCAGGACGCCGACGCCGCGGTCGCCTGGCTCGGCGTGACCGCCGAGGGCAACTTCACCGACCCCCACCAACCCGAGCCGGGGCTCAACGTCCTCACCGGCCGCGGCCCCGAGCCGCCCGCCGAGCAGCGCGAGCGGATCCGGTCGGCGCTGCTCGCCGCGCGCGAGCGGCGGGTCCGGCCCGGGCTCGACGACAAGCGGGTGACGTCGTGGAACGCGCTGGTGCTCGGCGCGCTGGCGCACGGCGGCGCGGTCCTCGGCCGCCCGGCCTGGATCGGCGCGGCCCGCGACTGCGCGGAGTTCCTGCTGGGCGCCGTCCGCGCGCCCGGCGGCGGCGTGCACCGCACGTTCAACCGCGGGCAGGCCCGCCACGACGGCGTGCTCGACGACCACGCCTACCTTGTCGAGGCGCTGCTCGACCTCTACGAGGCCACGTTCGAGCCGCGCTGGTACGCCGCCGCGGCCGAGATCGCCGGCGTGGTGCTCGAGCGCTTCGCCGACCCCGAGCACGGCGGGTTCTTCATGACGGCCCCCGGCGCGACGGACCTCGTCGTGCGCCGGCGCGACCTCGAGGACCACCCGATCCCCTCCGGGTCCTCGAGCGCGGCGCTGGGGCTGCTGCGGCTCGCGGCGCTGTCGGGAGAGCACCGCCACCGCGAGGCCGCCGTGTCGCACCTGCGCCTCGTGCACGAGCTGCTGGCCCGCCACCCGACGGCGTTCGGGCACGCCCTCCGGGCGCTGGCGTTCCACCTGGGGCCGCCGCGCGAGGTGGCGCTGGCCGGCGACGCCGACGGCGTCGCCGCGCTCGCCGCCGTGGTGCGCGAGCAGCCGCACCCGGCGCTGGTGCTGGCCGGGCCGCCGGGCGACGGCGTGGCGCTGATGGAGCACCGCGCGGCGGTCGGAGGGCGCGCCGCGGCGTACGTGTGCGAGGGCTTTGCGTGCCAGGCGCCGGTCACCGATCCCGCCGCGCTGCGATCCGCCTTGGCGGGCTAGCCGTACCGATCCCGTAGGGGGCATCCCGCATTGTCCGGGGCCCCCGACTGCGCTGGAGTGGCGGCGCGGTTCGCACCCCACCCCCCTCGGAGGCCATGCAGAGGTTCCTGACGTTCCCCGCTGGACGCCGCAGCAAGTTCGTGGTGCTCGCCTTCTGGCTGGTGGCGATCTTCGCCATGACGGCGACGAACCTA
>Ga0196964_10001931_pt1 | contig 10083 bp, 5 predicted proteins | sample S1_10metaG_FD_148615 | JGI IMG/M metagenome (GOLD analysis project Ga0196964, IMG submission 148615) | Soil microbial communities from Anza Borrego desert, Southern California, United States - S1_10 | ecosystem: Environmental > Terrestrial > Soil > Desert | place: USA: California | collected... | reverse complement strand
TACCCGTTGAGACAGCACAAAGTAGTGGCAGCGGACTTCAAGTTCGCGCTGAAGTTTACGGTCGATCCGCCCATTCCGCTGTTCCATCCGACTGGGATTCCAGGGTACATCGAAGTGGAATAAGTCCGCGCAATAATTCTGGAGATTTACCCCTTCCCGTGCAGCATCAGTAGCAATCAGAATTCGTAAAGGATGTTGGGCAGGATCAGTATTAAATGCCTGTTTAATGTACTCCCGGCGTTCTTCCCCCATTCCCCCGTGGAATGTATCAATGCGATCGTGCTCCCGGTGGGAGTTGGCAATGATGGCTCCAAGTTGCTGCTCCAGGTAGCGCTTAGTATCGGTGTACTCGGTAAAGATGAGGACCCGCCGATTTAGCCACTTTGCCTCCGGTGTTCCCAGAGTGGGACACAGATTCTCTCGTATCCAAGTTTCTAGCTTTTTAACTTTGTTATCTGGCTGATGACGCGCCTTTTCCGCAATCTGGGTCATCGCCTCCAACAGGTCTAACTCCTGCTGTGAAATAGCTGCACCAGAGGCTTGAGTTGCCTTCTCCATTTGGCTGGCTTCTTCATGCAGCACTTCGTCTTCATCCAAGTCTGCCCGATCATCATCTGCGCCTGGAGACTCTTGCAGGAGGGTTAAGCCTCGTTGAGAAATTGGTTGCTGTTCCGCTTGCCGCTCAGTTGCCTTACGGTGAACTTTTAACGTTCGGGCAAAAGCTTCAATTGAGGACAGCAGACGCTTCTGGAGAGAGGTCATCACCAACATCGCAGTCGTCTGAGTGGCTTTGGGAGCATCCTGCAATCGCTCTTCCCGACAAGCTCGGTACTGTTGGAGCAACCGAGCCAGCTTCAACTCAGGCGAATCTTCCGGCAAATCCTTAATGACCACTGGAATAACTTCTCGCTTTGGGAAGTCAGCACTATTGATTTCTCGCAAATCCTGCTTGAGCCGCCGCACCATTACTGCGTCGAGCAGCTTTTTACTGCGAACCGGTACTCCTCGACAGAACCGTTGTGGGTCTAAAATTTCTAGCAGGGCAGCAAAGCTGTTGGAGTGCCCATTATGGGGTGTGGCAGACAGGAACAGTTTGTGTTCAAACCGAGGGGCAAGGTCACGTATCGTGCGGGTCAATTGAGAATCGATCGCATAGCGAGAAGCACTGGCAGGAGCCGCATTATGGGCTTCGTCCAAAATCAGCATCGACCCCGCTGAAAAATCCTGTAGCCAGTCACGCAAAGGAGCCGCATAGGTTTCGTCCCGCAGCAGCGAATGGGAAATAATGAAGCGGGTATGGGTTTTCCAGGGATTAATGCCATAACCCCGCTCTCGGCGCTTGGAAGCAACAAAGTCGCGATCATAAACAATGAACGTTAGACCGAAGCGGCTTTCCATCTCATCCTTCCACTGGCGCACCACCGAGGGCGGACAGGAGATGACGACTCGCTTAATCTTCTGCCGCAGCAGCATTTCGCGTAAGATTAAACCCGCTTCGATGGTTTTTCCGAGTCCTACGTCATCCGCAATAAACAAATTCACTCGTGGCATTCTGAGCGCTTTTCGCAGAGGCTCTAGCTGATATGCCTTTACCTCAATCCCAGCTCGATAGGGAGCTTGAAATAGCTTCGGGTCCGTGGCGGTGACACAATTCCACCGGAGGGCATGCAGGTAAGCCGAAAAGTAACGGGGATTATCAAAGCCTCGACTAGCAACCGATTCCCAAGACGAAGCCTCAAGGATCTGAGCATCAATTTCGCGTTCCCAAAAGACCTCTAACGTGTCGCCTTGAGCATCATCTTCAAGACACGCTAACCGCACCCTGGTATCACCTGTCGGTGAAACGGAAGGAATCACGTCTTCAACTAAGTACTGGCGTGAACGAACTCGAATAATTTGTCCAGGTTCGAGAATCGCAGATGTCATTTTTATTCCTTGACAAACGGTGATCTGATGCCGCTCCGTCCAAATCTTTGATGAGGGAAGTAAGTAGTCTTGTTCTCTTGAAGACGTTTCGCTCCGAAGTTAGGTTGCCCAGTTTTCTGATTAAGCATCTAAAAGAGCTGCATTATGAGCATGAGGCAATTAATCACGCTCTCAATGTCAGAACAAGATAAAACCCGATTAGAAGCGATCGCGGGCGAACTGGCAGAGTCTAAAAGTCTAGCAATGTAGAAATCTCAAAAATTTCTGTCAATTGCAAAGTATGAGGTTGTGTTGTTCCCTTTACTCACCCACCAATTATTCGTTGATAGGTCACTCCCGCCTCTTCTCGTAAACCCAGAATTCATCCGTTGGAGAAGCAAGATAGCCTGCCTGCTCTAGTCCAGCTAGCAGATGATTTGTCTTCGGAAAGAAACCACTGACTTTGGGATACTTTAGATGAACTGCCAGATGCCTCGTCTTTTCTAGCAAAGCAGGAAGACCATCAACGGTTCCGGTGATAAGTCCGACCCACAATGTTGAATCAGCGCTCTCTAAATGACTTTGAATCAGCAAGCCCTGTAACTCATGATCCTGCCAGTACCCCCAAACTTTTCCAACCCGCAGTCGATTCTGCAACTGGGCGATCGTGAGCGTTTGCCATTTAGCACCTCGACAGACAAACAGAGGTGGCGATCCATGAATCTGCTGGATCAATTGCCAAACAACTTCACAGTCACTCTCCTGGAGTTGGCGCAGTTGATCAATCGGTGCTGCGATCGCTTCCGCAGAATGCTCTACATAATAGGCAATCGGTTGATAACCCCGTCGCTTGAAGATTTCTGGTACAGCACTATTCCAACTGGCCACACAGCAGCGAATGGTCAAAATGCCTTTAGTTTGAAAATAGTGCTCGATCGCAGGGTCTAGGCAACGAACGACCCCCTGCCCTCGGTACTGCGGATCGACTCGCAATGCCTCCCACCATCCTTCCTGTTCAGATAGTTGTACGACTCGCGTTATGCCGATCGGCTGGTCGTTAAACACAGCTACTAGAATCTGTCCACAAGGCTCTGCCATCCACTGATCCCAAACAGCGTCAACATAGTCCTCTTCATGAGACCAGGTATGGCGGCAGAAGCTCAAAACAGCGGTTTTATCCTCCGGTTGAGCTGGGCGCACAATGATGTCTCTAGGCTCCATATTGTTTAATCCCTTAACCCTACTGTGTGTCTCAATGGGAGAGAGACTGAATTAGTAGCTGAAGTTTCCATGCAAGAACCTTTACCCTACCTAGCTTTGGATGGTGAAGAATTTTCAGTATTAAAAAGCCCAGGTATTTTTGGAAAAAGTAGGGATTACCTTCCTCTAGAATCCTCTACTCTCGTAAGGCGAGAACGTTTTAAGTAAGTTTAAGGAATTTCCTCTTCACCCACCAGCCTCAGCTCATTCAAGGGCACTATACGTTTCTCTGTGCTGCGAGGATACTCAAGTCGGGCAGTGGCTTTCTCTAAGCGCTTCACAACCCAGTAGCAAGCCTGCTGTACCCGCTTCACCAAACTGCCAACCTCAATTCTTGGTCCCTGGTGGCTCCCCTCTTCCCTTTGTCTGCCGCTTGCCTGTTCCGGTGTAAGGCATTCTCCTGTCTGAGATCCTTTGATTTGAAGGTTTCCTTTGAACGCTGTCTCTACTCTGTTTGATCCACCTGCCGATTGCTTTGAAGTATATATATCAGGGGGTGGATCAGGGGCAGCGATCGCAACCGTTACAGAAGGTACTAACCCTACCTGGGTTGCGTTATCTCGCTGTTGCCACTGAGCAAAGATGGTCTCCCGCCCATCCTCTGGTGGTTGGTACTGGTAAACTCTGGTGCCCCCGCGTCGGCCATCGGGGGCGACATCACGTCCCACACAGGTTAATTTCAGACCCAGCTTGCCCAGTAATGCCTGTACAACCTCGATCGGCGTCATCTTCTCGGAAATGGTGAGATTGAAAACGGCTTTGAGGTCATGAGCGTACTGAACCGCGTGGTGGCGGAGCTGCTCCACATCGGCATCCGTGGCTCGAATGGGTCTCTCTGGGCTTAGGAGGTTGAGCACCCCCAGTGCCTTCAGGGTTTCGACTTGAGCCGTGAGCAGCCGCACGTCCTGTAACGCTACTTTGCCGTCACCGCGATCGAGGTGTCCTTGCCATTCCTTGAGGTCCCGCAACTGGACCAGTGCTGGGTCATGGGTGAGGTAGTAGTGCAGCTTCAGTTGGACATACCAACCCTCATCATCTCTAATCTTCAGCTCCGGGGTGATGGGAATAGCATAGCGGCGCTCCAACTCATACTTGTGTTGAGCATGGCGTTCATCCACAGTCTTGGCCCGTTGGTCTTTGATCCGTTCATACTCGATCGCGCTGATGACAAAGGCCGAGGCGATCGCCTCGGCTTCTCTCAGGCGACTCGTTTCCTGAATCCCTTTGATGTCTTGAACCACCTGTTCTGCCACGGTCTCATCTAGTGGTTGCAGCAGGTCATCGGTGACGGTCGTGACTTGGTGTCCTTCCATCACTAAGCCATTGCGGAACTCGTGACGGTAACTCCACAGCGACATATTGACGCGAGCGGCCATCTTGGCCCAACTGCGAAGCGTGATTGGGTCGGTTTGAGCATCTAAGTCAAAATCAACTTCCTTGAGTAAGGCAATGCTGTACTTCACCGCTTTGGTGGTGGAATGAATTACATCCTGGTAGTTACAACTGCCATTTCCCACTTTGCCGGGGCCAAATCGGGCAGCCCAAACGAACCGAGGCACGGGTTCCCGAACGCGGGCTAAGGCCTGCCGGGACTCAGCATCGGGGGTAACTCCCTGAAAAATTCCAAATACGGCCTTGAAGTGCCCCCGCACATCGATAGAAATGCCAGTACCAATGGTTGGGGTTGCCAGGACGATGTCATAGTTTGTAATGACTTGATTAAGTCGCTCGACAATTCCGTAGGCGGGATGCTGAGGATTAGCTACGCTTTCAGAGTCGATACGGAGAATTCGCTTGTTTGGGTAGCGAGCTTGCAAGTAAGTTTCAAGGTTTTTAGAACTCCAGCGGCTGCTGGCCTTTTGAGAGTCTAGAGCTAGGAATACTGCGCCTTGCTCGATCCAGTCCTCCGTTCGTGCCATTAGGCTTGCTGGGTTCTTGCTGTCATAGAACGATACGGCCCATCCAGTCTCTGGTTTCCATTGGTTCACCACAAGCCAGGGCTCGATCGCAGATTCAGCTAAGCCTTTGAGGTAATCAATGCTGACATCAGACAAGTCGGCGTCTTGAGCAATGATGAGTCCATCACTGCCTAGCACCACTTGCAGCAAGTCTCGCAAGGTTTCTAGGACTTTGACGCGATGCTCATAGCAAGTGGATGAGTTGAGAGCATGCCATAGCACTTGCTCGACTTCATCCAGAATGACGATCGCCCCTTTCCAGAACTGGGGATTGAAGCGAGCCTGGGAAGTGGGATGCAGCGAATCAATACAGAGTCCGTAGCCGAAGAGTCCCTGGGTATCGGATTCTTTCACCTCCTCAATCCAGTCAATGCCGAGGCTGTCGCAGATGGCACGACCTAACTGGATGCGGTGGGTGATGACCAGAACTTTCCGTCCGCTGTGGGTCGCTTGGCGAATCAAAGACTGGAGCGCCGTCGTCTTCCCAGTACCCTTGGCGCTTTTGATACAGGCCAACCCGGAATTTGGGTAGGGTAGCTCACCCAGGTAAGGCGTGTCTATGGTGAGGGTGGGTTGATAGGTCAGTGACCAGAGCTGGGATGCGAGCCAGAACTGCAAGGGCAGGGCAGCGTCATAGAGGGCAGCGAAGGGCTGAGGCCCCTGCGCCACGATAAAGTCATCCACGCCTTTTTGCGGACCGGGAAGGGAGAGCACCTGAACCACGCATCCGGCACGCTCCAGCAGCTTGCCCAGTTTGGTGGTGGCTAGGTTGAGGTCTCTGATGGTTTTAGGCTTGGTCTCATAGTCGAAGCAAATGTAAACTGAGCGCTCGGCAGTGGCAAAGTGAGCAAGTTCTGGGATGAGGGTCTGGGAAGTTTTGCGGTAGCCGTTAAAGATACCAGGTAGGGCGATCGCGGCGTATCCCTGCGTCAGTAAACAACCTGCTTTCTTCTCGCCTTCGGTGAGGATGACCGGAACGTTGCACTTCCAAACCCAGTGCCAGAAACCGAGAGGGCGATCCTCGGGGGCGATCGCTAAGTTGTAGCGTTGAGCAACTAGGGTCCAGATGTGAAATGGAACATCCAGCAGGACCAGGCGGCTCGAGCTAGGACCGAGGCTCGGACTGAGGTACTTAGCAGGCTTACTTTTGGCGCGATCCAGAACGGGGGTGGCGGGATCTGGTTTGAAGCGGCCCCAGTCCATCCGCTGCCAGTCATTGAGCGGGTCAACTCCACTGACCCACCAACCGCGTAGACGGGAGCGAGTTTTCTGACCAAATCGCGTGAGTTTCCAGTTGAGGCGATCGGCGATCGGGAAAAGACTATCGGCGTAACTGCTGGTAGCCGTGTCGGTGAGGGTTTCAACGTTCAGCGCAATAATAGCAAGATCCACGCCGCTATCTTGCCATTCTTGAACATGGTCTGCTGCAACTCTGCTGGGCCAATATGATTGGAGCTTTTGAAGGCTAGGCGCAGAAGCAAGTGCCGGGTCGCTCAAGAGGAACGAACCCGAACTTCTAGACTCACTTGCTAAGCGATAGATCGACATTGCTCTTTGGGGCGCAATCTGAAATTTCTGCTTCCAAAGAGTAGCACCCTCGATTTTTTGAGCAGGCAAAGTGCGATCGGATCAAATTGATCAATATGATCAGGCAAGTACTAAACCCTGGAAAGACTGCTACACAAGGGTTTTAAAAATCTTGCGTATCACTCAGTGGAAGTTTCCGTATCACTCAGTGGAAGTTTCCGTATCACTCAGTGGAAAAAAGTTAGTACTTTTAAGTACTTAAGGATAGGCATGAAAACGCTAAACCCCTTGTCGAATGATAGATTTCGCAATTTCTGAATTAGTACTTAAACTGACTCTTGCGTATCACTCAGTGGAAGAAAGCAAGTACTTTATATGCTTTTGAGGCATTTTTCCGCCAAAATTTGTTGGCGAAATAGATCGGCGTATCACTTGGTGGAAGTTATCAAGTACTTACTGCATATTGTTTAGCGGAAGTTCTCGAGTAACTTTTGCCAATTTCTACTGCTCCTACTGATTATCGTGGAGAGCTTGATTTCAAACGTATCGCCTTGTGGAAGTTATCAAGTACTTTTTAGTATCACTCAGTGGAAGTTAACAAGTACTTTCTACTTGAAACGCTTAAGGTAGCTAAAAGGCAACTCTTGAGAGGAGTATCAGCGTATCACCTTGTGGAAGTTTCCAAGTACTCTTTGTGCTGAAGTGCGGTGAGGGTTTGGTAAAGCCGCTTTTTGCGTATCAGTCGGTGGAAGTTTTCCAGTACTTTTTGTACTCGCTCTGCTGCACCTAATAAGAAAGTCTTAGAATTCTGCTGAGGCGTTCAGCATACAAGGGCTTGAGGGGTTTGTCCTGCAACTTATTCTCGATGTTGCGCACCCAACTCTGGCTCATCCCCATCGCGATCGCCACATCCATCTGGCTCAATCCGGCTTCTTGCCGCAGCTTCTTAACCATAGCGCCTGTTAAATCTTGATCTGAGAAAGCCTTATCTTCGATAACTTCTGTATCGATCGTAATGATCTCGTCTGAGGCATTAGGTGCTAGAAGCTGCCTGCTACCTGCCTTGGTGAGCTGTTTGGTGATCTCAGCTTTGCTTTTTTCAAATCGGGCTAGTTCTCCCTCAATAGGCGCAGGTGGGATGATAATGACGATTCCTTGAAGCCAAGCATCAAAGAAACCATCTGGCATTCGCTGCTCTTGGGGGGTACTATCTGCTGACTCGATTTCATCGTCCACTTCCTTTGGTATTGCCGCCCAAGTAGGCAGCAAGTCTTTGGGAAAGCTTTCATCGAACTGGATGGCGAATTTAATCTCAGTTAAGTCTTCCAGTAAAATGTAGAACCGTTTGACGAATCGGGAGCGTTTGAGCTTGTCCTTTCGAATCAGGTCGATTTCCTGAACTGACATGACAGCTTCTAGCAATGTCTGAATGCGATATTTTCCGCTGGGATGGGAGCGCCGATTTTGAATTAGGTAGAGTGCCAGCGCTGCTGCCAATTCCTTTTTGTAGGGGTCGATCGAGAGTACATCTTGGTTGATAAAACCGTACTGATACAATGCAGTTCGTCGCTTTTCACCCTCTCGATTGAGAAAGTTGCGTGTCCACTGGCCCGCCTGAACTTCAATTTCAACTTCAATCAACTCACCTGGATTGCCGTTGATGTCGTTCTGATACTGCTCTTTGACATTTACAATCCAGATCAGCGATCGCTCAATAATGGTCAGATCTAAGTAGCCTTCCTGCCACTGAATCTTAGCCCCCAAAGTTCCTAAGACCCAGGCTAGGTCTGCGATTGCCTTCAACTTGTCGGCCTTCTTAAGCTTATTACCTGTATGAATCCTCAGAATTTTGATCAGGTCACTTCCCAGAAGGGTGAACGTTTCTTTCCAGGGCTCTTTCTGCTGGGCAGCATAGGTTGCAAAGACAGCATGGAGACGAGCAGCATGGATGCCGTAAAGCCGTAGGATTTCTGGTTCAGCGAAGCTGGTGATGAAGCCGGGTTGGTGTTTCTGTTTGTTGAGGATGTAAAACTCGATGTGCCGCCCCTTCCCGAAAGAGCGATGAAAGTAAAGGCGGTTCTGTTCGTATTCGCTCCAATCGGGATGCCGCAAAAAAGCCTGAGTTGCACTAATGACGGGTGCGCCTGTTGCCGTCATTTCAACCTGCTTGTGCGTAAACAGGGGGAATTTGGTTTCAGAGAGCGTCCGTGCGCGACTGACCCGCTTCCTGCCACCCTTGGTTGGACGTACAGCTATTCCGCTGAGTTCTAATTGAGACTCAGCATTTTTGGCTTTTGAACTTTTTGACTTACTGTTTGAAGGCATCAGTTCACCTAGTCGATGGGCGGTCAGCTCAGCATTAGAAACAACAGGGACTAGATTATGTTTTCGGGTCAGTATTTATTCCTTTTCTCTTGACTTTTACCCCTGAAACAATTGTTTGGGTTATTGTACTGCCTTGAATAGCTGAAACCCATTATTTTTTCAAGCGACTGATGACAAACGGTCAGCGTCGATGAGCGCGGCTCAAGACACATCTCTGAAAAGGTGGACTCGTTTCAATTGATGCGTGTCAAAATAAAGTGCAAGTATTCTAAGTTGACACGCATCACTTCTGAATTATCGAGAACTGAAAGCGAAGCTAGCCATGCTGGAGGCAGAAATTACTGCCATCCAAGCAGAGGGGGAAGTCTTTATGAACGCCCGAATCGATTCTTCTAAGCCTGGAGGGTCAACGGTGCGAGGGCATCCATCTACTCAGTATCGGCTGCGCGTTAAAGGACAAAAGGCCCGTTACCTTAAAGGCACAGAACTTGAAGAAATCAGGGCAGCGATCGCGCGAGGAAAACGGCTCAAGCGCCTTGAACGCGAGAAACTGTTAACTCAAAGACAATTGGATCGGTTAGTGGCAAAGGCAACAGAGCTAGGAATAAAGCTACCGGAGTAAGCTTAATTACTCAGTCTGCAAGCTATTTTCGGTTGATGCGTGTCAATTTTGAAAACTTTTCCTTAAATTTGACACGCATCAAGAACATCAAGGCTTATTATTCCGGGTGCGATCTAAAGTGAGCTATCGAAGAAAATCTGGCCCAAAAATCAAATGGACCTTTAGGAGGGCTGGAGCAAGCAGGCTATTGCGCTTCGACAGGGGGTGAATTTTGGGTCTATGAGAAGCGATTTTAGCGCCATCCAGCCCAGTCAAGGCTATGGCTACCCAAAGCCCGTCGCAGTACTCCCACCCTGTGACTTCATTGAAGCATTCCAATTCTTACCGCATCCACTCGGGCACCTGTTGGTCATGCTTCAACCGCAACCGCTGCATCATAACGGCTGCAAAGAGATCATCCAAAGTCAGTGAATTAGCAATATTAAACAATCCTGGCAAGCTAGCACGCGCTTCATTTGTGAAGCGTAGCGGCATCAATGGATTTTT
>Ga0196964_10001930_pt1 | contig 10088 bp, 3 predicted proteins | sample S1_10metaG_FD_148615 | JGI IMG/M metagenome (GOLD analysis project Ga0196964, IMG submission 148615) | Soil microbial communities from Anza Borrego desert, Southern California, United States - S1_10 | ecosystem: Environmental > Terrestrial > Soil > Desert | place: USA: California | collected... | reverse complement strand
CCTTGCTGGTCAGGTCGCGCGGCGCGAACAGGATGATGGGCACGTCCTGCATGCGGCCGTCCTGGCGCACGGCGCGGATCACTTCGAAGGCTGCCTGGCCCGGCAGCTCGGAATCGACGATCACGCAGTCAAAGGTGTGCTCGTTGAGTTGATTGATCGCGTCCTGTGCGCTGCCTACAGCCGTGCACTTCACGTCGTCGCCACAGACCAGGTCAGCGATCGCCTTGCGGTGTTCTTCGTCGTGATGAGCCACCAGAACGTCGCGCGTCTTCTTCTCCGACTGAATGCGGATCTTCTTGAGCGTGGCGTCCAGGTCTTCCTTGGTTTTGAAGGGCTTGTTCATGACGCCCGCAGCGCCCATGCGCAGGCCGCGCGCGCGGTCTTCTTCCGTCGTGATCACATAAACCGGCAGCGAGCGGGTGATCTTGTCGTTCTTGAGGCGGTCCAGCACGCGCCAGCCGTCCATGTCGGGCAGGACGATATCCAGCGTGATGGCGTCCGGACGCAGCTCGCGCGCCAGGGCGATCGCGGCCGAGCCATGCGGCGTGACCACGGCCTTGAAGCCGTTTTCGCGCGCGCCTTCCATCAGCAGCTTGGCAAAGACCGTGTCGTTTTCCACGATCAGCAGCACGCTGTCGTCGGGCGTCAGCGCGCGGCGATCGTCGTTGATCTCCTCGGCGTCCGGCCGCGAGGGCAGGGCGGAGCTGCTGTCGGGCGAGTCGGCCGTGGTGATCGGAACTTCGTTGCTGGTGGTCTGAGTCTGCGGAGTTGTCAGCAGGCTCTGGCGGCGAACGGTCTTGGGCTGCACGTACACCTGAGGTACATAGAGGGTGAATGTGCTGCCTTCGCCCGGCACGCTTTCCAGCTTGATTTCGCCGCCGAGCAGGCGGGCGATTTCGCGGCTGATGGCCAGTCCCAGTCCGGTTCCACCGTACTTGCGGCTGGTCGAACCGTCGGCCTGCTGGAACGCTTCGAAGATGATCTGCTGCTTCTCGTGCGGGATGCCGATGCCGGTATCCCGTACCGTGAAGGCCAGCACCGTCTTGGCGCGGCCGAGCGTCTCGTGCTCCGGCGACCAGCCCTCGCGCGCGACCTGGATATCCAGCTTGACCGCGCCGTGCTCGGTGAACTTGAACGCGTTGGAGAGCAGGTTCTTCAAGACCTGCTGCAGACGCTTGCTGTCGGTGGTGATCATGCGCGGCAGGCGCGGATCCAGGTTGACCGCGAAGCCGAGCTGCTTGGTTTCGGCCACGTGGCGGAAGGTGCGTTCCACGTGATCCTGCAGCTCGTCGAAGCGCAGGTCGCCGATATCCACCACGACCGTTCCGGACTCGATCTTCGACAGATCCAGGATGTCGTTGATCAGCGTGAGCAGTTCGTTTCCGGACGAGTGGATCGTCGTCGCGAACTCGACCTGCTTGCTCGAGAGGTTGCCCTCGGGGTTGCGCGAGAGCTGATCGGAAAGGATGAGCAGCGAGTTAAGCGGCGTGCGCAGTTCGTGCGACATGTTCGCAAGGAACTCGGACTTGTACTTGGAGGTGAGGGCAAGCTGCTTGGCCTTTTCTTCCAGCGCCTGGCGGGCCTGTTCCACTTCCTGGTTCTTGCGTTCCACTTCCACGTTCTGATGCGCCAGCAGCTTCGCCTTTTCTTCCAGCTCGGCGTTGGTCTGCTGCAGTTCTTCCTGCTGCGACTGCAGTTCTTTCGCCAGCGACTGGGACTGCTTCAGCAGGTCTTCCGTACGCATGTTCGCTTCGATCGTATTGAGCACGATGCCGATCGATTCGGTCAGCTGATCAAGGAAGGCCTGATGCGTCTGGCTGAAGCGGTCGAACGAGGCGAGCTCGAGAACGGCCTTCACCTGCCCTTCGAACACGACCGGCAGCACGATGACGTTCAGCGGCTTGGCTTCGCCCAGGCCCGAGGAGATGACGATGTAGTCGTCGGGCACGTTGGAGAGCACGATCTTTTCCTTTTCAAGCGCGCACTGGCCGACGAGGCCTTCGCCCAGCTTGAACCGGTTGTCGATATTCTTCCTCTCCTTATAGGCGTAGCTGGCCAGGAGCTGGAGATAGGATTCTTCCTTGCTCGCATCCATGGTGTAGAACACGCCCTGCTGCGCGGACACGACCGGCGCCAGTTCGGAGAGAATGAGCTTGCCGACCGTCAGCAGGTCCTTCTGGCCCTGTAGCATGCGGCTGAACTTGGCCATGTTCGTCTTCAGCCAGTCCTGCTCGGAATTCTTGAGCGTCGTGTCCTTCAGATTTCGGATCATTTCATTGATGTTGTCTTTCAGCGCCGCGACTTCGCCCTGCGCTTCGACCTTGATCGAACGCGTCAGGTCGCCTTTGGTCACCGCGGTCGCGACTTCGGCGATCGCGCGCACCTGCGTGGTCAGATTCGCAGCCAGCTGATTGACGTTGTCGGTCAAGTCTTTCCAGGTTCCGGCAGCGCCGGGCACCGAGGCCTGTCCGCCCAGTTTTCCTTCGACGCCGACTTCGCGCGCCACGGTCGTCACCTGGTCGGCGAATGTGGCCAGCGTGTCGATCATGCCGTTGATCGTGTCGGCCAGCGCGGCGATTTCGCCCTTCGCGAACACCGACAGCTTCTGCTTCAAGTCTCCATTGGCGACGGCAGTCACGACCTTGGCGATACCGCGCACCTGGTTGGTCAAGTTACCGGCCATCGAGTTCACGTTGTCGGTGAGGTCTTTCCAGGTTCCGGACACGCCCTTCACTTCGGCCTGCCCGCCCAGCTTTCCTTCGGTACCGACTTCGCGCGCGACGCGGGTCACTTCCGCGGCGAAGGACGAGAGCTGGTCCACCATCGTGTTGACCGTGTTCTTCAGTTCGAGGATTTCACCTTTCACGTCGACGGTAATCTTCTTGGACAAGTCGCCGCCGGCCACGGCCTTGGTCACTTCAGCGATGTTTCGCACTTGCGACGTCAGATTCGACGCCATGAAATTCACGTTGTCGGTGAGGTCTTTCCAGGTACCGGCCACGCCCGTCACTTCGGCCTGACCTCCCAGTTTTCCTTCGGTTCCTACTTCGCGGGCTACGCGGGTTACTTCCGACGCAAACGAACGCAGCTGATCCACCATCGTGTTGATGGTGTCTTTCAGCTCAAGGATTTCGCCTTTCACGTCGACGGTGATCTTCTTTGAAAGGTCGCCGTTGGCCACGGCTGTGGTCACCGCTGCGATATTTCGCACCTGGCCCGTCAGATTGCGGGCCATCGAGTTCACTGAGTCGGTCAAGTCTTTCCACGTACCGGCCACGCCGCGCACGTCAGCCTGTCCGCCAAGGCGGCCTTCGGTACCGACTTCGCGCGCCACGCGGGTCACTTCCGCGGCGAAGGACGAGAGCTGGTCCACCATCGTGTTGACCGTGTTCTTCAGCTCGAGGATTTCGCCTTTTACGTCTACGGTAATCTTCTTCGAGAGGTCGCCATTGGCCACGGCTGTCGTCACCGCGGCGATGTTGCGCACCTGCGAGGTGAGATTGCCGGCCATGAAGTTCACGTTGTCGGTAAGGTCTTTCCAGGTACCGGCCACGCCGCGCACGTCGGCCTGTCCGCCCAGCTTTCCTTCGGTTCCTACCTCGCGGGCGACGCGTGTCACTTCCGCGGCGAACGAACGCAGCTGGTCCACCATCGTGTTGATGGTGTCTTTGATCTGCAGGATTTCGCCCTTTACGTCTACCGTGATCTTCTGTCCCAGGTCGCCGTTGGCGATAGCGGTCGCGACCTTCGATACGTCGCGCAGCTGCACCGTCAGATTGCCGGCCATGTTGTTCACGTTGTCGGTCAAATCTTTCCAGGTACCGGCCACGCCGCGCACGTCCGCCTGCACGCCCAGCTTTCCTTCAGTACCGACCTCGCGCGCTACGCGGGTCACTTCCGAAGCGAACGACGAAAGCTGATCCACCATCGTGTTGATGGTGATCTTCAGCTCGAGGATTTCGCCTTTCACGTCGACGGTAATCTTCTTGGAAAGGTCGCCCTTCGCGACGGCCGTCGTCACCGCGGCGATGTTGCGCACCTGCGATGTCAGATTTCCGGCCATGAAGTTCACGTTGTCGGTCAGGTCCTTCCAGGTGCCCGACACGCCGCGCACTTCAGCCTGGCCGCCCAGTTTGCCTTCGGTTCCGACTTCGCGCGCCACGCGGGTTACTTCCGACGCAAACGAGCGCAGCTGATCCACCATCGTGTTGATGGTGTCTTTCAGTTCCAGGATTTCGCCGCGCACGTCGACGGTAATCTTCTTGGACAAGTCGCCATTGGCCACGGCCGTGGTCACCGCGGCAATGTTTCGCACCTGCGCCGTCAAGTTTCCGGCCATCGAGTTCACCGAGTCGGTGAGGTCTTTCCAGGTACCGGCGACGCCTCGCACGTCAGCCTGGCCACCCAGTTTTCCTTCGGTTCCGACTTCGCGCGCCACGCGGGTCACTTCCGACGCGAACGAGTTCAGCTGGTCCACCATCGTGTTGATCGTGTTTTTCAGCTCGAGGATTTCGCCCTTCACGTCGACGGTGATCTTCTTGGTCAAGTCTCCCTTCGCCACGGCGGTGGTCACGGCAGCGATGTTACGCACCTGAGACGTCAGATTCGACGCCATCAGATTCACGTTATCGGTCAAGTCTTTCCAGGTACCGGCCACGCCCTTCACCTTCGCCTGGCCGCCCAGCTTACCTTCGGTTCCTACTTCGCGGGCCACGCGGGTCACTTCGGAGGCGAAGGATGAAAGCTGATTCACCATCAGATTCACCGTTTTAGCGGTGCGCAAGAATTCACCTTGCAAAGGACGGCCCTCGAGTTCGAGGGCCATGGTCTGCGACAAGTCACCTTTCGCCACGGCGCCGATCACGCGCGCCGTTTCGGAGGTCGGATGTACGAGGTCGCCGACCAGCGCGTTCACCGAGTTGATCGAGTCGGCCCACGAGCCGCTCACGCCGCTGATCGAGGCGCGCTGCGCGATCTTTCCTTCCTTACCGACCACGCGGCTGAGGCGTTCAAGTTCCCTGGCCATCTTCTGGTTGAGTTCAATCACGTCGTTGAACGTGTCGGCGATCTTGCCATCCAGGCCGGTCAAATCGTCCGGAAGGCGCGCCGTGAAATCGCCGCGTTTGAGGGAAACCAGCGCCGCCAGCAGGCCGCGCCGGCTGAGGCGCGCTTCGTCATTATCCTGCAAAACGCCAGGCTCCTCTTCACGCGGGAATACATCGCGCTCATTTATGTCGTCATGATGACGCAGTACGACATTTGGATCGGCCTTTACGGGAGTTCCATTACCGTTGCGGCCGTTCGTTTTGCTCGATTTCATCTTGAACTTCCCCAGGAAGCGCTTTCAGCGAATTGAGCAGGGTTTCTACCCAGCCGTGAATTTTTTTCGCAGGTCAGACTAGCGATCAAACTGCATTCCACTGATGGAAGAGTTCGATGGATTCGCAAATCTTCGGTTAAAGTTTGTCCAATTAAGGGAATGCGCAAAACACACGGTTTCCCATATTGGAAACGATGTGTACAAATTCCCTGTCGAAATAGTTAATGTGCTCTGCAGGCTCAGGCCTAAAAGCCTACAGACATTTTACAGAATTGCGCCGTACGAGCACCGGCTCCAGCAATACCGCGCCGCGAAAGCGCCGACTTACGCTGCGCTGCTGCACAGCCAGGTCGGCTGCAATAGATCCCAGCTCGCGATAGGGGCGGCTGAGGGTAGATAGCCCCGCGGTCACCGTCCAGGGTTCATCGTCGAAGCCGATGACCGAAACGTCCTCAGGCACTTTAACTCCGTGGGCCGCGCAGGCATTCAGGACGTACTGTGCGAGCAGATCGTTGACACAGACAATTCCAGTGTGCTTGCCGGTGCCGGAGGTGAAGTAATCCCGTAATAACTCCTTTATCCGATCGACTCGTTCGGGGTGCTCACCCGCGACCGCTGGATGGGGCACGCGCAGGATGAAGGGCTTCAATCCAGCAGCCATGACCGCCTTCTCGAAGGCGCGTTCGCGCTCAGTCACCCACCATCTGAATGTGCTGAGGTCCTCGAACATATCCCATGAAAACAGCACAATCTTTCTATGATTGGATTCAAGCAGGTGCTGCGTGGCCGTTCTGATCCCGCGCTCGCCGTCGATTTCCATCACCATTGCCCAGCTTGAATGCGCCACTTCAGAGCCGACCAGAATATAGGAGCCTGACGAGCGGATGTGTTCCAGGCCGCGGATGAGTTCCGGCGTTCCAAATAGAACGTGAACCTGCGGCGCATCTGCACGCGGGCCCGGCTGCTGCAGGTAATCTTCGGTCGCGAGAATATCGAACGAAGCGCCCAGCGCGCGAAGCCGCGTTTCGAAGCCGCGGATGAATTCGTTGAGCCATACGCCTTCGCCCAGGTTCCAGTAATGCCGCGGCGCGACCAGCAGTGCCGCCGGTGACGTCTGGCGCAGAACATTCCCGGTTGCTCCGGCCATCGGCGGAAGCACATCGGCAACAAACGTCCCGCCGCCGTGTCGGCTGACCAGCAGTCCCTGTTTCTCCAGTTTCTTCAAAGCACGCAGCGTTTTTCCATAGGTGACGTTGTACTGCTGTGCCAGCGTGCGCACTGACATGAGGCGTGTCGACGGTTCAAGCGCGCCGGTGAGAACCGCTTTTCGCAAGTCACTCTCGAGCCTGCTGATATTTTCGTCGGCATGCAGCACGGCATATCTCCAAGAAAGTGATCCAGAGTGATAGCATAGTGTTCAAAAAAATCGACAAAGAAACCAGAAAAATAGATCACTTGGTTGATATTTATTCAATTTCGGATCAGTTCGATTGTAATCACCTGTGCGGACGAGAGGAAACTGCCAAGACACCGAGGTGCTAAGCTGATCGGAAGTAGAGCGGCGCAGGAATTCATCCTTTCTGATTCTTCCCTGTCGTTCTTGGCCTCATGGCGTCATGGCGGTTCAAAGTCGGCTTCTTCAAGCGGGGGACGCGTGATTCAGCGTGCGGGAGTATGGATGGTGCTTGTCGCGAGCGCGGCACTGTGGTCCGGAGAGAAATCAACGAGCTTTGCCGATTTCCATAAGCGCGCACAGGCCGGCGAGCGGCTCAGCGTTGTTTTTTTCGGCGCGTCTCTGACGTGGGGTGCCAACGCCTCCGATCCGCAGCTCACGAGCTACCGCGGCCTGATGGCAAAGCGGCTCGAAGAAATGTATCCGCAGGCGCGCTTTAATTTCTGGGACGCGGCCATCGGCGGCACCGGATCGCAGCTTGGCGTTTTCCGCTTCGAACGCGACGTGCTCAGCCGCAAGCCGGATCTTGTCTTTCTCGATTTCTCCGCCAACGATGACATCTATTCCGACAATCCCGAAACGCTCGCGTCTTACGAGTCGCTTGTGCGACGCATCATCGTGGACGCCAAAGCGCCGTGCGTTCAGGTGATCTTTCCTTTTCTGTGGAACGTCAAAGACGGCAAGCTCGACGGCATGAAACGCCGTGACGCTCACCTGGCGATCGCCAGGCACTACAACGTCCCCGTCGGTGACGCCATTGAGCTCGGCCAGAAACGCGTCGCCGCCGGTGAAACGACGCTCGAAAAACTCTGGCCTTTCGACGGCGTTCATCCGGGTGACAAAGGCTACGAGCTTTTTGCCGACGCCGCACACGAAGCCTTCAAGCGTGGTGTAAGCGAATCGCTTGTCTGCGCCGCGCCGGAAAAAATGATCAATGCGCCGACGTACATGAAGAACGCGCGCGTGCGAATTTCGTCGCTCGGAACATTGCCGGCCGGCTGGACTGTGAGCGTCCCCAATCCCGTCTCCGCGTACTTCGACATGCTGATGTCGCGCTGGCTGGCCGATGAGGTTGTCGCATCGAACAAAAAGGAAATCAGCGAGAACGGAAAGAAGAGCACCGTGCCGCAGGAGGTTGCGCGCCTGAAAGTGAAATTCAATGGCAGCATGGTGATGTTCTTTGGTGAATCGACGCCGAAGTCCTGCAAGTACCGAGTCTACATCGACGGCAAGCTCGCCGAACATCAGCCCGACAAGAAGAAGCCGCCCATTACTGAGTTCGACGCAGGCCATCTCGGCCGCATCCTGAAAGGCAACACCCATCACGCGCAGGTGATCGCCACCGGCCTGAGCACCGACACCGATCACACGCTCGAGATCGAACCGATTTTCACCAGCGACGCCGACGAACTGCGCCTGGAAAGCATCTGCGTCGCCGGCGGCGCCGCGTGGGTGAAGCCTTGAAGGCAGTTGGCAGTGGGCAGTGGGCGGGAGCAGCAGTCAGCGCGCAGGTGTCAGGCGTCAGCTGCAGAGTCAGCAGGCAGTAAGCAGGTGTCAGGAGTCAGCGGCAGAGTCAGCAGGCAGAAAGCCGGAGACGAATCGTCGGGGCGGACTCTGCATGCGAGCCGTTGTATTCCCCTCCCCTTGCGGGAGGGGGTAGGGGGAGGGGTTAGCCGCTGCTGTAGATGGCGCGCTGAACAACAGAACAGAATCTGTCATTTCGCAGTTGTCAGTTCTCATTTGTCATTGAACAGCTGAGTTCGCAATCAGCAAAAAATGAGAAATGAAAATTGAACAATACGAAATGAAAAATTCCGTGTTCGTGCGCGCCAACCCGGGCAACGGCTAACCCCTCTCCCTAACCCTCTCCCGCAAGGTGAGAGGGGACCGCGCGTCCGGCTCGCGACGATTAGGTAGTGCCGTTCTCCCCTCCCCTCCTAGGGGAGGGGCCGGGGGAGAGGTCACAGAGGACATACAAAATGAAAACCTGGAAATGGATTCTTGTTCTTGTCACCGCCGTCGCCTTCGCGCTGTCTGTTCAGGCCGCGACCCAGACCGAGAACCTCGGCATACGCGCACTGCCTGCGCCGGGCAAAGTAACCATCGACGGCAAGACTGACGACTGGGACCTGCGCGGCGGCATCTTTGCCTGCGACAATGTCGAGACGCTGCGCGAGAAGATCGGCGTGTGGTGCCATCTCATGTATGACGAGCAGTACCTTTATGTGCTCGGAAATTTTGTGGACGAGACACCGCTGAACAATCCCGGACAGACCATCGGCGATTACGGCTTCTCCGGCGACAGCATGCAGATCCGCTTTTTCTTCGGCGCCAAACAGGGCATGAGCGAAGAGGAATCCCCGGAGGCGCGCGTGTCACACTGGACCTGCTGGAAGGGCGTCGACGGTGCGGACATCATGGACGTCGCTTATGGCCAGAAGTTCAACCAGGGCGGTATCAAAGACGCCAAGACGCAGGGCGCTCAGCAGGCGTTTGCCACGTGGGCCAGCGGCAAAGGCTACGCGCAGGAGATGGCGATTCCCTGGAAGCTGCTCACCAAGGACGGCAAAGCGCCGCGCGCTGGAGACAAGTTCGTCACCACCTTCGAACCGAATTTCACGGTTAGCGGCAAGAACCGCCTGTCGGTGAAAGACAATTTCAAACCCGGCATCACGCTTGACCGCGTCTTCACCTTCCAGGGCCCGCGCTGCTGGGGCTGGGCGACACTGGAAGCGGCCGGCTCCGCCGAGATCAAACCGTTGCGCCTGGCAGACGGACGCGAATTCCCGGTCAAGCTTGAAGCGGGCATGCTGACCGTAAATTGGGACGGCCTGATCAAGCGCAAAGAAATTCCCGGCTTCAAGCCGATCAAATTCACGATGCCAGCCGACGGCTACGTTTCACTGAACATCAACGCCAAAGATGGCAGCGTCGCCCGGCAGCTTCTCAATGGCGCCTTTGTGAGCAAAGGCGAGCATGAAGTAAAGTGGGACGGCCTGACGACCTGGTCGGTGAACCAGCCCGGAACAGTCGTTGAGCCCGGCGACTACACGTGGAGCGCCATCGTTAACACGGGAATTGGGCTGCGCCTGAAAGGCTGGGCCTGCAACAGCGGCAGTGCGCCGTGGGATGGGCTGAGCGGAAAAGAAAACTGGGGCGGCGATCATGGATACCCGGTCGCGTGCGCGGCTGAAGGCGACCTGGTGTTTCTCGGCTGGAGCGGCGCTGAAGCCGGACAGGCGCTGCTGGCGGTCGATCTTCAAGGCAACGTGAAATGGCGCAACAAGCGCCAGGGCATGTGCGGCGCTCAGCTTG
>Ga0196964_10001929_pt1 | contig 10092 bp, 9 predicted proteins | sample S1_10metaG_FD_148615 | JGI IMG/M metagenome (GOLD analysis project Ga0196964, IMG submission 148615) | Soil microbial communities from Anza Borrego desert, Southern California, United States - S1_10 | ecosystem: Environmental > Terrestrial > Soil > Desert | place: USA: California | collected... | reverse complement strand
TGGTGCATGCCGAGAAGATGGTTGATTTGAGCAGCACACGGCAATAGTGTGTGCCTCAAGGTAAAAGGTGTCCTGCATGGAATTGAAGGCCTACGCCAAGATAAACTGGGATTTACACATCCTGGGCAAGCGCCCGGACGGCTTTCACGAACTGGACAGCGTCTTCGTTAACGTCAGTCTCCATGATACTTTACAGCTTGAACCGGCATCAGAAATCTGCTTCGAGTGCAGCGATCCAAGTTTGCCAACGGACGACAGCAATCTGGTCGTTAAAGCAGCAAAACTTCTGGCGAAAGCCGCTGCCATCGATAAGGGCGCTTTTATTCGCCTGAGTAAGAACATCCCAGCAGGCGGAGGAATGGGTGGGGGCTCCAGCGATGCGGCTTCGACGCTGCTGGGGTTGAACAAGCTGTGGGGACTTGATTGGCCGATTGAACGGCTTGAGCCATTGGCGGCTGAGCTGGGGAGCGATGTTACTTTCTTTCTCCATGGCGGCTGGCGGCATTGCTGCGGCCGTGGGGAGATCGTGAAAGCAATACCTGACGCGCAGACTCTACCTTCCGTCAGTTTATTGCTGGTGTTGCCAAGTCTTCACGTATCTACTCCGGCTGTGTATAAACAATTAAATGCGCCGGTCTGGGATGGAAAAAGTGGTAAGCGAAGCTTGACAGAATTCTCGCATCAACTTAAGTTGTTTTTAGATAGCAAGAAGCGTGAACATCTGGGATTGCGCAACGATCTGACGCTGGCAGCCAAGCGCGTTGAGCCCCGGCTGGAGCACGTGCAGAAAGTGTTGGAGGCGGCTTATCCCGGGCGCTGGCTCATGTCAGGAAGCGGAGCGGTGCATTTTATTATCACTTCCGCAGATGATGACGGCTCTTCGCTCAGGAAGATGTTCACACAGCAGACTCCAAGAGTTCGAGTAATCACCGCGACGACAGTTGCACCTTGATATTAAAAATAGAGTAGTAAATACTCTAAACTCGAATTCGGGTATTTAGCGGCGGAATGTTTCCGCATGCATTGTAGTGTATTAGTATTAGAATAAGGTGCCGACTATTATGGTCGTTACAGAAGTAAAAATTAAATTAGTACCAAATTCAGACAGTAAATTATTGGCATTTGCAAGCGTGACATTCGATCGCTGCTTTGTCGTTCGCGATATCAAGATCATCCAGGGCAACAAGTCGCACTTCGTAGCGATGCCCAGCCGGAAGATCACTGATCACTGCAAGAAGTGCGGCGCGAAAAATCATCTCCAGGCGCTCTTCTGCAACCATTGCGGCACGCGCCTGCCGGAAAAGCGCACTCGCCCGGATGGGCGCGGCCGGGCCAAACTGCATGCCGATATTGCGCACCCGATCAACGTGCGCTGCAGGCAGGATATCCAGGAAGCGATCCTCAAGGGCTACATGGAAGAACTGGAGCGCTCACGGCAGCCGGGCTATGTTCCCACGTCCTATGATGACTTCGATGCTGGTCCGGAGGAGATGGAAGAGGCCGAAGCGCCGCTAACGAGCGATGGAGCACGTACGGAAGCCGGCGGTTCGGAACAGAAGCAGCCGCAGGCTGCCAAGGCAAAGCCCGCAGACCCGTCCAAAGGGCCGGCGGATGCGGGGGGCTTCGGAATTCTGGGCTGATGGACGTTCGAAGCGGCCTGAGTTCAGTGCCTGAAGAAAGCCATGACGACTTCGAAAACAATCAGCAGCACAATCATCGCTTCCAGGATCAGCATCTGCCGTCCGTTGATTTCCGATAGCACACTCTGATACAGATCATTCAGCGTCGCCAGCTTTTCCTCGACTGTCTTATGATAGTCGGAAATATGCAGCTTCTCAGCCAGTCCCATATAAACGCGCGCAATGTACCAGTCGCCGAAAAACTTCGCCGTGTTTGCAATCTCATCCGTCACTTTCGCAAGATCCATCCGCACTTCGGACAGATCGCGTACCATCTCGCGCGCTCGGGCGGTGGAGATCATCGGCCCCTTGGAGAGCCGCTCATAATCCTCGTAGCCTTTCTCCAGCGTCATATCTAAATATTGATCGTACTTGCGAAGTGCCAGAAGCTGCAGGTTCGCCACTTCAAAGATGTACAGGATGTCCTCGTACTGGCCATTGGGCTCAATAATGAACCCGGCATCCCAGTCGGCGATGACCAGGTCGTCCTGATAGTAGTTCGACCAGTTCTTCAGCGTGTCGTCAATCTCCATCGAAGAGAGGCGGTCAAAGCTCTGCTCGCCGATCAGCAGCCCGGCAACTTGCGCGCGTTCGTTATGCAGCGCGTACTCTGCTCCGCCGGGAACTTCAGTCAGGCAGTACGTGGTGTAGCTTTCAGGATCGACTGGAACATCGAAAATTTCGTCGAAAGCCGTTTCCAGCCGCGGCGAGACCTCTTCGAGGATCAGTGCAAACACCTGCGAGCGCCGGACGAGCTTGCCGCGGCAATACAGCTGTGCGGAGGTAAAGCGGCCCAGTTCGCTCAGTTTTTCGCCGCGAGCCGGGATGCGCAGCATCAGCGCCAGCGCGCCAACCTCGTACAGTCGCGCCGACACGGCAACAGGTGTATCGTCTTCAAGCTTCAGATCCAGCTTGAGAGCGGAAAGGTTCAGCGCGACCGGCGCGGCGAAACTGACATATTCAGGTGCAGCATGCTTGGTATGAACCGTTCCGGCGTCAATCATATCTGCCAGCAGTGTGCGCGCCTTCTTCATCTCGATCGTGCCACGCAGGTTGAAGACGCGCTGAAAAACAACTTCCCCGGTAATTGCCATGATTGCACAAAATCCAATTTTCGATGTTAGAGATTTCTCGTCCTTGGTAGTTTACCTTATGTCACATCCGAGGCAGGGAAAAACCCATTTCGAGGAACACGCGAGTGAAAAAGGGCATCACGTATTGGTCGTTTGAAGGCGGGCTCGAGGGCAAGGCGGATACTGAAGCAGTTATGAAGCAGGCGAAGGCAGCTGGCTTCGACAGCATTGAACTCGCTGTGCCCGGTGGCGCGCTCAGCTTTGACAGCAGCGAAGCGCAGTGCAGTGATATCGCAAGGCTGGCCAAGTCCATCGGCATTGAAATCAGCTCCGTGGCCACCGGCGTTTACTGGGGAACCTCGCTGACCGCGAACGATCCGGCTGTGCGCAAGCAGGCCGTCGAGTACACAAAGAAGCTTCTGCAGATCGCGCGCTGGCTCGGCACTGACGCCATCCTGGTCGTGCCTGGAGCTGTGGATGTGTTTTTCGACCCCAAGGCCGAGCACATCCCATACGCGGAGTGTTACAAGCGTTCGCAGCAGAGTTTGAAGGCCTGCGTGAAGACGGCCGAAAAGCTGAAAGTCAGCATCTGCCTGGAGAACGTCTGGAACAAGTTCCTGCTTTCGCCCATCGAATACCGCGACTTCATCGACAGCTTCGATTCCCGCTACGTGAAGAGCTATTTCGATTGCGGCAACGTACGGCTGACCGGATTTCCCGAACACTGGATCGAACTGCTCGGCCGCCGCATCGGACGCGTGCACTGGAAAGATTTCAAATTCGTCTTCTATGGCGGCGGCGAAACAGGCGATGCCGCACCAATCGCGGAAGGCTGCCGTAAGATCGCAGCCGGCAGCAGCTGGGCGGGGGCGTACAGCTTCTGCGACCTGGGCGCTGGCGATGTGAACTGGAAAGCAGTGATGAGTTCGCTTAGAAAAGTACGTTATAACGCATACGTTACTGCGGAGATGCTTCCCTGGCGGCCGGGACTGCCCGAACAGGTCAGCCGGGATATGGGCAAACTCCTGAAACTCTAAGGCGGGGACTTTCAAACGTTTTCAATCGTGAGTGGAACTGGGTGAGTGATCCGGTTCAACCGAGGCATTTTCACTTTTTCTCTTAAGCGCGGCGGACGGCTTGCTGCGCGGCAAGGAGCAACAGAATCATGGCAATTCGCGTGGGTGTGGTCGGCATCGGATTCATGGGCAAGACACACATTGGCATCTACGCCAAGAACAAGAAAGCCAAACTGCATGGCTACTGCGATTTCGATCCGCGGCGTGCGGCGGGCAAATGGAATGAAGCGGCGGGAAACCTCGGCGGCGGTGACCTTGGCGTCGACCCGGCCACGCTGAAAGCCTACCGCAAACCTGAAGAGATGTTCGCTGATCCCGAAATCGACCTGGTCGACCTCTGTCTGCCGACGTACGTGCATGCCGAGTACGTCCTGAAGGCGCTCGCCGCGGGAAAGCATGTACTCTGCGAAAAGCCGCTGACGGTGGACCTCAAAGACGCCGAGCGCGTCGCCAAGGCCGCGAAGAAGGCCAAAGGCTTCATGATGCCGGCGCACTGCATGCGCTTCTGGCCTGAATGGGTGTGGCTCAAGCAGGCCGTTCAGTCGAAGAAGTTCGGCAATGTTCAGTCGGCCGTCTTCAGGCGCTTCGCCTCGACGCCGAAGTGGACCGCGAACAACTGGATCCTGCAGCCGGAGCTCTCCGGCTCGGCGCTCTTCGATCTGCATATCCATGACACCGATTTCGTGCGCTTCGTCTTCGGAGATCCCAAGGCTGTTTTCTCGGTCGGCAACGGCGGCAAAGCAACCAAGAACGGCATTGACCATGTCGTCACCAGCTACCTCTATCGCGATCCGAAACTGGTCGTCGTCGCCGAAGGCGGATGGAATGCCGATCCGACGTATGGCTTCACGATGCGCTACACGGTCGTGTTCGACAAGGCCACGCTCGATTTCGACATCGGCCGCGAAGGCAAAGTGCTGATGCTGCATAAGGCCGGCGCGAAAGAACCGGAAGTGGTGAGCGTTCCGGCTGTCAACGGCTGGGAAGAGGAGATCGATTATTTCCTGACCTGCATCCAGAAACGCCGCGCGCCGACGGTTACCACCGCCGCTGACGCCGTCGAATCGGTGCGCCTGGTTCACCTCGAACAGGAATCAGTTCGCAAACGCAAGATCATCAAGGTCTGAGATCGAGCCGTCTTCCACAAAACAGAAACGGGCAGCCGCGAAGGCTGCCCGTTTTGCTGAACGTGCGTTTTTCTTATTCCACGAACTTGATGAAGGTAACTTTCAGATCCGCGCTGCCGCGCGTATGGCCAGCGGGGCATGCAATGTCCACTTTCTGCAGCAACGCCTCAGGCTCGCGGCCGTTCAGTCCCGGCTGGGGAGGGGGATTCGACGAACCGGGCTTATCCGTAAAGAGGAAGCGGTGTTCTTCTGGTTTTTCTCTGCCAATCACGGGAACGAACATGGTCAGTTCAAGCGTCTTGATCTTCCGGTCGCCTTTGTTTTTGATCAGGAACGTGCCGGAGATGCGGTCGCCAATTTGTACTGCGTTGCAGACCGAAAGATATTTCTCGTAGGTCAGGATCGCCGGCTCGGACTGCCGGCGATCGAAATCGGTAATCAGATCGGCCAGGTTATTCCCTTCGGGATCGAAGATCTCCGGCGCGGACGTCTTTCTCTTTGGTTTGGGCTCGGGCTGGTTGTGCGCGCTGTCTTCAATCTGAATTTCAGGCGCGGTAGGTGAGGGGACCCTGGCCTTGGTTGCCGGAGCGTTCGAAACGCGGGCATTCACTTTCACCCACAGCAGATTTCCGTTTTCGTCGCGTTCCAACCGGTAGAGTTCGCCCGTCTGCTTATCAAAACGCAGCGGATTTTTCCCGTCCTTGATGAGTTCGTACCGGTTCTCGTCGGCTTTATCGTCTTCGGCTGCCACTGAACCGCCGGCCAGCGCGGCACCGGCAAACAACACCACAAGGTGCCATGTGTATTGCGTGCTTCGCAGGCTCATCAATTCCCTGCCTCCATGCGGCGACGACAAAATGCTGGCTTTAGACGCCAGCTTAAGCATCTTCATTCAAACGATCAATAGCGAATTTATTATCGGACCGATGGGTGCTCTCCTGAAGCATTATTCTTAAATTCGTGGCGGCTTCAAAAGAGTACCCCTTATCCGTCGTGACCGCAATGCTCAGCGCGCACTTATTTTTGTTGGAACAAAAATAACAGCACTGCAATCCTGTATGGAGCGTAGCTTTAGGCAAACACAGCGGAAATCGAAAAGCGCTGCTGCAAGATTGCTTTTTCCGCCTGACTGGTCACCAGCGCGAGCAGGTCAACCGTCCGAATTTCAGACAGTGCCACATCGCCGGCGATCCGCCATTCCTTCTCGGCAGACCAGTCGTAATCGCCACTGCGCTCCAGCTGCATGTACTTTGAGTGCTCCGGCGCGGCGGCGCTAAGGACGTCCTTTGTAACGTATTCAACACGTCGCGCGCCGAGACCGATCAGGGTCTCCCTGCGTATTGCCAACCCGTAACGCGTGAACGTCCAGCGCCGCAATCCACGCCGCCAGCGGCGCAGCGGAGCGACGAAACCCGGATGTAACTCCGTGAAGCACACCATCGGCGTATTCCCGGGCATCAACCGGCCGCACGCAGCCAGCCTTCGCTCGCTTAAGATCCGGCATAGCGCCGCGAAGCTGTCACGGGGCAGGGAAGAGCCGTCGCATAACCAGTTCAAGTAGTCCTGCGGACTCTCACCCGGCCACTGCCCGTCCGGCGCGCGCGTATAATGCGTCAGCCACGGCCAGTCTGCCGGAGGTGGAAGCGGATCTTTCGTCTCGGCCTGAGCCGATTCAGTCGTCGCAATTGGGGCGGGGGGTAGTGCGGGGATGGATTCTACGGAGCAGCCACGCGCGGCGAGTTCCGCGGCGACCGCGGCCATGTTTCCATTCTTGCGAATCTGTATGGCGTACGCGCGGTCGGCTAGCAGTCCGATCAGGCGATCACGAATCTGCGGTTCCACCGGCTCTAGAGGATAGACAGTTAGAAAATCGTCGCAAAATAATGGACTTGCTGGGTCAGCCGGCGGCTTATCCAGCACAACGATGCTTCGCCCCTGCATTTTTCGGCATTTAAGCAACGCAGCATCCCACGCCAGGCGTTCTGCGCCAGTAACCAAAGCTTCCTTCGCCGCCACGATCCGCTCAACGGCCAGCAGCGTTCCCCGCAGCCACGGTGTGTCCGGCTGCGGAGCTTTCTCGGCACGCGAGACCAGCAGGCAGCGCCGTGGGCCACCGAGCAGCGACATATTGCCGCGAGCCTCCAGCCGAAGTGAAAGCTTCGTTTCCGCCGCAGCAAGAACGGGATGGAGCATACGCGTTTGATTGTAGGCTGTTGGCTCAAGACTGGCTACGTCAGCTTGCGTGCTCAATATACTTTGACATAATAGCGCGCTCGTGGCGTCCGGCATTCACAGAGAACCTCAATGCCAGTCTGTAGTCTCCGTGATCTCCGTGCCTTCGTGTTGATTTGAATTTTGAGACTCAATCATGCATTTTGCCGACCGTCTGGACCAGGCTATCACCGCCAAGGGCAATCCCATCTGCGTAGGACTCGATCCGCGCTTCGACCAGTTGCCGAAGTTCATCCGCGAAGATTGCATCAAGCGCTTCGGCAAAACCCCGCAGGCGGTCGCCGAGGCCTTCATTATCTTCAATAAGGGCATTGTCGACGCCGTTGCGGACATCGTGCCGGTTTGCAAACCGCAGATTGCGTTTTACGAAGAGTACGGATGGCAGGGGATCCGCGCTTACGAAGAGACCGTGCGCTATGCCAAGTCAAAAGGCTTGCTGGTGATCTCTGATGCAAAGCGCGGCGACATCGGCGCAACGGCTGTAGCCTATGCGAAAGCGCATCTGGGCGACCGCGTGGACGAAAAAGACGCGGGCTTCGAAGCGGACGCACTCACGGTCAACCCGTACATGGGTCGCGACACGATGGAACCGTACCTGGAAGTCGGAGCGTCCGCGGGGCGTGGAATCTTCGTGCTGGTGAAAACGTCGAACTCCGGTTCGGGCGATCTGCAGGATCTCGTGCTGGTTGCCATCAAGTCCGTCGCCGAGCAGGTTGCGGAGATCGTTCACAGCATGGGGACCAAATGCAAGGGCAGTTGCGGGCTGACGGACGTCGGCGCCGTAGTTGGCGCGACGTATCCAGAACAGGCTGAGCACCTCCGTACGCTGATGCCTGACACGTTTTTCCTGATTCCCGGCTACGGCGCGCAGGGCGCTACGGCCAAGGACGCCGTGTCCGGCTTCCGCAAGGACGGCCGCGGCGGCATCGTAAACAACTCGCGCCTGATCATCTTCGCGTATCAGCAGAAAGAGAACGCGCACCTGCCCGAAACGGAATACGCCTCCGCGGCGCGCAAGGCGACTCAGAAAATGGCCGAAGAACTGCACGTCGCTTTAAAATGGCGGAGAAGCTGATGTCGGCTGCGACGGCTCTGCCGACGCTTCATCCGCCGGCGGGCGCCGATTTTCCGGCCGTGCGCATCAAGGCCAGCCCCGACGATTTCATCGTCGAAGAACTTCCGCTGTACGAACCGTCCGGCAGCGGCACTCACTTGTATTTCTGGATCGAAAAGCGCGGCATCAACACCATGGATGCCGTGCGGCGGCTGGCCGCTGTGCTCAGAAAGCGCGCCGCCGACGCTGGCGTGGCAGGCTTGAAAGACTCGCGGGCAGTTTCGCGGCAGTGGATCAGCTTCGAGCATGTGAAGGAGAATTTCGAACAGGCCCGGCAATTCAGTGACGAAAAAATTGTTGTCCTGAAAGCGGCGCAGCACGGCAATAAGTTAAAGATGGGACATCTGCGCGGAAACCGCTTTGCTATTCGCCTGGTGCCTGCATCCGGTGCGAATTCCGCGGCGTGCGAGCGTATCGCCGCGCGATGCCGCGAAGTGTTCGCAACATTGCAGCAGAAAGGCATTCCGAATTATTACGGCGAGCAGCGCTTCGGGCGGAATGGCGAAAACGTGCGGCTGGGGCGCATGCTGGTCCAGGGCGATCTTGCGGGTTTCGAGAAAGCGTTTGCCGAACTAAATCACGGCCGCAAGGCTGACCGGCGGCTGAAGAATTTGATCGTCAATGCGCTGCAGTCGGATTTGTTCAACCAGGTGCTCGCCGCGCGCATGCCTGAAATCGGCAAGCTGTTAGCTGGCGATCTGGCCTGGCTGCACCGCAACGGCGCCGTCTTTGCCGTCGCGAACGACGCTGACGCGGCCAAAGAACAGCCGCGCGCGGACGCTTTTGAGATCAGTCCATCGGGTCCGATCTACGGAGGGAAAAGCAAGCTGGCAGAAGGCCGGCCGGGGGAGATTGAGCGCCAGATTCTGGCTCAAAGCGGATTAAAGCTCGAGGACTTTGGGCGGCGGGAGGCCGAGCGCCAGCCCGGCGCGCGGCGTTCTTTGCGCATCGCGTTCCTTGAAACGCCAGCGGTCGAGCTCGAAACCGGCGGCGTGGTCGTGCGTTTCGCGCTGCCCTCAGGGGCTTATGCAACCGTGGTGCTGCGTGAAATTCTGGGTGACAGCGCGAACGACACGGACGTTTAAACTATACGTACACTTCCGGAGACTAGTGCATGGCTGGAATGCGCGCGCTTTATAATACTGTGGCCGTGTTGCTACTTCTAATTTCAAGCCGCGCAGTCGCTCTTGAAGATAATCGAGCGAGCGACATCAAGCAGGGAAGCACGTATCGCCGCGTAAAGGCATTTCTCGATTCAGTCTCAGCCATCGACACGCACGATCATCTTAAGCCGTTTGAGTCACTGCTGGGGCGCGAGCAGACCGAAAACGGAATGGGCATGACGCTTCATTCGCTCTGGAGCGTCAGCTATTTCGCGTGGAATTTCCCAGTTACGCCGTGGCCGAAGAGCGGCAAGTTCGAGGACTGGTGGCCGAAGGCCAAAGGGGACTTCGCCAACGCGCGAGCGCACAGCTTTTATCGCTATCAATTGCCGGCGTTTCAGGACCTCTACGGCATCGACTTCGACCGCATCACCGACGAGCAGGCCAGCGAGCTCAACAAGCGCATCTTCAAAAATTATCAGGATCCGAAGTGGCTTTACGAGGTGATTACCGAGCGTGCGAATATCGAACTGATGTTCATCGATCCGTACTGGGCGCGCTTTGATTTCAGCTGCACGTACCCGTTCGGCGTTCCGGTCATCAATGTCACGTCACTGCTGACAGGCACGCATTCCTCGAGTTTTCTTCCCGCGGCCAGCGAATCCCTGTGGCGCTTCGCCGCCGATGA
>Ga0196964_10001928_pt1 | contig 10097 bp, 7 predicted proteins | sample S1_10metaG_FD_148615 | JGI IMG/M metagenome (GOLD analysis project Ga0196964, IMG submission 148615) | Soil microbial communities from Anza Borrego desert, Southern California, United States - S1_10 | ecosystem: Environmental > Terrestrial > Soil > Desert | place: USA: California | collected... | reverse complement strand
CAATGGCCGCCGCGCGCTCCTCTTCGTTTTCAGACGCCAGCTTCTTTACCAGTGCCGAAACGTCGGAGGCCATAGCACAGAAAGTGAAAAGGGCGCTACACAGGAGGCCAACGCGAAGCTGCCGCATGGTTTAATTTCCTTTCTCAAGCGGACCTGCTTGTACAGAATACCGCCATTGCCTGTCCACAATACCGCCAGTACCTGCAATGCAGGTTTACGATCTTCATCAGAGAGAGCACTGCATTGCTTGACGACCGCCGTTCTTAAGCGGATTCCATGCCGAACCGGATTCTCTAATGATAACGTATCGGCTGGCACAGTATTGCGCGGTGGAGTATTTTGAAGGAAGGAGGATGAGCTCAGAGTCGCGTCGTTGCGCGCGAGCCCGCACACTTTTTCATGCTCGAAAACCAGCCGCCCGAGATCCCCTCAACGCCCACGCCGGCGCCTCCACCGGCCAGCAGTAGTGAACCTATAGAAGTTGTGCCTCCGGACTCATCGTTGTCAGACCAGCCGCCTTTGGCTGCAACAACCTCGGAACTTCCGCGCGGTCCTGTGGAGGTGGTTCCAGACGACACGCACCAGCCCGGTTTAATTGAAAAGTGGCTGCAACAGAACACTGCTCCGCTGCTGGTGCTGTTCCTCTCGCTTTCGATGCTGATCATCGTGGAAAGCCTGCAGATGGTGATCAGCAGGCCGCTGCCTGAAAAAACTCCCAGCATGGCAGCGGAAGACCCGGTGACCGGAAAGGAAAAGCCCAGGAAATCGCCGCGCAAGGCAGCGCTGGATCAGGTTTCAGCCCTGGGTTTTAAGCCACCGCCGCATATCGGCTTCGCAATTTTTGCCGGCGCCATTTTACTTGCGCTTGCGCTCGGTTTTCCAGAAGCACGCGCCTTCCTTGCGCGAATTTTCCTGTTCGTCGCGCGGCGACCTCTTCCGGCTTTGCACTTCCTCGACTTTGCAGCGGTATTCGTCGTCTTTCTCGCCTCTGCCCGCATCTTTGCGGCGACGCTGCTGAGCAGCGGGATTCTTCCTCCGGGTGCCGAGCGATCGGCGGCGCAGGTTCTCATGGGCCTTGCTTTCGGAACAGCTCTCGCCGCGGGCATCTACCTGGCGCAGCACCGCGCCGGTTCCGCTCGAGGTTCATTCGGCATCTGGCCATTCTGGAAACTTGCGCCGACCGAAGGACCGCGTCCGATCTGGCAGGACATTGCAGTTGGAATCCTCGCGTATCCACCGTCGATGCTGATCATGGGATTGTGCCTTTACGTCAATCATGCCATCGTTTACCTGCTCGACCGGCCGCAAGACGAACACATGCTGATCGGCGAGCTCGCCAAGCCGCAGAGCATCACTGCGCTGATCATCACCTTCATTATGGCAACCGCAGGCGCGGCGTTTTTTGAAGAGCTGCTCTTCCGCGGCATGCTGTATAACGTGCTGCGGCGCTATGTCTCGGTGGTTCCGGCCGCGTGCATTGCGGGATTCGCCTTTGCGGCCGTGCATGTGATCTGGTCGCAGATTCTCGGCTTGTTTGTCCTCGCCCTGATTCTCACGTGGCTCTACGACCGCACGGGACGGCTGGTTGCCAGCATGACGCTCCATGCTGTCAACAACTTCGTTGCTTTGGTGCTGACGCTGTTACTGACCCACTATTCTAAAGGGTAAAAAAAAGCCCGCGCATTCCGTTGGAGTGCGCGGGCGAATACAGCTCGACGACGCTCAACCTTTGCCGGTCAGCTTTTTCGTGTTCTCCGAAATGTCGAGTGAGAACATCAGCTCAAAGATCGTATGACCATGGCGCGACTGGACGCCTTTGGACGCAGCGGCGGCCGCCGGCGGATGGTTGTCCTCGATCTTGATATTCAGCGTCGCGTGGTCGCCTTTGCCGGAGATATCGCTGAGCAGCGCGGCGAGCGTGCTCTTCTTGATGTCCAGTTTCAGCCCCGCGCCGCCATTGATCAGCTTGCCGCTGAAATCACCTTTGAGCTTGCCCTTGTCATCTGAGGTGGCCGTCAGTTTCAGCAGCCCTGTGCCGAACGTGATCGTGATCACCGGCCGATAGGTGGCTGTCGTGGCCGAGTCCACCCATGCTGCCGGCTTCACGCTGTCATATTTGTGATTGCCCAGGTCGACCTGGATCGACGATGAATCCTTGCCTGTCGAACCGTCTTTCATGATCTTGAAGGTGACACGCTGCTTTACGCCATTCGGACCCACGGCGCCGCCTTCGTTGTGCCGATTGGCGACAGAGAGTGCAAAAGCGCTGTTAACCGTAAGAAACATCGCCGCGACTGCAAACAGTACCGACTTCATAATCCCCTCCCGAATGTTTGATCTGTTTGATCTGCTGAAAAGATGAACTGGCCCGACGCTAACGTCCGAACCTTAAAATTTCACTCCAACGCTGAAGTGAACGACGTAATCCTGCTTCTGATGCGTGCCGTTGTATTCCTGGTAGACAGGCATCGGGACAGTCATGTTCAGAATGAGGCGATCGAGCGGCTTGGCGGATATTCCGGGCAGAACAAAGATCGATTGTCCACCGTGGTTCCGATCGACCTCGCCGTTGACCTTGCCTTTGAACTCGTTGATGGACTGAAGCCCAAGGGACGGATAAAGCTTCCAGCCGAGCGGCTCATGCGAAAGCTTTTTGCTCGCGCTGAGCGTGCCGCGCAGAATATCCCCGGCTTTGAAATGCTGCGTGCCCTCTCCTTTTACCGTGTAGCTGATGGCAGCCGACGCACCCCACGCGCCCCAGCTTTTTGAAACCGCGCCGCCCAGCGTTCCATCCCAGCTTCCCGAGCCCGGCTGATTCTCCGGGTCGATCAGCGGGCCGGACGGCGCGTGCTCATTGGTGTCTCCGGTCGGAAACTTGATGCTTCCGAAAAAACCAACGTCCACCGGAAACGATTCGCTCTGCTGCTTCAGGCTGTACTTAAAATCGAGTTCAAGATCCCCGAAGCCGTTTGCGAACTCGTGGTTGCCGAGCACCAGCGGGTCGAACACATTCACCTGCCGCAGATGCCGGTAGCCTTGCGAAATGCCGACCTCCAGCCGCTTCGTCGCCTGGCAGGCCACACGCATTGTCACGAACCATTCGTCGAGAACGCTGTGCATGTGCCCGTTCGGACGATCGTTGATTTCGAGCGCCACGCTGGGATTGATGCGGTCCCAGTTGCGGTACTCAAATGCAGTCGTCAGCGTCCAGCGGTAACGCGGATCACCGATGCCGGCGGTGAGTCCCACTGCGCCGCCGCGCTCCGGATCGCCGCCCACTTTACACGAATCACAGGCGGACACGGCCGTACTTACCAGTGCGATCAGCCCTAATGCTGCTCTGTAAACGTTCATGCTATCTCCCACGCTCCGGCTGCATTCGTGATCGTGCGCGCGAAAAGGCACGGCAGAGCACGTTGATGAAGCCGGAAATTAACCTGACACGGAACGATCAGGCGTGGCGTGGAGGAGGCGTTGGAATTTTGTGGATTGGTGCAGGCAAAGCAGAATCATCTGCCGAGCAGATGTCTTCTGAAGGCGAAGAAATGCCAGTATCAGGCGAGAGAACCGGTGCCGGCTGATCGAAATCGGAAATCACGAGAACAAACGCGGTTGTATTGATCGCATTGCCAGGCTTGACGGTCGCCAGCGTCCAGACCGACTGTGGCGCCTCGCGCTCAATGACCTCACCGGACGGACCGTGGCAGGAGATCGTGACCGTCGGGCATTCGCAGAGCACGCGTCCGCAAGGGCCGGTAATGCGCGGAATCTGTCCCAGCGGCAGCGCGCCAAGCACGAGGCAGCCAACAAGCGCCAGAGCGCCAAAGGCTTTCCGCACATACGCCATGCGACTCGTTTTCACGCGACACTGCTCCATTACGTACAGATGACGAGAAGAGCAGGAGTTTATTCGAGAAATTCCGAAACGCAAGAGGCCGCTAAGCCATAGACTTAAGCAGCAGTGATGAAAATGATTTTTAAGTCCCAGAACTTTTTTGCGCGCGTGGTATAAGCCACTTGTGCGTGGGCGTTATTATTAAGGGTTGAACCGCTGCCTGGCGCTAAGCGCTTGAGGTGGTGGCTCAAAAACTTTGGAGGACACAAGCATGGCCAAGGGCAACAACAGCCGCAAAAAGGAAGTCAAGAAGCCCAAGAAGGATGCCGCCGCTAAGAAGAAGTAAGCGCGTGCCCGAGAATGAAAATCGCCCCTGGGTGAGGAACGCAGGGGCGATTTTTATTGCCACTCAGGACAAATACTGCACGAAGCCAAGCGTTGCCGTGTGTGCAATAGGCTACGGGGAAGAGTCTTTGCGAGCCGCCGCTTGCGCCACGCACTTGACTGTCTCGTCGCCGCCGAGCGCATACTCACGCGTTCGCGACTTGCGGTTTCTGCTGCCAGCGCGGCGGCGCGGGCTTCTGGGCCTGATTGCCTTCGCCGGTCACGCGCACGGCTCCGCGGTCGAGAATGTCACGCAGCGCGGCGAAGAGTTCGGGCGCGGCGCGGATGCCCTTTCCCTGGCCCGAGCGCACGATCACGGTGGCAGGGTTGCCATTGATGTCCTCGACTTCGACGTGGAAATACACTTCGACGTTGCCGGGATATTCTTTCATCACGCCCAGCACAGATTTGAGCTTCGCTTCCACCGCAGCGGTCGGATTCGCCGGCGCGTCGCTCTTGGCCTTGCTGTTACCGTTTCCATTGCCGTGACCGTTTCCATTCTGCGCGCCGGCTTTGGTATTCTTTGAAATGCCATTCGGGCTCACCGCAATGCCAACCTCTTTGGTGTAAATCGCAGCAGCCGCATCGACCGTGAGAATATCATCAACAAGGAGCGACATCGGCGGCGGGCCGCCTTCGGCGTCCTGCTTTTTGACCATGCCGCCGTTGTCAGCTTTCACTTTGCCTTTGAAGAAGAGAATGCGATCCGGCGCGAGGAGATCTTTGAAGCGGGCGTACGCTCGCGGGAAGATCACGGCCTGCATGCTGCCCGTGAAATCTTCGATCGAGAGGATCGCCATCTTCTCGCCCTTGCTGCGCGTCACCGTCGTCTGCACGCTTGTTACGTACGCGCCCACAACGACCATGTAGCCGTCGGGAATTTCACCGAGGCCCTTAATGGACCGCGTCGAAAGTCCTTCGACGAGCTCGCGCGCTTCGGCCAGCGGATGACCCGAGAGATAAAAGCCCAGCACCGATTTCTCTTCTTCCAGACGCTTCTTCTCCGGCCAGTCTGGAACGCGCGGAAGCTGCGGACGGAAATCGCCCTTGGATTGCTCCTCGCCGCCACCGCCGAACAGGTTCCCCTGCCCTGCGTTGCGATCCTGGCGCATGGTGCTGCCCTGCGTCATGGCATCTTCGATAGCCGCCAGCAGCGAAGCGCGCCCCATTCCGCCAGAGATGCCGTCAAACGCGCCGGCTTTGATCAGACTTTCAAGGCAGCCCTTGTTGACGTTCTTCGAGTCGATGCGCTCACAGAAATCGTACAGGTCTTTGAACTTTCCGTTCTTCTCGCGCTCGGCGACGATGCTTTCAACTGCCTTCTCGCCGACGCCTTTGATCGCGCCAAGCGAGAAACGCAGCAGCGTGTCGTTCTCGATGCCAAAGCGGATGCCCGATGAATTGATATCCGGCGGCAGGACGTCAAGGCCCATGCGGCGAGACTCGTCGATGTACTCAACGACTTTATCGGTCTTGCCCTGTTCAAGCGACATATTGCCGGCCATGAACTCGGCCGGATAATTCGCTTTCAAGTAGGCCGTCTGATAGGCGACAAACGCGTACGCCGCGGCGTGCGATTTATTGAAGCCGTACGACGCGAACTTCTCGATGGTTTCGTACAGCGCCTTGGCTTTCGCCGGATCGATGCCGTTCTTCGCGCAGCCGTCCACGAACTGGACGCAGTACTTCTCCATCAGGTCTTTCTTCTTTTTGCCCATCGCCTTTCTGAGACTGTCAGCTTCGGAGAGCGTGAAGCCGGCGAGCTGATTGGCGATCTGCATGACCTGTTCCTGATAGACGATGATGCCGTACGTGTCTTTCAGGATGGGTTCGAGCTGCGGAATTTCGTAAACGACCGGCTCCGCGCCATGCTTGCGCGCGCAGAAGCTTGGGATGAACTGCAGCGGGCCAGGCCGGAACATGGCGTTGAGCGCGACGAGGTCTTCCAGGCAGTCGGGCCGCGCATCGACGAGCATCTTGCGCATGCCTTCGGATTCGAACTGGAACACCGCGCGCGCGTCGCCGCGGCTCATCATGCGGTAGGTCTTCGCGTCATCGAGCGAAATCTTGTCGAGATCGATCGTGCCTTCTTTGGTGAGCGGCTCCTTCACCTTCGTGCCGCGCCGTTCCTTGATCAGGTCGCACGTGACTTTGAGCTTCGTCAGCGTTTCAAGGCCAAGGAAGTCGATCTTCAGCAGGCCCACGGGATCGATGTGCGCCATTTCGTACTGCGTCAGCGTCATCCCGTTTTTGTCGGTGTACAGCGGGCAGTACTCGGTGACCGGCTTGTCGGCGATCACCAGGCCGGCTGCGTGACAACCCGTGTTGCGCGCGATGCCCTCACACTTACGCGCCAGATCGATGAGCTCTTTGGCGCGCTCGTCATTCGTATACAGCGTCTTGAGTTCTTCGACGTCGTCGACAGCGTAGATTGTCGCGTCGCCGTCCGCGCGTTTTTCCGGCGCAGGCTTGAGGACGATCTTTTTGCCCGGTTCCATCGGGATCAGCTTGGCAACATTGTTGACTTCGGGTAATTCCCAGTTCATCACGCGCCCGACGTCGCGCACGGCGCCTTTTGCGAGCATGGCGTTGAACGTGATAATGTTGGCCGTGCAGTCGCGCCCGTATTTTTCCTGTACGTAGGTGATCACTTCGCTGCGGCGGCTCTGGCAGAAGTCGATGTCGATATCGGGCATCTCGTTGCGGCCTTCGTTGACGAAGCGCTCAAAGATGAGGTTGTATCGCAGCGGCTCGAGGTTGGTGATACCCAGCGCGTAGCAGACGATTGAGCCGGCCGCGCTGCCGCGGCCTGGTCCGACGGGAATGCCGCGCGCGCGCGCTTCGCGGATGATGTCCCAGACGATCAGCAGGTAGCCGACGAACCCCATCTTCTCGAGCACGCGCAGCTCTTCGTTTGCGCGCGCCATCATTTTCTCAGGCACCGGATCGCCGTAGCGCCACTTCATGCCATCCATCACCTGCCGGCGGAAATAAACGTTGGGCTCTTCGCCGTTGGGAATCTTGAAGACAGGAAAATGATAGTCGCCGAATTTCAGTTTCAGGTTGCAGCGGTCGGCGATCTCCAGCGTGTTGCCAAGCGCCTGCGGAATTTCGCCGAAGAGCTTCGCCATCTCTTCGCTGCTCTTAAGGTAGAACTCGTCGCAGGCAAACTTCAGGCGCTGCGTGTCGCTGAGCAGTTTTCCGGTGCCGATGCAGAGCAGCGCGTCATGCGCCTTGGCGTCGTCGCGGTCGGTGTAGTGGCTGTCGTTGGTGCAGATCAGCTTGCCGCCGAGCTCCTTCGACATCTTTATAATTGCCTCATTTACTTTCTTTTGAAGTGAGGCGAGTTCGCGCATGGCTTCGGTCGCTTCAGGCGTTTCGGCGCGGCCGATGCAGTGATCCTGCAGCTCGAAGTAGAAGTTCTCCTTGCCGAAGATCTCCTGGTAGATGCCAGCCTGACGGTACGCAGCGGAATAATCCTTATTCAGAACATTCTGCGGCACTTCGCTGCCGATGCAGCCGCTGGACGCGATTAATCCTTTGCTGTGCCTGGCGAGCAGCTCACGGTCGACGCGCGGATGGTAGTAGAACCCTTCCTGGTACGCGCTGCTCGAGAGCTTCATCAAATTCTTGTAGCCGTCCAGATCGGCGGCCCAGAGCAGCAGGTGGTGGTCGTAATGGCCTTCCACTTTCTCGCGCTTTGTGCGGCTCTCGCCGTTGGGAACGACATACGCTTCCATGCCGATGATCGGCTTGACCGGCGGGAGGCCGACCTTGTCGACGTCCTTCTCCGTTTCCTTGCATGTCTTGTAAAATTCAATCGCGCCGAACATGTTGCCATGATCGGTGATCGCCAGCGCGGGCTGATTCATCTTGCGCGCACGCTTGACGATGTCGGCAATGCGCGAGGCGCCGTCGAGGAGGCTGTACTGCGTATGCGTGTGAAGATGACAAAACGTCGGCGCGGGCATTGATTTTGAGTCCAGAGTCTGGAGTCTTGGAATCTGGAGTCGCGACGGCAACTCCATTGCATCCAGTTTAGTCCGTTAGAGGATGGTTCAAACGCGGAAGCGCGAAACTTTTTTTGACCCGAAAAGACTTCATTCACCGCAGAGACGAAAAGGCGCAGCGAACAGCTTTAATGTTATTTCTTAGAGCGGAATTTCCGGCCGCCGGAAGCCCTCTGCAGGATCTCGCGGAGCGTCGTTTTGAATCCGGGCAGAACTTTGCCGCCATCGAGTGGCTCGGTTTCGCTCAACCGGGTGAACTCTTTCGGGCTGGTGTAAACATCGACGACCTTCTTTTTAATATCCACCAGCCACACCAGCTTTGCGCCGGCCTCAAAATATTCGCGCGTCTTGCGCTCCATTTCACGCTTCGTGTTACCTTTGCTGAGCACTTCAATTGCAAGATCGGGAGCGAGATCAGGTAGCGGTTCTACGGGAAGCTCTTGATCGGGAAAACGGTTCCAACTTATAAATGCGACATCGGGAATACGAACCAATCCGGGCATTAGCCGAAGGGTACCGTCTGCGCCTGTAATCATTCCCAAATCATGCTTATCCAGATATTCGCGAACAATGTGTATAATCATGGCCGCAACGCAGCCTTCAAACCACCCCATAGTTTTCTCCACGAGGACGCCGTCGACGAGTTCTACAAGGCGCTTATCGTCGCCGTCCACATAGCGGATTACGTCTTCTTCCGTCGCGGTTCCCGGAGGCGGATCAAAAAGAATGCGGCTCAGCGGGACGCCGCCAAGCCGCTTCACGAGATCTTTCAGCGTGTCGATTCTGTCAGTATTAGAGTGTCGTCGAAGAGCAGTGACGGCCATAGTCAGATCCCCGTCACTGAGTGTATATCACAGAAAGCGTCTGGCAACACGAGCCCCGCTTACTTCTTTTCCGGCTCTGCAACCAGCACCTGCGCCGGACGCAGCGGCAGGCCCTTCCAGAGATAGCCCGCGCGAAGCTCTTCGAGGACCGTGTTCGGCTTCTCGCCCTTCGACGGATCAGCGGGCCGCTTCACCACGGCTTCGTGAACGGTCGGATCGAACGGCTTGCCCTTGGCTTCAATGCGCTGCAGTCCGCGCACAGTCAACACCTGCTTGAGCGAGAGTGAAATCATATCCAGCGCCTGACGCAGCCGCTCCACATCGGTTTCTTTCGTTGCGGCGTCACTGAGCGTGAGGTCGAGGCTGTCGAGAATCGGCAGCAGTTCAGACACGTAACTGCGCAGCGCCAGTTCTTCAGCGCGTTCCAGGTCCTTGGCCGTGCGCGACTGGTAATTCAGGAAATCCGCTCGCGCGCGAGCGGCGCTGTCTTTGAGCTTGTCGCGCTCGGCGGTAAGTGCTGCCACCTGTTCCGCGTTCCCGCCCCCGAGGTGCGACGCGCGATGAACCAGGTCGCGCACCGTTGCCTGCTGCGCGCGGATTTCTCCCAGATCGGACGCTTTGGGCACTTCGCCGACCGTCTTGCGGAAAAAGCGTTCGAGGTCCTGGCAGAACGCCTCGGCCTCTTCGGCCAGCTTCTGTGAAGGCGTCTGCGCCGCGCTGCCGGCGGTCTCTTCGGACTTCCTGGGCTTGGGCTCTTCGTTCTCTTTCACGCCTGCCTTTTCAGTTTCAGCCTTGATCATGGTTCCGTTCCTGCATCATCGAAAGTTATTCTTCACTGAAAAACTCGCGGATCTTTCCAAACAGCGAGCGCTTCTGCGCAGTGACGCCGGATTTTTCCAGCTCGGCCAGCTTGCGCAGCAACTCCTCCTGCTCGGCCGACAGCTTCTTGGGCACTTCGACCACCACGCGAACGAGCTGGTCGCCCTTTCCGTATCCATGCACATCCGGCATACCAAGTCCGGACATTTTCAGAAGTTTCCCGGA
>Ga0196964_10001927_pt1 | contig 10097 bp, 7 predicted proteins | sample S1_10metaG_FD_148615 | JGI IMG/M metagenome (GOLD analysis project Ga0196964, IMG submission 148615) | Soil microbial communities from Anza Borrego desert, Southern California, United States - S1_10 | ecosystem: Environmental > Terrestrial > Soil > Desert | place: USA: California | collected... | reverse complement strand
CCTCGAAGGCGTCGGTCTGTGCCCTGGCGGCGTCGACCAGCTTGTCCAGGCCGGCCTCGCTGTTCAGCCGGCGCTGGACGGCGAAGTCGTTCTTCCAGCCGACCTTTCGCCCGATGGCGCGGGACTCGCGCGACTGCGGGGTGATCATTATCTCGGCGTAGAAGGTGTTCTCCGCCGCCAGCCGCTCCATCACCTCCGCCAGCATGTCGCCGGTGCGCTTCGGGTCGGTCCCGGCGCGGTCGAAGACGGTGAAGAACTGGTCGTGGCCACTGCGCTCTGCGAAGCCCGGCTTGCGCGTCGACAGGCTGTCCAGCAGGGCGCCGTAGAGGCCGTAGTCGGCCAGGGCCTGGGCCGCGGGCTTCAGATCCGGGTTGGCGTCGCACGGCGGCGGGACCACCGCCAGCGCCCTGGTGTCCACGCAGTAGCCGTCCTCGACCGCCCACTCGATCACGCTCTCGGCGTAGGCGGCGCCGCCCAGGTGCAGGTGCAGGTCCGCGCCCTTGGGGAAGGCCTTCATCATCGCTAGCCGCTGGGCGGCGGGCAGGGAGCGCAGGTCCGGGCCGGGCTTCGCCGGCTGGGCGGCCGCGACGCCTGCGGCGGCCAGGAGCGCGGCGGCGGCCGCGAGCAGTCTGCGCATGGGTGTTCCCCTCCCCGATTCCGACGATGAAACCCGAGCCCGCGCCCGCTGTCACGCCCGCGCCCACAAAGTCCTTCCCCTTCATGGGGAAGGTGTCGCGAAGCGACGGATGGGGTGGTCGGCAGTACGAGGGCCAACCGGCCATCGGCGGCGGTTCCGCCCCACCCGGCCCTTCGGGCCACCCTCCCCATCGAGGGGAGGGACTTAAGAAAAAAGGCCCCGGCGGTTCGCCGGGGCCTCTGTTCTCTCAGCGCTGGGCTTCGATCTTACTTGATGATCTTGGCCACGACGCCGGCGCCGACCGTGCGGCCGCCTTCGCGGATGGCGAAGCGCAGGCCCTGGTCCATGGCGATCGGGCTGATCAGCTCGACTTCCAGCTCGGCGTTGTCGCCCGGCATGATCATCTCCACGCCTTCCTTCAGACGGATGATCCCCGTCACGTCGGTGGTGCGGAAGTAGAACTGCGGACGATAGTTGGTGAAGAACGGCGTGTGACGGCCGCCTTCTTCCTTCGTCAGGATGTAGGCCTCGGCGATGAAGTTCGTGTGCGGGGTGATCGAGCCCGGCTTGCACAGCACCTGGCCGCGCTCCACGTCCTCACGCTTGGTGCCGCGCAGCAGCACGCCGACGTTGTCGCCGGCCTGGCCCTGGTCGAGCAGCTTGCGGAACATCTCGACGCCCGTGCAGGTCGTCTTCTGGGTGTCGCGCAGGCCCACGATCTCGATTTCGTCGCCCACCTTCACGATGCCGCGCTCGACACGGCCGGTCACCACGGTGCCGCGGCCCGAGATCGAGAACACGTCTTCCACCGGCATCAGGAACGGCAGGTCGATCGGACGGTCCGGCTGCGGGATGTAGCTGTCCACCGCGGCCATCAGCTCGAGAATCGCGTTCTCGCCGATCTCCGGGTTCTTGCCTTCCACGGCGGCCAGGGCCGAGCCCTTCACCACCGGGATGTCGTCGCCCGGGAACTGGTAGGACGAGAGCAGCTCGCGCACTTCCATTTCCACGAGGTCCAGCAGCTCGGCGTCGTCGACCATGTCGACCTTGTTCATGAACACCACCAGCGCCGGCACGCCGACCTGACGGGCGAGCAGGATGTGCTCGCGGGTCTGCGGCATCGGGCCGTCGGCCGCCGAAACCACCAGGATCGCGCCGTCCATCTGCGCCGCGCCCGTGATCATGTTCTTCACGTAGTCGGCGTGGCCCGGGCAGTCGACGTGGGCGTAGTGACGGTTGGCCGTCTCGTATTCCACGTGCGCCGTGTTGATGGTGATGCCGCGCGCCTTCTCTTCCGGCGCAGCGTCGATGTCCTCGTACTTCTTCGCCGTCGCGCCGCCCGACTTGGCCAGCGTCATGGTGATCGCCGCCGTCAGCGTGGTCTTGCCGTGGTCGACGTGACCGATGGTGCCGATGTTGCAGTGCGGCTTAGTACGTTCGAACTTTTCCTTGGCCATCGGGGGTCACCTTCTGAAGACGGCTGGGGTGGGACGGTGATTTGGAGCGGGTAGCGGGAATCGAACCCGCATCCTCAGCTTGGAAGGCTGCTGCACTACCATTGTGCTATACCCGCGCTGATACGCGGATGCGTTTCGATCTCCTGGTTGACCTGGGAACCGCTGCCCCTCGGGACGCCGGGATGCGCGTGGTGGGGGAAGAAGGACTCGAACCTTCGAAGCTTTCGCAGCGGATTTACAGTCCGCCCCCTTTGCCGCTCGGGACATTCCCCCAAACGCGCTTCCGGCGCCGACGAGGCCGTCCGGGAACTTGCGTTCTCGAACAAAAGGCCTCCGATCACGGTTCCGCCTGATATAGGGGCGCCTGACCGGAGGCCCGAGGGCCCCAAATCGGAGCGCGTCTTATAGTGGCGACTTTTCGGGAACGCAACGACCGGAAAAACCGCGGAGAACAAGGGTTCTCGAAGGGTCGCGGAGAGCCGCGCGAGCGTGGCGGCGATCCGCAGAAATCCCATGGCGGCGAAGCTGCTCGCGGGGGCGGACGGCCGCCGTTCCGGGGCAAGCGCGAGGTCGGTTCGGGCTGGCTGTGGGGCCGCCACGCGGTAGAGGCCGCGCTGCTGAATCCCGCACGTCGGGGCGACATGCGACTCGTCGCGCTGAGGGACCGGGCGCGGGAGCTGGAGCAGGTGCTGGCGCGGGCCGGGCGCGCCCTGCGTATCGAATTCGTCGAACCGAACGATCTCGCGCGCCTGCTGCCCCAGGGGGCGGTGCACCAGGGCGTGGCACTGAGGCCGCCTCCGCTGGAGGATGTGACGGTCGAGGAACTGGGCGAAGAGGCGAAGGGCGTGCTCCTGATGCTCGACCAGGTCACGGACCCGCAGAACGTCGGCGCCATCCTGCGCTCGGCCGCGGCGTTCGGCGCCCGCGGCGTCATTCTTCAGGACCGCAACGCGCCCCAACTCGGCGGAGCCTTGGCCAAGGCCGCCGCCGGCGCGGTGGACAAGGTGCCGGTGGCCCGGGTGACCAACCTCTCGCGTGCGCTGGAGAAGCTGTCGGACCTCGGCTGGCGCTCGGTCGGCTTGGCCGGCGAGGCGGACCAGACCCTGGAGGAGGCGCTCGATTCCCGCCCCACGGTGCTGGTGCTGGGGTCCGAGGGCGAAGGGCTGCGCCGGCTGGTTTCGGAGCATTGCGAAGCGCTGGCGCGCATCCCCATGCCGGGCGGATTCGAGAGCCTCAACGTCTCCAACGCCGCGGCGGTCGCCCTCTACGAATGCAGCCGCAAGGTTGATCGGGGTTGATTTTGGTTAACGACGGGGGTTTTCTGCCCAACCGTCGCCGTAACACCGTTAGGCGACGCCGTGGGGGAGACACGCAGATGCGCGTCCGTACGAGCCTGATCGCCGCCTTCGTCGCTTCGCTCGTCGCGCTGGGTGCGTGCCAGCGCGAACCTGAGCCCGAGGCGCTGATGGACGAGGCGCCCCCGGCCGAAACCGCCGACATCGAGCGCGTCGAACTGGCCGGCGGCCCGAGCGCCGACACCGAAGCCACCGCGCGCCAGGCGTCCGACGACGCCTTCGTGGCCCGGCTGGAGAGCCGCGGCCTGATGGTCACCCGCAAAACGGACGCCTCGGGCAAGTCGGTCCTCGTGATCTCCAATCGCCCGGTGCCGAACCCGGTTTTGTTCGGCGGCCCGCGCACTCGCGTCGCCAAGGCGCCGCGCCGCGAACGCCTCGCCGGCACGATCGGCGGCGGCGTGCGCGACTCGCGTCCCGCGGCGACCGCCGGCGTGGCGGCCGGCGCCGTGGCCTCGACCGCAGCCCCTGCCCCCACCGCCCCGGCGCCCGAAGCTCCGGCCACGGAAACGGCTGCGGCCACGGCCGCCCTGGCTCCGTCCGGCCGCATCGAGACCGCCGACGGCGCGCCGGTTCAGGTCGCCGACCCTGCCCGCGCGGGGTTCGAGATGTCGCCCATGATGTGGGGCATCGCGGGCGTGATCCTCGCCGCCCTGCTGCTGCTCCTGTTCCTCGCCAACCGCCCGAAGAAGCCTCAGCGGCGCTACAGCCCCCACGAAGCCCCGCCCGAAGCGAGCGGCGGCGGTGAAGCCCACGCCTGATTTGGACGTTCCAGTACGCGTAGGGACTTGCCGGGGGGCCGTTCCTGAACTTAGGAGCGGCGCATGACCGAGTTCTTCTCCTCGCCCGAATTCATGTCGCAGCTGGCCGCGCTCGGCCAGGTGCTGATGATCGACCTGGTGCTGGCCGGCGACAACGCCGTCGCCGTCGGCCTTGCGGCCGCCGCCCTGCCCGTCGAACAGCGCAAGCGCGCCATCCTGATCGGCCTGGTCGCGGCGGTGGTGCTGCGCATCGACTTCGCCCTCATCACCGTGCAGCTCCTGGCCATCGTCGGCCTGCTGCTCGCGGGCGGGTTCCTGCTGCTGTGGGTCTGCTGGAAGATGTGGCGCGAGCTGCAGGAGCAGAAGACTCACGACCAGGCCGAGAGCACCATCGAGATGGAGGAGGCCCTCGCCGCCCACCACGGCGCGGGCCATTCGCCCGAAGAGCTGGGGATCAAGCGCAAGACCTTCGGCGCGGCGCTGCTGCAGATCATGATCGCCGACGTGACCATGTCGCTCGACAACGTGCTGGCCGTGGCCGGCGCGGCGCACGAGCACCCGTGGATCATGGTGTTCGGCCTGGTGCTGTCGATCGCGCTGATGGGCGTGGCGGCGACGTTCATCGCCAAGCTGCTGAACAAGCACCGCTGGATCGCCTACGTCGGCCTGCTGATCGTGCTCTACGTGGCGCTGCACATGATCTGGGACGGCGCGCGCTCAGTGATCGTGCGCACCGGCAACCTCGAGCAGTACAACGCCGCCGCCCCGGCCTTCCTGGACATCGGGCCGGAGGAAGCGGCGCACCACCGCGGCGAGCGGGCCGAGCACAAGGACACGCCCGAGGCGCTGCCCGGCGGCGCGGAGAAGGCCGGCCGCGAGACCCCGGCGGAGCCGGCCCTGACGACTCCCGAGAAGAGCGGCTAGGCCGCTTCCGCCCCGCCGAAGCGCTCGGTCCAGGCAGCGACCTGCTCGTCCTCGATCTTGGCGAACAGCACCGGAGGCACGGTGAGCGCCGCGCCCGGCTCGAGCCGGTTCAGTTCCGCCTCGCCGTCCGTCGAAGGCCAGGCAGGCGCGGCCTCGACGCCTACGGCGGCGGCGATAGTCGCGGCCGTGAACGGGATGATGGGCTGGCTGACGGCGGCGAACAGGGCGACCAGGTTCAGGCCCGTGCGCACCACCACGCCCGCCCGCTCCGGATCGGTCTTGAACGCGGTCCAGGGGGCGGCCTCGGTCAGGTACTCATTGCCCAGCACCCAGATGCGGCGCACGGCCTGGGCGGCCTTGCGGTACTCCATGGCGTCGAACTGCTCGGTCGCCTCGGCCAGCGCGGCCGAGACGTCGCCGTAGAGCCTGCGCTCCAGCTCGCCGGGCTCGCCGCCCGCCGGCACCCGGCCCTCGAAGCGGCTCTCGGTGAACTTCAGGATGCGGTTCACGAAGTTGCCGAGCACATTGGCCAGGTCGGTGTTGATGGCGTTCTGGAAGTGCTCCCAGGTGAAGGCCGTGTCCGAGCCCTCGGGCGCGTAGGCCGTCAGGTACCAGCGCCAGTAGTCCGGCGGCAGCAGCTCCAGCGCCTGGTCCATGAAGACGCCGCGCTTGTTGGAGGTGGAGAATTTGCCGCCGTACCAGTTCAGCCAGTTGAAGGCCTTCAGCTCGTCGACGGTCTTCCACGGCTCCTCGGAGCCCAGGATGGTCACCGGGAAGCTGACCGTGTGGAAGGCGACGTTGTCCTTGCCCATGACCTGGACGTAGGTCACGTCGTCGGCGCCCTGGTCCAGACGCCACCAGCGCTCCCAGGTCTGGCCGGTCGCCTCGGCCCATTCGACCGTGGCCCCGATGTACTCGATGGGCGCGTCGAACCAGACGTAGAAGACCTTGTCCTCGAAGCCCGGGCGCGGGAAGCCGTCCTTCATCACCGGGATGCCCCAGGCGAGGTCGCGGGTGATGCCGCGGTCGATCAGGCCCTCGTCGAGGAACTTGTAGGCGATGCCCTTGGTCAGGTTCGGCCAGTTGGCAGACTTGGCGTCGACCCAGGCGCGGATCTTCTCCTGCATCTTCGACTGCAGCAGGTAGAGGTGGCGCGTGTCGCGCACCTCCAGGTTCCGCGATCCGGAGATGACCGAGTAAGGCTCCTTGAGGTCGGTCGGATCGAGCAGCCGCCCGCAGTTGTCGCACTGGTCCCCGCGCGCGTTCGGGAAGGCGCAGTTGGGACAGATGCCCTGGACGTAGCGGTCCGGCAGGAAGCGGCCGTCGTCGATGGAGTAGACCATCTGGTCCACCCGCTCCTCGATGAGGCCCTTCTCCTCCAGCACCTGGCAGAAGTGCTGGGTCAGGCGGTGGTTGGGGGGATTGGAGCTGCGGCCGAACCAGTCGAACGACAGGCCGAAGCGCTCGCCGGCGACCTTCTGGATGACGTGCTGCTCGTCGCAGTAGGTGCGCACGTCCTGGTTCGCCTCGGCCGCGGCCAGCTCGGCAGGGGTGCCGTGCTCGTCGGTGGCGCAGATGAACAGCACCTCGTGGCCCTGGGCCCGGCGGAAGCGGGCGTGCACGTCGGCCGGCAGCATCGACCCGGCCAGGTTGCCGAGGTGCTTGATGCCGTTGATGTACGGCAGGGCCGAGGTGATCAGGTAGCGGGCCATGGAGCGTCCGGAGTCAGGGAGCGCCCGATATAGAAGGCTGCGGCTGTAAGCGGAAGCACGCCGCCGGTCAGGCGGCCTCGCTCTCCTCGCCGGCCTCGGCCGCAGGCGCGGCGTGGGCCAGCACCGCCCCGATCAGGGCGTCCGGCCGGATCGGCTTGGCCAGGTGCAGGTCCGAGCCCGCGGCCAGGCTGGCGGCGACATGCTCGTCCATGGCGTTGGCGGTGAGGGAGATCACCGGCAGGCGCGGCAGGTTATGCTCACGCTCGTGCTGGCGCAGCAGGCGCGTGGCCGTCAGCCCGTCCATCTGCGGCATCTGCACGTCCATCAGGACGATGTCGAACGGCTGGCTGGTCGCCGCGGCCAGGGCGTCGGCGCCGTTCTCGACGATGGTGAGCTCCACGCCCAGGCTCTCCAGCACCATGGCAACCACGCGCTGGTTCGTGGGGTGGTCCTCGGCGAGCAGCACGCGGAGCGCACGGGCCGTGGGCGCGGCCTCGACCGCGGCGGGCGCGGGCGCGGGCTCGGCAGGCTCCGCCCGCTCCAGCGGCAGCCGAACAATGAAGACCGATCCCTTGCCCGGGACGGACCGCGCGCGGATGGAGCCGCCCATCATCTCCACCAGGGCGTGGCAGATCGACAGGCCCAGTCCCGTGCCGCCGAAGCGCCGGCTGATGGAGCTGTCCGCCTGCTCGAAGCGGCGGAACAGGCGCGCGTGGGCCGCCTCGTCGAAGCCGATGCCCGTATCGGAGACCGCGATGCGCAGGCCGTGGGCGTCGGCCGCCAGGTCGATATCGATCGAGCCGGCCTCGGTGAACTTCACCGCGTTGCTAACGAGGTTGGATAGAACCTGCGTCACGCGCGTAGCGTCCCCGGTCCAGCGGCCTTCAGCCTCGGGCGCCACGCGCCAGGTCAGGGTGACGCCCTTGCCGGCAGCCGCGACGGCGTTGAGGTCGGCGACCTGCCGCACACACGCGGCGGCGTCGAAGGGGGCCGCTTCCAGTGTCAGGGCGCCCGCGTCGATCTTGCTGGCGTCGAGGATGTCGTTGACCACCTGCTCCAGCATCCGGCCAGACGACGAGATGAGGGCCGCCATGTCGCGATCCTGCTCGGTGGACTGGCGCCGCGCGAGCAGCTCGGACACCGCGATGACACCGTTCAGCGGGGTGCGCAGCTCGTGGCTCATGTTGGCCAGGAAGCGCGACTTGGCGCGGTTCGCCTCCTCCGCCTGGTCGCGAGCCTCGGTCAGCTGTTCTAGGCTCAGCTCGAGACGGCGCTCGCTCGCGTCCAGCAGGCGCAGCGTCTGACCGACGCGCAGCACCAGCAGCACTCCGGCCCCTGCGAGCACGAGTACGACGAGGGCGAGCGCAGGGCCCACTTTCTGCATGAAGCCGCCGCCGGGGCGAACCGGCGTCCAGCGGATCTCAGCCAGGGCGACCCCGCGCGGGTCCTTCAGGATCACCTTCGGCCCGGCCTCGGCGGCTCCGACCTTGGCGATGCGCGGCTTCTGGATCGCCAGGTCCTTCGACAGCGCATCGAGGAACTTGTCGATCGAGCGGGCGGACACGACCACCGCATCCGGCCCACTGCTCGTCATGTTGGCCCGGTCCTCGGCGACAACCGTCGAAATGGCGACGAGGTGAGGCTTGCCTGCGACGAGGACCACGGCGCCACGGGTCACGGCGGCGTCGAAGCTGAACCGGCGCAGACCTTTCGCGTCGAGCCGCTTCCGCGCGCTCTCGGCCCGAACCTCGGCCACCAGCGAGGCGACGGCGCGGGCGAAGGCGGCTTCCTGCTCGACCGTACGGGGCTCGCTGTCCCGCGACGCGTACACCAGCTTGCCCGTGCTGTCGTAGGCCAGGCTCAGTTCCTGATCCATGTAGTCGGCGAAGTAGTCGCCGAAATTCACCTGCGCCCATTCCATGTCGAAGACGCCGGAGGTCTTCTGATAGGCCTCGGTCCAGATGGAGGCGGAGGTGACGTTCTCCGTCATGCGTTCGAGCGTGCGGGTCACGGCGCGCTCGATCAGGGCGGTCTCGCTAGCGGCCTTCTCACGGTCCACGGCAGCGGCCGCGTAGAACAAGAGGCCGAGGGCGCCGGCGATCACGAGCGCGGCGACGAGCGCGCCCGCCACGGCGATGCGTCGAAGAGCCGAACGGCTTCTGGCTGCGTCTGCGGTCATGGGTTCCCCGGACTAGAGGACACAATGACGCGACCCTTCTAAGATCGCCTAAACATTGAAGAAACGTCCGATTAACCGTGTACGGAGGGAACGTCCTTAACGGGCGTCTGGCACGATCTCCCGGTCTTGGGGAGGCGCCGAATGCGTTTCATCTGTTTCTCAATCCTGCTCGCCGCCGTCGCCGCCGCGGCCTCGCCAACCCTTGCCGCAGAAGGCGAAGCGCCAGAGGCCGAGTCCGAGCCGGAGTTCACCTTCGAGGCCGAGATCGGCGTCATCTCCAACTACGTGGACCGGGGCGTCTCGCTGTCCGGCGGGAACCCTGCCCTGCAGGCGACTGCGACAGTCGGTCACAGCAGCGGGCTGTACGCGGCCGGGTGGGCTTCGACGATCGAGGAGTACGGGATCGGCGCGGACGGGGACGGCGCCGTCGTGGAGCTGAATCTCACCCTCGGCTGGGCCGGATCGCTCGGCGGGTTCGATCTCGACGTCGGCGTCTCTCCCACCGTCTATCCGGGCGGCGACGGCGTGGACCTGGTCGAGTTCCCCCTGACCATCTCCCGCACCTTCGATGCCTGGACCGTCAGCGCAGGCGTCATCTATGCGCCGCGTCAATCGGGTGTGGGCGACGAGGACAACACCTACGCCTGGGCCGGCGTGGACTGGGCCCCGGAGGAGGGACCCTGGTCGGCCTACGTCTGGTTCGGACATGAGGACGGCGCGTGGGCCCCGAACGGTAAGACCGACTGGGCGGTGGGTGTGCGCCGCACCCTGTTCGACCGCTTCACCGTGGGCCTGCACTACTACGACGCCAACGTGAACTGGGCTGATCCCGTTCTGGCGGTCGACCTGCGGATGGGCTTCTGAGCGCATTGCTTCGCGGGTGGCCGGACGGCATAACCCGCCCCGGCGTCGGCCGGCTTAGCTCAGCTGGTAGAGCAGCGGTTTTGTAAACCGAAGGTCGGGGGTTCGAGTCCCTCAGCCGGCACCATCGCCCTCAGCCGGCGCCGCTGGTCTTCGTCGTGGGCGGCGGCGCCTTGGCCGCGGCGGTAGCCTCGCTCGCGGGCTGCGGCAGGCG
>Ga0196964_10001926_pt1 | contig 10103 bp, 8 predicted proteins | sample S1_10metaG_FD_148615 | JGI IMG/M metagenome (GOLD analysis project Ga0196964, IMG submission 148615) | Soil microbial communities from Anza Borrego desert, Southern California, United States - S1_10 | ecosystem: Environmental > Terrestrial > Soil > Desert | place: USA: California | collected... | reverse complement strand
CGTCAAAGGCGTGGATACCTACGCGTCGGCGACGATTACCTCGACGTCGATCATCAATTCGACAGTGAAGGCGCTGTGCGGCGCAATGAACGCGCCGGCCGCTACCGCGGGGAAGTGAACGACATCTCTTGGCTATTTGTTGTTCGTCCCGTAGGGACAGGATGAAAATAGCCCGGCGCTTCAGCGCCGGGTTGCGGCGACACAAGGATTATCCGCGTCCCGTAGGGACGCGATGACGAAGACCATTGTCATCGTTCCGGCAGCGCGGGCTGCGCGATAGCTGCACACAGATGATGATTCATCGCGTCCCTATAGGACGCGAGACGGACTTGCTTGCACTCAACCCGGCACTGAAGTGCCGGGCTATTTTCATCCTGTCCCTACGGGACGAAGAGCCACCACCATGCGTCTCGACCATTTCCTGCGATTCTTACGGCGGCCGACGAAAGGAACAATGCCGTCGTCGCCAGGAGTGCTGCGGCGCGTGGTTCATGCGATTCTTCCCGCTGCACTCTTTTCCGATCACGAGAAGGGGAGGCCCGGACTCGTCCGCCGCTTTTTGAAGTGGATTGGACCAGTCACCTACTCCGCTCCGTTCCGGCGCGTGCTACAGGCGCTCTGTTTCGTGCTCTTCTTCTATTTCTTCTTCTACGTGTGCTGGCCATACACGGCCGAGCCTGCGCCATACACGACGCTTGCAGAAGCAGTGTTGCCGGCTGAGGCGCGTCTGATGTCGTCTGCTGAGCTCGCGACCGCACTTCAGGACTCATCAAGGCGCGCAGCGTTAGAGATGGCTGTGGCCACGGAAGTGGAAAACCGCGCGGGCGCGGGATTGATTCTGTCGAGCTGCGAAGGACATCCGGAGTGGATCGGCCAGGATGTTCGTGAGATTGCGGCCGCGCAGCAGCGTTCGGCGGCGTCGCTGACCCTGGAGCTTTGCGCGCTGCCCGAGCCGCCGAAGCTGTGGCGTTCGCACTACGACGACGACCGCCGCAGGAAAGAGCGCGTGCATGCCGAGCTCTTTCTCATCATCGATCCGCTAGTCGCTATCTCGACTTCAATCGCTGGGCGGACGTGGGAGTGGTCGCTTGTCTGGGCGCTTGGCATTCTGCTGGTCTGCGTGCTGATCCCTCGCGGTTTCTGCGGATATCTCTGTCCGCTCGGCACGCTGATCGATTGCTTCGACTGGGCGATCGGCAAGCGCGTGAAGCGCTTCCGCGTTGAACGCGACGGCCCGTGGATGAACATCAAGTATTACCTGCTCGCCGGAGTTCTCATCGCCAGTCTGTTCGGCGTGCTACTCACTGGATTCGTCGCCGCGATCCCCGTGATCACGCGCGGCATGCTCTTCTTCTTCGATCCGATTCAGACTGGAGTGAAGCTCGGCTGGCACCAGGTCCCGCCGCTCAACGCCGGACACATCGTCTCGATGGTGCTGTTCGTTGGCGTTCTGGCGCTGGGCCTGATGCGCAAGCGCTTCTGGTGCCGCTACGTCTGCCCGTCAGGCGCGGTCTTTTCAGTTTTCAATCTCTTCCGCGTGAGTGAACGCAAAGTCGAATCGAGCTGCATCAACTGCAACAAATGCGTCGAGATCTGCCCGTTCGATGCGATCAAGCCGGACTACACCACGCGCACGCCTGAGTGCACGCTCTGCCAAACTTGCGGCGGCGTGTGTCCGACCCATTCGATCAAGTTCGTCGAACGCTGGAACCTGACCGACTTGAAGAAGGTCGAGGAAGAGCCGAAGACCGAGCAGCATCTCGCGCGGCGCGGATTTCTCATCGGCGGCGCGGCGTCACTGCTGACGGTGCTCGGCATGAGAAAGGCCTTCGGCGCGGGCTTAGGCGATGCCGGAACGAAAGTTCCGCTACGCCCGCCCGGCAGCGTGCCGGAGGAGCAGTTCCTGCAGATGTGTATCCGCTGCGGCGAGTGCTTCAAGGCGTGCCCAAACCACGTGCTGCAACCCGTCGGCTTCGGTCAGGGCCTGGAAGGATTGTGGACGCCGGAAGTCGTCGCCAACTGGGCCGGCTGCGAATCAAGCTGCAATAACTGCGGCCAAGTCTGCCCGACGGCCGCGATCCGAGCGCTGCCGCTGGAAGAGAAGCGCGTGGCGCGCATGGGACTGGCCGAGCTCAATCTCAACACCTGTCTGCCCTACGCCGGAAAGGAAGCCTGCCAGCTCTGCGTCGATGAATGCACTGCGGCCGGGTACAACGCGCTCGAGTTCCAGCGCGTCCACGTGGAGACCGACGAGCAGGGGATGCCGATCGAAGGCACCGGATACCTCGCGCCGGTGCTGGTACCCGCCAACTGTGTGGGCTGCGGCCTGTGCCAGGCGCGCTGCAATATCGTGAACGTGAAAGAGAAGAAGACGCTCGCCGAGCCAGCGATCGTGATTCACGCGGGCGCAGGCTCGCGGCCGGACGGCTCGCACATCGAAGACCGGCTGATGGACGGTTCGTACCGTTCGCTGCGCGACAAGGAGAACGCGAAGCGCGCCGAAGAGCAGAAGCGGCTCGAACAGGAGCTGCAACGCGGCCAGAGCGGCGAGTATCTGCCCGATTTCTTGAAGTAGCTCATCTGCGTTTATCCGCGTTCATCTGCTGTTCCAATCGTAACGATACAATTGCGTTTGACGCATTTCCCGCATGCTTATAATCGCCATGTACTCACGAACGGCCGATGTTTTTTCGTCGATAGACCCGTTCCGGGTACGCGGGCCGATTTTTCGTTGCCGAAGCTGAACTTTCACACGCTCCGGATCAGGACACGGCCCCGCTAGTTCAGCTAGCAGGAGGATTTCCTTTTCATGGCACAGACCACCACTGCCGCGCAGCCGGCGTTCGGGCAGACCGAACGCAGAGACGCCTGGTGGGCGGGACCGCTCGTCACATTCCTCGTGCTCGCCGGCTTCATCGTGTACGCCTCGTATGCCGGCATGACCAGCCGCAACTTCGAGATCCGGATCAACCGCGGCTACGATGCATTTCATGAGAAAGGCAACGTCGCCGTCGCGCCGTACCTTTCCCCTTTTTACTCGCCACTGATTTACGACGCGCAGAGCCCCCACGCGTGGATTCAGCAGTCGCAGCCGAGCTGGTGGCCGCAGATCGCACAGACGAGTTGGTGGCCGCAGGGGATTCCCTGGCCTCTAGCATTCTCATCCGCAGTACTGATCCTCGCCGGGCCGGCGCTCTTCCGTCTGACCTGTTACTACTACCGCAAAGCGTACTACCGATCGTTCTGGGCCGACCCGCCGGCCTGCGCCGTCGGAGAACCCCGCAAGACGTACTGGGGCGAGAACAGCCTGCCGCTGATCCTGCAGAACGCGCACCGCTTTGCACTCTACGTCGCGTTGCTGTTCCTTGTGATTCTGTGGTACGACGCGATTCACGCCTTCATCTGGCCGGTGCTCACGCCCGACAGCACGAACACAAACTTCACAGTCACCGGCCACAAGTTCGGGATGGGCATGGGGACGATCGTCATGTTGATCAACGTGCTGTTCCTGACCGGGTATACGTGCGGCTGCCATTCGCTGCGGCATCTCGTCGGCGGACGGCTGGATTGTTTCAGTTGCGTCGCCAATGGGCAGAGAAAAGTCACACCGCGTTATGGCGCATGGAAGTTCGTGACGAAGCTCAACGAAAACCACCAGCTCTTCGCGTGGCTGTCGCTGTTCAGCGTCGGCTTCACGGATTTTTACATCCGGATGTGTTCGCTCGGCGTGATCAACGATATTCGGTTTTTCTAGTTCGCTCTTCTCGAGTCTTCAGTCGGAGGCAGTAATGGCAGAGGTTCAGACGTACGAACATGACGTGCTGGTGATCGGCGCCGGTGGCGCCGGTTTGCGTGCTGCGATTGAGGCCTCCGCGGCGGGTGTTTCCGTCGGGTTGGTCTGCAAGTCACTGCTCGGCAAGGCCCACACCGTCATGGCCGAAGGCGGCGTCGCGGCGGCGCTCGCGAATGTCGATGACCGCGACAGTTGGAAGGTTCACTTCGCCGACACGATGCGCGGCGGCCAGTACGTAAACAACTGGCGCATGGCAGAATTGCACGCCAAGGAAGCGCCCGAGCGCGTCCGGGAACTCGAAAAATGGGGCGCTGTCTTCGATCGCACGAAGGACGGCAAGATCCTGCAGCGCAACTTCGGCGGTCATCGCTACCCGCGCCTGGCGCACGTCGGCGACCGCACGGGCCTTGAGATCATCCGCACGCTGCAGGACCATGGCATCCACCAGGGCATCCAGGTCTATATGGAAGTGGCGATCATCCGCCTGCTCAAAGACGGCGATCGCGTGACCGGCGCGTTCGGCTACTACCGCGAGAAGGGCCGGTTCGTCCTCTTCAAAGCCAAGGCGATCGTGTTGGCCACTGGCGGCATCGGCAAGGCGTACTCTATCACCTCGAATAGCTGGGAGTACACGGGCGACGGCCACACGCTGGCGTACGACGCCGGCGCTGACTTGCTCGACATGGAGTTCGTGCAGTTCCATCCGACAGGAATGATCTGGCCGCCGAGCGTTCGGGGAATTCTCGTTACGGAGGGCGTCCGCGGCGAAGGTGGAGTGCTTCGCAACAAAGAAGGCAAGCGCTTCATGTTCGACGACATTCCTGACAACTACAAACAGCAGACCGCCGACAACGAAGAAGAAGGCTGGCGCTACTGCCAGGGAGACAAGAACGCGCGACGCCCGCCGGAACTTCTCACACGCGACCACGTTGCGCGCTGCATCAACCGCGAAGTCAAAGCCGGCCGCGGCAGTCCGCACGGCGGCGTATACCTGGACATTTCGTGGATCAAACAGCGCGTTCCCAATGGCGAGGAACACATCAAGCGCAAGCTGCCGAGCATGTATCACCAGTTTAAGGAGCTCGGCGATATCGACATCACGAAGGAGCCGATGGAAGTCGGCCCGACGACGCACTACATGATGGGCGGGGCGAAGGTCGACGGCGACACGCAAATGACGCGCGTGCCGGGACTGTTCGCCGCGGGCGAATGCGCCGCGGGGCTGCACGGCGCGAACCGTTTGGGTGGAAATTCGCTGAGCGATCTGCTCGTGTTTGGCCAGCGCGCCGGACAGTTCGCAGCGAAGTTCGCGAAAGAGAACAAAGCCGGTGCGGTCAATGGCGACCAGGTCGATGCCGTGGCGCGCTGGGCGCTGGAGCCTTTCGAACGCACGAGCGGCACCGAAGGCCCGTATATGGTGCAGAAGGATCTGCAGGAGATGATGCAGGCCAACGTCGGCATCGTCCGTAAAGAAGATGAGATGCAGAAGGCCGTGGGCGAGATCGCGAAATTGTGGGAGCGCGCGAACAAAGTCCGCGTCGATGGAAACCGCGAATACAACCCGGGCTGGCACACGGCAATGGATCTGCACTCGCTCCTGACCGTGTCAGAAGCCGTCGCACGCGCTGGCATCGAGCGCAAAGAGAGCCGTGGCGCGCAGTTCCGCGACGACTACCCGGAGAAGGATGCGAAGTTTGGCAAGCTGAACATTATCATTCGCAAGGGTCCGGACGGGAAGATGCAAGTCATCCAGGAACCGCTGAAGGAACTGCCGGCGGAACTGAAGCAGATCATCGACGAGATGCAGAAGTAGCGGCAAGAACAAGGCTCACGAGGCAAACGACAACATGGCACAAGCCACATTCAAGATCTGGCGCGGCGATGCATCCGGCGGCGGCTACAAGGAGTACAAGACCGAGATCACCGAAGGCATGGTGGTGCTCGACGCCGTCCACAACATCCAGGCGACCCAGGCCAACGACATGGCCTGCCGCTGGAACTGCAAGGCCGGCAAGTGCGGCTCGTGTTCAGCCGAGATCAACGGCAAGCCGCGTTTGATGTGCATGACGCGCATGAACACGCTGCCGGTCGAAGAGCCGATCACGGTCGAACCGATTCATACGTTCCCGGTGATCAAGGATCTCGTTACGGATGTCTCGTGGAACTACGAGGTCAAAAAGAAGATCCCGAAGCTTAAGCCCCGCGCGCCCGACGCGCCCGACGGCACGTGGCGGATGAGCCAGGAGGACGTCGATCGCCCGCAGGAACTCCGCAAGTGCATCGAGTGCTACCTGTGCCAGGACGTCTGCCACGTACTGCGTGACCACAATTTGAAAGACAAATTTGCGGGCCCGCGCTTCATGATCTACGCAGCGCAGCTCGAAATGAACCCTATCGACAGCGATAGCCGGACGACGTTCATGAAAGAGCAGATGGGCATCGGCTACTGCAACATTACCAAATGCTGCACAGAAGTCTGCCCCGAGCACATCAAGATCACCGACAACGGCATCATTCCCATGAAGGAACGGGTCGTTGACGATCATTACGATCCAGTGCTGTGGTTGTGGCGGAAGCTGACGGGGAAGTAAGGCGCCGACGGAATGTATCGCGTCGACTTCTCCGAAGATGCCGACCGGCAGTTGCAGAAGATGCGCGCCTACGACCGCGCCTCCGTCGTTGCTCAGATACGCGAGGTACTCACAGTTAATCCGACGTTAGAAAGCAAAGGGCGCGTCAAGAAACTCCGACAACCAGCCCCGACACAGTATCGTTTGCGAGTCCGCGATTATCGCATATTCTACGATGTGGAAGACAAAACAGTCCACATACGCGCGATTTTGTCAAAAAGCGACACTGCTGATTACTACGGGGATGCATAATGAAAACCAGAACCATTGACAACCCTCACGCGCCGATCGGCGAATATATCAAAGCAGCGAAAAAGAAGGGGTTGCTGCTGAAAAGCTCTCAGAAGCAGAGTTACGCGTTGATGCCGCTCGATGATGATTTGATTGACTACCTTCTCGAGCGAAGTCCTAAGCTAATACGCGAATGCCAACGCATTCGCGAGGAAATGCGGCAAGGCCGCTCTCTCACTCTTGACCAGGTGGAGGCGAAATACGGACTGCGACCGTCAGTGGGCCGCAAGGGAGCGGCGAGGGTGACGAGCCGCCGGCATCCGAGAAAGTAAACTCCAGGAGACCCCATGGAATTCCGCACTGAAACCGACTCTCTCGGCCCCGTCCAGGTTCCTGCGCACGCCTACTGGGGCGCGCAGACGCAGCGCGCGATCGAAAACTTCCCCATCAGCGGTGTGGCCATGCCCAAGCGCTTTGTCCGCGCGCTGGTCATGACCAAGAAAGCCTGGGCCGAAGTGAATCTCGAGAAGAAGCTGCTCGATGAAAAAATCGCACGCGCGATCATCGAAGCCAGCAGCGAGATCGCCGGTGCGCTCTCGGGCAGCGGCCCCGATGCAGCCAAATGGGAGTCGCAGTTCCCGATCGACATCTTCCAGACCGGCTCTGCAACCTCCACGAACATGAACGCCAACGAAGTGATCTCCAACCGGGCGATCGAGATCCTAGGCGGCGTCCGCGGCAGCAAGAAACCAGTTCACCCCAACGACCATGTCAACAAGAGCCAGTCATCGAACGACATCATTCCAACAGCACTGCATGTCGCCGCGATGGACTCGCTCGAGAATGATCTTTTGCCCGCACTGAAATACCTTCACGAAGCGCTCGCCGCGAAGGCCAAGGAGTTCGACCCGATCGTGAAGATCGGCCGCACGCACCTGATGGACGCGGTTCCTGTGCGTCTGGGCCAGGAGTTCAGCGGCTATGTCTCGCAGCTCGAACATTCAATCGCGCGTGCGGAAGCGGTGAAGAAGCACCTGGGCGAGCTGGCGCTCGGCGGCACTGCCGTCGGCACCGGTATCAATGCCGACCCCGCCCTTCCCCCGCTGGTCATCGCGAAGCTGTCTAAAGAAATGAAGCTGCCCTTGCGGCAGGCGCCAAACCTGTTCGAGGCCCTCGGCGCGCGTGACGCGGCGGTCGAAGCCTCGGGCATCTTGAAGACGATTGCCTGCAGCCTGATGAAGATCGCCAACGACATCCGCCTGCTGGGCTCCGGACCGCGCTGTGGCGTCGGCGAGATCATCCTTCCGGACCTGCAGCCTGGTTCGAGCATCATGCCCGGCAAGGTCAACCCGGTCATGCCCGAGATGCTGACCATGGTCGCGGCGCAGGTCATCGGCGCGGACGCCGCCATCACGGCCGGCGGCATGCAGGGGCATTTCGAGCTGAACGTCTTCAAGCCGATGATCGCGCACAACCTTCTCTTCTCGATGCGGATTCTGTCGAGCGGCTGCCGCGCGTTCGCCGACAAATGCGTCAAGGGCCTCGAAGCTGACAAGAACCGCTGTAACGAGCTGATCGAGAAGAGCCTGATGCTCTGCACTGCGCTCGCCCCGAAGATCGGCTACGACGCCTCGGCGAAGCTCGCGCAGGAAGCGTACAAGACCAACAAAACCGTCCGCGAGCTCGCGCGCGAGAAGAAGCTCATGTCCGAGGACGAACTCAACAAGCTGCTGGATGTCCGCAGCATGACCGAGCCCGGCGCTTAAGAGATCACGCCAGATTGAAACGCCGCTCTTCGCGCGGCGTTTTGCTTTTTCCGGCCCACATCCGTACTCTGCCGGTATTCATGGACACAATCTCTCTCCTCAGGCGCCTGCTCACCGTGCGAATCGCGGTGAGCGACTGCCAGATGCGCTCCCTCGCAAGCGGCTTTCCATCAAGGATGTTGTCGTTCCGACGCCGCGCCTGTTCTTCGTCGCCCGCGGAAGCGTGAGCTACACCATCGAATCCGAGACCTTTCGTCTTGCCAGGGGCAGCATGCTGCTTGTTCCGGCGCGCACGCGGCGAAGCTGGTCCGTGCCAGGCGGCTATCGATGTTCCGTCGCCTGGATCGAGTTTGCGCCTGACGTATCTGAATCGCTGTGGCCTGCATACCTGCTGCGGCACAATTGCGACATTTCCCGCGAAGTTCAGTCGTACCGCTCCGCGCAGCAGCATTTCATGCAGCGCGGCGCGACGCGCGCACTCTGCGCGGAAGCGGAGCTCAAATCCATGCTCGCGCGCTTTCTGCTGCACGCTGAGTCGACGTCGAAGACCCGGGCCGCAGCTACGGCGGGTGGCGCCTCCATCCAGCACGCCACCGAGTGGCTCGGCGCGCACTTTCACGAGCCTGACGCAATGCGCCGCCTGCCGGCTCACGTCCGGCTAAGCCCAAACCACTTCCGCCTGCTTTTTCGGCGTGCTACATGGATGAGTCCGCAGCGGTATCTCCTGACCCTGCGCATGCGCGCCGCACGGTCGCACCTTCAGGAGTCGCAACTCAGCGTGAAGGAGATCGCCCGCGCGGTCGGCTACTCCGACGCGCTCTATTTCTCGCGCCTGTATAAGCGGTTCTGGAAGACTTCTCCGACGACACATCGTTGATTTCGTCCATATCATCGCCCGTCCGCTCCATTGCTGAGTCTGGCTGCGGCAGGGTATTCTTCGTCTGTCTCGTACGTATCGAGGAGAATGCCTGGTGGACGCCATGACACCCAACACGAACCCTGCTCCAATGCCCCTGCCGAAGTTTCTGCCGCTGAAACCCGAGCGCGCGGCAACGGTTCAAGAGCCCGCGCGCAACATTCCGGTCATGGCCGAAGCCGACGTCGCCGTACTGGGCGGAGGCCCGGCCGGCGTCTGTGCCGCGGTGGCAGCCGCACTGGCGGGCGCCAGCGTGATCATCATTGAACGCCACGGCCATTTCGGTGGCATGGCTTGCGCCGCGAACGTGAACATCTGGCACAAGCTCTGGTCGCCGGACTACTCGACGAAAGTCATTGGCGGGCTGCCCGAAGAAGTTCTCCTGCGGCTGGAGCAGATGAAGGCCGTGCGCAACAGCCGACCTGACGGCCGGGGCGACTACACGATCTGCACGGAAGCCGCGAAGCTTGTCTACGACGACATGGTGATCGCCTCGGGCGTGCGGGTCATTCTGCATGCGTGGCTCGCGGGTGCGATTGTCGAGAGCGGCCGCATCTCCGCAGCCCTCATTGAATCGAAGTCAGGCCGTGGGGCTTTGCGCGCGAACGTCTTCATCGACTGCACCGGCGATGCGGATCTTTGTGCGCGTGCCGGCATCGCGACGCGCACCGGAGCCGCCGACGGTTCGTGCCAGCCACCAACGCTGTGTTTCCGGGTCGCGGGCATTAACCACGAACGCGCAGTCGCGGCGGGCGTGTCGCTCGCCC